>Ga0070735_10005026_pt1 | contig 11034 bp, 7 predicted proteins | sample Coa_R1_FD_66443 | JGI IMG/M metagenome (GOLD analysis project Ga0070735, IMG submission 66443) | Surface soil microbial communities from Centralia Pennsylvania, which are recovering from an underground coalmine fire - Coalmine... | ecosystem: Environmental > Terrestrial > Soil > Unclassified ... | reverse complement strand
CGAACCGGTGAAAGCGATTTTCTGAATGTCGGGACTTTTCGTTACCTCCGTCCCGACGACCTCGCCGAGGCCCGTCACGACATTGATGACTCCAGGAGGCAGCCCAGCTTCATGAAAAGCGTCCATCAACACTTCCGTTTGCATAGCACTCATCTCGCTTGGCTTGATGACGACCGTGCATCCGGCAGCGATCGCCGGCGCCACCTCAATCGCGATCGAGCCGGCGCTCGAATTCCATGGCGTAAATATGCCCACCACGCCGGCCGGCTCCAGCACGACCCTGGAAGCCGACAGTTCTGACCAGATCGAAGTCTTCGAGGACTTTCCTGAAGTGCAGGAAAATATTCGCCGCGAGATTGTTGGAGCCCTTCGCACGGTCCTGCGGTGCACCGTATTCCACGACCGTCGCCTCAACGAGTTGATCCATTCGTTTGGCCACGGCCTCGTGCAACCGCTGCAGAAGCTCCATTCGGTATTCCTTGCTGCTTTGCGAAAAGGCGTTGAAGGCCACTTTCGCAGCCCCGATAGCTTTTCGCGTGTCGATTTCGCCTGCCATGGTGACCTTGCCGATAACCTTGTTGTCGGTCGGGTTCACCAGATCGACGACCTGGGTTCCATGGAGAGTGACGAACTGGCCGTTGACATAGGCGCGATCAAAGGCTCTTACTGGAGTCGTGGTTTCATGTGTTTTCACTTGTGGCACCCTCCATGAGGTTTCGGCTTTACCAAGGTCGCATTGGCTCTCAGGACCCCAGCTCACAATTTCAGTCTGGCTCAAAAGCGGGTCGGCGTAACTAGCAAAAGACGCCTTGCAGAACGTGCCACATGGCGCGGTGGCCAGCGATCGACCCTGGTCGTCGTCGAAGAACGCATCATCGCCGAGGCACGTTTCCAGCCGATCCGGCTCTGGAAACGGGGTACAGCCTATACTCGTCAGTTGAAATCCTCACCTGCGGGAAGCCAGCAGCCACCAAGTGAACGATCGGGAGTAGTCGGTACACGCGCAGCTTCAGAAACGCGCACTGGCCTAGCGATACGAGTCCGGGGCTCGCACTGAGAAGAGAAAATCGCGGATTTTGGCACCAGTCAAGCGACATCGGCGCGAGAAAGCTCTGGCAAGCTAGCGAATCCCATCTCTTGTGGCGATGGCGTGTTGGCCGGCGTCGCTGGCTGGATCACGGTCGTTTCCGAGGCGTGCAGTCGAAACAGAGCCGACGCGGTCTGCTGTAACTGCTGCGGCAGCCATGCGCCTCCTCTCCTCGGCGATTTGTTCCGGACTGCAGAGCGGTAAATCAACCCGGACGATCGTCCCTGCCCCTTCCGTGCTCTGGATCGAAACGGTGCCCTCATGGACCATGCAGATTGCCTTCACGATCGAAAGGCCCAGGCCCGTCCCGCCGGACTCGCGGGAACGCGCCTTGTCCGCTCGATAGAATCGGTCGAAGACGAAGGGAAGGCACTCGGCGGGGATGCCGATGCCGTTGTCCCGCACCTCAATCAGACCCATGTTGCGCTGAGGAGAAACCTCGAGCCAGATTGCCCCTCCCGCAGGCGTGTACTTGATCGCGTTATCCAGCAAATTGACGATCACCTGCTGAATGCGCACGCGATCTCCGCATACCCATGTCTCTCCCGCCGCTGTCGCGTACACTGCGAGGTGCTTGTCATCTGCCAATAACTGCATCTGCTCCACAGTGGACCGTGCCACAGCGCTCAGGTCCACCGGCGATCGCGGAATCGCGCTGCTGAAGTCCAGTTTGGAAATAGTCAGCAGATTTTCCACGATGTCGGACATGCGCTCGATCTCCTCAAGCGCGCTGCCAATCGCATCCTGCACCGTCGCGGGAAGCCCGGGAGCAGATACGAGTGGCTCCAGCTCACCCCGCAGAATCGTCAGGGGCGTTCGCAGTTCATGCGACACATCGGCCGAGAACCGGCGGTTGTGTGCCAGCGATTCTTCCAGACGGTCGATCATTCGGTTCAGTGAAATCGAAAGTCGTTCGAGTTCGTCGCCGGTAGCAATCACCGGCAGCCGTTCGCCCAGCGCTCGCGTGCCGATCTGCTCAGCGTGTCTGGTGAGCGCCACAACCGGACGGAAGGGAACGCTCATCAGCAGGTATCCACCGATCGCTGCGCCGGCGATGATCACCGGTGTCAGCAGCGAGAGCGCAATCAGGAGAGAGCGCAGGGTGCGATCGATCGGTGCAGTAGGCGCACCCGTCTGCACCACGAAGTGAACGCCGCTCGGCGAGACCCAGGATGTCGTGTGCAGCAGGAGGGGTCCAGCCGATCCGGCGATGACCCTGACAAATGAGCCTCTTCCCGGCGCAGAGGACGGCTGCGGTGGAATCCGGCTGAGAAAATCAGCCTGCACGTTCCTGGACTGGTAAAGCACGTGCCCCTCGCGAAGAATGCGAATGTAACGGCCATCGCTCTCCGGCGCATACGACTCCTCAACTTCGCCGGCCAGCCACTCCGTGCCCTTATTGTCCGCGTTGGCTACAAACTCTTCAACGATGTTCGCGGACTCGTCGCGCAGTGTTCGCTGCAGTGTCGTAAACAGATAATTGCGCAAACCCAGGTAGACCGCCGACCCGAAAATCAACAGCGCTGCGGTCAGCAGTCCTCCGTACCAGGAAGTCACCCGCACCCGCAGCGATGCCGCCTTCATGCCTCACCACCGCCGCGGATCATGTATCCAGCGCCGCGCACCGTTCGGATCATCTTGAAATCGTGGTCGTCGTCCACCTTGCTGCGCAGGTGCCGCACGTAGACATCGACGATGTTTGTGATGCCGTCAAAGCTCTGATCCCAGACGTGCTCAATGATCATGTTGCGCGAGAGCACGCGGTCCGGATTGAGCATCAGGTATTCGAGTAATCCGTATTCCTTGGCTGTCAGTTCGATACGCTTTCCCGCCCGGCGCACCTGCTGCGTTAGCCGGTCCAGTTCCAGATCGGCAAGTGTTAAGGTGCTGGAGCGATTGACCGGTCCGCGTCGCAGCAGTGCCTTGGTGCGTACCAGCAGCTCGGCGAAAGCAAATGGCTTGGTCAGATAATCGTCGGCCCCCGCTTCGAACAGCCGGACCTTATCTTCCAGCGCATCTCGCGCCGTCAGCACCAGAACAGGCACGCAGGTGTTCTTTCGGCGTACACGTTGAAGGACCTCGCGCCCTTCCATGCCCGGCAGCATCAGGTCCAGCACGATCAGGTCGTACGGGAACGCCTCGGCCAGTTCCAGGCCTTCGCGCCCGTCTCCTGCGACATCGACGGCGTATCGTTCTGCGGTGAACCCGCGCTGCACGAACCCGGCGACCTTGGGCTGATCCTCAATAAGAAGAATCCGCATCGGGACCCCCTCTGCCTTTTTGCGCGCGAACTTCGGGAGGCGCTTTCAGCTTCCCCGCAACTCTACCCTGGCTGGTACACGCCCGTATTCCCTTTCGTTCGGTGTCGCCGCACCGACCCGGATTTCAAGCGTACAGAAAAGTTTGGACCCTCATCCTGAATCGAAGGTGAAAGACCATTCATGTTTGCCGCGTGACCAGTCCGAACTACCGGGGCAGAAGAAATATCAGCGCCAGCGCAAAGCAGCACAGGGCGATCAAAAAAGTGATTACCATGAAGCCCATCACCCGTCGCATGGAGATGCCGGCAATTGCCAGAATCGGCAGCGCCCAGAAAGGCTGCAGCATATTGGCGGTGGACTCTCCCATCGCTACCGACATGGTGGTGCCCGCCAGAGAAGCATGCAGCGCTTTCGCAGCCGGAATGGAGAACGGCCCCTGCACTGCCCAGTGGCCGCCACCACTGGGGATGAAGAACGTGATGATGAGCGAAGTGAAATACGTATAGATTGGCAGCGATCGTGCGCTCGCAAACCGGATGAACGCCTGGGACAGCACGGCCGCAAGACCCGTGGACGTCATGATGCCCATCAGTCCGCCGTAGAGTGGATACTGTAAAATCAGCGGCCCGGTGAACCGCCCCGCCTGGCGCATCGCCGCCACATACGCTGCCGGCCGCCAGTGCAGCAGCATCCCTGCGAGGAAGAGAAAGAGGATTACGACGTTCAGGTCGATCGAGTTGTGATTCCTGCGCAACTGCAGAGCGAGCGCCGCTCCGCCGAGAGCAACGGCGAGAAGCGTAAGAAGAAATGCCTGATCCAGCACAATGCCCAGCGTCCGCCCCGTCTCCTTCACGGGGGCAGGAGCATCTTCCGATTGAAGCCGCGCCGCGTCGGCGACGACCACGTCGCCTTCCGCCGGCCCATTGAAGCAGAGCACTAAAGGAAGAATCACAACGAGCGCCAGCACCGGCACCAGATTGAACCGCGTGAATACGGTTTGAGACAACGGAAGAATCTGCCCCGTCGCCTTCTCCACCATGTTCAGTGCGGAACCATGTGTCGCCTGCGACAGAGCGATTGACCCCGACAACCCCTCCGTCGATATCACGAACCCGGAGTACGCCGCCGCCACGAGCCATCCAAAATCGATTCGGATCCGCTTGGCGATCTCCCGGGCGAGCAACGCCGACGTGACCAGCCCCAGGCCCCAGTTCAGCCAGGACGCGACAAGGCTGACGAGCACCGTCAGAGCGACCGCCGAACGCGGCGTCTGCGGCCTTGCAGACATCCATTGGAGTCCGCGCCTGGCAACCGGCGTAGATGCCAGCGCGTATCCCGTTGCGAGCATCATCACCATCTGAAACGCGAAGGTAAAGATGGAGAAGACACCGTCGTACCAGCCGGAAAAGACCGTCTGCGGGGTTGCGTGCGGCGCAAGGAGCCATGCGAGGATTACCGCGACGAAAGTCAGCAGCAGCGCGAAGACATAAGCATCGGGCAGCGCCTTCTCGAAAAGAAAGACAAAAAAACGCGTGAATCGGCTCAGCACCGAGCCTTTGCCGGTGGCCTGATGCGTCACGGCCGAATCAGCGGAAACAGCCATTCGAGCAGCTTCCTCGGTCAAGATGAGCCTCTGCTGAAACCCCCATGAAATGCCGTTCATCTCATGCCGGCCAGGCCTGCAACAGCCGCCAGAGCTCACACCATGAATACATTTTTATTCACGCTTCAGTCTCTGCTCATTTCCTTCGCAGAAGCTGCACTCAGTCCATGCTGAAAGGACCGGAGAGATGAAGAAGCTGGTACCGATTTTCCTAGGTTCTCTGGCGATCGCAGCCATCGCAGTCGTCGGAGCACATGCCAGGCCTCCGGCCGCTCCTTCTCTTCGTCTCAGGAAAACCGTCGTCCTCCCTGGCTACCATGGCGACTTCGATCACTTTGCAGTCGACCGGCAGCGCGGCAGGATCCTCGTCGCCGCCGAAGACCAGGGCACCCTCGAGGTCTTTTCGCTCACAACCGGCGATCACCTGCGCACAGTTAAAGAGACGATTGAGACGCCGCACAGCATCCTGGTCCGACCCGGAGCCGATACGATCTTCCTCACCGACAGCGGCAACTCGATGTCCAAGATCCTCAACGCTGACAGCTACGCCGCAATCCGCACCGTGCCACTCACGGTCGGCGCCGATTCGTCCGCGTATGATCCGGCGACGGGTCTCCTCTACGTGGTCACCGGCGGCAAAGACGTTGACATGAAGACAGCGAATCTGGAAGCAGTTCATCCGGACAGCGGCGTTCGCGTTGCGAGCGTCACGTTCGAGGACAATCATGTCGAAGCTATGGCTCTCGAGAAGCATGGTCCTCGTATTTTCATCAACCTGGCTCAGACGAACAAAATCGCGGTCGTCGACCGCCGCACGATGAAGATCGAGCATCTTTGGCCCGTTCCTCCCGCCCAGCAAAACGCGATGGTTGCGGTGGACGAAGATCAGCATCGTCTTTACGTGGTCTGCCGCAGTCCCGGGATGGTCGTGACCATGAACTCCGATACGGGGTCGGTCGTTTCGACTCAGCCCGCCCCGCTGCGCGCCGACGATGAATTCTACGACCAGGCCACGCATCGGCTTTATGTGCCTGGCGGTGAGGGATACCTCGGCATCTACGACACCGCCTCATCAGACCATCTCAGGCTCATCGAGAAAGTGCCGACCGCGCCCGGGGCAAAAACCGGACTGCTGCTCCCGGACCGGCATGAATTGATCCTGGCTGCCTCACCCGGCGAGACCAGCAACATGGCGAAGATTCTTTACTTCACGATCGAGCACTGATGCCGCCCGGGCGGCTACCGCTGGCGGCCAGCGCGGAACCGGCGGCTTTGCCGCAGGCACCATCCATACGCGCTAATTTGTAGCTGAAGCAAGACTAAAATGTCGTCGTCGCGCATCCAGATCATCGCCTTCTTCACTCTGAATCATTTTTTATTTGGACTTCAGACGACGTTCATACCAAAGGCCCTTAATGGCCGAGGCTGCATCCCGGCTCTCTGAAGGTTGTTCTTCTGTCGAACCCGCCGGGTGGCAGAGTGGGTGAATTCGAAGACGTCAAGCGCAGAATGCCCGCTCCCGAACACAGGCCATCAGGAAGGCTCTGCCGGAACTCGCTTTTTCTCCGGCATTTCATTCAGGGGGTCACAACCATGCAAACCGTCGTTCGCGCATTCTGTCTGAGCGGGCTTCTCCTGATTGCCTGCGGAGCGGCTTCCCGCGCCCGCGCCCAGGTCTCCACCGGAACCATCACGGGAGAAGTGACCGACAATACCGGGGCGATTGTTGTGAACGCTGCCGTGACGGCCCGCAACGTCGAGACGGGCGTGACCCGCTCGAGCGTCACTTCAAAGTCCGGCTACTACGTCCTGCCCAGTTTGCAAACCGGACACTACGTTGTCAGCGTCTCCGCACCGGGATTCGCGAAGCAGATGTCGCCCCCCGTGGCCCTGAATGTCGGTGCCGAACAGGAAGTCGACTTTGCCCTTCAGGTCGGCAGCCAGACGGAAAAAGTCATTGTTCAGGGCACCGCTCCCAAAGTGGACCTGGTGAACTCGACTGTCATGCCCGTAGTGGAGCAGAAGACGATTGTGCAACTTCCCCTCAACGGCCGTGACTGGACACAACTGGCGACGCTCGAGCCGGGAGTCATCCCGGCCCGATCGCAGCCGGCTGTGGCCGTCAGCAATCAGCGCGCCAACCGCGGTGTCGGCAATCAAATGAGCATCGGCGGTGCGCGTCCACAACAAAACAACTACCGCGTTGATGGAATCAGCATCAACGACTACTCCAACGGCGCTCCTGGCGGCGTCATCGGCTCGAATCTGGGCGTTGATGCCGTGCAGGAGTTCTCGGTTGTGACCAGCAACGCCACCGCAGATTACGGCAAGACCTCCGGCGGCGTAATCAACGCCGTTACCCGCGCCGGTTCGAATCAGTACCACGGAGGGGTCTACGAATTCCTGCGTAACAGCGCTCTGGACGCACGCAACGAGTTCGACACCCCCGCTAAGATTGCGCCCTTCCGCCGCAACCAGTTCGGCGCGGATCTCGGGGGTGCCATTATCAAGAATCGGACTTTTGTTTTTGGAGACTACGAAGGGCTGCGGCAGTACCAGGCAGCCAACGTTTCCAGCAATGTGCCCACGCAGGCTGCGCGCAATGGCCAACTCACCAGCGGCACCGTAACCGTTGACCCAGCCATCAAGCCCTATCTTGCGTTCTATCCGCTGCCCAATGGGGCAATTAACGGAGATGTCGGCGCGTTCCTCTTCAACGACCCGCAGACGACAGACGAGAACTACTTCACGATCCGTGGCGATGAAACCATCTCACAAAAGCTGTCGCTCAACGGCACATATTTTCGGGACAGCGGAACACTGGTTTCCCCGGATCCATTCGACATCCGCATTACCGGAAACATTTCCAGACGTCAGCTTGCCACCATCGGCCTGTCGCAGGTGATCACTCCGGCGCTCGTCAACTCACTCCGTTTCGGGTACAGCCGCGTCGTATCAATAGCGCCCACAACCCTCAGCGCCATCAACAAAGCTGCAGCGGATACTTCCCTTGGCTTTGTTCCCGGGCTCCCGGTCGGACTCATCAACATCGGCGGCGTTTCGAATTTTCAGGGCGGAATGTTTGCCACCGGCGAGTTCGCCTTCCACCTCGACTCGTATCAGGCGTACGAGGACCTCTATTGGACCCGCGGCAGCCATTCTTTCAGGATGGGCTTGGCTTTTGAGCGCCTGCAGAACAATCAACTCGGCACTTCGAATCCCAACGGGCAGTACATCTTCAGCAGCCTCGCCGCATTCCTGACCAATCAACCCACCAGTTTCAACGCACCCCTCTCTAATGGTGTTTCCCCGCGCGACCTGCGCCAGTCCGTTTTTGGCGGCTACATCGAAGACGACTACCATGTTCGCCCCACGCTCACGCTCAACCTTGGCCTCCGCTACGAACCTGTCACGGTACCCACCGAATCCGCGAATCGCCTGGCAATCCTGCGCAGCCTGACCGCCACATCTCCACACCTCGGCAATCCATATTTCTCGAACCCGACCTACCGAAACTTCGCACCGCGGATCGGCTTTGCCTGGGACCCCTTCAGCAGCGATAAGACCTCCGTTCGCGGTGGGTTCGGCATCTACGACTCGCTACCGCTGAACTACCTGTTCGAGGGTCTGTCCATCTTCACCGCCCCCTACCTCGAACTCGGAAATATCCCCTCTCTTTCTCAGGGCTCGTTCCCCAAAGCTGCCTACCCGCTACTGTCTCCTGCTGGCCTCCGCTACGCGTACACCCAACCCCAGCCCAAACGCAGCTACGTCGAGCAGTACAGTTTCAACATTCAACGCGACCTTGGTGCGCAGTTCGTAATGCAGCTCGGATATCAGGGTTCCCACGGTGTTCACATGCCGTATCGCGTGGACGATATCAATACAGTTCTGCCGGCGAGTACCAGCGGCGGATACTATTTTTACGGTCCTTCAGGGACACAGTCACCCTCGGCCGCGACACTCACCTCCGAAAAGCTGAATCCCAACATCGGCCAGATCAGTTCCATGATGCTGATCGGAGTTTCGAAGTACAACGCGCTGCAGGCCAGCCTTACCAAACACCTGTCCAGTCACACACAGGGCCAGGTATCCTACACCTGGTCGAAATCCACCGATGACGGCTCCTCATCCACGTTCGGGGACACTTTCGCTAACTCCGTTTCCAGCCTGCCGTACTGGGCGCCGGACCGGCGTCGCGGCATCTCGGATTTCAACGTGTCGCAGAACCTCGTGCTGAGCTACCTGTTTGAATTGCCGAACGCTGTTTCCGCCGACAGCAGGGGTGCCTTTGCGCTGAACGGCTGGCAATGGGGCGGCATTTTCCAGGCGAGCACAGGGCTTCCCTTCACTCCCCTGATTAGCGGCGATCCCCTGAACCTGAAGAGCGCTGACGTTTTCGCCTTCCCGGATCGCGTGACCGGCAACGGGTGCAGCGGCAATCCGGTGAAGTCCGTCAGCTGGTCGAATCGCCAGTATCTCAAACCGCAATGCTTCGCCTATCCCAGCTTCGATCCAACAACCGGCTACACGCATTTGGGCACATCCCCGCGCAACTCCGTGATCGGGCCCGATCTCAGCGAATTTGACACTTCGTTCGTGAAGAACACGCCTATTCGCAGCGTTTCCGAGCAGTTCAACGTGCAGTTCCGCGCCGAGTTTTTCAACATTCTCAATCACGTCAACTACGCCGTCCCGCCGAAGTCCGGTACCTTCGTCTTCGCACAGGCGGCGGCCTCGAAAGGCGGCATCCCCGTGGCGGTACCGCAAACGCCTCTTTCGACGGCTGGAGTTCTGGTCGGCCCAACTGCCACCAGCTCACGGCAGTTGCAGTTCGCCCTAAAGGTCACGTTCTGACGTGTTCGTGCGGTGGCCTGCCTTGGCAATTTACTGCTCAAACGGAGACGGGGCGCATCGCAAGTATGTTCGGCTCAATGCTGCCACCGTTCAGCAAGGCGTCAAAAAGGCCGATAGATATCGGTTCTCGGCCAGTTACAGCGCCAAGGGGCCCTTCCCGCGTGGAACTGCTTGCGTTGTTCTGATCTTGCGCCTTACGCCCGCTCGAACAGCGTCGCAGCCGACGGCAACTGCTGCTGCATCTCCCGCCCGATCTCCTCGGCAATCCGGATAAGCTTGGTCTTGTCGACGCCCGGGCCGTAGTTGAATACAACGCCGATCGCCCCGATGGTCTTCCCGGTCGCGTCCTTCAGAACCAGTTCATCCTCGAAATGGGGACCATTCACTTCGAGGTTGGGCTTGCCGGTCCGAATGCATCGCATATCGTCTTCATCACCAATCTTCCCGATGCGGCCGAAGTTCGAGGCCACAATCACATTCGGGTGACCCTGCGGTTGCGCGTGGATCGCCAGCAGCAGCACCTCCGGGTGTTTCCTTAGCGCCTCGTCTACCAGCTTCTGCGCAAATGGCGCCGGCGCGTGATACGTCGCGTCCATTTCAGATGGCTTGACTTGCCGCATGCCATGAATCGCCTGCTCGCGAGTTTGCTGTGCAAAAACGGGTGCGCTGCATACAACGCCCATCGCTGCAATCGATACGAAAGCCGCTAATGGCTTCATGCTTCCTCCTGTGCCCTGTATCCGAAACACTGCTTCTCAGGTAATTTCGCCGCGGGTCTAAGCATCCCTCTGGTGTTTTGTTTACGAAAACCATCACAGACCGGTGAGCTAAACGAGTCCTGAAGCGGTCGTGAAAATGCTTTCATGTGGGTCGCGTTGCGCTTTTCGCCTGCTAGTTATCGCGGCCCGTTCATGGGGCCAACGTCGAGAGCAAGCTCCGTTGTCTTCCTGCTACTGCTGGAGTGAGGGGCAGATAGGTCCCCACTTGCGAGATTGCGGCCTGTCCCTGACGGCTGATAATGAAACGGAGGAACTCCCGAACCGCCGGGGCAGCGGCCGCCCGAGCCTCACCGTCAATGATGGCGGATACAGATCGCGCCAGCGGATAGCTGCGATCGGCAATTGTTGCACGAGACGGAGTAACGGGTGCGGCTCCTGAACGTGGGGCGATGGGCAAGACGCGGGCGCCGGGTAGCGCGTAATAGACATTCGAGATGCCGATACCTT
>Ga0070735_10005025_pt1 | contig 11034 bp, 7 predicted proteins | sample Coa_R1_FD_66443 | JGI IMG/M metagenome (GOLD analysis project Ga0070735, IMG submission 66443) | Surface soil microbial communities from Centralia Pennsylvania, which are recovering from an underground coalmine fire - Coalmine... | ecosystem: Environmental > Terrestrial > Soil > Unclassified ... | reverse complement strand
CCTATCAGTGAATTTGTGTCGCGAACCTTTCGCGAATTGGCCAGCAGAATTTTCCGCGTGGACTTGTTAGTTTATCAGCGGGAGCGAAGGTTTGCCATTTTCGCGGCCTCGGACAACGAACTAACCCCAAGCACTCGAGGGGGCTTCCACGCCGTGCTTCCTGTCCTTAGTGGCTAATTTGAGCTGAGTATTTAGGCAACAGCAGCGGCCGCCAGGGCGGCTCCGAGGGCAACGGTAGAACCTGTACCTTTTCCCACGGCGGCAGCCAAAGCTTGTTCGGCGCGATTGATCACTTCCGTGACTGTGTCCACGGAATCGTACTGTTGACGCACAACCGCCTCGGCCACCCCAGCGCTGACGGTAATCGCCGAAGTGCCATTTAACTTCACGCCAGAAATAAGCTTGCGCAGCTTTTCAGCCGCCATGACCGCGTCGGCTTCGGCAGTTTCTCCGAGGACGATGGCGATCGTCGTGGCCTCGTAGCGAAATGCAAGGTCATTCTGACGAATGTTGCCGGCGAAAATCTGGCTAATTTGTTGCATGGCAGTTTCAATCGCAGCTTCGCCAAATTCTTTGATGAGTTCATTGCGCTCGCCAATGCGCATCAGCAAGACAGTGACCGGTGTGTTCTGTTGCAAGGCCCGCTTGGTTTCCGCCAGCAACAAGTCGAGATACGAAGCGCGCTTCAACAAGCCTGAGTGTTCATCGGTTACTGAAAGATTCTTTACCAGGCGGCGCAAGCCGACATTATTCAATGCAATGACCATTTGTTCGCCAATGGTCTTGAGCACCATCAAGTCGTTTGCGCCCCAACTTCGCGATGTGGACTGCGTGAGCAGCAGCAGACCCATGTGGTCCGGCCCATCGCTCAGCGGAATGGCTAGCAGCGAAACAATTTGCAGTTCGGCCAAAACTTCGCGGATCGATGCCAGTTCGGGCGCTGCCTGGGCCTGATTGAGGGTCAGAGTGCCTTTGCTGACCGCGAGATCATGAACTGTGGCAATCACTCTGGCCAACGCAGCGTTGCTTGCAGGCGGGGAGCCCTCGGCGGCATGTTCCTTGATTACGCTCGGCATCAATCCTGGCTTGCGCATCGCGGCCAGGCAACGGGTTACTTTCCATTGCGCGCAAATATCTTCTGCTGCCAGGGAAAGCACGCCATCGGCGTTGCCCTGACGGTACAGTTTGCGGGTGATGTCTGAGATTCGGGCAAAACTGCTAGCTTCCGCCGATTCGTTGGCTCGCGCAGGAGGCGCAGCCACGGCAGGCGCTGGCTCTCCGCCGGGTGTCGACGGACGTCCCGGCGAGGAATACTGCGGCGTCATGCCCGCTGTGGCATAGAGAGCGCGCAAATCGGGATTGCGGTCTTCTTCATGGGGGAAGAGTTCCTGTATGCGCTGTAAACGCTCAAGCGCCTTGCTGCTCATGCCATATTGCACGAGGATTTCAGCTTGCAGCATTAAATCCTGCAAGGTGGCTGCTCCCAGCGTTCGTTCTTCGCTACGGACCGGCGTGACCGGGGCCAGACTGGTGAAGCGCGAGGAAATAACTTGAAAACGGTTTTCATCGATTTTGCCGCGCAGACTCTCCAACCGTTTCTGGTGGCCAGGTTCATAGGCGTCGATCTCCGCGGCCTTGTCGAGACATTCGCCAGCCTTGGCAAAATTACCCATGCCATAGTGGAGATCAAACAGCTTCAGAAGGGTCTGCGAGTAGTCGCCTTCGCGATTGGAGGAGTTAAAAATCTCGCTCATGAATTCGAGAAGCTCCGGGGTCGCGGGAAACTTTGCGGCGATCCCTTGCATGAGCGCGATAAAACTGCGGCGGTCGCCTTTCTTGCGTTGTTGCTGCTCCAGTTTACGGGCCAGAGCCACACCCTTTACGTCTTCCCCACCGGTGAGGAACGATTCAATGAGAGAGGCAATTTCCTGGATTCGTGCCGGGTCCGCCTCAAACAAGTCCCAAAGGACCGGTTCAGCATCGATCAGCCGCCCCGCTGCCAGAAGAGATTTGGCGTAGGTGTCGCGAAATTCCACTGACGCGTTGCCTGCCTTCACCACCGGCTCAAGAATGAACGTTGCGGCCCCGACTTGCTGTTGTGCCAGCAGACTCTTGGCATAAGCTAAGGCGATTTCCTCGTCGGATGGATTTTCTCCATATGCGCGTTCGTACCAAGGCGCCGGGTTTCCACCGGAATTTTCGGCCTGAGCGGCTAGTTTCATGAAGGCATTGGCGGCTGCGCGGTGATCACCCGCCTCCGAACTCAATTCGGCAAAACGAATGGTGTTCTTCTCGCTTGGATCCAGGGCAAGAATCATCTTGAGAACCTCAAGAGCCTCTGCCTTTTTTCCGTCGCGCTGCATTTCCCCGAGTGCCGCCTCGTAAGTCTCCAAGGCAAGTTTTTTGTTGGTCTTTTCGAGTAGAGCGCCGTAGCGCACCTTCTGGTCGCTGGTCGGGTTCTTGAAGCGCGCCAGCTTTTTGTAGGTGATATTCGCGCGGGCCGCATCACCGGCAAGTACCTGGCGATCAAAAAGTTCGCCTAGCAGGCGCTCGGCATCCGACGGGCGTTGCAGCGTAAGGCACAAATCGGCGGCCATTTGTCGTACAGTATCGTTCTGCGGGTCTTCGGCCAGGACCAACAGGTAAACGTCGAGGGCTTCGGCGGTTTTGCCCTTTTGCAAGAGCTTTTCCGCACGTTCGACCAGCTTGGCGATTTCGGCGCGATCGGGCATGAAAATAGGGAGGGTTGCCTGGCGGCATGACCCAAATGTGATTCTAGGTGTCACGTTCGCTGCGCAGCAATGAAGTACCCGTTCTGATGGGTTACCAAGGTCACGGGATAAGTCATGAAATTCGCGGGACACAGACTTCGCGATAGGGCCCCAGTGTATGAGCGGCCATAAACAACCGGAACAGGCGCTGCGGCAGCAGCTCAGTGCCGGCCAAATGGCAATGGTGGCTGTGGGGGGCTCCATCGGTACGGGGTTGCTGTTGGGGTCAGGCGCAGCGGTACAGATTGCTGGACCGGCGGTCATCATCACGTACATTCTTGGCGCGTTTCTGGCCTGGACAGTCACAAATGCGCTGGGTGAACTGGCCAGCGCTCATCCAGCGGCGGGCTCGTTTGGATTGTATGCGGAGCTCTATTTGAGCCCTTGGGCTGGGTTCGTCGCCCGGTACGGCTATTGGACTTCAGTGGTCGCGGCGGTCGGGGCCGAATTGGTGGCCGCTTCGACATATTCCTCCTACTGGTTTCCAGCAGTTCCTGGAGTCGTCTGGGTAGCTATCTATGCGGTAGTGCTCTTGTTCATCAACCTGCGCGCTGTCGGCGATTATGGGCACTTTGAGTTCTGGTTCGCCATGGTCAAGGTGGTCACGATTCTGGCCTTCATCCTGGTTGGCGCGTCGCTTTTGTTCGGCCATCGGGCGGCGCCGCAATATTTGAACCATGGCGGATTTGTGCCTAACGGATTTGCATCTCCTTTGCTGGCGATTTCTTTTGCCTTGTTTAGTTTTCTGGGTTTGGAGATGGTTGCGATCTCGTCGGGCGAAGCGCGCTCATCCAGCGAGATTCCACGGGCGACGCGGATCATGTTTGCCTTGCTCGCGTTCGTGTACCTGGGCGCAACGGCAGTCCTGGTGGGTGTGTTGCCCTGGAACCGCGTAGGTGTAACTCAAAGTCCCTTTGTCACGGTCTTTGTGGTGGCTGGAATTCCCGCGGCCTCGGCGCTCATGAATGTAGTCGTTCTAACCGCAGCGCTTTCTGGAGCGAATGCGAATCTGTATGCCGCCAGCCGAATGCTCTATTCACTCGCCCGCGACGGGCATGCCCCTGCGTCTCTTGGTCGGGTGAACACGGCAGGCGCTCCTCGCCGGGCGTTGCTTATCTCCGCCGGAGGAGTAGTGCTTGCATTGGTGATGGAGAAATTCGCGCCCGAATCGGCATTTCTTTATATCCTCGGAGCGTCGTTATTTGGCGGAATGCTGGCCTGGTGGGTCGCATTGGCATCGCATATCGCGTTTCGACGGCAAATCTCCGCGGAGAAGCTCGCGAGTTTGCCCATGCGCGCTCCCGGCGGGGCGGTTCTCTCGGCGGTTGGATTTATCGGCATCTTCTTGGCCATTGCTTCCACATGGTGGGTGCCGCAATCTCGCATAACGATCGTGAGTGGCTTGCCCTATCTGGCGATTCTGACGGTCGCGTACCTGATCGTCCGGAAATCGCGCCGCAGCGGTACAATTTCATCATGAGTGTTGACGCAAATCACGACGCTTTATTGCGCTACCGGTCCGAGTTCCCCATCCTCGAAAAAACCACATATTTAATCAGCAATTCTCTGGGAGCCATGCCCCGCGACGTTTATGACGCGATGAAGGGATATGCCGACACATGGGGCATGCGCGGCGTTCGCGCTTGGGAAGAGCGGTGGTGGATGCTGGCCGCTGAAGTGGGCGACGAAATCGGCACTCTGATGAATGCGCCGAAAGGCTCAATTTCAACGCATCAAAACGTAACTACGTGTCAGCAAGTGGTAGCTTCGTGCTTCGATTTTTCCGGTAAGCGCAACAAGATCGTCTATAGCGACTTAAATTTTCCTTCGGTCATGTATTTCTGGGAAGCGCAACAGCGCAACGGCGCTCGTGTGCACATGGTCAAGGCGGACGATGGCATTCATGTTCCGACACAACGGCTACTCGACGCGATTGATGAAACCACGCTGCTGGTGCCGGTTTCGCATGTTATCTTTCGAAGCTCCTACATCAACGACGCCAAGGCGATTATCGAAAAAGCGCATAAAGTCGGAGCGCTGGTTGTTCTCGACACGTTCCAGTCGCTCGGGACTGTGCCCGTAGATGTGCAAGCTCTCAACGTCGATTTCACCACCGGCGGCGTGTTGAAATGGCTCTGCGGTGGCCCCGGCGTGGCTTATCTCTACGTCCGCCCCGATCTGGCCAAGAAACTCGAGCCCAAATTTACGGGATGGTTTGCGCACGCGGACTCGATGGCCTTCGCCGTGGGACCGACCACTTATACGGACACTGCCTACCGTTTTATGAACGGCACCACGCATATTCCGGCGCTCGAAGCGTGTCGCCCAGGGCTGAAAATTCTTAACGAAGTGGGTGTCGATCGCATCCGCGAGAAGTCAAAACGCCAGGTCGCATACCTAATTTCGCTGGCAGATAAGCATGGCTGGCGCGTCAACACGCCTCGCGACCCGGAAAAGCGCGGCGGTACGGTTTCGATTGACATGCCGGATTCTTACGAAGTCAGCAGGGAATTGCTGAAGCGCGACATTCTGATCGATTGGCGCCCCAAAGCCGGAGTCCGCTTCGCCCCACACTTCTATAACACCGACGCGGAGATTGATAGGGCGATTACCGCCGTAGAGGAAATTCTGAAAGAACATATAGTGGCGGCGCAGTAGGAAGAGCGAATGTGTGCCGGACACGGCGCGGGCCAGAGCTCCCATCCGGCCCGCCATACATACGCCGCGCATTGCGCGGCAACAGGGGAACGACGGTGTGCAAGACAGCTAACCCACCGTGAGCAATTTTCCAGCCACAATCTGGGCGGCCATTGTAGGCTCAGGCACTTCTTCTTCATTGACCCGATTACTTGAGGCGAAATTTGAAGATGTATGAAGATGCATAAAGAGCAGCGCCAGGATCGACTCACGTGCGAGACTATCCGACCAGATAGCAACCTATCTTTTTAGATAACCTCGCTCAGATGACCTTGCTTGGATAACCAGCGCACCGTTACCTCCGTAAGTTAAAAACCCGTTTTTCTGCTGCTTGACCGGCATCCTGTCCACTAACCTCATGCCGATGCCTTTCTGTTCCCCCGTGGGCATCGGGGCGAAACGTGAATTTATTCTTCGCAATTCAAGTCCAGCCACGCCTCGTGGCCTACGCCTTTTTTGGCGCGTGCGCGGGAGTGTATCTGTTTTATCGCGGATTTGTGACTCTCCAGCGCAAGCGCCTGATTGAGAACACACCGACCTCCAAGGTGCACAGCGCGGCCATGGGATTGGTCGAGATCAGTGGCCTGGCATGTGGGCCCCGTACGATTCCAGCCCCTATCAGTGGAATGTCCTGCTACTTCCACCATTCAATTGCGTGGGAGTGGCGGAGGGAAGGCCGCAGCAATCAATGGGTGAAAGTCGCCGAGGAGACGGCGCATGTTCCTTTTTTTCTCGAAGATGGCACGGGGCGCGTCCTCGTGGATCCGCAGGGGGCGGAAATGAGCATTCACCGCGATTTCAGCGACCAGTTCAGCCAATCGCTATTTTCGAGCAGCCTCGATGTTCCGCTCAATATCGCCAGCTTCCTGTCGCGCCATGGTGTGAGTGGCACGCGCAAAATCAAGATTGAAGAGTACTGCATCAAGCCCAAGAACGCATTGTTTGTGCTTGGAACTCTGGCGGAAAATCATGTGACTTATCCCTCCGGTCCAGAGTTCACACTGGTGAGCAATTCCCGAAGTCTTTCGTGGCGTATTTCGCGGGCCAACTCGGGAAGTGCGTACTCGTTTACGCTTGGAACGGCCGCTCCCTCCGCTACCGCTGCCAAACCGCCTATGGACGCGGCCCAAGAAGATAGAGTTCGAAATGCGTTGATTAAGGCGGGCATTAGCAATCCCGCTGCTTGGGCTGCGGCAGGGATTCGAACCGCGGCAGCCGTCATGACCGGAGGCGGCGTCGCCACCGCAGTTGCTCCGGCGAAAGAGCCAGCGCCACAAGAGGCTTTTGATTTGCATCCTCCGGTTGTGCTGAAAAAGGGTAGTCACAATCCCGCATTTTTTATCTCCTGGCAAAGCCAGAGGGAAATTGTGAAGGCATTGGGATGGAAATCTGCCGCCATGATTTGGGGCGGCCCGGCGCTCACGCTGTTGTGCGTTTATGCCATTGCCGCCCAACTGGGCTGGCTATAAGGGTTGGTCGCAAAGATCGTTATTGTTGTCACGACTTAAGAGAGGAACTATGACCACAATTATTTTGCTCGGGTTTCTATTCGTAATCTGCGGTGTTTTCGCTTATACGATCACCATCTTCAACGGTCTCATCGCGGTGAAAAATGAGATTGCGCTGGCCTGGTCGAATATTGACATCATGCTGAAGCAGCGGCATGACGAACTGACCAAACTGCTCGAAGTCTGCAAGGGATACAAAGCTTTCGAGGGCGAAACGCTGCAAAAAATCACCCAGGCCCGCAGCATGTATCAACAGGCGGCGACCGTGGACCAGAAGGCGGCCGCCGACCAAAGTATGACAACGGCTCTTCGTGGCTTATTTGCCGTGGCAGAAAATTATCCGGATCTGAAAGCGAACAACAATTTCATGCAGTTGCAGAAGCGCATTACGGAGCTTGAGAGCCAGATTGCTGACCGCCGCGAGTTCTACAACGATTCGGTAAATACTCTGAACACTCGTATTCAGCAGTTCCCCGACACTTTTGTCGCGAGCTTCATGAACCTCACGGCGTTTCCGCTATTCAAGGTCGAAGAGGCGGATAAGGCTGACGTATCCATGGCGTTCGGGGCGAGCGCAAAATAGTCGCGAAAGAATACTGATTTATGGGGGAAGGGCACGAGTTCACCCTTGTCTTCGACTCCCCTTAAAGGCCTTGTTACCATCCTCAACAACGGTAACTCGGCGTTTGCAATGTCTCTCAAGTAGAATGGCACGGTGAGCGACGCCACACGCATCGGCATTTTGGGCGACTTCAATCCCGAATTTCGCTCCCACCCTGCCACCAACGACGCGCTCCAGCATGCCGCCAAACAGATCGGCATTGCGGTAGAGTCCGAGTGGGTTCCCACGCCATCGCTGATGGATGCGGGCGCGGAAAAGCGCCTGGAATCGTTCGACGGAATCTGGGCCTCGGCAGGCAGCCCTTACAAAAACTTTGACGGGATGTTGAAGGGCATCGAGTTCGCCCGGCGCCGCGATTGGCCGTTCCTGGGCACTTGTGGCGGGTTTCAATATGCTCTCATCGAGTGCGCACGCAATGTGGTTGGCATCAAAGACGCGGATACCGCCGAAAATAACTCCGGATCGAAAAACATCATCATCCATCCCGTGGCCTGCGCGGCTCCGAGCAAAGATAAAAATGCGCCCAAGCTTTCCGGTATGGTTCCTGAAATCCGCCTTCGCCCCGGTTCCTATTTGCAGTCGTTTTACGGGAAAGATGTAGTCACAGAAGAATTCTTTTGCAACTTTGAAGTCAATCCCGACTACGAATGGGCCGCCATGGAAGCGGGATTTCCTGTGGTCGCGCGCGGTGCGCAGAATGAAATTCGCGCGATCGAATCGCCCACACACCGCTTTTACATCGCGACGTTATTTCAGCCCCAGTTGTCCTCCTCTGCGAAGAACCCACATCCTCTGGTGACGGCGTTCGTGCAAGCTGCCGCCGACTGGGGACGAAAGAAGATGGATGATAGCGTGCTTGAATAGCAGAATTCCTGGCGTTTCGGCATCGAGCCTTGACACCATCGGACTTTAAGCCTACCTTCAGTGTACGGTTGCGTACACGGCAATTTCCCAACCCATCACCACTCCTGCCATTTGAATTGAACGGCGCGTACTTTAAGGCTTTCAAATAGCGACAATTTGGTCTCCACGAGGTACCGGAGAATTCGCAGCACAGAGGAGTCGCGACGTGAAGGTCCATCTCGTCAATCCCAGTAGTGTCTCCTTCGGTACCGCAGTGATTACGCCTCGCTGGCAATATGTGCTGGCTGCGGCCACACCGTTGAGCTTTGGCGACCCAGTGGTTGTGGATGAGACTCTCTCGCAAATCGATCCTGAGACTATCCAACAAGGCGACGTCGTCGGTATCGGCATTCACACCGCCAACGCGCTGCGCGGATATGAAATCGGAAAAATTGCCAGAGAACGCGGCGCATATGTAATCTTTGGCGGGATTCATGCAACGCTATTTCCCGATGAAGCGCGGGAACTCGGCGGGGCACATTCGGTTGTCAAGGGAGATGGCGATATCGCTTGGGCCAGAGCATTGGCCGACTGTGTCACTGGGACGCCGCTGCCCCTTTATGTTGGCGGTCAGATTGAAGCCCGCGACTTCGCCCCAGCTCGCTGGGATTTGGTGCCCCGCAACCGCTACATGTGGGCATCGGTGCAAACCGTTCGTGGATGTCCGAAGCATTGTTCGTTTTGTTCGGTCTGGCGGACTGATGGCCAGCGTCCGCGGCAGCGCGCCGCCGACGTGGTGATTGAAGAAATCGTGCAGCTACGGCGCCTTGGCTTCCGCTTTATCGCTCTGGCTGATGACAATTTCTATCCGGTCACGTTCACCGATATTGAACTCGCGGAAGCGCAGAAAAACACGCATCGTATCGAAGAATTGAAAAGCATTCGCGCCGAACGTTTCGAACTGATGTCGCGGCTCGCCAAACTGCCCGACGATATGGTTTTTTTCACGCAGATCACCATGGAAGCTGCTGAAGACACGGCTTTCCTCGATGCGATGAAGGCAGCGCGAATCAAAGGCGCATTGGTTGGAGTCGAATCCATCACTCCGGCTGGGCTCAAGGACGTCTATAAAGATTTCAATAAAGATGGCGCGAGCCTGATTGAGCGCCTGAAGACATTTCGCCGCCACGGCGTGCATGTACTCGGTTCTTTTATTTTTGGACTGCCCAGTGATCGTCCGGATACTTTCGCAGCAACCGCACTTGCGGCAATTGATGCGGAACTCACCTTCGCGCAATTTGTAATGCTGAGCCCTTATCCCGGAACTGTGGATTTCACTCGCTGGGAAAAGTCGCTCGGGCCCACGCCGCCCATGATCGCAGGTATCCCGCTCACGCGCCGATGGCTTATACCGCAGGCCTTGCGCCCGAAGTTATATTGGGACCATCCCGTGATGTCATCGGAAGAAATTCGATCGCGAACCCAAGGCGTGTGGGACGCCTTCTACAGCTGGGGTTCGATATGGAAGCGTTCCAGCTTTATCAAGTCGAGTAAAGGACGTCTGGCGTTCCTGCTCATCTCCCGAATTTACCGTTACATGTATGCCGATACCGGCATCGCCACCGATAGCGCCCGCGTCACCTGGTCGGGACGTTGGACCCGCTGGATGGCTGTCCCCTGCCGCCATCTTTTTGCCGGCAGACCCATGCCAGACCTAGCCATACCCCCAGCCTGAGTTGACGCGGGGGATACCCCTGAAAGCAAACGATTTCCTTATACTTGTTTTGCTGCGGCAGTGTCCCTAGGTTGCGCAAAATTGACCATGTTAAGATTTGGTGCTTTTGGATTTGATAGTTGCTGCGATTTTGAGGAGAATCGAGTCGTGGCAGCCAGCGCCTCAAATCTAACGGCGGAAGTTTTGGGCGGAGCGCGGATTGGCGAGCCTGTTTCGAAGGAAGCCGCCTGCGAGCTAATTCGTGCCACCGATGAGCAATTGCCTGAATTATTGGCCGCTGCACTCGCCACCAAACGCAAATTCAAATCGAATTTAATCACTTACTCGCGCAAGGTCTTCATTCCACTCACCAATCTCTGCCGCGACTATTGCGGATATTGCACCTTCCGCCGCGATCCGGGCCAGCCCGGCGCACACACGATGACTCCGGATGAAGTGCTGGCCGTGGCTCGTGCCGGAGAACGGCTCGGCTGCACCGAAGCTTTGTTCAGTCTTGGCGATAAGCCTGAACTGATTTTTCCTGAGATGCGCGATACGTTACACCATTTGGGCTACAACTCGACGCTGCATTATCTCGAAGCGATGTGCGAATTAGTGCTGCGCGAGACTTCACTTTTGCCACATCCAAATCCCGGATTGCTAAGCGCGGAATGGATCACCCGTCTGGCGCGTGTTTCACCCAGCATGGGCTTGATGCTCGAAAGCACAAAGCATCTTGCTTGCCACAACGATGCTCCAGATAAAATTCCGGCGAAGCGCTTACGAACCATCGGAGAAGCGGGTAAACAAAATGTCCCGTTTACTACAGGCCTCTTAATCGGCATCGGCGAATCACTTGAAGATCGTGTGGACACGCTC
>Ga0070735_10005024_pt1 | contig 11034 bp, 7 predicted proteins | sample Coa_R1_FD_66443 | JGI IMG/M metagenome (GOLD analysis project Ga0070735, IMG submission 66443) | Surface soil microbial communities from Centralia Pennsylvania, which are recovering from an underground coalmine fire - Coalmine... | ecosystem: Environmental > Terrestrial > Soil > Unclassified ... | reverse complement strand
CGCTGCCCGTGCTGCCACAAGGAAAAGCCGTACCGGACCCGTGAAATCGTGGATTTTGAGGGCGTACCCGAGACGGCATCGTTTCCGGCGGCGTCTGCTCCGGTAAGCTGGTATCCACAGGGTGGCTTTGCTAAAGCGGCAAAGGCCTGAATCTGACTGGTTGTTCCCCTGATTTTCCCGATCTGCTGGTAGTGTGAATTTCCCGATCACTTGGGATGGCTTTCGGTGGGATGGCTTCCGGGCGGTGCGCTGGACGCGTTGTGGTGTCCGCGGAGTACGGCTTGTTCGGTCTGCTGCCTATCGTGAATTTCCTAAATCCCTGCTGAACGAACAGTGATGTAAACTCGGATTCCGTTTGAGTCTGACCGGATTCTTGAATGGCGCGTGGTTTGCCGCAGCCAATGCCCGCCTGAAGGCGGGCGCTACACTTCGCACCGCGATGTTTTGGCGGATTCCGATGAAAGGACACGAAATATGTCCCGCATCAGAAATCTACGGCTGGATTTTCTTTTGCTATTCTGCGTCTTCGGTGCGGCGCTTGGGCTGCCATGGGCTTTGCCTGCCGCCGGGCAGACTGCGGCTCCCGAATCCGCCGCGGCGCCCGCCGGGACGGGTGAGCAGCGCGCCGCGCGCGCTTACGATGCGGCGCGGGCAAACCCGCTGGAGCTGGAAGCGTTTCTCCGGCGCATGCCTAAGGGATCGGACCTGCATTACCACGAGTTCGGCGGAATCTACGCCGAGACGTGGATTCACGAAAATGCCGACGATGGGATGTGCGTGGATCTTTCGACGTATGCGATCGTGGTGCCGCAGCCGGCCTGCGGGGCGGGCCAGGTAGCGGCGGCGCAGGCGATGGTGGACCAGAATCTGCATGACGCGCTGGTCGACGCGTTTTCGATGCGCAGTTTTGTACCCACCACCGGGAAGAGCGGCCACGACCGTTTTTTTGAGACCTTCGATAAGTTTGAAATCACCAGCCCGCGCCACGGCGGCGAATGGCTGGACGAAATCGCCACGCGCGCGGCGGCGCAGAACGAGCAGTATTTGGAAATCATGGTGACCCCGGACTTTAGCCACACCATGCAAATCGCCAGGGAAATCGGATGGCGCGAGGATCTGGCGCAGTTACGGGACGAATTGCTGGCGCGCGGTTTGCGCGATGACGTGGAGGTGGCGCGGGCCGAGGAAGATGCATCGGAGGCGACGCGCCGCGCGATGGAACACTGCGGCATGCCGGACCAGGCGCCCGCGTGCAACGTCACGATCCGCTACATTTACCAGGTGCTGCGCGATTTCCCGAGGGAGATGGTCTTTGCGCAGACGCTTCTTGGGTTTGAAGTCGGCGCAGCCGATCCGCGCTTTGTGGGCATTACCTATGTCCAGCCGGAAGACAACACCACTCCGATGGCCGACTATCTCTGGCAGATGAAATTCATCGACTACCTGCACGGCGTTTATCCCAGGATGCACATGAATCTTCATGCCGGAGAACTTGCGCCGGGCCTGGTGCCGCCGGAGGGTCTGTGCTGCCATATTCGTCTCGCGGTGGAACTGGGCCACTCCGAAAGGATTGGGCACGGAGTGGACGTGATGTACGAGGATCGCCCGTACGATTTGCTGAAGGAGATGGCTGCGAAACATGTGATGGTGGAAATCAATCTGACCAGCAACGACGTGATCCTCGGAGTGAGCGGAAAAGATCATCCGCTGCCGGTCTACCGCAAATATCACGTGCCGGTGTCGCTCTCCACCGATGACGAAGGCGTCTCGCGCATCGACCTGACGCACGAGTACGTGCGCGCCGCAGAAACTTACGGGCTCAGCTACGCGGACTTAAAACAGATGGTGCGGACCGGGCTCGAACACATTTTTCTTCCGGGTGCCAGCCTGTGGCGCGAGGCGGATGTATTTACTCGCGCCGCCGGTGCTTGCGCTGCCGATGCGCTGGGCGCGGAAAAACCATCGGCGGGGTGCGCGGCGTTTCTCAAGTCTAGTGAGAAAGCGCAGCAGCAATGGGAGCTGGAACGGCGCTTCCGCGAATTTGAAGCGCAGTAGTGCGGGAAGGATGGCGGGTGGCGCATACTTTAGCTTGCGGAGCAGGATTCGGGAATCCTAGGTACGGCGGCAATGAATCTCCGCAAGCTAAAGCATGCGCCACGGCTGACTTTATTAACGCAATGTTAAAGAATGGATAGGGGTTTCATGGTAGAATCCGCGCCCATCTGGAGGTATTGGCCATGCCTGAACCATTGCCGGAACATCAAAAAACACAGTTGATTGTCCGTTCGCCGCTTTCCACGGAAGGCTTCGTCTCGATTTATTTTTCGAGCCCGGAGGGAAGGCTGATGAGCGAAGAAGAGTGGTGGAATCTGAAACAGCTCATCGAACTGACCAACAAGGTATGCGTCAAGCAGCAAGTTCGCGTGATGTCCGCCTCGGCGTGACCCGGATCGCGCCGCCCGGCGCGGTCTAGCGATCTTGTGAAACCTGGACGATTGGCCCCCCTCAGGCGCCCGCCCCCCCACCGCCGGGGTTGCGGAAGCGAGCGGGGGTTCGTGCGTTGCCGTGAAAGTTTTTGGGAAGATGACCCTACCTTAAGTGCAATCTTTTGCCTAGGCTGTCCCCCTCGATCCGCCTTGTGACCCCAACCTGCTGATTCCAGGACCGTTAACATAGCGCTGCTGCTGGCCCGCGAATTGCCATTTAGTAATTACCCCGTCCCCCGGGAATCGGAGGAACTCCTATGGCTAATCGAGGCCCAGATGCCACCGTTGATGAGCACGGCGCCGCTGTTCTGCTGGGGATTACACCACCCGAAGTGCGTTGGTTTTCGCGAGTGTTGGGGCTCGGGCGCAAACAAGAGGGCGGGGATGCCGCGCAGGTTGTTTTCACGTATGAGGAATTGAAAAGTTTGTCTTCCGCGGCTGCGGCGTCGGCGAAGTAGTTTCGGGGCGGAATTTTCTTCCGCTGTCCAACCACAGTCCTCCGCACGCCTGCGCGCTAGGAATGCGAGTTGCAGCTTTTGCCTCGCGGTAAAAATCCCTCCAACTTGAAGGATTGAGTGAGCGTGTGACCCGCCTTTGCGCCGGTACCGGCATCCATTCCATCATCTCCATCCTGGAAAAATAGACAACCGCCAGACAAAATTCATGCCACCAATCCCGGTCTGATACATCTGATTCAAGGTGTCGTATTATATATGTTTGCGAATCGAGACTAGCGGGTAGGGACAGGAGATTGATGCTTCGCCGCAACAAGACATTTTATCTGGCCTGCGTTTTGGGACTTCTGCTGACAGCTTGCGCCAAGAAAGATCCTCCGCCGTTTGAACGGCCCCCTTCTCCCGTTACGGTGGCTACCGCGACCTCTCAGGACGTGCCGTTGTATCTCGATGAAGTGGGCCACACGGTGGCCCGCGAAGTGGTATCCGTGCAGCCCCAGGTTTCCGGCGCCATCACCGAGATTCATTTCAAGGACGGCGCGGACTTGAAGAAGGGCGATTTGCTGTTCACCATCGATCCGCGGCCGTTCCAGGCGCAGCTCAACGCGGCGCAGGCCAACCTCGCGCAATCGAAAGCGGCGCTGGATTTTGCGCGCATCGAGTTCGGCCGCGTCAAGGACCTGGTCGAGTCCCGAGCCATCGCGCGGCAGGATTATGACACGCGGAAAAATGCGGTGGACGTGGGCGAAGCGCAGGTCAAGCAGAACGAAGCGGCGGTGGAATCGGCGCGCCTGAATCTGGAATACACCTCGATCCACTCGCCGATCGATGGCCGCGCGGGGCACCGGCTGGTCGATCCCGGCAACGTGGTGACCGCCAACATGACCACGCTGCTGAACATCGAGCGCATGGATCCCATCTACGCCGACTTCACGGCGACCGAGAGCGATTTCTCCGAGGTGCAGCGCAACTCCGCCAAGCACACGCTGCGCGTCGAAGTGCGCCTGCCCGACGACGCCAAACCCGAAATCGGCCAGCTCACGTTTCTCGACAACTCCGTGCAGAGCAGCAGCGGCACGGTGATGCTGCGAGCGACCGTTCCAAACGCTTCGCGCCACCTGTGGCCGGGCCAGTTCGTCAACGTGCGGCTGGTCCTGGCGACCTTGCCAAAGGCGGTGCTGGTGCCCGCAGCGGCGCCGCAGGATTCGGCCAAGGGCACGTTCGTCTATGTAGTGAAGCAGGATTCCACCGCGGAATTGAGGCCGGTGAAGCTGGGACAACGGCAAGGGGACCTGGTGGTCGTCGAACAGGGTCTTCAACCCGGCGAGCACGTGGTGATGAACGGCCAGCTGGCGGTGATGCCAGGCGGCAAGGTGAAGGTAGTTCCAGATGCGGCCGCGGCACCGGCGGCGGGGCAATCATGAATCTTTCCGAACCATTCATTCGCAAGCCGGTCATGACCGCGGTGCTCACGGTTTCCGTGATCGTGTTCGGCGTGCTGAGCTATTTCCGCCTTCCGGTAAACGATCTGCCCGTGGTGGACTATCCGGTGATTTCGGTGCAGGCCAATTATCCGGGCGCGAGCCCTGACACCGTCGCCAACAACATCGCCACGCCGCTCGAGCGGCAGTTCATGCAGATCAACGGCCTGGAGCTGGTGACATCGTCCAGCACCCAGGGCCACGTGAACATTACGCTGCAGTTCGCGCTGGACAAGAGTATTGACGCTGCCGCGACCGATGTGCAGACCGCGATCTCCCAGGCCACCGGCAGCCTGCCCACGGATTTACCGTCGCCGCCGACGTACTCGAAGACCAATCCCAACGACCAGCCAATTCTGTACATCGCGCTGACCAGCGATTCGGTGACTCCCGGCCGGCTCTACGATTACGGAAGCACCCAGGTGGGCCAGCGCATCAGCATTTTGCCCGGCGTGAGCAGCGTGAACGTGTTCGGCACCAAGTCCGCGGTGCGCATCAAGGTCGATCCATCGAAAATGTGGGCGCGCGGCATTTCCATCGACGATCTGACCGAAGCCGTGAAGAACGGCACGAGCTATACCGGCGCGGGACAGTTTGACAGCGCATCAGGCACGGCGCTGCTGCGGCCCAACGGGCAGCTGGAGAATGCCGCGGATTACGGAAATTTGATCGTCAGCAGCACCAATGGCGCGCCGGTTTATTTGCGCGACGTGGCGCAGGTGGAAGACACGGTCCAAGACGAGCGCATCAAGATGCGATTCTGGGTGCGCGGGTATGACGAACCGGCGGCCACGGTGGTCGTAGCCGTCAATCGCCAGGCCGGCTCCAACGCCGTGGCCGTCTCGAAGAGCGTGCGCGATCTGCTGCCGGTGATCAGCGCCGAACTTCCCGGCTCCGTGCGCGTGACCACGATTTACGACCGCTCGCAGACCATCGTCAACTCCGTGGCCGACGTGCAGGCGACGCTTTTGTTCGCGTTCGTTCTGGTGGTCGCGGTGATCTTTGTTTTTCTTGGCCGGGCCACCGACACCCTGATTCCAGCCGTGGCCCTGCCGCTGTCACTACTGCTGACGTTCATGGCCATGCGCGTCCTGGGCTACAGCCTGGACAACCTCTCGCTGATGGCGTTAACCCTGGCGATTGGATTCCTGGTGGATGACGCCATCGTGTTTTTGGAGAACACCGTACGCCTCATGGAACGAGGACTAAAGCCGCTGGAGGCGACGCTCGAGAGCGCGCGGGAAATCAGCTTCACCATTCTTTCCATGACCGTGTCGCTCGCGGCGGTATTTTTTCCGCTGGTGTTTATGTCCGGCCTGGTGGGCCGCATTTTCCGCGAATTTGCGATCACCATTGTGGTTTCGATTATCGCTTCGGGCCTCGTTTCGCTGACGCTCACGCCGCTGATGTGCGCGCGCCTGCTGAAGCCGCGGGGGCATGGGATCAAGCAGAACTGGATTGAGCGCGCGGGCGGAGCGGTTGAAAAGCGCGTGCTGGGCGTTTACGGCAAATCGCTGTGGTGGTTTTTGCGTCACCGCTGGATCTCTGCCCTCACCTGGGTGGCTTGCATGGCCGGCACGATTTTTCTTTTTGCCGCGATCCCCAAGGCGTTTTTGCCCGTCGGGGACAGCAGCTTTGTGTGGGGCGTGTTGATCGGAAAAGAAGGCTCGTCGCCCCAGCAGATGCAGGCGCTGCAGGACCAGGCGGCCGTGGTCATGCGCCAGAATCCCGCGGTGGGCGCAACGTTCACGCTGACCGGCAACAGCTCGTTCCTCGCTTCCAATCAGGGATTGCTTCTCGGTTTCCTTTACCCGCCACAAAAACGCGGGCCCATTCAGGCCGTGGTAGGCGGGCTGATGGGACGGCTCAACACCATACCCGGCGTGTTTGCTTTTCTGCGACCCATGCCGGTTCTGAATATCAGCACTGGCGCGACCAACCAGAACCAGGGGCAGTACGCCTATTCCGTTTCAGGCGTGAATGCGCCGCAGGTATATGACGTAGCGCAGAAACTCATGGGCCGGATGATGCAGTATCCCGGGTTCGCCACCGTTTCGTCGGACTTTTTCAATCACACTCCGAACCTGGAAATCAATATTCGGCGCGACCAGGCGCGAACCTATGGAGTTTCGGAAACGCGCATTCTGAATTTGCTGCGCAACGCTTACTCACAAAATTATCTGTACCTGATCAAAAAGCCCGAAGACCAGTACCAGGTGATTCTGGAAGTGAAGGATAACGAGCGCGCCCAGGCTGACAATCTGGCCCTGCTGTACATCCGCTCGGACGACGGTAAAAATCTCGTGCCGCTCAACTCGCTGGTCGACTGGAAAACTTCGCTGGGACCGCAGACGGTGAATCACCTGAACCAGTTCACCAGCGTCACCATCTTTTTTAACTTGAAGCCGGAGGTGGCCATCGGCGATGCCACCAACTTCATCAGCAAGGCCGAGGCGGAAATTGTGCCGCCGACCATTCGCGCGAGCCTGCAGGGCGAAGCGCTGACCTTCCGCGACACAGTGCGCGATCTCACCATCCTGATGGCGCTGGCCGTATTCGTGATGTACGTGATCCTGGCGATCCTGTATGAGAGCTACGTTCACCCGCTGACGGTGCTGTCCACATTGCCGACCGCGCTGGTCGGTGGTTTGCTGGCGCTATTCCTTTTTGGTGAGCAGGCCTCGCTCTACGCGTTCGTCGGCATGTTCATGCTGATGGGCATCGTGAAGAAAAACGGAATTATGATCGTCGACTTTGCCCGGCAACGGGTGGACGCCGGCGAGACGGCGGAGAACGCCATTCACGAAGCCAGCCTGGACCGCTTCCGGCCGATCCTGATGACCACGCTCGCCGCGGTCATCGGCGCGGTGCCGATCGCGGCAGGATACGGAGCGGACGGGGCGTCGCGGCGTCCGCTGGGCATGGTGATTGTCGGAGGACTGGTGGTATCGCAATTCATCACGCTGTACGTGACGCCGGTCATTTATCTGTACCTCGAAGAGTTCCAGGAAAAAGTTCTGGACCGCACATCGTTCTTCCATTCCGGACACACGCAAATTCCGGCGTCGCGCGGCGCGGTGGCCACACAAGACGGAGCGGCGGATTGATGCGCGCCTCCCGGAAGACAGGATTCGGCGTGTTGCGGTTGGCGCACGCACAGTTGGGCGTGCTTGCGGCGCCTCTGGTCTGCGCAGTTTCTTTGTTCATCGCCGGCTGCACCGTCGGGCCCAACTACAAGCGGCCCAACACGGATGTCCCCACCAACTACAGGACTCTCGAGGCGGCTCCCACCGCCGGCGCGGCCGCAGCAACACAATCGCTGGGCGACGAAAAATGGTGGGACGTTTTCCAGGACGCTGAACTTCAAAAGTTGATCCGCACCGCATTGCAACAGAACTATGACACGCGGATCGCCGCCGCGCGGGTTCTGGAGGCGCAAGCGCAGGTTGGGCTGGCGCGCGCCAATCAACTTCCCAACGCGAATGTGGCCGCCACCGGCACCGGCTTGCGCAACCCGGCCACCGGACCCATCCCTGCTTACACATTTAATTACGGACGGATCGTCGGGAATGCCGCGTGGGACACTGACTTCTGGGGAAAATACCGCCGCGGCACGGAAGCGGCGCGCGCCAATTTGCTGGCCACGGACTGGGCGCGGCAGGAAGTCAATGCGACGCTGGTATCCAACGTCGCCGCGGCTTATTTTCAGCTTCGCGAACTTGACCTGGAGCTCGAGATTTCGCAAAAGGCCCTGGCCTCGCGCAATGAATCGCTGGAACTGACCAAGACGCTCGAGGAGCACGGCATCAATTCGATTCTGGACGTGCGCCAGGCCGAGCAGTTGGTCTACACGGCGGCGGCGGACATCGCCGATCTGAAACGCCGCATCGGCCAGCAGGAAGATTATCTAAGCATCCTGATGGGAAATAATCCCGGGCCGATCGATCCGCGCGGAAAGGCGCTGACCGAGCAGCCGCACGCGCCGGTGGTTCCGGCCGGCTTGCCGTCCGCTCTGCTGGAGCGGCGCCCGGACATTCGCCAGTCCGAAGAAACGCTGGCGGCGGCTAACGCGCGGATCGGCGTCGCGCGCGCCGCGTACTATCCCGACATTTCCTTGACAGCGCAGGGAGGATTTCTCAGCTCGGCGCTCGGCAGCCTGTTCAGCGGCGGCGCGGGATTGTGGGCCTTCGCGGGGAACATCACGCAGCCGGTGTTTGAGGGCGGCGCGCTGCGCTCCAACGTGCGATTGAGCGAGGCGCAGCAGCAGGAAGCGCTGCTCACCTACCAGCAAACGATTCAGGGCGCGTTCCGAGACGTGTCCGACGCGCTCATCGCTTACCAGCAGAACCAGGAATTCCGCGCGCAGCAGGAGTTGCTGGCCAACGCCGCGCAGGATGCCTCACAGCTGTCCGGCAAGCGCTATCAAGCCGGCACCACGAATTATCTGGAAGTTCTTACCAATGAAACGAATTACCTCACCGCGGAACTGGGGCTGGCGCAGGCTCGGCTGAACGAGCTTTTGGCTCTGGTGCAAATTTACAAGGCGCTCGGCGGCGGCTGGCAGCAGTAAGGCTGCGCTTTTTACAGGGTGCGGGGAACTCTCGACGCCGTCATTCTGAGCGAAGTGAAGAATCTCTCCCTGTTTTTTGCCCATACTTAAATCGAAGAGAGATTCTTCGCTTCGCTCAGAATGACAAAATCACCGGTTTTTTGTTTTCGCAAATGTTAGAGATAGGCAGATTCCTCGGGCAAACCCCGCCCTTCGGAATGACAGTTGTGAGTTTTTTTCGCAACCTGTGAAGCCTGCTCCATTGGACTTTACTGCACTTCGCGCAGCCGCCGCTCTAGGAAGCGGCGTTCGCTTTCGTTGGTGGCCAGGGACAGCGCGCGGCGATAGTGTGTTGCGGCTTCGTTGAGCGAACCCAGGCGGCGCAGCAGGTCGGCGCGCGCGGCGTGGAACAGGTGGTAGTCCTCGAGACCGTCTGCGGCAGAGAGGCTTTCCAGCGCCGCGAGGCCCGCTTGAGGTCCGTCGGACATGGCCACCGCTACGGCACGGTTCAGAGAAACGACCGGCGAAGGCTGCACGCGTTCCAGTTCACCGTAGAGACGCACGATCTCCGACCAATTCGTGTTGGCGGGACGGGCCGCTTTGCAATGCTCCGCGGCAATCGCTGCCTGGAGTGCGAACGGGCCCGACGCTCCTGGCGTTGTGTCCTTCAACAAAGCCAGAGCCTCGGCGATCTGCCGCTGGTTCCATCGACTGCGGTCCTGGTCTTCGAGGATTACAATTTCTCCCGCGTCATCGAGGCGCGAATCGCGCCGCGCATCGTGAAGCAGCATCAGCGCCAGCAGCCCCTTGGCCTCGGCCTGCGTTTGCGGCTCCATCAGCGCAATGACCAGCCGGCCCAGGCGAATAGCCTCCGCGCAGAGATCGATTCGAACGAGCGAGGCGCCCCGAGTCGCCACGTAACCTTCGTTGAAAACCAGGTAGATCACTGTCAGAACTGCCTCGAGCCGCTCGGCAATGTCATTCGTTCCCGGAACCACGTAGGGAATGCCGGCGTCGCGAATCTTGTGCTTGGCGCGCACCAGACGCTGGGCCATGGTAGTGGCCGGAACCAGAAAGGCACGCGCAATTTCGTCGGTTTCGAGGCCGCACAGCGTGCGCAGGGTCAGCGCGACCTGCGAATCCGGGGACAGCGCGGGATGGCAGCAGGTGAAGATCAGCCGCAGCCGGTCATCGGGGATCTCGCCGTGGTCGTAGTCCGGTTCGTAGCTGGCTCGGACCATCCCGGATACGGCGTAGGATTCGAGCTTTTCGGCGAAGTTGGCGCGGCGGCGGATGCGGTCGATGGCCTTGTGCTTGGCCGTCTGGATGATCCAGGCGCGCGGGGCGTCCGGAATGCCCGATTCCCGCCACTGGTCGGCTGCCGCCGCAAAGGCTTCCTGGGCGCATTCTTCGGCCAGATCGAAGTCGCCAAAATGACGGATTAATGCGGCGACAATTCGCCCCCAATCGGAGCTGTAGACTTCGGTTACGGCCCTGGCTGCTGCGCTCGCGTCGGTGGGCACGCCTGATTGTATGAATTTTTTGATATAGATGTCGATCTGGCCGGGTTCCGTTCGACTTATCGATAGGGAGGCAGAAATGAAATACATGTTGTTGATCTATCTGGATGAGAACGGCCTGAGCGAGACGGAACGGGAAAAATGCTACGGGGACTCCGCGCGGTTTGCCGTCGAACTCAGCAAGAGCGGGCAATACCTGGGCGCGGGGCCGCTCCATCCGACCTCCACCGCGACCAGCGTGCGCGTGCGCGATAACCGGCGGCTGGTCACCGACGGGCCGTTCGCGGAAACGCGCGAACAGTTGGGCGGCTATTTCCTGATTAACGCCCGGGACTTGGATGAGGCGATCAGCATCGCCGGGAAAATTCCGGCGGGCCGCTGGGGCACCGTGGAGATCCGTCCGGTGATGGAAATTTCGGGCTTGCCGGAAAATTAATTTCGCGGCGGTGTCGATTTCGATTTCGCCGGTTCGACATTTCTATGAAGGCGCAACAAAGGATCAAGCAGCTGACGCAGAGCTAGCCAGACGAATGGCAAAGGAGA
>Ga0070735_10005023_pt1 | contig 11035 bp, 8 predicted proteins | sample Coa_R1_FD_66443 | JGI IMG/M metagenome (GOLD analysis project Ga0070735, IMG submission 66443) | Surface soil microbial communities from Centralia Pennsylvania, which are recovering from an underground coalmine fire - Coalmine... | ecosystem: Environmental > Terrestrial > Soil > Unclassified ... | reverse complement strand
GTGAGCGAAGCCGCCTTGGCGCCGACTTCGCCGCCTGAGACGGGCGCGTCGAGATAGTCCGCGCCGAGCGCATTGATCCTCTTGGCGAAGTCCTTGGTCGCGATCGGTGAGATCGAACTCATATCGACTACGACTTTGCCTTTGCTCAAACCGTCGCCGACGCCGTCCTTTCCGAAAAGAACTTCTTCAACCTGCGGTGTATCCGGCACCATCGTGATGATGATTTCGGATTTCTGCGCGACTTCCTTGTTGCTCGCGCAAGCGACGCCGCCGGCTTTGATCAACTCGTCGGGAACCGCGTGGCCCGAACGCAAAAAGAGCTTGTGCCCCGCCGCCAGGAGATTGGCGGCCATCGGCTTGCCCATCACGCCGAGCCCGATGAAACCAATATCGCTCATGTCCAAAGCTCCTTCGAAGCCTATGGCGCAGCTCAAGCCGCCGCGCGCAAAGCGGAGAACCAGCCGAGACCATCGGTGGTCGTCGTCCGCGGCCGGTATTCGCAGCCGATCCAACCGCCGTAGCCGATCTTGTCGAGATGGGCGAACAGGAACGGATAATTGATCTCGCCGGTCCCAGGCTCATTACGGCCGGGATTGTCGGCGAGCTGAAGATGGGCGATCCGCGACAGATTTGTCTCGATCGTACGGGCGAGGTCGCCCTCCATGATCTGCATGTGATAAATGTCGTACTGAACGAAGAGATTATCCGAGCCGACTTCCTTGATGAGGTCGAGCGCTTGATCGGTGCGGTTCAGGAAGAAACCCGGCATGTCGCGCGTATTGCAGGGCTCGATCAGCAAGCGGACGCCGGCTTTGCCGAGTTCACCCGCCGCATAGGAGAGATTGCCGACGAGCGTTTTGCGCAGCGCGCTCTGATCTGAATCTTTCGGCGCAAGGCCGGCAAGGCAATTGATCTGCTTGCACCCCAGCGCCTCGGCATAGTCGATCGCCTTGGCGACGCCGCGCTTAAATTCATCCTCACGGCCCGGCAGAATCGCAAAGCCGCGCTCGCCTTTGCCCCAATCGCCGACCGGGAGATTGAACAGGACTTGCGTCAAGCCATTGTCCTTGAGCCGGACGGCGATCTCCGCCTTCGGCTCTTCGTAAGGCGACATATATTCGACGCCGGCAAAACCCGCTTTCCGAGCCGCCGCGAAGCGGTCGAGAAAAGGCAGCTCATTGAAAAGAAAGGTCAGATTGGCGTCGAATTTCGGCATGTTTCATCCCTGGCTTTTGCGGCGAGCCGGCGTGATTTAAGCGGGCGCTTTTTCCGGCGTGCGCAAATCCTGGCTCTTCTTGATCGACAGCGACGGGTCGAGGCAGAGAATTTCCTCGAACTCGTTGATATTGTCCACCTCCGTACCCATCGCGATATTGGTCACGCGTTCGAGAATGAACTCGACCACGACCGGCACCTGATGTTCCTCCATCAGAGCGCGCGCCTTTGCGAAAGCATCCTTGAACTCGTTGGGGCTCTTGACGCGCACCGCCTTGCAGCCAAGGCCTTCGGCGACGGCGACGTGATCCACGCCATAACCCGGAACCGCGTCTCCTTCCGGTGCGACGTTGATATTGTCGAAAGCGAGGCTGACTTCGAAATCCATTTGGAAGCCGCGCTGCGACTGGCGGATCAGGCCAAGGTACGAATTGTTCACGACCATATGAAGATAGGGCAGCTTGTGCTGGGCGCCGACCGCCAATTCTTCGATCATGAATTGGAAGTCATAGTCGCCCGAAAGCGCGACAATCGTCTTGTCAGGATCCGCCGCGCGCACGCCAAGCGCGGCGGGAAGCGTCCAGCCCAACGGGCCGGCCTGGCCGCAATTGATCCAGTTGCGCGGATTGTACACTTTGAGGAACTGCGCGCCGGCGATCTGCGACAAGCCGATCGTCGTCACATAGCAAGTGTCGCGGCCGAAAGCCTCGTTCATCTCCTCATAGACGCGCTGCGGCTTCAGCGGCACCTGGTCAAAGTGGCTCTTGCGCAGCATGTTATTCTTCCGGTGCAAGCATTTCGCCGACCATTCGCTGCGATCCCTGAGCTTGCCCGCCTTCTTCATCTCGCGCGCGACTTCAAGGAACATTGTCAGCGCCGCTTTCGCGTCAGAGATAATGCCGAAGTCGGGGCCAAAGACGCGGCCGATTTGGGTCGGCTCGATATCGACATGGATGAATTTACGGCCCTTCGTATAGGTCTCGACCGAGCCGGTATGGCGGTTGGCCCAACGATTGCCAATGCCGAAGACGAAGTCCGACTCCAGGAACGTCGCATTGCCGTAGCGATGGCTGGTCTGCAATCCCACCATGCCGGCCATCAAGGGATGATCGTCCGGGATCGCGCCCCATCCCATCAGCGTCGGGATGACTGGAACGCCGGTCAGCTCCGCGAACTCCACCAGAAGATCGCAAGCATCGGCGTTGATGATGCCGCCGCCCGCCACGATCAAAGGGCGCTCCGAGTCATTGAGCATGGCGAGTGCGCGCTCGGCCTGCTTGCGCGTAGCGGCCGGCTTGTAGATCGGCAACGGCTGATAGGTTGAATCGTCATATTCGATCTCGGTCGTCTGGACGTCGATCGGGAGGTCGATAAGCACCGGGCCAGGACGCCCCGAACGCATGACATGAAAGGCCTGCTGGAAGACCATCGGGACCAGCGCGGGTTCACGCACGGTCACCGCCCATTTGGTCACCGGCTTGGCGATGGACTCGATGTCGACCGCCTGAAAGTCCTCTTTCGCCAGCTTGGCGCGCGGCGCCTGGCCGGTGATGCAAAGGATCGGGATCGAATCTGCGGCGGCCGCATAGAGGCCGGTGATCATATCCGTGCCCGCAGGGCCTGAGGTGCCGATGCAGAGGCCGATATTGCCCGCCTTGGCGCGCGTATAGCCGTCGGCCATATGCGAGGCGCCTTCGACATGGCGCGCGAGAATATGACGTATGGATCCGCGCGCCTTCAGCGCGGCGTAGAACGGATTGATCGCGGCGCCGGGAACGCCAAAGGCGCAGGTGATCCCTTCCTTTTCGAGCACGCGAACGGCGGCTTCGATTGCTTTCATTCTCGCCACGACTTTTCTCCCGATCTCGCAGAGCCAGCGGGCCTCGCATTTCGTCGTCAGCATTCTCGCCAAGGCGCGCGTGCTTCTCAATCGGCTTGCGATTCTTTTCCGTCAGGCGAGATGGGAACCAAAAACCTCTTTAAGACAATGAGTTACACCGTTGCGATTTCGGTGGTGAAAGGCGTCAAGCGATAATCAGCGGGGCGTTGGCGCCGCTCGCGGCGCGATCTTCGCGCGACTTCGGTGGCCGTCCGCCAAGCGCCATTGTGAGTTCGGCGGCGACTTCGCTTACCAACCGGCCGAGTTGCGGCAGCCTTTCGCTCGGCACGCGGCTGGCGAGGCCCGAGACGGAAATCGCCGCCAGCGCTTCGGCTTGATCGTTGTAGACGACGGCTGCGACGCAGCGCAGACCGGCGAGATATTCTTCGTCGTCCAGCGCATAGCCGTCCCTTCGCGCTTGTTCGAGAACATTGCGAAGGTCGCCGGCGCGTACGACGGATTTGGGCGTCAAGCGCTTCATGCCGTGACGACGGATGATGGCGGCGACATCGTCGTCGGAATAGGTCGCCAGGATCGCTTTGCCGAGCCCCGATGTGACCATGGGCGCGCGCCCGCCCACTCTTGTGATGGCGCGCATGATTTCGCGGCTCTCCACTTGCGTGAGCACGATGACTTCGCCGTCGTCGGCGACGCCAAGATTGGCGGTTTCATGGGTGAGGTCGCGCAAGCGCCGCAGGAAAGGCAGAGCGGGCGCGACGAAATTGCGTCGCCTCACGAAAGCCGAGCCGATCGAAAAGGTCTGGCGGCCGACATGCCACGCGCCATCGGTCTGGTCGAATTCGACGAAGCGCCGCCGCTCCAGCGTCGTCAACAGACGATGGAGCGTCGAAGGGGAAAGCCCGGTGCGGATCGCCAGATCACGCAGACGATAGCCCTCTTCGTCTTCGCCGAGCGCGTCGAGAATGGCCATCGCCCGATCGACAGATTGGACGACATCGCCTTTTGCGTCGTCGTCCTCAGCCGACTTGCGAACGACCCGCGCGGGACGCCGCCGAGGGCCAGCTTTCATTGGTCCCTATCTCCCATCGCCGGGCCGAACGGCCGTGCTTTGGGAGAATGTTAGATCAGGAACGCGGCCGCCGCCATGTTTCTGCCGCCGCCTGGCTTTTCAGGCCGCTGCGACCCGGCGTTGCTTGCTGCTGGCGAGCATCTTGCTGGCCTCTGTCTCCTGCACGGCCGGGCTGAACAAGAAGCCCTGAACCTCCGAGATTGTCCCGAGACTTTCGATAAAACGCATCTGCGCTTCGGTCTCGACGCCTTCGACAAGCACGCTCATGCCCAATTGCTTGCTCATGCGCGCGACACTCTCGACCAAGATCGACGCCCGTTCATGCACGCCGAGGCCGATGGTGAACGATCGGTCGATCTTGATGCGATCGAGAGGGAAGGTGAGCATATAGCTCAAGCTGGAATAGCCGGTGCCGAAGTCATCCAGCGAAATTCTGACGCCTTTCATGCGCAGAGCCTCGAGCGCATTTCGCGTCGCGCCGCGATCGTCGAGCAAGGTGGATTCGGTGATTTCGAGTTCGAGCCGCTCGGCCGGAAGTTTCGCCGCCGCGAGAGCGTCGAGAACGGTCTGCTCGATTCTGCCGCTCCGGAACTGCGTCGAGGATAGGTTGACGGAGACGCAAATATTGTCGGGCCAAGCCGCACAGGCGAGGCAAGCGCGCCTCAAAACGCTCGCCCCGAGGTCCTCCATCAAGCCGAGTTCTTCGACGATCGGAATGAATTCGGCGGGCGACATTCGCCCACGAACGGGATGATTCCAACGCGCCAAAGCCTCGAAGCTCGAAATCTTGCGGGTCGCGACATTGACGATCGGCTGATAATAGACCTCGATGGATTCATTGGCGACGGCGGCGCGGAGATCGAGCTCGATGAGGCGCCGGATTTGTATCTTCGCATCCATCGACTTCTCGAAGGGGCGCCAATTCCTGCGGCCATCGCTCTTGGCGGCGTAGAGAGCCATATCGGCGTTCGACAGGATGATGTCCGGCGTCACGCCGTCTTGCGGCGCGCAGGCGCTGCCGACGCTGACGCCGACGATCACTTCATAACCGTCGACGAAAACCGGCCGCGAGACTTCGCGAATGATCTGCTCGGCAAGCAGCCCGGTCTGCTGTTCGTCGGTGACGGGACGCTGCAAAATGGCGAATTCGTCGCCACCCCAACGCGCGACGAGGTCGGTCGGCCGTACCAGGGTCTGCAAACGCTCAGCGATCGCGGCGAGCAGTTTGTCGCCGCGCGTATGGCCGAGGCTGTCGTTGACCTGTTTGAAATCGTCGAGATCGAGGAAGAGTACGGCGACCTTGTCCTGCGCTTGACGGCAAGCCTTCAGGGTGATCGTCAACTGCTCTTCGAAGCAGCGGCGATTGGGCAAGTCGGTGACGGAATCGAACCGCGCCATCCGATCGATTGCGCGCTCGGCGTTCCGTCTCTCCGTGACGTCCTGGATGACGACGACCGTGCCTTCGTCCTTCATCCGGTGAACCGTGATCTCGATCGCACGCTTGTCTATCGTCTCCAAGGGTACGACGAAATCGCTTTCCTCGCCCACGCGGAACAAAGCTTGCGACAGACGCTCGATTTCGCCGCGCGCGACGACGTCGTTGCGCACCAGCAGGCGCAAAACGCCGCGCATGTCGGCGCCGACTTTTGCGTCTTCGGGGCGTAGCGAAAAGATACGAAGTACTTGCTCGTTCGCAACTGTAAGGCGGCCTTCGCCGTCGACCATGCAGAGGCCGTGCGACATGTTGTTGAGCGCTCTGTCCAAGCGCGTGGCCAAAGTTGCGGCCTCGCGCCGAGCGACGATCTCGCCAAGCAGAGTTTCGCGAAGTTTTGTCGAGGAGATTTTGATGAAGCCGAATAACGGGACGAGAACCGTCACGATCAGCAACGGATAAAGCCCGCCGCCCATCCAGAAGGCGCCGGACAGGGTTGCGAAACCGGCAAGAAGCTGAGCGTTAGTGCCGTTTTTATTAATCGCGAGCGAACGAGTCCAGATTCCAAAGATACAAGAGGTGGTCGTCAGCGTCGACAAAAACCGACTAAATCCGTCCTCTGTTCGCCAGAAAACGGTCATCGTCCAAATGCCAAGAAGAGTGATGAAAACAGTTGCGCCAATAATATAGTTAAACTCGCGAGCGCGGGCGGCGGCCAAATTCGGGCTCGGTCGATTGCGGCTGTGAGCTTGCATATAGTACATGCGGACAGCGCCAAGAACAACCAAGGCGGCTGCGAACAGCCAAAGAATACTATCGCGGGTTGTAAGTCCTACGGCGACGGCGCCTAGAATCGTCGCAGCCAAAGTAAGAGCGAGCCCTCGAATCTCGACGAGCAACGTGTCGACAAGCTCAATATAGAGAGCGTTCGACAGTCCGATTTCCGGCCGGGCGCTTCGGCCAATTCGCTCAAGCAGCATTAGAATCTCAGGATAGGCGCGGACGCTAACATCAACTATGATACGCTCGCCTTAACAATTTCTTTGAGCGACTTATGCATTATGGCTGCTAAGACTTGCGCGTCACACAACGTTGCGCGTCTGTTAACTATAAGTTGGCGTCGTTATGCAGGATATCGACTTAGAGGCAAGGATACCGACGTTTGTCGATCCGCAGACCCGCGCCCATGTCGGGGTCATTGCAGCCCTGTCCGAAGAAGAGTTCGCCTGGGCGCAAATCGCTATTCCCGATCTCAGCGCCTACCTCGGCTACGAGGACTGGCTTGATTGCCGCGAAGGCTTCGAAGTCGGGTTAGCCATGGCGGGCGTCGACGTGAGGCGGATTTCCGTCGTCCTATCGCCTTACCTTGCCTGGTGTCGGCTTACAGGCGCGCAGCCAAGCGAAAGATCCTTGGATGCATTCGCCTCAATGCTCCTGTTTTTGCGAAAACATCCGGCGCCCGCGGCCATTGCGGTTGTTCGGGAGGATGAATTTGTGACTCATGCGCAATCGGTAGAGGCCTTTGCGCCGCATATCGATTTTGAACACTGGAAAGATCATCGCGCCGCAGTGCAAAAATCGATGGCCAGCGTCGGCGCTCCGATCGAGCCTTTGCCCGTTAATATCAAAGATTTCGTCGAATGGGGGCGATGCGTTCGCACCCAGACTTCAGAGGCGATTTTAGATAGTTACGCTGGATTGGTTCTCGAATTCTTGCGAGACGAAGAACCGCTGTAGTCCGAATTTTGAGCGCCACGGGCGCGAGGGTTAACCAAAGCAATTACAAGTTCTTTACAGTTGTTTACCTTCTGTTAACCTCGTCCGCGCAGGCAAAGCGGCGGCGAGTGTTTGTATGTGTGCGGCGATTGTAAACGTTAGATCGCGTTTTGCAGATCAAGTATTTGGGTTGCTTGAGCGCGCCGATTGTCGGCCCATTGAAACTGCGGCGGAATTCGAGGCCGCTTACAAGCTACGCTATGACGCCTATCGTCGCGAGAATTGGATCGACCCTTCGGAATCGGAGAAGATTCACGATACCGATTACGATCAGGCTCCTAATGGGAAAGTCTTCGGCGTCTTCATCGACGGCGACATGGCGAGCACGATCCGCATTCACATCGCCCGTTCGCAGGGCGACGTATTGCCATCGGCCGGTGTATTTGGCGACGTAATCTCGCCGCATTTGTCGGAGGGCGTCGTTGATCCCACGCGCTTTGCGGCGAAATTCGAATTCTCCAGAAATTATCCGGGACTTGCCTATGTCACGACTCGGTTGACATGGCTAGCAACGGAATATTCCGGCGCCGCTTATCTGCTGGCGACAATTCGTTCGGAGCACCAGGCTTTTTACAAGCGTGTCTTCGGTCATAGCCCCTGGAGCGGCGAGCGCGACTATCCGATTGTGAATCGGAAAATCGTCTGTATGGGCGTCGACTTCGCTGAGCACAAGCAACGCGTGGAATCGCGTTATCCATTTTTCCGATCCACACGCGCCGAACGCGAAAGACTTTTCGGGGGATGGGCAATCCCGGGCGGAGAATCATCGCCTGGCGTGTCGCGATTGCACTTTCGAGCGCACGGATAATCCAGAGCGAGCAGGATTGATCCTCCTCGCTCAATCGGCGAATCCCTTCATCGCTTCGACGAACCTCTTCGAAAAACGGTCGCCATCGACCTCGAGGCACACATTGGCGTTACGCCGCTCGAGCGCAACGCTGCGTCTTCGATCCGCGATCGTCGCCCCGCGCGTCAGCGCCCCGGAGAGTTCGATGTCGACGCACATCGGCTCCATTCTCGCCAAAGTCGGATCTTCGGCGATAGCCACGGCCAGAGGGTCGTGCAATCCGCAGCCGGCGATTCCAGGGTGCATTGTTTCATACGAACGTACGTAGAATTCCGATATTCTCATCATCGTTTCGCCGACGCGGCCGCCCTCGCGGGCGATCTCTTCGCGCATCGGTTTGGTCAGGAGAACTTTCATCGTCACATCCATGCCGACCAGCGTAATCTTGGCGCCGGAGCGCAAGACGATCTCGGCCGCTTCGGGATCGTTCCAAAAGTTTGCATCGGCGATCGGCGTCGCAATCCCTTGAATGCCGGGATGAAATATCGTGCTGCCCATGACGACGATTTCCTTGAACAGCGGCGCTACGTCAGGCTCCTTGGCGAGAGCGATCGCCACATTGGTGATCGGTCCGACCGGACAAAGCGTGATTTCGCCGGGATTCTCGCGCGCCATGCGGATCATGAGATCGCTTGCATGTTCCGGGACGGCTTTGATTTTCGGCTCGGGCAGAACGATGTCGCCAAGGCCGTTGTCGCCGTGGACATGAACGGCGCCCTTGACGAAGGGCTTGAGCAGGGAGCGGCCGGGCCCCCGCGCGACCGGAATGTCGGGGCGCCCGGCAAGCTCGAGAATACGAAGCGTGTTGGCCGTCGCTCTATCGACATCCGTATTGCCGAAGGTCGTCGTCAGCGCCTCGAGGCGGATCCCCGGTCGGTTCAGCGCATAGAGAATCGCCATGGCGTCGTCGATGCCGGTGTCGACGTCGAGAATCATGCGGCAGATGTCGGTCACGGATGAATTCCTTTCTCGTCGGCGTCATCGCGTATCTGGTGACGGCGCGGCGATCCCTCCGGGCGATGCGGCTTCAACTTCGATGGAAGGCAGAACGGCTCTGGCGCGCCTCCGGTGGCTGATAACCAAAGCCGCAAGCGTTACGACGTAAGGCGCAATGTCGGTCAACTGATTGGGCAGTCCTTCGCCTTGCAACCGGACGCCGAAAGCGTCGGCGACGCCAAACAATACGCAAGCCCCTGCCGCATAGACCGGATTTGCGCGTCCGAGCATCACCGCAACCACCGCGATCCAGCCGCGCCCGGCGCTCATATCCTCGGCGAAGACGCTGACCGCGCCGAGCGACAATTGCGCGCCGGCCAATCCGCATAAGGCGCCGGCGAGGAGCACCGTCACGACGCGGTACATCGTCACATCGACGCCGAGCGTTTCTGCAGCGTCTGGTTGCTCGCCGACGCCGCGAAGCCGCAGTCCAATCGGCGTCCTAAAGAGGACGACGCTGACAACCGCCACAAGCGCCCAGGCCAGCCAGGTGACCGGTGTCTGGCTCGCAAAGCCCCACCCTATGACTGGAATCTCCCGAAGCGCGGGAAGCCGTATCTTGCTGAGGCTCACCACCGAAGGGTCGCTGAAAACGCCGCTCACGCCGAAGAGTACGCGCAAGAGATAAGCGGTGAGCCCCGATGCGAGAACATTCATTCCGATACAGATCACCACCTGATCGCCGCGAAAGATAGTCGCGCCATAGGCAAGGATCAATGAAAAGACAATCGCCGCCGCGACGGCCGCTGCGACGCCGCCAGCGGCGCTTTGGGTAAAATAGCTGCCGACGATCGCCGCGAACGCCCCGATCAGAATGTGACCCTCGAGCGCGACGTTAAAGACGCCAACCCTTTGGCAAAGCGAGCCGGCGAGGGCAGCAAGGAGAATCGGCGTAATCGCTTGGACGGCAGATTGCATCAGAAATGGCGTGATGAGGCCGCTCATGAGCTACGCCTGCCGACGCCGTGACGCACTGCCAGGAATAGGATGACGATCGATTCAAGAACGCGGGTCAAAACCCGCGGGATCGTCGTCTCGCGCTGCATGGCGAAGCCGCCGGTCTGCAAGGCGGCGAAGAATAGACCGGCGGCGATCGTCCCGATCGGTTCGCCGCCGGCAAGCAGGGCGGCCATCAAGCCGGAATAAGTATAGTTCGGCAGGAGCAGAGCGCCGTCGATAAAGCGAAATTCGGAGCCCAGTACGAGGATCGCGCCGACAAGTCCCGCGATAGCGCCGCTCGCGAACATGACGCGCATCGCCTGAGCGTCCAGCTTGACGCCGCCGTAGCCCGCGAAACGCTTGTTGACGCCTCTGAGGCGAAGCTCATAGCCGATGATCGCGCGGCGATCGATGAAGATCACAGCGACCGCGATCGCGGCGATAATCAGCATACCGACGTTCAAGGGTCCCGCGATCGTCAAAAGACGCGTCCCCTCCGGGATCATCTTGGTTTGCGGCAAACCTGTCGCCGTGTCACGCAATACGAAGCGCACGATGTAAGAGCAGACGCCCACTGCGGGATAGTTGAGCAGAAGACTCGAAACGAGCATCGGAATGCCGTGGCGCGTTTCGCCCCAGGCGGCGAGCCATGCGTAAAGCCCAGCGGCGATCGCGGCGGCGATCATCGCCACGATCACGGCGATCAACCCTGGCGCCGGTAAGTACAAGGCGACAAGCGCTGACACCAGTCCGCCAATCACCAACTGACCGTCGCCGCCGAGATTGATCATGCCGCCGCGCAAGGGAAGCGATGCCGCGATGGCCATGCCGACGAGCGGCGCGCCCCAGTTCAACGTATCCGGCAGAGACGCCAAACTCAGCGAGCCGACGACGATTTCATAATAGGCCCGGAAGGGATTG
>Ga0070735_10005022_pt1 | contig 11036 bp, 8 predicted proteins | sample Coa_R1_FD_66443 | JGI IMG/M metagenome (GOLD analysis project Ga0070735, IMG submission 66443) | Surface soil microbial communities from Centralia Pennsylvania, which are recovering from an underground coalmine fire - Coalmine... | ecosystem: Environmental > Terrestrial > Soil > Unclassified ... | reverse complement strand
CTTCTGATCGGGTTTGGCCTCGAAGGCCGGTCCTCCGCGGACGAGATGGTAGTTCGTCAGAATGAGCCCGTTTTTGTCGATAACGATGCCCGCACCGAACTCGTTGGGAACCCAGTTCGGGTCGGCGGGATTCGGAAAAAATTCAGGAATCGCGTCGCGCCTGGGAAAGGGGGGCCGATTTTCCTGATGAATGGCGACTCCGCGCTTGTCGCGCGAGATGCTGACCACCGACTTCTCGGCCGTCTCGATGGCCTTGACGAAGGCGTCTTGAATGGCAGCCGCGGCCGCCAAACCGTCGGGCTCCTGGGCGGTGGCAACTGGTTGGCCAAACCACACAGCCGAACACCACGCGGCAACTGCGATGACCTGCCACCGGCAAAAGGGCCGCCATGACGGCAAACGATTTAAGGTCATGAAATTCATTCCAAAATCAAAAAGAGCGGGCCTGGCCATGAAGATTCGGCTTTGCAAGTCTCGGCACGCGACCTTCAAGGTAACTTGTGGAGGGCGCCGCGGACAGGCCAACTTGCCAGCGCAAAATGCCCTGTCGGCAAATCGCAATTCAATCGGCCGGAAGCCGCATTCGGCTGCCGCCAACAATTCGTGCCGCACCTGGCTTCGATTTACACCGGCGACGAATCGCTCAGTTTTCGTCGGCGGAGGCGGGCGCCTGTCCGTTGGTCGCGGGATGAGCACCGGAATTCATGCCATGGGCCGCGCGAATTTTTTCGATCAATTCATCTCTGACCTTCGGGTTTTCCTTGAGGAATGCGCGACCCTTGTCGCGCCCCTGGCCCAATTTGATATCGCCGAACGCGAGCCACGTTCCGGTGCGGTCAATCACGCGATGCTCGAGCGCCAAATCGATGACGTCTCCTTCGAGGCTGATTCCTTCATCGACGAGCATGTCGAACTCGGCCTGGCGAAAGGGGGGCGCGACTTTGTTCTTGACGATCTTGGCCTTCATGCGGATGCCGATCGCCGTTTCTCCCTCTTTGAGCGTGCTAAGCCGCCTCACGTCGACGCGGCAAGAGCTGTAGAACTTGAGGGCGCGGCCGCCGGGAGTCGTCTCGGGGCTGCCGAACATGACGCCGATTTTCTCGCGAATCTGATTGATGAAGATCACGCACGTCTTCGATTTGGCGATGGCCCCGGTCAGCTTTCGCATCGCCTGGCTCATCATGCGGGCCTGCAGGCCCACGTGCGTGTCGCCGATCTCGCCATCCAGCTCGGCCTTGGGAACAAGCGCGGCAACCGAGTCGATGACGATGCAATCGACAGCGTTCGATTTAATGAGCATCTCGGCGATTTGCAGCGCCTCTTCACCGTAAGACGGCTGGCTGACCAGCAGGTCTTCCAGATCGACCCCCAGCCGCTTGGCCCAGGCGGGGTCGAGCGCATGTTCGGCGTCGATGAAGGCGGCAATGCCGCCGGCCCGTTGCGCGCTGGCGATGACGTGCAGGGCCAGCGTGGTCTTGCCGCTCGACTCCGGACCGAACAACTCGATAATTCGCCCCCGCGGGAAGCCCATTCCTCCCATCGCCAGGTCGAGCGACAAGGCTCCGGTGGGAATGCCCTCGATGGGCACCCCCAGCGGGTCTGAAAGCTTCATGATCGAGCCACGGCCGAACGTTTTTTCGATCTGCCCCAGCGCATTTTCGAGCATTTTCCGATCGGGACTGTCGGCGGCCGGCTTGGCAGGACGGATGGGCTTGGCTTTCGTCGTCATGGTCGATCTCCTCGAATTTCCGGCTGGAAGTTTAGTGGACAAAGTTATACTAACAGGAATTCGGAATTCTGCAAGGGGAAATTCAAAGAATCTGGTTGTCTTTTTCCAACAGCAGCGACAGGTACGATTTTCGCTCGTCGGGGGGGAGCCCGAATCGCACGACGATCGCCTGCATGGCATCGACGGCAGCCCGACGCCCCGCCTCGTCCGATTGCGTTTCAATTTCAAGGAAGGTCCCCAGACCAGCCACTTCGTCGATGGCAATCTCGAATTCGAGCCCTTCCCACGCAAGATAATACGTGGTGCGGCGCTTGCGAACCGAACGCACCTGCCGAAACCCGAGCCATTGCAGCATTTCGGCGAATCGATCGGCCGCATCGCCCTCGCAAAGGCCGATCTCGATCTCACGGCGCGTCTTGGTTCGCGAATCGACGATGGGCCCCTTGTAAGTGACGTAATGCCGATTTCCCTCAGTGCGAATTCGCAGCGCCTCGTCGGTCTTTCCAAAATCGCGCCCCGGATGGTTGAAATAGAGGTCGCACTGATCAATCGCAGCGCCTGGACGCGCCCCAGAGGCCGTAAACTGTCGTACCACAGAGTCGGCATCGCTCAGTGGAAATTTCATTTCGACTTCGAACATCGCGCTCTTTTTTGGAGGCAGACCTGGCGTATATAAGCCAGTGGAAGTTAGCTTGTGAAACGACGGCGAGCAGACGAGCCAAACCGTCAAGACCTCGAAGCGAATTTGGAGAAATCTTCGCGTTCGCGTAACATACCGCGTTTTGACGCCGTCGTCACGCTGCTCCACACCGAAAGCGGGTTTCTCGATGTTCGTGCTGATTGCCGCGTGTACCCTGTCGGGTCTGGCCATTTCGACCCTGCTGACGGCCGCGTTTCGCCATTTCGCGCCGCGCTGGAGCCTGGTCGATCGTCCCAATGCACGCAAATTGCACGCGGCGCCAATCCCCCTGGGGGGCGGCATTGCCATTGCCTGCGGCGTTCTGCTGCCCTTGGCGATTGTTCAGGCGGCTGTGTGGATGGTTTCGAACGATATTGTGGCTGTCGATCGGTTGCCCCCGGTGCTGGCCGAACACAGTGCGGGAATTTCATCCCGTGCCGGCGAGTTGTGGAGCATTGTGATGGCGGGCGTGGTGATATCGGCGCTCGGCTTGCTCGACGACATTCGCCCCTTGCCCTGGCAGCCAAAGCTCATCGTCCAGGTGCTGGTGGCCGGCGCGCTGGTGGCCAAGGGCCTGCGCGTGACGCTGTTTGTCGACGTTCCCTGGATCGGATGGGTCGTGACGGCGATGTGGATCGTCGTTTTGACGAACGCGTTCAATTTTCTCGACAACATGGACGGCCTTTCGGCGGGCATCGGGGCCATCGCATCAATCATCTTCGCCCTCATCATGCTCACGGGAACCGAAGAGCCTCACTGGTTCGTCGCCGGCTTCCTGCTCCTTTTGGCCGGCTCTCAGTTGGGGTTCCTGTTGCACAACTGGCCTCCGGCCCGAATCTTCATGGGAGACGCGGGAAGCTGTCTCATCGGGCTGTGGATGGCCTCGATGACGGTGGTGGGAACATTCTATGATTATGGGCGCAGCGGCACGCACGTGATTTTGGCCCCTCTGTGCGTCTTGGCCGTCCCCCTGTACGATTTTTGTTCGGTTTTGCTGATCCGGCTGTCGCAAGGGCGAAGTCCGTTTCATGCCGATAAATCCCATTTTTCGCACCGTCTGGTCGAACTGGGCATGACCCGCGCGCAGGCGGTCATGACGATCCATCTGATGACCCTCACCACGGGCTTGGGCGGGTTGCTTTTGTATCAAGTCGAGGGCTGGCGCGGTGCAATTTTGGTGATGCTGCTGGTGATCTGCATGCTGGCGGTGATCGCGATCCTCGAGACGGCCGCGCGCAGCAAGGCGGCCAGAACGCAGGATAAGCCCGAATGAAATCGGCCATCGACTCGGCCGCCGAGCCGCGCGCCGCCGGCGCCATCCCGCAAGTCCCTCGCGGCCGACTCGAACGGCTGGCGGCGGCGCTCGTCGCTCTGGTGATGATTTGCCGGTTGCTGACTCCCACCGAGGGCGCGGCCGGGGGCGAAACTCTTTGGATCGCCCAGTTGACGCTCCTGGTGTTTCTCGTTTGGGTCTTTGCGGCATATCGGCAGGGTGGGCTGACTCTCGATGTCGGCTGGTTCGATATGGCGGTCGCCTGCCTGTGCCTGGGCCATATCGCCGGGGCCCTGGTCGTCATCGCAAGCGAGGGAGACAAACGCGCGGCCCTCAATATGCTCTGGGAATGGTGCGGCCTTGGTGTGACGTTTTTTCTGATGCGACAAATTCTCGCGTCGCCGGCGGTCCGGACCGGCCTTTTGACAGCCGTGGCGGTCACGGCCATTCCGCTCGCGGGGCTGGGACTGTGGCAGCATGACGTGAGCTACGCCCAAACCAGGCGCGAATATGAAAAGCTGAAAGCCGAACAGCAGGCGCTGGAGCTCGCCGGGCGGCCTTTCAACCCTAGCGCGGCCGTCGAATGGGAGCGCGCGCTTCAGCGCCTGCGCGCCGAGCTTGTACGCAACGATATTCCGGTCGACCAGGCGGCGCGCGTCCTGTGGGAACAGCGCTTGTACTCCAGCGAACCCAATGGTCTGTTCGCGCTGGCCAACACGCTGGCGGGATTCCTGGCATGTGCGTCGATCGTCTGGCTCGCGGCGCTCGTCTACGCCGCCGGCCGCGTCGCACGCTGGCAAGTCGCGATCGGGGCCGTTCTGGCAATCGTGATTTTGTACTGTTTGCTCCTTACGAAGAGCCGAACGGCGTTTGTCGGATTGGCCGCGGGACTGGCCTCATGGGGGATCGCCGTTTTCCGACGACGCGCCCGTTCTACTCGGCGCCCGTGGTGGGCCCTGGCGTACGGCCTGGCGGCCGTGATCGGTGTTGTGATGATTGCCGGCTTGACCGGGGGCCTCGACCGATTTGTCATCTCCGAATCGGGTAAATCGCTGAGGTATCGCGCCCAATACTGGACTGGAACCTGGCGAATGCTGGTTTCCAGCCCGCGAAACGCTCTTGTCGGCGTGGGGCCGGGCAATTTCCGGCAAAACTATCTGCCGTTCAAACTGGCCGAATCGAGTGAAGAAATCGCCGATCCTCATAATCTCATGCTGGACGCTTGGGCTAACGGGGGTCTCGTGGGACTTTTGGGACTGGTCAGCGTGTGCGCGGCGGGTTTGCGACCGTTATTGACTCGCAGTGACGGGAACTTACTCGAAGCACCCGTCGACCGCTCTGTGCGATTGACAATGCTGGCCGGCGGCGGACTGGCGCATCCCGCCGTATTCTTTGCCGGAGCGGCGAACGGCGAAACAACTCTGCTGCTCTCAACAGGCTGGCTCAGCGCGGCCGCAACTTGCAAAAGGCTCTTCGAGCGCGAATTTCCGCCGGTGGTTTTCGCAGCAGCATTTGCTGCGCTGGCCGTGCACTTGCTCGGCGCAGGCGGGATCGGCATGCCGGCCATCTCGCAACTGCTGTTGTTTCTGGTCATTCTGGGCAGACGCAGCGACGATGGCTCCCAATGGAAATTCGAATCGTCGTCCCGATGGCCGATCGCAGGGCTGGGCGTGGCTGGTTTAACTTTGTACTTCGGATGCTGGTTCACCGGGCTGAATCCCGACATCGCCGCGCGAAATGCGATCGCCGCAGGAAAACAGGATCTGTTCGAGCAAGGCAGTCCTGCAAAAGCCGAACGCGAGTTCCGTCGGGCGGCAAACGCCGACCCCTATTCGCCGGAACCGTATCGCCTGCTCTCACAGCTTGCCTTTCAGCGATGGCTCGCATCGGATGTCCGGCAAATGAACGAGTTTAAACGCAGCGCCGCCTGGCAGCGCGAGGCGGTCGCGCGGAATCCTCGATTCACAGAGGAATACCGTGCGCTCGGTCATCTTTATCTTGCCAAATTGAGCCACACCGGCGCGGTAGAGGATGCCGCTGCTGCGGCCCAGGCTTTCGAGAGGGCGGTCGCGCTCTATCCCAACAGCGCCGCGGCGCAATCGGAACTGGCGGAGGCCCTTTGGAAAGTCGGACGAATGAACGAGGCACGCCTGGCGGCCGATCGAGCCTGCGAGCTTGATGCAATCAACGAGGCGGCCGGGCATATTGATAAGCGGCTTCCCGTTGCGCGCCGCGAATTGATGAACCGGATTTCGGGCCGAAGGTGAGGTTTGACCGCTGCCGCCAGTCACCTAGAATGATAGCGGGCATTTCAATTTTTGTACGCCGTTGGTTTTTGGGAAGGTCTTAATATGAGGTTGGGAGCTGTGCTGGCGGGGATCATTGCCGTTCTGGCATCGACCGTGGGCGTCGTCGCGTTGTTGTCGCCCAGGCCCCTGCCCCCGGCAAAACTCGCGCTTTCCGAGGCCCCGGCCGTCCCGAAAATCTCTGCGACCGGAAAGCATCCGAAGGCGGTTTTTGAAGAGAGCGAATTCGATTTCGGGCGAATGGAAGTGGGCCAGGAACGCTCGCACGAGTTCACGGTCCGCAACGAGGGAGAGGCCCCCTTGATCCTGCAGAAAGGGAAAACGAACTGCCAGTGCACGGTGAGCGAGCTGGAAACCGGACAGCTCGATCCGGGCGCATCGGCAAAAATCACGCTCACCTGGAAACCGACCGCGCAGGCCGATCAGTTTGCCAAGACCGCCGAAATCATCACGAACGATCCTCATCTTGAAAGGCAGATTTTTCAGCTTTCGATCAAGGGCTTGGTGATTCCGCGGCTGAAAACGAACCCGGAAAAGGATTGGGTCGTCCCGGAACTTGCCGAGGACGGTCCCACGGAATTCACCGGCACCGTCATTTCGCCGGTGTCGGACGATTTTCGCATACTTTCACTGGAGAGCGGAACGGCGTTGATGTCTGCCGCAGCCTTGCCCATCGATAAAGACATTTTGGAGCAAAATTCGGGCCTTTCCGGCTACGAGGTGCGAGTCACTCTCACCTCGCAGATACCCGTCGGGGCATTCGCGTTCCCCTTGACGATCAAGACCGATCTCCCGGCGCGCAACGCGGATGGCAGCCTGGGAAACGCGATGGAGCTGAACGTGCTGGTCTCCGGACAGCGCCGCGGGCCGATTCGCGTCATCGGCCGCGATTGGATCGAAGACCGGATGGCGGTCATGCTCGGCGGGTTCGATGCGTCGGCGGGAAAGAAAGCCGCGCTGACACTTTTTGTGAGGGGAGCGCCTGACGAGGGTTTCCGTTTGAAACAGCCGCCCGTCTGCACGCCCGGCGCGCTGAAGGTGACTTTGGAGCCGGAGGCAAAATCGAATGCGCCGCACGAGCGGTTTCGGCTCACCGTCGAGTATCCAGCCGGCGCGCCACGAGTGGCGCATCGTGAAGACAATCCAGGACAAATTCGATTGCTCACCAATCATTCCAAAGCGCCGGAAATTGAGCTGCTGGTGCTTTTCAACGCCTATTGAGCGCCCGGCGCTAACCGCGACGCTACTCCTCAAGGACGAATAACCAATGACGAATCGCATAATTCTGACCGGGCTGGCGGTAATTCTGGTCTGCGGGGCATTCGGCTACGTCATGTACCGCCAGGCGCATGAAAATGCCCGCAACGATCGTGGCGTCGATTCCGGTGAGGCCGTTCCCGCGGCTGGAAACTTGACGACGGACAAAGTCGATTCGCCCGCCGCCGCCGACGAGATCGCCGATGACGATCGGACCGGATCCGCAAGCGACAAATCCTCAGATGCCGCGATAGCCCCGGCCACCGAATCGAACGGCCAGGCCGAACCCTTGCCGGCGATTTCGATTGCCAAGCCTTCGGCGCCGCCGGCCCCGAAGCCCTTGTTCGAAGGCTGGGTGTCGCCAGCAGCGGTGATCGTTTTTTCGGGCGAGCAGCACGGATACATTGAGCCGTGCGGCTGCTCGCTCAATCAATTGGGGGGGCTTTCGCGACGAGCCGATTTATTGCGTCAAATCGGCGAGCGCGAATGGCCGGTAACGGCTTTCGACGGCGGCGGCCTGGTGAACAATCCCACACGTCAACAGGGCAAATTGAAATTCGACATGACCTTGCGATGCCTCACCGACATGCGATACGGCGCGGTCGCGCTGGGTGTCGAAGAGCTGCAGCTCAGTTTCGATTTTTTGAGTTACCATCGTCCCGACGAACTCCCCTTTCTGGCGGCCAACATATTGTTCTTCGACGATCCCAAATTTACTGGCGCGCCGCTGACCAAACGCGTTCTGCAAATCGGCGGAGTGAAGATCGGCGTGACGGCGGTATTCGGCATGAGCCTCAAAGCCGATGCACCGCAAGCGGGCGAATTCCAGTTTGAAATCCTCGAGCCCGCCACGAGTCTCAAAAAAGTGCTGGCCGAGCTGAAGGCCGAACGGCCCGACCTCATCATCCTCTTGTCTCACGCGAAGCCCGACGAGTCTCGGAAGCTGGCGGAAACGTTTCCCGAGATCGACATCGTGCTGACGGCGGGCGGATCGGAGGACCCCGATCCCAAACCAAAATTCGTGGGAGACAAAACGCTCTTGGTGGCGCCGGGGCAGAAGGGGAAATACATGGCGGCCGTCGGGTATTTTCCCGACGCGGCGGAACAGAAACTGCGGTACGAGCTGATCGCGCTCGACGAAATGCGCTTCAAAGACACGCCCGCTATTGGGCAGCACATGCGCGACTACCAGGAAGAGCTCAAAGATCGAAACCTCGTGGCCACCGAGCTGGCGGTGGAAGATCCGCGGAACGCGCAAGCGATCGATGAGAACGCGTTCATGGGCGCGAAAGTCTGCGGCGAGTGCCACAAGTCGGCCTGGGACGTCTGGCAAACGACGAAACATGCCGGCGCGACCGAATCGCTGAAAACCGGACGCGAGGGGCAAAACAACTGGATCAACCGGGTCTACGATCCGGAGTGCGTCGCTTGTCACGTCACAGGTTGGGACCCGCAAAAGATCGTACGTTACAAAACGGGCTATACCGGCGAACAGGCGACGCCCAAGCTCGTAGGCCAGCAGTGTGAAAACTGCCACGGCCCCGGCGGAAGGCACGTCGAGCTCGAGCGCCAATGGGCCAAAGACAAAAAAACCAGCGATGAACTTCTCACCTGGCGGAAGTTCCAACGGCTCGACAAGAAGAGCGCCTTCAACCTGTGCGCGAAGTGCCACGACGGCGATAACGACCCGCACTTCGACTCCGATTCGTTCGACCGATACTGGAATGAAATCGCGCACCCCGGCAAGGATTGAGATCAGCTACCACTTTTCGGCTCGCTTGAGGACGCCATGCTCGATTACGGCGCGAAATTCGATTCCGGCTATTTGTACCATGATTTTCTCGCAAAGTACGGCACCGACGAACAGCGCCGGCGGTGGGAAGCGGTGCACGAGAAAGTCGATCTGTCGCCGACCCAAGAAGAGCTGCTCGGCGGATTCAAACGCGAGATGAAGGTTTTGTGCCTGGCCGGCGCGTGGTGCGGCGATTGCGTCAATCAGTGTCCGATTTTCGACCATTTCGCGATCTCGAACCCGCGAATCAAGGTTCGCTATTTCGACCGCGACGCCAATCCCGAACTGGGCCAGGCCCTCTCGATTTGCGGCGCCGCGCGCGTGCCGGTGGTGCTCTTTCTGAGCGAAGACAATCACCAGGTCGGCTGGTATGGCGACCGCACGCTCGCCAAGTACCGGAAAATGGCAGCCGACGAGTTCGGCCCCGCCTGTCCCACGGGACTCTTTCCTGAAGAGCACACGCTTCTGGGAGGCGTAACCCAGGACTGGCTGAATGAATTCGAACGTATCCAGTTGATCTTGCGAACGAGCGCCCGCCTGCGAAAGCTTCACGGCGATTAATGTCTGGCAGCGACGGTTCTTTTCCATCCATCGAGGCGCTCTTCTACTTTGGGCCAGAGGTTCTCGACGAATTGGCGGCAGCCGGCGCCGGCCAGGTGGCAAGGGTCGACAAACAGCCGCTTTTGCTTGGGCATCAACTCGTCCTGATCGACGAACAACACTTCGGGCCGCGCGGCGGCCAGCTCGCGGATGGCCTCGTTCTGAGCCGCGACAGCGGCGATCACATTTTCGAAGTTGCCCCACATTTCGGCCTCGCAGATGAAAGCGTCGTTACTGTCGTCGTAGGCCAGACGATGCTGCGAAAATCTCTCGCGCGTGTAGTCGGCGGGTATATCGCACGCAAAGGTCGATAACAGCACACAGTCCCCGCGCGCGCGGGCCTGGCCCAGAATTTCTTCAAAATTACGGCGCAAGGCGCGCGCGGTCTTAATATCGCGGCCGTGCTCCCTCTGTGCTTCGTCGGGAACGGTCAGAGGAATCGTGTCGCGCACGAGCTCGAACTGCTCGTTCAGCGAAATGGGAAGCGCCATCTTGCCCGCGCTGAGCCGGCGCTCGATCCCGCGGTACCATCCGCAATGCGAATAATCATCGCGAAACGATTCCCTGGGGCAGCAATTCATGCGCACGTCGTTGATGCCGTCGTAGACGATTACGAGGTCGAACTCCTTCCCGGCCAGATGCGAATACTTGAGCAGGCTGTCGCGCGAGGTGTGCGCCGCGCGCGCCAGGTTGAAAATGCGAAACCGATCGCCCAGTTCGCTGTGCAGGTTACGGGCCAGGTCTTCTGCGATCGTCCCCCATTCCGGCTCCAGCACCGACCCGCCCAGCATCAGCACGTCGAATCGGTCGTCGGCTCGGCGCGGGTGCGCCTCTCCCACTCCCGATTTGCGGAGCTCCGGATAATACACGTCCCAGATCTGCGCAGTTTCATTTATGGGAACTCCGCCGCGGACGCTCCAGAGCAGCTTCGCCCCCATCTGAACGAGCCCCCAGCAAAATGCCAGATACAGGCCGATGAATAAAACTCTTCGGCCCCGGCTCTGCGGCAAATGAATCCAACGATGCGCCGCTGCGATCCGACCGGGCTCGGCCGCTGCCGATCGCGTTTCTGTTCCCGTCGGAATTGCGCACATGAAACACCTTGGAAGTACAATCGCGGCCCGAGCGACGCGGCCGACGTCAGGCGTTGCGGTTTCATTGTACAAGCTTCGATTTGCAATTTCCCTACATTCTCCTAACGCCCAATTCGATGGCGTAGCACCCCAGTCGTCGGATCGATGAACTCATCGCCACCGACGGCCAAGACGTCATTGGCGGCGAGCGCCGCGGCCTGGAACAGCGTCCCCTCATTGACAGCCGAGTTTGGGGTGAGCGCGAGGCGCTGTGAGTCTGGGCTTTGGTGATGGCTAGCCCGCGGCGCGTCAGAGGCAGCCGTGGCC
>Ga0070735_10005021_pt1 | contig 11038 bp, 6 predicted proteins | sample Coa_R1_FD_66443 | JGI IMG/M metagenome (GOLD analysis project Ga0070735, IMG submission 66443) | Surface soil microbial communities from Centralia Pennsylvania, which are recovering from an underground coalmine fire - Coalmine... | ecosystem: Environmental > Terrestrial > Soil > Unclassified ... | reverse complement strand
CACAAGCCCGTCGTCATAGCCGCGACCGAATGGCTTGTTGAAGAAGAAGTGGCCGGATTTCTCGAAGCCCGCGAGCGCGCCCATCTCGTTGGTGCGGCGCTTCATGTAGGAATGGCCGGTTTTCCAGTAAGCAACTTTCGCGCCCTGCTTTTGCAGCACGGGATCGGTGACAAAAAGCCCGGTCGATTTCACGTCGACCACGAACTGCGCGTCCTTGTGAATCGCCGACATGTCGCGCGCCAGCATGACGCCGACCTTGTCGGCAAAGATCTCTTCGCCGGTATTGTCGACCACACCGCAGCGGTCGCCGTCGCCGTCAAAGCCCAGGCCGACATCGGCCCTGTGCTTCAACACGGCATCGCGGATCGCGTGCAGCATTTCCATGTCTTCCGGATTGGGATTGTATTTCGGGAAAGTATGGTCGAGCTCGATGTCGAGCGGAACGACCTCGCAGCCGATCGCTTCCATCACTTGCGGCGCGAACGCGCCCGCGGTGCCGTTGCCGCAGGCGACGACGGCTTTCAGCTTGCGCTTGAGTTTTGGGCGCTTGGTGAGGTCGGCGATGTAGCGCGTCGGAAAATTCTCGTGAAACTGATAGGAACCGCCGACCTTGTTCTTGAACTCGGCGTTGAGCACGATGTCCTTCAAGCGGGTCATTTCGTCGGGGCCGAAGGTGAGTGGCCGGTTGGCGCCCATCTTGACGCCGGTCCAGCCATTGTCGTTGTGCGAGGCCGTCACCATCGCGACGCAGGGCACGTCGAGCTCGAACTGCGCAAAATATGCCATCGGCGTCATCGCAAGCCCGATGTCGTGAACCCGGCAACCGGCGGCCTGCAGCCCCGAGATCAACGCGTATTTGATCGAGGCCGAATAGCCGCGAAAATCGTGGCCGGTCACGACTTCCTGCTTGACGCCGAGCTCGGCAATCAGCGCGCCCAGCCCCATGCCAAGCGCCTGAATGCCCATCAGGTTGATTTCCTTGCCGAACAGCCAGCGCGCGTCGTACTCGCGAAAGCCGGTGGCCTTCACCATCGGCTCCGACTCGAACGCGTAGGTATTGGGAACCAGGACGGGCTTTGGCTTTGGAAACATTCGGCGGCCTATGGTGGCATACAACGATATGGCCGAAGCCATAGCGAATGCGCTGGCCCGATGGAAGGCCGCTTTATCGAGTTAATTGGGGCGAATTCGAGAAAGGCTAAGGCGCGCCGCCGGCAATGATCGTCACTGCTCCAATACCATCTTGCCGTTGGCGGTGGCGTATTCGAACCGCCTCAGCTTCGACAGGAACGATAGCCCGAGCAGGTTTTCCGACAGCGCTTCGTCAGGCAGCACCATTGCATCAACATCGCGCACGATCAGACCGCCGACCTCGACCATCGCCAGCCGTGCCGGCGCGGCCTTCACGGTGCCATTCGCCGTCGTCACCGTCGCCCGGTAGTCGTTGCGCGACGGGCGCAGCCCGAACCGCGCCGCCGAGCTTTCGTTCAAGGCGACGACGGAAGCGCCGGTGTCGACCATGAAGGCAATGCGCTGGCCGTCGATCCGTCCTTCGGTCGCGAAATGGCCACGCCCGTCGCGGGGGATGCTGAGGCTGCGCGTACCGGCCTGACCTGCCGGAGTGACGACCAAGTGCGCCGACGGCGTCGCGGAGGCTGGTGCCATCTTGTCGGCGACCTGCGCCATGAAGGTGCCGAGGCCGATCATGATCGCGGCAAAAATCATAATGTTACGCATGACGCCACTCTCGACTACGCGCGGATTTGCCAATTTCAACACGCGCGCGCCAAAACCGCGACCGGCGGCAAACCATCAGAGCGGCAATTTTGGCGAAAAGGATGAGCGAAGGGTTAACGAATTCATCACGCGCGGCAGCGCGTGCCCGCGGTCCTTTTCTCACATGCCCTTTTAGGTGCCTTTGGGCTTGACGCGGCGGGTCGGCATCGCGCTCGCCGGATCCTCCGGCCAGGGATGGCGGGGATATCGACCGCGCAAATCGGAGCGCACCGCCGCGTAGCTGCCGCGCCAGAAACCTGGCAGATCGCGTGTCACCTGCACCGGGCGGTGCGCCGGCGACAGCAATTCCAGCACCAGCGGAATGGCGCCGCGTGCGATCGAGGGATGGCTGGTCAGCCCGAACAATTCCTGCAAGCGCACCGCGATGGTGGGCCCCTGCTCGGCCTCGTAGTCGATCGCGAGTTGCGTTCCCGTCGGTGCCTCGAAATGCGTCGGCGCTTCCTTGTCCAGCCGCGCGCGTAGAGACCACGGCAAAAGAGTCTGCAAGGCTTCCAACAGATCGCCGGCCGAAAATGCCTTCAACGAGGTCTTGTCGAGCAGAGCCGGCACCAGCCAGGTCTCGCGCTGGGCTTTGAGCGCATCATCCGACAAATCCGGCCATGGATTGTCGGATGACGCACTCTCGGCGCCACGGAGATACATCACGCGATCGCGCCATTGCTTGATCGGCTTCGACCATGGCAGACGGTCGAGACCTGCCGCGATCAACCCATCGGCGAATATCCGCGCCGTTTCTTCCGAAGGCTCAAGCGCCAACGGCGTCTCCGACAACGTGATCGCATGCAAGGACTTCCGGCGCCGCGCCCGCAGAGCCATCGCACCGCGATCGAAGGAGATTTCATCCGCATTTTCGATCTGGTCGGGGAAACGCGCTTCGATCTCTTCCAGCGTGATCGGTGCGGCCAGCAGGATGCGGCCCTGCATGGCCGTACCCGTCAGTTCGGCCACCGCAATATAGGGCGCGCGCGACAGCGCAGTCGTCGGCTCGATCGCGGCGCCACGCCCATTGGCCAGCACAAAGCTGCCGTTGCCGCGATTTCTGGCAACACGATCGGGAAAGGCGAATGCCAGCATCACGCCATTGGAGAGCGACTCCTGGTCGCCAGACTTAGCTCTATTATCGGCCGCGACCTGCGCCGCCCAGCGCCGCGCCTGCTGCCGCGCGGCCTCCGCGCGTTGCGAACCATCGCGGCGAAACATCTCAAGGCGCACATCCAGATCGACATGGTCGCCGCCGAGCCCGCGCTCGGAAAGAACGGCGGCGATGTCGGCTGCCGCACGGCCTGCGCCAAGCCGGTGCGAATCGACGATCATTCGCGCCAGCCGCGGCGGCAGCGCCAACGCCCGCAGGCTGCGGCCCTCGTCGGTGATCCGCCCATCCACATCGAGCGCGCCGAGTTCGCGCAGCAATTCGCGCGCTTCCTTCAAGGCTGGTGCGGGAGGGGAATCGAGAAAAGCCAGGCCTGCAGGGTCGCTCACGCCCCATTGCGCGAGATCGAGCACCAGCGACGACAGATCCGCGCTCAGGATTTCCGGTTGGGTATAGGCCGCGAGCGACGCCGTCTGCGGCTCGTCCCAGAGCCGGTAACACACGCCGGGTTCGGTGCGCCCGGCGCGACCGCGACGCTGATCGACCGCCGCGCGCGAGGCCCGCACAGTTTCGAGCCGCGTCAATCCGATATCCGGCTCGTAGCGCGGCACGCGCGCGAGGCCCGAATCGACAACGATCCGCACGCCTTCGATGGTGAGCGACGTCTCCGCAATTGAAGTGGCGAGCACGACCTTGCGATGGCCTTTGGGCGCCGGCGCGATCGCGCGGTCTTGCACGGACGCATCGAGCGCGCCGAACAGCGGCACGATTTCAATCGAGGCGTCGTGGATGCGCTCGCTGAGGAAATTCTGCGTGCGGCGGATTTCGGCAGCACCGGGCAAAAAGGCCAGCACCGATCCGGGCTCGGCGCGCAGTGCGGTCGCGATCGCATCCGCCATCTGCCGCTCGACCGGTACGTCGGCCTTGCGGCCGAGATAGCGCGTCTCGACTGGAAAGGCCCGGCCTTCACTCGCGACAACAGGCGCATCGCCCAGCAATTTGGCGACCCGCGCGCCATCGAGCGTCGCGGACATCACCAGGATGCGCAAGTCCTCGCGCAGGCCGGTTTGTGCGTCGCGTGCCAGCGCCAGCCCCAGATCGGCATCGAGCGAGCGTTCGTGAAATTCGTCGAACAGCACGGCGGCGATACCATTCAGTTCGGGATCGTCGAGGATCTGACGCGAGAAGATTCCTTCGGTCACCACTTCGATGCGGGTGGCTCGCGAAACCTTGGAGCCGAAGCGGACGCGGTAGCCGACGGTTTCGCCAACTTTCTCGCCAAGGGTATGCGCCATCCGCTCGGCGCTGGCGCGCGCGGCTATCCGACGAGGCTCCAGCACGATGATCTTCTTGGCCTTGGTCCACGGCTCATCAAGCAGTGCGAGCGGCACGCGCGTGGTCTTGCCGGCGCCAGGCGGCGCAACCAGCACCGCGGCATTATGGCCGGCAAGCGTGCGCGACAGATCGTCCAGGACGACATCGATGGGAAGCGGCGTATCGAAGCTGCGGGGCAAAGATTTACTACCACTCGTCATGCCCGGGCTTGTCCCGGGCATCTACGTCTTTCTCACACAACAAGAAAACAAGACGTGGATGGCCGGGACAAGCCCGGCCATGACGACACTACCATTGTTTCCTCAGCCCTGCGCTTCAGCCGGCCGGCCGACGCTCTCATAGACAAAGCCGCGCGCTGCCATGTCCTCGGGACGAAAGACATTGCGAAGATCGACAACGACGGGATGAGCGAGTTCGCTCTTGAGGCGATCGAGATCAAGTCCACGGTATTGCGCCCATTCGGTGACCACCACCAGCGCATCGGCGCCGCGGGCGCATGCGTAGGGATCGTCGCTGTATTCGATGTCGGGCAGTTCGCGCCGCGCCATTTCCATGCCGACCGGATCATGCGCGCGTACCCTGGCGCCCATATCGAGCAGGCCGGTCACCAATGGAATCGACGGCGCATCGCGCATGTCATCGGTGTCGGGCTTGAAGGTGAGACCGAGCACCGCGACCGTCTTGCCGCGCAGGTTGCCACCGACGGCACCGGAGACCTTGCGCGCCATCGCGCGCTTGCGGTTGTCGTTGACCGCAAGCACCGCTTCCACAATGCGCAATTGCACGTCGTGATCGAGCGCGATCTTGACGAGCGCCTTGGTGTCCTTCGGGAAGCACGAGCCGCCAAAGCCGGGGCCAGCGTGCAGGAACTTGGTGCCGATGCGGTTGTCGAGCCCGATGCCGCGCGCCACTTCCTGCACATTGGCGCCGACCTTTTCAGACAAGTCCGCCATCTCGTTGATGAAGGTGATCTTGGTCGCGAGGAAGGCATTGGCGGCGTACTTGATCATCTCCGCCGTGCGCCGGCCCGTGAACATCAGGGGACCCTGGTTGAGCGACAACGGCCGATAGATGTCGGCCAGAACTTTGCGGGCGCGCTCGTCGAGAGTGCCGACCACGATGCGGTCGGGGAATTTGAAGTCACGGATCGCGGCACCCTCGCGCAGAAATTCCGGATTGGAGGCAACCGCGACATCGGCCGACGGATTGGCCTCGCGGATCAGGCGCTCGACTTCGTCGCCGGTGCCGACCGGCACGGTCGACTTCGTGATCACGACCGTGAAGCCTTTCACCGCAGCAGCGATCTCGCGCGCAGCGGCGTAGACGTAGCTGAGATCGGCGTGGCCATCGCCGCGGCGGGACGGCGTGCCGACCGCGATGAAGACGGCATCCGCTTCGGCGACCGGCCCGGTGAGGTCGGTGGTGAATTTCAGCCGGCCGGCTTTCGCATTGGCGGCAACGAGCGCGTCGAGCCCAGGCTCGAAGATCGGAATCTCGCCACGGTGCAGCGCTGCGATCTTGCCCTCATCCTTGTCCACGCAGGTGACGTCGTGTCCGAAATCGGCAAAGCAGGCGCCTGACACCAGCCCCACATAGCCCGTGCCGATCATGGCGATATGCATCTGAAATCCTGTCGAAAATGGTTAACGGGAGTGATTCGTTGAATCCGTCTTAGAGCATTCTGTCACAAACCAAAAACCGAACGGACACATGACAGTGGCATGTCAATTGCGTGAATAAAGGAGAATGAAACCGATACGGCCGATGATGCGCCAAAGCCACCCCAAAAAGGGACAGCCATGACTTCCAGCGGCACATCTGCCGTTACCGTTACCAGCCAGACCGGCCCCGGCCGGGTCGACTGGGTCGACTACGCCAAGGGCATCTGCATCGTCATGGTGGTGATGATGCACTCGGTGCTGGGCGTGGAATTGGCGTCCGGCCAGACCGGCTTCATGCATCCGCTGGTCGCCTTCGCCAAGCCGTTCCGGATGCCGGATTTCTTCCTGATCTCCGGGCTGTTCCTGCCGGTTGTCATCGATCGGGACTGGCGCACCTACCTTGATCGTAAAGTGGTGCATTTCGCTTATTTTTACGTGCTCTGGGTCACCATTCAATTCGGCTTCAAGGCGCCTGCTTTCGCGGCCGAAACGAGTTGGGCCCATGCCGGATACCTTTATCTGGAATCCTTCATCGAGCCATTCGGCACGCTGTGGTTCATCTATCTGCTGCCGGTCTTCTTCGTGGTCACCAAGGCGACGCGACGTTGGCCGTCGCTTTTGATCTGGGGCCTCGCCGCACTCCTTGAGATGATGCATTTTTCGACCGGCTGGACCGCGATCGACGAATTCGGCGCGCGCTTTGTCTATTTCTACACCGGCTATCTGTTCGCTGGCCGCGTGTTCACGCTGTCGGATCGCGCACGAAACGAACCATGGCTTGCGCTCGCCGCGCTGGCGCTGTGGGCGCTCGTCAACGAGAGCCTCGTGCAGCTTGGCGTCAGCGAATGGCCTTTTGTTTCACTGGCGCTTGGACTTGCCGGCGCGTGCGCGATTATCACCATCGGGACGCTCTTGGCTCGCATGCGCTGGTTGAATTTCCTCCGCTTCTGCGGCGAACATTCGATCGTGATCTATCTCGCCTTTTTCCTGCCGATGGCTGCGACGCGGACGATCCTTCTGCGCACCGGCATGATCCACGATATCGGCGCCATCTCGCTGACAGTGACGCTATTCGGCGTCTTCGGCGCACTGGCGATCTGGCGGATCGCGCTTCATGTCGGGGCGAACTTCCTGTTCGAACGCCCCGACGCGTTCTGGATTGCGCCGAAGAAAGCAAGCCCGGCGCTACAAGCGGCCGAGTAAATCTCACTTCCGCTATGGCTTGAGATAAAGCGCGCCGGAGGTGCGGCCGGCTTCGAGATCGGCGTGCGCCCGTGCGGCGTCAGTCAAGGGATAGGCTTGGCCTGAGACCTTGAGGATGCCGCTCGCAATTCCCGCCAGCGCTGCGTCTGCCGCTGCACGATACGCCTCCGTCTCGTTCATGTAGGCCATCACGCTCGGCCGGGCGAGCGAGAGGCTGCGGCGCGGCCCGAGATCGCTGACATCGACGGGCGGAATCGGCCCACCCGCCTGGCCTGTGCTCGCCACCACGCCAAACGGCCGCACACACGCGAACGTTTTGGCAAGCGTCGCACCGCCGACGCCGTCATAGGCAACATCGACGCCGCGCTTGCCGGTGAGGTCGCCGACGGCTTGCGCAAAATCCGCGTCGCGCCCGACAATGACGTGGCTCGCGCCGGCCTGACGGGCGATGGCGGCCTTCGCTTCCGAACTGACGGTTGCAATGACGGTTGCACCGAGATGGTTTGCCCAACGTGTCAGCAACTGCCCAACGCCACCGGCCGCGCTATGGACGAGCAGCGTCGTGCGGGATGCCACCGGGTAGACCCGGAACAACAGCATGTGCGCGGTGATCGCCTTGACGAACGATGACGCGACGGCCTCGTCGGACAGAGAGTCCGGCAGCTTGACCGCCCGCCACGCCGGAAGGTTGCGTTCGGCCGCATAGGCGCCGACCGGCGCGCCGGCATAGGCGATACGGTCGCCGGCCTTGACTGACGTGACACTGGCGCCGATCGCCGCAACCACCCCGACCCCTTCGACGCCCGGGATGTTGGCCGGCGGCATCGGGTACAGACCCGAACGCTGGTAGATATCGACGAAATTCACGCCGATGGCGGTCTGGCGAATGCGGACCTCATCGGCGGCGGGCGGCGGCAGTTCGACCTCGGCGACTTCGAATTGCTCGACGGTGCCCGGTGTCTTGACGCGAACGACTGTGGTCATGGCTTTTCCTCATCATCTGTTGGAAACGGACTATGGCGAGCGGTGCGAATATGCGAAATTCCCCATATCTGCGCCCCTGATGTGAGATTTTGCACAATGGCAGACTGGGAAGATCTCCACCATTTCGTGACGCTCGCCCGCGAAGGCACGCTGTCGGCGGCCGCACGCACGCTTCGTGTCGACCACGCGACCGTGGCGCGGCGAGTGGCGGCTCTGGAGGCGTCGACCGGATTGAAACTGGTCGATCGTCGTGCGCGCGCCACAACGCTAACGGACGACGGCAAGCGCATCGCGGCGGTCGCGGCTCCCATGGAGGAAGCGGCGTTCGCGGTCGGGCGCGCGGCACAGGCCGCAAAGCCCGGCCTCGATGGCGAGGTCTCGATCAGCGCACCGCCGAATTTCGCGAGCTCGGTGATCGCGCCACAACTGGTGCGGCTGCGGCAGCAACATCCCGGCATCCGCATCAAACTGATCGGGGAAAAGCGCCAGGCTTCGCTCAGCCGCAGCGAGGCCGACATCGCGCTGCGGCTGATGCGTCCCATGGAAGCCGGATTGTTCGTGCGCAAGATCGGCAGCTTCGGCTTCAGCCTCTACGGCGCGCCAGGTTACCTGGAAAAGACCCCGCCGCATGCGCTCGCCTTTATCGGCTATGACGCCTCGATGGCGACCTCGCCTCAGGAAATCTGGCTGCGCGGAATCGTCGGCGAGCGCGAGGTCCTGCTGCGCACCAACGATCTCGAGACCCAGGTCGCGGCGGCCCGCGCAGGCCTCGGCGTTGCCGCATTGCCTCACTATCTCGGCGATAGCGACCCGCACCTGCAACGCCATGTGGTGACGCAAAAGCCGGTCAGCCGCGACGTCTGGCTTGCGGTGCATCGCGACTTGCGTCAGGTCCCACCGGTGCGCGCTGTGCTGGAATTTCTGGTGAGCTGCGTAAAATAAGACAAACGAAAAATCCGGTGCGCGAAATTGCTGAACCGGGTGTCAATGGGAGCAAAAATCCCTACATTGCAGCCATGCCAAAGCCCTCCCCGAAAGCCGCTCCCAAACCCGTCGCCGCCAAAGCCCTTGCCAAGGGCGACCACGTGTTTCTGGTCGACGGTTCCTCCTATATTTTTCGCGCCTATCACGCGCTGCCGCCGCTGAACCGCAAATCCGACGGGTTGCAGGTCAACGCCGTGCTCGGCTTCTGCAACATGCTGTGGAAACTGCTCCGCGACATGCCGCCGGACAGCCAGCCGACACATCTCGCCATCGTGTTCGACAAGTCGGAAGTCACCTTCCGCAACAAGCTCTATCCCGATTACAAGGCGCATCGTCCGCCGGCGCCGGACGATCTCATTCCACAATTCGCGCTGATCCGCGACGCCGTGCGCGCGTTCGACCTGCCATGCCTGGAACAGATCGGCTTCGAGGCCGACGATCTGATCGCGACCTATGCGCGGGAAGCGAGCGAGCGCGGCGCCACTACGACCATCGTGTCGTCGGACAAGGACCTGATGCAGCTTGTCAACGACAAGGTGACGATGTTCGACACCATGAAGGACCGCCGCATCGGCGTTCCCGAAGTGATCGAGAAATTCGGCGTTCCGCCCGACAAAGTGGTCGAGGTTCAGGCGCTCGCGGGCGACTCCACCGACAATGTGCCGGGCGTGCCCGGCATCGGCATCAAGACCGCGGCGCAACTGATCGTCGAATATGGCGACCTCGAAGGGCTCTTGAAGCGCGCCGGTGAGATCAAGCAACCGAAGCGGCGCGAGGCGCTGATCGAGAACGCCGAGAAGGCGCGCATTTCGCGGCAGCTGGTGCTACTTGACGACAAGGTCAAGCTCGACGTGCCGCTCAATGACCTCGCCGTGCATGAGCCCGACGCGCGCAAGCTGATCGCGTTCCTCAAGGCGATGGAATTTTCCACCCTCACCCGCCGCGTCGCCGAATATTCGCAAGTCAATCCCGCCGACGTGCAGGCCGACCAGGGCAAAGCGAGCGCGTTCTCGCCGCTGCCGCTGGCCGAGAAGGTCGATGAATCCGGCAACGCGCCGGGAGGCGATCGGGGTGGCGATCTGTTCGCGGGCGAGAAACCGCCTGCAAAGGGCAAGGCAGCAGCAGCCGGCAAGCCGGGCGACCGAAACGACAAGGCCTCGAGCCTCAAGGGCACGCCGCAGGCGCTTGCGGCCGCGCGCGCCGAGGAAGCCCGCAATACGCCAGTCGATCGCAAGAAATATAAGGCCATCCGCGACATGGCCGATCTGAAGGCCTGGATCGCCCGCGCGCGTGAAGCCGGTCAGTTCGCATTCGAGGCCAAGGCGAGTTCGGAAGATCCGATGCAGGCCGAAATCTGCGGCATCGCATTGGCGCTCGCCCCCAACGATGCCTGCTACGTTCCGCTCGCCCACAAGCAGGCCGGCGACGGCAGCGGCCTGTTCGCCGCTGGCCTTGCGCCGGATCAGATCAAGGTCACTGAGGCGCTCGCCGCGCTCAAGCCGCTTCTCGAGTCGCCCGGCATCCTCAAGATCGGCTTCAACATCAAGTTCGGCGCGGTGATGCTGGCGCAGGCCGGGATCACGCTTCGCAATTGCGACGATGCGCAGCTGATGAGCTATGCGCTCGACGCCGGCCGCGGCTCGCACGACCTCGACAAGCTTTCGGCGTCCTGGCTCGGCCACACCACGATCACGCATGGCGAATTGATCGGCAGCGGCAAGAACAAGCTCTCTTTCGATCAGGTGCCGATCGAGAAGGCGAGCGAATATTCCGCCGAAGACGCCGACGAGATCTATCGGCTATGGCGCCTGTTCAAGCCCCGCCTCGTCGGCGAGCGCATGAACGTGGTCTATGAGACGCTGGAGCGGCCGCTGGTTTCGGTGCTCGCACGGATGGAGCGGCGCGGCATCTCGATCGATCGGCAGGTGCTATCGCGGCTTTCGGGCGAATTCGCACAGACCGCAGCAAGGGTCGAGGCCGAGAT
>Ga0070735_10005019_pt1 | contig 11039 bp, 8 predicted proteins | sample Coa_R1_FD_66443 | JGI IMG/M metagenome (GOLD analysis project Ga0070735, IMG submission 66443) | Surface soil microbial communities from Centralia Pennsylvania, which are recovering from an underground coalmine fire - Coalmine... | ecosystem: Environmental > Terrestrial > Soil > Unclassified ... | reverse complement strand
GCGACCGCTTGCAATTTCGGATCGATCGAGGTTTCCACCACCACGCTCTGGTCGATCTGGCCGACGAGATCGTCGAGCACTTCACCGATCCAATCCGCCACATAATTCACGGTGCCGGCGCCAACCGGCTTCACATGATAGGAGGGATGGCCGATCGAGGCTTGCGCCTGCGCCTCAGAGATGAATTTCGCCTCCGCCATGGCGGCAAGAACGATTTGCGCCCGCTGCTCGGCACCTTCCGGGTTTCGATTGGGCGCAAGACGCGACGGCGATTTGACAAGACCCGCCAGCATCGCGGCTTCCGCCACCGTCACATTCCGGGCGGATTTGCCGAAATAGCGTTGGGCGGCGGCCTCGACGCCATAGGCGCCGGAGCCGAAATAGACGCGGTTGAGGTAAAGTTCGAGAATTTCGTCCTTGGAATGCTTGCGCTCCAGCCACAACGCCAGTTCGGCTTCCTGCAATTTGCGCTGGAACGTGCGCTCCTGGGTGAGGAACAAATTCTTGGCCAATTGCTGGGTGAGCGTGGAGCCGCCCTGTGACACGCCGCGATGCAGGAGGTTGGTCACCGCCGCGCGCGCGACGCCGATCGGATCGATGCCGAAATGCGAGTAGAAACGACGATCCTCGATCGCGATGAAAGCCTTCGGCAGATAGAGCGGCAGATCTTTCAGCGCGACATTGGCGCCAGGCATCTCGCCGCGAATGGCAAGGACGCTGCCGTCGGCGCCCGTGATTTGAATCGTCGGCGGCCGTTTGGGAATTTCGAGCGACTGAATCGCCGGCAGATGCGCGCCGACCCAGACGACAACCCCTATTGCCGCGATGATGCCCCAAAGGCCGAGCACCGTGCCCCAATAAAACAAGCGAAACAGGCCACCACGCGCGCGGCCTTGCGCCTTTCGCTTGGCCTTTGCCCGGCCGCCACGCGGCTTGCGTTCGCGCGGCGCATCACCATCATCGCTGTCGGTCACGTTACGCTTGGCAGCGGACTTCTTCGGCTTTTCGTCATTAGCGCGCGGGATGCGATCATCGGCCGTAAGGCGCAATTCGGAGAGCGCCGCGCCAAGACCAAACAGCGGCTCTTGTCGCCCACCGCCTTTTTTCCGTCCCCACGCCATCCGCTCAACGCCCACACACGCCACACACTCGCGCACCCCGCGCGAGAAAATAGCGATGCGGGTTTAAGGTCGTCTTAAGCGATGGTTAATCGGAGGCGAAAGACGCCCTCATAAATCGCCCGACAGAAAAGGCGTTCAGATACGCTTAACCCTACCGCGGGCGAAGAATACGTAAGGCTTTCGCCAATGACACCCGGCTTCAGCCCGCCGCGCCGGTATCCTCAAGAATAGGCCCGAACAGCTCCCAGCGCTCGCCGTTGAACTTCATCATCTGTAATTGCTTATTGACGCGATAATCGTTCGGCGTGGTGTTGCCGAGGATTCCGGGCAGCGCGAGATCGAGCTGCACGTTCTTAAGATGGGTCGCCTGTTTGAGCACATTGTCGCGGGTAAGATCGTCGCCGCATTGCTGCAACACATAGACCATCAATTGCGCCGTGGTGAAGCCATAGACGTTGAAGGTCGAATTCTTGTCGCCTTCCGGGTAATACTTCGCCATGAAGTCGAAATATTTCTTCATGCCGGGATCGTCTTTCCAGGCGGGATCGAGCGGATCCTTGCCGTAATTGACGCTGATCACGCCCTTGGAAGCCTCAAGGCCCGCCGGTTGCATGACGGCGCCGACCGAGGTGGCATTGATGTCGAGAATATGCACCGGCTTCCAGCCAAGCTCGGCATTTTTCTTGATGGTTTGCGCCGCGAATTTCGGCGTCGAGGCGCTGAAGAGCACATCGGCGCCCGCGGATTTCAATTTCAGAATTTGGGAATCCACGGTCGGGTCGGAAATCTCATAGGAGGCTTCCGCCACGATCATCGAAGCCGCTCTGTCGCCAAGGCCCGCTTTGATTCCGTTCAGGTAATCCCGCCCGAGATCGTCGTTCTGGTAGAGCACGCCGACCTTGGCGTTGGGATATTGCTTGAGGATGTATTGGCCGTAGATGCGCCCCTCGACGAAATAGTTCGGGTTAAAGCCGAGCGTCCAAGGGAAATTCTTCGGATCGGTGAATTTGGAGGCGCCGGTCGCGGCGAATAATTGCGGAACCTTCTTGGCGTTGAGATATTTCTGGACCGCCGCGTTGGAAGGCGTGCCGATGATCTGGAAAGTCGACAGCACCTCATCGCTCTCGACCAGTTTGCGCACCTGTTCGACCGCTTTCGGCGGACTATACGCATCGTCATACTGGATCAAATTGATCTTGCGGCCGTTCACCCCACCCTGATCGTTGATCATGTTGAAATAGGCGGCTTGGGTCTTGCCGATCGTGGCATAGGCCGAGGCCGGCCCTGAGAACGGCACGGTCTGGCCGATCTTGATTTCGGTGTCGGTGGCGCCGGTATCGTATTTGCTTTGCGCGTGGAGCGGCGGCGCAAACAGCACGGGCGCAAACATTGCCGCGGTGACGAAACGAAAAAGGCCGTTCTTCATGTCGCTGCCTCACCTGTTTATTGGACCGATAAACCTCTCAGCGAATACCCAAACTAACCAAGATGAAGACCGATCGTGCCGTGGGCGACCGGCAAAAACGCTTAGACCAGTTAAGCCAGCCAGAGTAAAATCAGCGCGAGCGCGGCCGGTGCCGCTTGAATGAACAGAATTTTGCGGCTGACGGTTGCCGCGCCATAGAGGCCGGCAATGATCACGCAGACCAAGAAGAAGATTTTAATCTGAAAAGCGAAGGCCGGATTGGGCTGCACCAGCCCCCAAACCAGCCCCGCGGCGAGAAAGCCGTTATAAAGTCCCTGATTGGCGGCAAGCGCCGCCGAGTCGGCGGCCTTTTCCGGCGTGTTGCCAAAGGTCTTCAGGCCGAACGGCTTGGTCCAGAGAAACATCTCCAGCGTGAGAAAATAAACATGCAGCACGGCGACCAGCGCCACTAATATATTGGCAATCGCGTTCATGTGGTTTTTCCCTGATGATGCGCCGATCGTCGCGACGATCCGTAACGAGGTGATAAAGATGACAGGTTATATCGATCCCACCAAGGAAGTTTTCGCTCAATTTCGCGGGAATGATCGCCCCGGCCCGATCCACATGCTCAATCTGGTCCGTTTGCGGCCACACGCCGCCTACCCGGACGGGCGATCGGCCACGGGGGCTGAGGCCTATGCGGCCTATGGCAGGGAGAGCGGGCCGGTGTTCACGCGCGTCGGCGGCAAGGTGGCGTGGCAAGGCCGTTTCGAACTGATGCTGATCGGCCCCACGGAGGAACACTGGCACCATTGCTTCATCGCCGAATATCCCGGCGTCGCCGCCTTTGTCGAGATGATCCGCGATCCCGTTTACCGCGAGGCCGTGAAACACCGCCAGGCGGCGGTGGAAGATTCCCGGCTGATCCGGTTGAAGCCGATGCCGGCGGGCAAGACTTTTGGCGAGATTCCGGAATGACGAAAATCCTGGTGTCCCCGACACGGCGCGGCGCGGCATAAAATGACGCGACGCCGAGCCGGGATCCACAGGAAGCCGCGAGACAGATAAGCGGCGCGCTGCGCTGCGTCCGGAGCCACACTAGAACAATAGGTTTGCTAGTGTCCTTTCGATTCCGAAGTTCTAAACGTGGCTCCGAAAAATACTACGAACTTCGGAATCGGGACACTAGAAACCTATATTTGCTAGTGGTCCTTTGATTCTAACATTTGCAAAAGTGGCCGCCGAGAACGGATGCAAATGTTAGAATCGGATCACTAGGCCGTCATCATGCTCTACGCCGCCACTTGCTCGCTCGCGAGCAAATGCAACAGCGCGCTTTTGATCGCCGCCTGCCGCGTCGGCGCCGTGATCTGCGCGCCCAACAAATCGGTGACATAGAACACGTCGCGGGCGCGTTCGCCGAAGGTGGCGACATGGGCGGAGGCGATGTTGAGGTTGAGTTTCGAGATCGCGGTCGTCAATTCGTACAACAAGCCCGGCCGGTCGAGACCGGAAACCTCGATCACGGTGTAACGATCCGACCATTGATTGTTGACGCTCACTTCCGGCTCGACCACGAAAGGCCGCGCCTTGCCGCGGCTGGCCGCCCGCCGCGCCACCACTTCGGGCAGGCGGAGCTTGCCTTCCAGCACCTGCTCGATCATCTCGCCGATCCGCGTGGCGCGCCGCCCTTCATCCTCGTCGCGATCATATTCGCGGGTGATCGCGATGGTGTCGAGCGCGCGTCCGTCGGTGGTGGTGTAGATTTGCGCATCCACGATATTGGCGCCGGCCGAGGCACAGGCGCCGGCGATGATCGACAACAGCCAGGGATGATCGACCGCCAGGATCGTGAGTTCGGTGACGCCGCGCGCCTCGTCGAAGCCGACATTGATCGCCAGCCTGTCGCCGGCCTGCTCGCGGGCATGCAGAAAGCGCGCGTGGCGGATCTTGCGCTGGAGGTCGACCTTGAGCCAATAGGCCGGATAGTGACGCTGTATATAGGCATTGACTTCTGTCTCCGGCCATTCGGTGAAGGCCGATCGGAATTCCGCCTGCGCCATCGCGATACGCTGGCCGCGATTGACTTCGGAGAACCCTCCGGTCAGCACCGGCTCGGTTTCGTAATAGAGCGTGCGCAACAATTGCGCCTTCCAGCCGTTCCAGACGCCGGGACCGACGCCCCTGATGTCGGCGGTGGTCAAGATCGTCAAAAGCTTCATCTGCTCGACCGATTGCACCACGGCCGCGAAATTTTCGATGGTCTTGCGATCGGACAGGTCGCGGGATTGGGCGACCGTGGACATGGTCAGATGCTCTTCGATCAGCCAGGCCACGAGTTCGGTATCGGCCGTGCTGAAACCGAGCCGTGGGCACAGCCGACGGGCGACCTTGGCGCCGGCGATCGAATGGTCCTCGGGCCGTCCCTTGGCGATGTCATGCAGTAATGTCGCGATATAGAGCACGGCGCGATGTTCGGGGCGGATTTTACGCATCAAATCGCTCGCCACCACGAATTCCTCGCTGCCGCCGCGCTCGATCTCCTGAAGGTAGCCGATGCAGCGCAACAGATGTTCGTCCACCGTATAGTGGTGGTACATGTTGAACTGCATCATCGACACGATCTTGCCGAAGGCGCGGATAAATTGGCCGAGCACACCGGTTTCGTTCATGCGGCGCAATACGATCTCGGCGTCGTTCGCGGTCAGGATTTCCATGAACAGCCGGTTGGCCTCGGGGTCGGCGCGCAATTGCGCATCGATCAGTTTCAGCGAACGGGTGACGGTGCGCATCGCATCGGGATGGAAGGCCAGATTGTTTTTCTGCGCCAGACGGAAAATCCGAATCAGATTGACCGGATCTTGCCTGAACACATCGGGCGCGGAGAGATTGATGCGGTTATTGTCGGCGATGAAATCGTCGCTCTCAGGCACCCGCCGCCGGTTCGTGCTCGGCCGAAACCGCGCCATCATGCGGCTGAGCACCGGTACCGGCTTGGCCTGCTCGTTTTCCAGCTTGGCGCATAGGATCGCGGTGAGATCGCCGACTTCCTTGGCGACCAGGAAATAGTGCTTCATGAAGCGCTCAACATCCTGCAAGCCGGGATGGGACGTATAACCGAGCCGCACCGCGATCTCCCGTTGCATGTCGAAGGACAGGCGCTCTTCGGGGCGGGTGGCAAAGAAATGCAAATTGCAGCGAACCGACCATAAAAAATCGGCGCAGCGGCGGAAGGTGCGGTACTCCTGCGCGTCGAAGACGCCGCGATCGAGCAATTCGTCGGTCTCGCGCACGCGATAAACATATTTCGCGATCCAGAACAGCGTGTGCAAATCGCGAAGTCCGCCCTTGCCGTCCTTCACATTGGGTTCGACCAGATAGCGCGATTGTCCGGCGCGGCGATGCCGCTCCTCGCGCTCGGCGAGCTTGGCGGTGACGAATTCGGTAGCGGTGCCCTGCACCACTTCCTTGTCGAAGCGTGCGACCAGTTCATCGTAAAGCGGCCGGTCTCCGGCGAGAAAACGCGTCTCCAGGACCGCGGTACGGATCGTCATGTCGCCGCGCGCCTGGCGGATCGATTCATCGACCGAGCGCGTCGCATGGCCGACCTTCAACCCCATGTCCCACAGGCAATACAGCACGGCTTCGGCGACCTGTTCGCCCCAGGCGGTCTGCTTGTAGGGAAGGATGAACAACAGATCGATATCGGATTCCGGCGCCATCAAGCCACGGCCGTAACCGCCGGTGGCGACCACCGCCATGCGCTCGGCCCCTGAGGGAATCGGCGAGCGGTAGAGATGGCGGGTTGCGGCATCGAAGATGATGCGGATGATTTCGTCCTGGACGAAACACAGCCGTTCGGCGCAACGCCGCCCATGCCGGTCCTTCAAGAGAACGGCTTGCGCCGTCTCGCGCGCGGCGAACATTTCGGCTTTCAAAAGCCTGGCGATGGCGGCGCGAAACACATCTTCATGCCCACCATGCTCGGCCGCGAGCGCATCGACCGCCGCCATCATTCTTGGCGGATCGAACCGATCGTCGGCCTCGGACCGGGCCTGGGTCACAGCGCTATCCATCCCCTATTCCGATAATGGAGGTGGCGAAGCCTGTCACGACACATCGCATGATGGCAGCCAAATCATCCTGCATTTCCCGCATTTTAAGTAACGGCCTTCTTTATTTGGAGGCAACCACAATGGATTTCTTCTTTGCCATTGACGTCTCCATTAACTCCTTGAAAGAGAATAGGGTTTCCTTCGAAAAGGAGAGTTTAAAACCATGGCTAGTGCCCACTTTCCGAAGTTCGTGTTACGTCGCCGCACCTTCTTTCGCGAACTACGGAAAGTCATGGGCACTAGCAAACTTATTAATTCTAGTGCCGCTTTTCTATTTGAAGTTCAGGAAGCGAATTCGCCGCTTGTGGTGCAGGAACTTCAAATAGGCGGCACTAGCATTGCACGGCGCGTCTTTGCCGCAGCGATCGCCCTCGCCGCGCTCTTTCCCCACGGCGCGCGGGCGGCCGAATCTCTGAAAGAGATTCGCATGGATTGGGCGACATACAACCCGGTGTCGCTGATCCTCAAACAAAAGGGAATGCTGGAAAAGGAATTCGCTCACGATGGCATCCGCATCGTCTGGGTGCAGTCGGCGGGTTCCAACAAGGCGCTCGAATTTCTCAACGCCGGCGCGATCGATTTCGGCTCGACCGCGGGCTCCGCGGCGCTGGTCGCCCGAATCAACGGCAATCCGATCAAATCGATCTATGTGTTTTCGCGCCCCGAATGGACGGCGCTGGTGACCACGAAAGATTCCAAGATCGCAAGTGTCGCCGATCTCAAAGGCAAACGCGTCGCGGTAACCCGCGGCACCGACCCGCATATTTTCCTGGTTCGCGCGCTGCTCGACGCTGGATTGAGCGAAAAAGACATCACGCCGGTGTTGTTGCAACACGCCGACGGCAAGACCGCGCTGATCCGGGGCGATGTCGATGCCTGGGCCGGCCTCGACCCGATGATGGCGCAGGCGGAGATCGAAGACGGCGCGAGGCTGTTTTTTCGTAAAGCGGACGCCAACACCTGGGGCATTCTCAATGTGCGCGAGCAATTCTTGAAGGATTATCCGCAAGCCACGCAGCGCGTGCTCGCGGCTTACGAGGAGGCGCGCAAATATGCACTCGCCAATGCCGATGAGCTGACAAAATCCCTCGTGATCGCCACCAAATTGCCTGATGTCGTCGCCGACAGACAGCTCAAGGAGCGCACCGAACTGACCCATAGCCGGATCGGCGCGCCGCAACGCCAGTCCATGCTGGCCGCCGGCCTCGCCTTGCAACAAGCGGGCGTGATCGACGCCAAGGCCGACGTCAAAGCCGCGCTCGACGCGCTGATCGACGACAGCGTTCCGCTGCCGGCGAATTAGCGGCGGTCGTCCCGGACAAGCCAGCGCCTTCGCGGGGGACGACGAATGGATAGAGCGCGCGCATCACTACCTTGCAATCTCGCGTCAGACACGGTTTTGCTATCGCCATGACGATTGAGACCGTTACGGCAAAACCGGACATCTCGACGAACGAGGCGCCCAGCTCACGCCTTGGCCGCTACGCGCGGCCGCTGCTGGGGCTCGTGCTGCCGCTCGGCGTCGCGCTGGCTTGGGAAATCATCGTCTGGCGCGGCCTCTCCAGCGGACGCTTGATGCCGCCGCCATCGCGGATTTTCGCCACCCTCACTGAGTTGGCCGCGAGCGGCGAATTGACGACCCACACGGCCGCGACGCTGATCCGCGTCATGAGCGGATTTGGCTTCGGCGTGATCGCCGGCACCCTTCTTGGCGCCATCTCCGGCTATTGGGGATGGGCGCGGCGCCTGCTCGATCCCACCATTCAGGCGTTGCGCGCGATTCCCTCGCTCGCCTGGGTGCCGCTGTTCATCCTGTGGCTCGGCATTTTCGAAACCTCGAAAATCGCCCTGATCGCCATCGGCGTGTTCTTCCCGGTCTATCTCGGCGTGATGGGCGCGATCCTGTCGGTGGACCGCAAGATCGTCGAGGTCGGCCGCATTTTCCGCCTGTCGGGGCCTGCCATGATTCGCCGCATCCTGTTGCCGGCGGTGTTGCCTGCTTATGTGGTGGCGCTGCGCGTCGGCCTCGGCTTGGGGTGGATGTTTGTGGTCGCGGCTGAGCTGATCGGCGCCTCCGAAGGGCTCGGCTATCTCCTGCTCGATGGGCAACAGCTCGGCAAGCCCGCGCAAATTCTCGCCGCGATCGTGGTCTTCGCCATTCTCGGCAAGACGACCGACCGGCTGATCGAAATCGCCTTCGCCCCCTTGTTGCGCTGGCAGGACACCTTCGCACAACAAAGCGGAGCGGCGTGATGCTGGTGATCGAGGCGCTCGGCAAAACCTATCCGAACGGCGTTCACGCGCTGGAGCGGTTTTCCGCGACCATCCAACTTGGCGAGATCCTCGCCATCATCGGCGGTTCCGGCTGCGGAAAATCCACGCTCTTGCGCGCGGTCGCGGGCCTCGATCCCGCGACCTCCGGCACTGTCACACTCGACGGTATCTCGATTGCGGCGCCGCACGCGAAAATCGGCATCATTTTTCAGGAGCCGCGGCTGTTGCCCTGGCTCAGCGTCGCCGACAATATCGGTTTTGGCCTTAGCGATTTATCCGCCGAACTCAGAAATGAGCGGATCGAACGCGCGCTCAATAAAGTCGGCCTGACCGAGAAGGCCAAGGCCTGGCCGCGCGAATTGTCAGGCGGGCAGGCGCAACGCGTGGCGATTGCCCGCGCTTTGGTACCGCAGCCCGAAGTGCTCCTGCTTGACGAGCCGTTCTCGGCGCTCGACGCCTTCACCAGGCGCGATTTGCAAGACCATCTCCTGGACCTCTGGGCGGACAGTAGTGCCGCTTCTCGATCTGAAGTCCCTGAAACAAGTTCGCAGCGCGCTCCGCAGGGACTTCAGATCGGCGGCGCCAGGCCGACGCTCGTGCTTGTCACCCATGATGTCGATGAAGCCGTGGTGCTCGCCGACCGCGTCATCGTGATGCGGCCGCGGCCGGGCCGGTTGTTCGAAGAAATTCGAATCAATTTGGGCCGCCCGCGCGATCGCGCCTCGCCGCATTTCGACAATTTCAAGCGCCGTGTCTTGAGCGCGCTCGATCGCTCGCTTGACCGCGATGTGCCGGACAGCGACGCGAAATCAAGCACGGGCGAAGCGTTGTGGTGGTGACATCGGCGCGCCAACCCGTTACATCCGACACGCACCAAACTTCGGGAGAAGACAATGGACGCCGCTGAACTCCGCGCCACGCAGGCCCCGATCAAGGAAAAATACAAGACCGATCCAAAAGCCGCTTTCATCACCTTGAAGGCCAAAGGCTCGATCGACCAGGAAGGCATCGCCTGCAAGGTCGAGACCGGCCGCGCGCTGGCGGTGGCGGGTTTGCATCCGGCAACCGGCGGCTCCGGACTCGAATTATGTTCCGGCGACATGCTGCTGGAGGCGCTCGTCGCCTGCGCCGGCGTCACCTTGAAATCGGTCGCGACCGCCATCGAAATTCCGCTGACATCGGGCCATGTCAGCGCCGAGGGCGATTTGGATTTTCGCGGCACGCTCGGGGTGGACAAGGAGGCGCCGGTGGGTTTCGCCGAAATTCGCCTGCGCTTCGATGTGGATACGCAAGCGCCGCAAGACAGGCTCGATCTCTTGCTCAAACTCACCGAGCGTTATTGCGTGGTTTATCAAACCATCAAGCAAGGGCCGAAAGTTTCGGTGACGATGAACAGGGTGTAGCCAACAACAGGTGTCGTCCCCCGACCTCTCTTTCATTCTCTTACTTGCGCTGCGCATGGCGGTGGCCGCCGCCTTCGTGGTCACGGCCTCGTTCATCACCGAGCGCTCGGGACCGGTGATCGGCGCGCTGATCGCGACCTTGCCGATTTCGGCCGGGCCTTCCTATGTCTTTCTGGCGCTTGATCACGACGCGGCCTTCATCGCGCAAAGCACGCTGGCAAGCCTGCCCATCAACGCGGCAACCATGTTTCTCGGACTGACCTATGTGGTGCTCGCCCAGCGCCGGACCATCGCGGTCAGCGCCGGCGGCGCGATGGTCGTGTGGATGGCGATCGCGGCCCTCGAACGGTTGGTGCCATGGTCGCTCGCCGGCGGTTTGATCGCTAACGCGATCGCCTTTGCGATCTGCCTGCCGTTGTTGAAACGCTTTCAGCACGTTCGGATGCCGCTGATCACGCGCCGCTGGTACGACATTCCCTTGCGCGCCAGCATGGTCGCGACGCTGGTTGCGATTGTCGTCACGCTATCAGGTTGGGTCGGCCCCAATGTCAGCGGTACGATCGCGCTGTTTCCGGTGGTGCTGACCAGCATGATGCTGGTTCTCCATCCGCGCATCGGCGGGCCGGCAACGGCCGCCGTCATCGCCAATGGCGGCTGGGGCCTGATGGGGTTTGGTGTCGCGGTCGCGGTGTTGCATGTGACCGTGGAGCCCTTCGGC
>Ga0070735_10005018_pt1 | contig 11040 bp, 10 predicted proteins | sample Coa_R1_FD_66443 | JGI IMG/M metagenome (GOLD analysis project Ga0070735, IMG submission 66443) | Surface soil microbial communities from Centralia Pennsylvania, which are recovering from an underground coalmine fire - Coalmine... | ecosystem: Environmental > Terrestrial > Soil > Unclassified ... | reverse complement strand
GCCAGCAAGCAGTGGCTGCACACCACGCTGTTCACGGTCCCGGCCAACACCAAGGTCAACGTGACCATCTACGGCTACGACGGCTGCACGCCGCTGCGGAACAACTTCTTCAGCCAGGTGCAGGGCACGATCGGCGGCACGGTGACCGTCTCCCAGTTCGACGAGAAGGGCAAGGAGTACCTGACCAACGACACCACGTCGGCCATCAACTCCTGGTCGGACTGCAACGTCGGGCACACCTTCGCGATCCCGGAACTGGGCGTATACGTGCCCGTGGCCTCGCCGAACGCCAACCTCTCGGCGAACAACCTATGCAGCTCCTCGCCGTGCACCACCCAGGGCAACCCGTACGCGCTGGAGACGTTCAGCTTCATGTCACCCAAGCAGGGCGGCAGCTACCGCTGGCAGTGCCTGGTCCCGTGCGGCGGCGGTTACATCGACGGCAACAGCGGTCCCATGCAGACCCTCGGCTGGATGATGGGCGAAATGGACGTGGTGTCCTGATGGCAACGACCGAAACCCCGGGGACGCCCCGGACCGAGCCGAACCACGGTCGGCGCATGCTCATCATCTGGTTCGTCCTGGCGCTGCCCGTCGGCCTGATCATCTGGTTCGTCTGGAAGCCGCACCTGCCGCCTGGTGACATGTCCAGCGCCGCCGAACACCAGCAGTTCGACATCGCGGTCCTGGCTGTCAGCGCGGCGCCGGTGATCATCGCCGTGCTGCTGTACTTCATCTACGCGATCGTGGTCTGGCGGGCCAGGCCGGACGACGACAGCGACGGCGAGCCGATCTACGGCAACACCAAGGTCCAGGCGACCTGGATCATCGGCACCTCGGCGATCGTGCTCTGGCTGGCCGTGTTCGGCACCATCGAGCTGGTCGGCCCGGCCGGCGCGGGCGCCGGGGAGGGCCCGTCGCCCATCTGGACGCTGGCCGGCAAGCAGACCAGCAGCTGGGCGCCCGGCACCAACGACATGCTCGAGGTCCAGGTGATCGGCCAGCAGTGGACCTGGACCTACCGCTACCCGCAGTTCGGCGGGATGGAGAGCTCCGAGCTCATGCTGCCGGAGGGCATGCCGGTGACCTTCCACGTGACCTCGCTGGACGTGATCCATAGCTTCTGGGCCTACCAGGTCGGCGTGAAGGCCGACGCCAACCCGGACCTGGACAACGTGGCCTACGTGACCCCCAAGGCGCTGGGCACCTTCGTGGTCCGCTGCAACGAGCTGTGCGGCATCTGGCACGGCGCCATGTTCAACGACGGCCAGGTCGTCTCGCCGTCCGCGTTCCAGTCCTGGGCCAGCGGCGTGCAGTCCAAGGAGCAGGCGGACGGGATCCTCGCCGCCCTGCCCGCGTACACGCTGACCTACGACCCGACCGTGATTCCCCAGCTCGGCAAGAACATCGTCCAGATCGACGGCATCACCGGCGGCGCGGGCTACTACTACGGACCCGGGGACCCGGTGACGCCATGACGTGCGTCAGCTCCGCTACGGCATCGGCGAAGGGGTGACGGGATGGCCATCGAGATCCAGCCAGAGCGGGCCGAGCCCACGGGCCGCGGTCCCGAGGTCGCGGCCGGCCGGCCGTGGTGGCTGCGGCCCGGCGCGCACACGGGCGTGATCGGGGCCGTGATCGGCTACTTCGTCGGTCACTGGCTCGGCAACCTGCTGGGCGGCGACTACGCCCGCAGCTCGCTGTCCGACACCAACGACGTGGCCATCGTGCTCGGCTATCTCTTCGCGGTGATCGGCTGGATTGCCGGGCTCGGCGTGTTCAACGACCTGTTCGGCCTCATGCTCGGCCGGCCGCTGCCCGAAGAGAAAAGGCTGGTCGGCAAGGAGGAGCCCGGCCTGGGCAAGTACTTCCGGTACACGCTGGACCACAAGGTGGTGGGCATCCAGTACCTGTACGGGATGATCGCCTACTTCCTGACCGGCGGCCTGTTCGCCATGGCCATCCGCAGCGAGCTGCTCTCGCCGTCGTACCACCTGATCGGCCCCGAGCAGTACCTGATGGTGGTCGGCGAGCACGGCACGATGATGATGATGATGATGTCTTCGGTCATCCTCGGGCCGTTCGGCCAGTACTTCGGGCCGCTGCTGATCGGGTCCAAGCGGGTCGCGTTCCCGCGCCTGGAGGCGCTCGGCTTCTGGCTGACCCCGGCCGCCTACGTCATCTTGCTGTCCGCCGTGCTGATGGGCGGGTTCCCGACCGGCTGGACCGGGTACGAGCCGCTGGCCACCCAGGCGCAGCAGGGCGAGGACGCGTACTTCTTCGCGTTCGGCCTGATGGGCATCTCGATGATCCTGGCCGGCTTCAACATGATCGTCACGATCATCAACTACCGGGCCCCCGGCATGCGCTGGAGCCGGCTGCCGATGTTCGTCTGGTCCATGTTCACCGTGTCGTTCCTGCAGGTGCTGGCGGTCCCGGTGCTGGTCGGGGCGTGCTTCATGGGCCTGACCGACCGGACCTTCCAGACCTCGTTCTTCACCAACCAGCTCGGCGGCAGCAGCTTCCTGTACGAGGACCTGTTCTGGTTCTTCGGCCATCCCGAGGTGTACATCCTGGCCTTGCCCGGCTTCGGGATCATCGCCGAGGTGGTCTCGGTGTTCTGCCGCAAGCCGCTGTTCGGCTACAAGATCGCGGCGGCGGGCATGCTCGGCGTGGGCATCTTGTCGTTCTTCGTCTGGCAGCATCACCTGTTCGACAGCGGGATCAACCCGGACATGCGGCCGCTGTTCATGCTCACCACCGAGCTGATCTCGATCCCGACCGGGTTCATCTTCCTGGTCGGCATGGGCACGTTCTGGAAGGCCAGGATCCGGTTCTCCATCCCGATGCTGTTCGCCCTGGCCTTCTACTTCAACTTCTTCATCGGCGGCATCAGCGGCGTGTTCCTGTCCGACGTGCCCGCCGACACGACCGAACACGGTTCGTTCTTCGTCATGGCCCACTTCCACTACACGATCATGGGCGGGCTGATCTTCGCGTTCATGGCCGGCATTTACTACTGGCTGCCGAAGATGACCGGGATCAAGCTGAACGAGCGGCTGGGCCGGATCCACTTCTGGACCATGTTCATCTTCTTCAACACCACGTTCCTGCCGCTGTTCGCGCTCGGCCTGATGGGCATGCCGCGCCGGGTGTTCGAGTACGCGCGCAACCTGGAGACGCTCAACGACTGGGTCTCGATCTCCGCGTTCTGCCTGGGCGTGTCGATCCTGATCTTCTTGATCAACTTCGTGATGTCCATGCTGTTCTGGCGGGAACCCGAGGTCGGGAACCCGTGGCGGGCGCGCAGCCTGGAATGGCAGCTGTCCACTCCGCCGCCGCCGGAGAACTTCAAGCGGGTGCCGGTGATCCTGGCCGGCCCCTATGACTACGGCGTCAAGGACGCGCTGCCGGTGGCCGACCTGAACCCGCCGCCGGGCGTGATCGGTTCCGCCTACGCCCCGGCTAGCGCAGGGGAGGCATAACCATGACGGACCTGACCGGCACACCGAGCGAAATCGCGGCCGCGGCCGAGGACGAAGGTTTCTACCACGAGTCCGCGCTGAACGCGACCTGGACCGGCTCCCGGCTGGCCATCGGCGGGCTGATGTTCCTGTTCGGCGCGTTCCTGTTCGCCTACTTCTACCTGCGTTCCCTCAACTCCGAGGGCCGGTGGCAGGGGTTCGGCTTCATCCACCCGTCGCTGTGGATCGGCACCACGATCATGCTGCTGGCCATGCTGTCGGCCGGCGTGCACTACTTCGGGCTGCAGCGGATCAAGACCGGGCACAAGGCCGTCTGGCAGGTCAGCGGGCTGATTGCCCTGGGCCTGGGGCTGGCGGCGGTCTCGTTCCAGATCTACCAGCTCATCGACCTGCCGTTCAAGCCGGGCAGTTCGGGTTATGCCAGCGTCTTCTCCGGCTTCTACCCGGTGTTCCTCGTCATCCAGCTGGCGGTACTGACCTGGCTGGAGATCCTGCTGGCCAGGTCCCGGTTCATCCCGGCCCTGTCGTTCGTGGAACAGCCCCCCACGTACACTGAGACCTACGCCGTCCAGCGGTTCCAGGCCTCGCTCAGCGCCTTTTCCACCGTCTGGAATTACCTGGCCCTGATGGCGCTGCTGTTCTGGTTCCTGTTCTACGCTCTGTAGTAGCGTTCTGAGCCGAAGAAGGAGAGGGGACTGGAGTGCACGGTCTGATGGCGGATGGTGCCGGCGGCGCGTGGACCTTCGGCTCGTCGATACTGACCTTCGCCTTTCCGATGATCTTGTTCATCGTGGTCGCGGGCGCGCTGTACGTCCTGTACACCAAGCCGGAGTCCGTCCCGGGGCACCATGTCCCGGGGCTGCAGCGGTCGGTGTCCTACACGCCGGTGCCCGGCAAGCCGACGGCGGGACGCGAGGCGCGCGCTCAGGCCGCCGCCGAGGCGGCCCAGGTCAGGCCCGCCGCGGCCGGGACGACCGGGATCGTCACCGGCGCCACGGCTGAGACCGCCCCGGCCGGCCCCCAGGCGCCCGCAACCGAGGCGCCCGGAACCGAGGACACGGAGTGACCTCTGCTGCCGCACTGCCCAAACTCGACCAGCGCGGGACTCCGCCCGGCGGCCGCCGTCCCGCGGGCACGATAGCCCGCGGGCTGGTCGCGCTGACCAAGCCGCGCATCATCGAACTGCTCCTGGTCACCACCGTCCCGACCATGCTGCTGGCCCAGCGCGGCCTGCCCTCGCTCAAGCTCGTCCTGGTCACGCTCGTCGGCGGCACGCTCGCCGCGGGCAGCGCCAACACGATCAACTGCTACCTCGACCGCGACATCGACGCGGTCATGAAGCGCACCTCGCGGCGTCCCCTGGTGGTCAACGGCCAGGGCACGATCAAGCCGTGGGAGGCGCTGGCCTGGGGCGTCGTCCTGGGGGCGGGCGCCACCTTGCTGCTCGGCCTGATGGCCAACTGGCTGGCCGCCGCGCTGGCCGACACGGCCATCTTGTTCTACATCTTCGTCTACACGCTGCTGCTCAAGCGGCGCAGCCCGGCCAACATCGTGATCGGCGGCGCCGCGGGCTGCTTCCCGGTGCTGGTCGGCTGGGCCGCGGTCACCGGCACGGTCAGCCCGGCCGCCATCGTGCTGTTCGCGGTCATCTTCTTGTGGACCCCGCCGCACTTCTGGGCCCTGGCCATGAAGTTCCGCAAGGACTACGCGGCCGCGAACGTGCCGATGCTGCCGGTGGTGGCCTCGCCCGCCGTGGTCGCCCGCAAGATCTTGTGGTACTCCTACGCGATGGTGGCGGCCACCCTGGCCCTGGTCCCGTGGGCCGGCTGGATCTACGGCGTCCTGGCCGCCGCGCTCGGCGCGTGGTTCCTGGTCGAGGCGCACGGGCTCGACGCCCGCGTCCGGGCCGCCCAGGACGCACAGGGCGAAACCTCGCCCGCGCCGATGCGGCTGTTCCACCTGTCCATCGCGTACCTGACCCTGCTGTTCGCCGCGGTCGCGGTCACCGCCCTGCTGCCGTGGGGCCGGTGGTAGCCGGCTGTAAATAGCCGTCGGTAGGTCTGGTCCCGGGCACCCGGCTACCATTAGACCGATTAGCGCGGGTTTGCCGTACCCGCGGGCGGGCCTGGCAGGGGGACGTCGTCTCCGGGGCATCCGGGCGCGTAACGATTCCTTCATGTTGAGCCGGTAGACCGTCAACGGAGGGCTCCGCAGAGACGAGACGAGGAGGTAAGGCGAGTGCTACGACCGGCGTCCCGCCGAGCCAGCCAGCAGAACGCCTCGCCGGACAGGCCATACCCCTCGCCGTACGAATCCGGCCCCGCACCGTACCGGCCCGACCGCGCACCGTACGGCCCGCCCAACGGCACACCGGACCGCGAACCGTACGGCCCGCCCGACCGCGCACCGTACGGACCGCCCAACGGCGCGCCCGACCGCGCGCCGTACGGACCGCCCAACGGCGCGCCCGACCGCGCGCCCTACGGCCCGCCCGGCGGCCCCCGCGGCCGTGGACCGTACGGCCCGCCCGATGACCCCCGCGGCCGTGGACCGTACGGCCCGCCCGACCACGAGCTCGACACCCAGGTCTTCCCCCGCATCCCTGGCGGCCCGGTGCCCGGGGAACCCGACGACGCCGACGGCGGGCCCGTCCGGCCTCCTCGGGCCGAGCGCCGCGCGCAGCGCCGCGCCAGGCGCCGCGGCCGGATCCGCCGCCTGCTCCGCCGCCGGACGGTCCAGGTCATCCTCGCCCTGATCGCGGTCTTCTGCTGCTGGCTGGCGTTCTCGGTCGGTTCGGCGCTGGCCGCGCCCGGCGGCGGCTCGATGTCCTCCAAGCTGGCCGAATGGGCCCGCGACCACTACCTGGGCCCGGTGGTGACGTTCGGCGAGTGGCTGACCTATCAGCCGCCCAAGGCGGGCGGCAAGCCCGCCTTCTCGCTCGCCGTGCCGTCCAGCGCGCCGACCAAATACAAGCACGTCAAGGGCTTCCAGCCGATCATCCCGAAGCGGCTGGCCTCGCCGGCCGGGACGCCGCTGGCCGGCGAGGGCCAGTGGCGCGTGCTGGAAACGGTCAAGGGGCAGCCCGCGATGTTCAGCACGCTGCTGCGCCCCTCCTCGGTGTATACCTCCTATGTGGCCGGGATCATCTCCATCGACCAGCGCCTGGTCCGCTTCCAGCTGCGGCCCGGCGCCGAAGACCCCGGCCCCGGCAACTGGAAGGCCCAGCCCTGGATCAAGCCCGGCACCCGCACCGGCCTGATCGGCACGTTCAACGGCGGGTTCAAGCTGGACAGCGCCGGCGGCGGCTTCTACCTCAACGGCATCACCCACGGCGTGCTGGCCAAGGGCGCCGCGTCGGTCGTCTACTACCGCAACGGCACGATCAAGATCGGCGTCTGGGGCCGGGACGTGAAGATGACCTCCAGCGTGGTCGGCGTCCGGCAGAACCTCAAGCTGATCGTCGACCACGGCCAGGTCCCGGCCAGCGTGAACCAGGACGTCGAGACCAACTGGGGCGCCACCCTGGGCGGCGGCTACTACGTGTGGCGCTCGGGCATGGGCATCACGAAGGACGGCCGGGTCATCTTCGTCTACGGCCCGGCGCTGAACGTCCAGGAACTGGCCGACCTGCTGCACGAGGCGGGCGCGGTCGAGGCCCTGCAACTGGACATCAACCCGGAGTGGACGTCCTTCGAGTACTACAAGACGAACGGGCACCCGTCGGACCCCACGCCGGTCGCCGTGCTGCCCAACCAGGAGGCGTCCGCGTACCGGTACTACTCGGTCTTCAGCCGAGACTTCACCGCGGTCTACGCCCGGTGACCGCCGAGACGAGCGCCACCGAGGAGACGGCCCGCCCCGGCAAAGCCAAGGCCGCCCCCCGGCACGCCAGAAAGCCGGCCTGGGTCATCGCGGTACTGCGCACCGCCCGCCCCCGGCAGTGGCCGAAGAACCTGCTCGTCTTCGCCGCCCCGCTGGCCGGCGCGACCTGGGGACGGCCGCACGGGGCGCTGTACGCCCTGGTCGCCGCGGTCGCGTTCGGCTGCGCGTCGGCCGCGGTGTACTTCATCAACGACGTGGTCGACGCCGAGCGTGACCGCCGCCACCCGCGCAAGCGGTTCCGCCCGGTGGCAGCGGGCGACCTGCCCAAGTCCCACGCGGTCGTCATCGGCGCGCTGGCCGCCGCGGCCGGCCTGAGCGCGGGCCTCGCCGTCAAGGTGCCATGGCTCACCGCCGCGGTCGGCGCCTACCTGGCCATCTCGTTCCTGTACTCGTTCGTGCTCAAGCACATCCCGGTGGTCGAGCTGATCTTCGTGGCCTCCGGCTTCCTGCTCCGCGTGCTCGGCGGCGCGGCGGCCACCCACGTGCCGCCGTCGGCCTGGTTCCTGCTCGTGTGCAGCCTGGGCGCCCTCGGGGTGGCCGTGGCCAAGCGTTACGCCGAACTGGCCGGCCTCGGCCCGGCCGCGCTCGCCCACCGGCCGGTGCTGCGCTACTACCGCCCGGCCGCGCTGCTGGCCGCGCAGTGGCTGATCGGCGCCGGGATGATCGCGTCCTACCTGGCCTGGGCCGCGGGCGAACGCCCGAGCGCGCAGCTGTGGCACGTGATCAGCGCCATCCCCCTGGCCGCGGCGCTGATCCGGTTCGGCATGCTGACCGCACGGCACACCACCGCGCCGGTCGAGGACCTGCTCACCCGCAACGGCCTGATGCTGACCTGCGAACTGACCTGGCTGGCGCTGTTTGTGACCGGCCTCCAGGCCTGAGGGGGTAACAATGAATTTTTTCCCGAACGACCCGGGGTATCAGCCCCGGGTCATGCTGATCGGCGGTACCAGCGAGATCGGCCTGGCCATCCTGGCCGCCCTCGCCCTGCCGGATAACACCGAGATCATCCTGGCCGGACGCGACGAGCAGCGGCTGGCCGCCGCGGGCAAGGAACTCCCCGGCCAGATCACGACCGTCCCCTACGACGCCACCGACCCGGCCCGCCACCAGGCGTTCGTCGATCACGTCTTCGCCGAACGGCCCGTGGACCTCGTCATCTCCGCCGCCGGGGTGCTGATCCCGCAGGACGACGTCGAGCGCGACGTCCACAAGGCCGCCGAGATGATCGAGGCGAACTTCACCGGGCACGTCAGCACGCTGCTGGCCGTGGGGGAGAAGATGCGCGCCCGGGGCCGCGGCACCATCGTCGTGCTGTCCTCGGTCGCCGCGGTCCGGCCGCGCCGGGCCAACCCGGTGTACGGCTCGGCCAAGGCCGGCCTGGACGCGTTCGCCCGCGGGTTCGCCGACCGGCTGCACGGCACCGGGGTCCGGGTGGTCCTGGTCCGGCCCGGGTTCGTCACCGGCCGGATGACCGCGGGCATGCCGCCCGCGCCGCTGGCCACCACCCCGGACGCGGTCGGCCGGGCCACCGCCGCCGCGCTGCGCCGCGGCCACGACACCGTCTGGGTCCCGCCCGCCCTGGCCGCCCTCGCCCAGGCCCTCAGATTTGTCCCGAGACCGCTATGGCGCCGTATCTCCCGCTGACCCAGTCAAGGACCCAGACCGTTGGGGCGCATCTCGCGTTGAGCCCAGTAGATTCAAGTGCTGTGAGGGTGCTGGTCGCAGAGGACGACGAGGGCCTGGGCCAGGTCCTGGCCCGCGGGCTCCGGGAGCAGGGCTACGTGGTCGACCTGGTCCCCGACGGCGAGACCGCCGCCGCCTACCTGCGCTTCTACGAGTACGAGGTGGCGGTGCTCGACTGGCGGATGCCCCGGCTGTCCGGCCTGGACCTGGTCCAGCGGATGCGCCGGGCCGGCACGTCCACCCCGGTGCTGATGCTGACCGCCCGCGACACCCCGGCGGACCGGATCGCCGGCCTGGACGCGGGCGCCGACGACTACCTGGTCAAGCCGTTCGACTTCGGCGAGCTGCTGGCCCGGCTCCGGGCCCTGCAGCGCCGGCCCCCGGTCAGCCGCTCGCCCCGGATGACGATCGGGGAGGTCGAGTTCGACCCGGCGTCCCGGGAGGTGACGGTCTGCGGGCAGCGCCCCGCGATGACCGGCATCGAGATCGGTATCCTGGAGATCCTCATGCGCCGCTCGCCCAGCGTGGCCGACCGCCGCTCGATCGCCCAGCACGTCTGGGACAACGAGGCCGACGCGTTCGGCTCGAACACCATCGACGTCCATCTGGCCCGGCTGCGCTCCAAGCTGGCCGGGGGCGGGGTGCGGATCGAGACCGTCCGCGGCGTCGGCTACCGGATCATCCCCGCATGAAGCTCAACCCCGCCGCTCGGGTCGCGGCCGGCGCGACCGCGGTCATCGCCGCCCTCTACGTCATCGGCGTGATCGTGTTCAACGTGGTGTTCGCCAGCCACCAGGCCGCGCAGAGCGACTACTACCTGAGCACCCGGCTGGCCGCCGCCGCTCATGACCCGGGCATGCTCGGCGAGAGCGCCACCGTGGCGGGACGGTCCGCGGCCAGCGGCGACGTGGACGCCGACTCCGCGCCGGTCTTCCTGTGGCTGGCCAGCGGGACCGGCACGGTCACCGCGCACAGCCCCGGCGCCCCGGAGCTGCCGGCCGGCCTGCTGGCCGCGCACCCGCCGCGCGACGGCCTGGCCTTCACCGCCACCTTGGGCCGGACCGGCGCGTTCCGGCTCGAGCTGGCCCGCGTTGGCGGGCGCTGGCTGATCGCCGGGCAGAGCCGGGCCGGGGACGCGCACACCGAGCGGCTGCTGCTGTACGCCGAGGTCATCGCCGGGCCGTTCCTGCTGCTGGCCATGTTCTTCGGCTCGCTGGTGGTGGGGCTGCGCGCGCTGGCGCCGGTGGAGCAGTCGCGGCGCCGCCAGCTCGAGTTCACCGCCGACGCCTCGCACGAGCTGCGCACCCCGCTCAGCGTGATCCGGGCCGAGGCCGACGTGGCCCTGTCCAGCCCGCGCGAGGCGGCCGAATACCGGGACGCGCTGACCCGCATCCAGGGTGAGAGCGGCCGGCTGCGCCAGCTGGTCGACGACATGCTGTGGCTGGCCCGGTTCGACTCCCGGCCGCCGCCGCCCGGCGACCAGCCGGTCGACCTGGTCACGCTGGCCCAGGCCTGCGCCGACCGGTTCCGCGCGGTCGGGCCCGCGGTCACCGCCGAGACGGGCACCGGTCCCGCGCTGATCAGCGCGCCGCCGGACTGGATCGACCGGCTGGCCGGCGTGCTGATGGATAACGCCTGCCGCTACGCGGGCCCCGACGGCCAGGTCAGGATCGGGGTGCAGGCCCACGGCAACCGGGTCAGCCTGACCGTGGAGGACAGCGGCCCCGGCATCCCCGCCGAGGAACGCCCCCGCTTGTTCGACCGCTTCCACCGCGTGACCGAACATGGCCCGGGCGCGGGCCTCGGCCTGGCCATCGGCGACTCGATCGTCCGCTCCACGGGCGGCCGCTGGCAGGTCGGCGACTCCCCCCTGGGCGGCGCCCAGATGACCGTCTCCTGGAAGCACACCCAGCCCCACCGCACCCCCGCCCCCCGCCCAACCACCACCACCGTCCCCTGAGTCAGCCCGCCCGCCTGCCCGCCTGCC
>Ga0070735_10005017_pt1 | contig 11042 bp, 7 predicted proteins | sample Coa_R1_FD_66443 | JGI IMG/M metagenome (GOLD analysis project Ga0070735, IMG submission 66443) | Surface soil microbial communities from Centralia Pennsylvania, which are recovering from an underground coalmine fire - Coalmine... | ecosystem: Environmental > Terrestrial > Soil > Unclassified ... | reverse complement strand
AAACAGAAGCTTGCAAAAGAAACTGCGTTGCAGCAGTACACGGCAACGCTGCAAGAATTAACCGCGAACCCTCCCATAGGTCGCGTGTCCATTCGAATTTCTTCCGATATCAATCGTTGGAAAAACACGTCAGCCGATATGGAAGTTCGGGGTGGTGATACGCTCATCATTCCCAAGAAGCCCAGCTACATCCTCGTGGAAGGGCAAGTGTTCAATCCGACCGCGGTTGCCTATCGCCCAGGCAAGAGCGCAAGTTGGTATCTCGGCCAAGCCGGTGGCCCCACATTGTTGGGAAACCGGAAAGGTGTGTTTGTGATTCGGGCCGACGGATCGGTAATGGGATCGAAAAGAGGGCTGTTGAGTGGTGATTCCTTTAACGAAGTCTTGCAGCCGGGAGACACAGTAGTCGTGCCTGAGAGAGCTGTCGGCGGCCCGATTGAGTGGCAAGTGATTTTCTCAGCCGCTCAGCTCGCAAGTTCAGTCGCAACGTCAATATTCTTTGCGCTTCACTACTAGGCGGACCTTGGCGTGACTCGAATGAGAGCGAACATCTTGATGATCAGCTTTCTCATAGTGGCGGCGCAAAGTTATTCCACGATTTGCGTGGCCCAGACCCCGGATCACACGAAGCAGTCGGCTTCGCCTAATGAAATTGCTCCTCCAGACACGTCCCTGGATTCAGCTGATCTTGCACAGTCACCGAAAGAGGCGGGCAAACTGAAACCGGACTCGTCAAATAATTCGATAGGCGTTCCGTTATTGAAAAATTTGGTGTCCGATCAGAAGGCGATTTGGACGAGTCCGTTTCATCTTCGCTGGGCTGATGGATCATGGCTGTTTCCACTGGCGGCTGTCACAGGAGGATTCCTGGCTACCGACCGTGCAGTTCCTCCGGCTCTGTCGACAGATCCGAAAAAACTGAATCGCTACACGAGTTTTTCCAACTACGGAGTTTATTCCCTGATCGGCGCCGGCGGCGGACTCTACCTATGGAGCAAGATTTCACACGACGATCACCAGAGGGAAACGGGAATTCTTGCGGGAGAAGCGGCGATCGATAGCGTTGCCGTCGATACGACATTTAAGTATGTGTTTCGAAGGGAACGCCCCAATCAAGATCAGGGGCTCGGCCACTTTTTCGATCATGGGGTTTCGTTTCCTTCCGAGCATTCGGCCGTAGCATGGTCTATCGCCAGCGTGATCGCGCACGAATATCCGGGGCCGCTGACCCAAGTGGCAGTCTACGGATTGGCCACGGCAGTGAGCGCGTCGCGAGTCCTTGGAAAGCAGCATTTTCCCTCGGACGTGGTGGTGGGAGCAGCAATTGGATGGCTGATTGGACGCCAAGTCTATCGCAGGCATCACGATCCAGAGCTGGGTGGAAGCGGCTGGGACCCATTGTCGGGAAATGAAGATGGAGAGGAGCGCCGGCCGAGCCGCAATATGGGCTCTCCGTTCGTGCCACTCGATAGTTGGGTCTACGCAGCCTTCGAAAGATTGGCCTCGTTGAGATATATCAATACTCAGATTATGGGCCTGAAGCCGTGGACGCGCATGGAATGCGCGCGGCTCACGGAAGAAGCCAGCGAAACACTGCAGCAAGGAACGGGCTCGAATAGTGTAGAAGCGACCCAGATACAAAGCCGCCTGTCGCAGGAATTTGCCTACGAAGTAAACCTGCTGGGTGGAGGCCGCAATTTTACGGCGAATCTGGAATCTGTTTATGCCAGAGCAGTTTCGATCAGCGGATCGGCCCTGACAGATAGTTATCACTTCGGACAAACCGTCTCCTATGATTTCGGCCGGCCTTTTGAGCGCGGAACAAACGGGCAAGCGGGAGGATCCTTTAGTGCCGCCGCAGGCCCCTTAATGATGTACATTCGCGCGGAATACCAGCACTCGCCTTCCGCTCCTGCGCTTTCCACTGCTGCCGTTAATGCCATCTCCACCGCCGATCTGGAGCCTCTGTCACGAGTACCAGCCGGTCCCATAGTACCTGTCAATCGGCTTCAGCTGCTCGATGCCTACATTGGCGTAAATCTCGACAACTGGGAACTGACCCTCGGAAAACAGAGTCTTTCTTGGACACCTGCCCCCGGCGGTTCGATGATCTGGAGCAATAATGTCGATCCGATAAATATGGTACGTCTCGTCAATTCCGAGCCACTGCATTTACCTTCTGTTCTTCGAGTTTTTGGACCCGTTCGCATTGAAAATTTTTTTGGTCGGCTTGAGGGGCATCCTTATGTTCCTCGTCCATTTATTTGGGGACAGAAGATAAGTATAAAGCCAGTGCCCATTCTCGAACTTGGATTCGCGCGGACCTCCATTATTGGAGGCCAGGGCGTAGATGACACGAACCAGCTTACTGGAAAGTATTTATTGGACCAGTTTTTTGGAAGGCAGGTTGGTGGTTCCGTACCGGGCCATACCAGTACCGAGATGGACTGGACGTTATATGTCCCTTGGGTTCGAAACTACATCGTTCTTTATGGGGACGCCTACGCTACGGATGACCAGTTGCCCATAAAAAATCCGCCGAAGAATCCCTGGCGCCCCGGGATCTACATCACGCGATTTCCCCGAGTGCCGAAACTTGATCTTCACGTTGAATCGGTTTCAACAGAGCAACCTGGGTACTCTTTTGACAGCTTCTATAAGGGCGGCCCGGCTAACAGGGGGCAATTTAACTACTGGAACCAAAGCTATCACGATGGGTACACCAATGGTGGCTTCTTGCTTGGTAATTCCGTTGGCCGAGACGGAAGAGCGGTTCAGGGCTGGCTGACTTATTGGCTGTCGCCGACCAATAGGCTGCAGTTGCTCTACAAGAAGAGTTCTGTCGCTGGGGAGTTCATGCCGGGTGGCGGGGCCTGGCAAGACTATTCTGTTCGCAACGAGACGTACTTACAGTCAGGGTTTTATATGAGAGCTGAGCTGCAGTATGAGCACATTTCGCGGTACCCGGTGCTTTTCAATGGGCCGCAGAGAAATATCACGGCAATCCTGGAAGTGGGTTTCTCTCCTCGAGAGAGAGAAAAGAAATGATCGTCGACGTCGCAAATTCTAAGGTTAGAAGGGGTCGATCTCGCATCAATGGCTGACCAACTGACGAATACGGACGAACTATCTTTAGATCGGTTAGAAGGTAGCTCGAACCATACGGATCTTGCGGAAGAGAGAGCGGCGCGAGAGAGAAGCGTAAACAAGCTGCGTCTACTGTGGAGTAATCGCCGGATGATTTTTCGTGTCGCCGGCGCAGCGTTAGTCTTGTCGACTCTGATTGCGTTTCTAATTCCGAAACGATATGAATCCACGACGCGTCTAATGCCCCCCACCGACGGCGGCGGTATGGCGCTCCTTGCAGCAATAACAGGCGGAAGATCAGGATCCGGGTCGGGATCCGGGTCTGGTCTTGGTTCTGGTTTGGGAGCTGGCTTGGGGTCGATCGCCGGTGACTTGCTGGGCATAAAGAATTCAGGTGCGCTCTTTATCGGAATACTGCAAGGCACGACAGTGGAGGACGACCTCATTAATAAATTTGATCTACGGAAGCTTTATAGAGATCGATACTGGGAAGATGCGCGAAAGGATTTGGAAAAAAGGACCGAGATTACCGAAGATCGCAAGAGCGGAATCATTTCCATCCGAGTCACTGACAAGAATCCACAACGAGCGGCGGCAATGGCTCAAGAATACGTCGATGAATTGAAGCAGCTGCTCACTCAGGTGGACACTTCGTCAGCGCATCGCGAACGCGTGTTCCTGGAAGATCGCCTGGCTCAAGTCAAGGAGGATTTGGAAGCCGCGGAGAAGAACTTCAGTGAATTCGCAAGCAAGAATACGGCTCTCGATATTCAGGCGCAGGGCAAAGCCATGATCGAGGCCGGCGCGACACTCGAAGGTCAGTTGATTGGCGCGGAAACCGAGTTGCAGAGCCTGAAACAAATCTATTCCGATAGCAATATTCGCGTTCGAACAATGCAGGCGAGAGTGAACGAGCTCCAACACCAGGTAGAGAAACTCGGCGGCAAATTCGATTCCGCAACCGGTCCTAATGCCGAAGCTAACCAGTCAATCTACCCATCGATCCGAAAACTGCCTTTGCTCGGAGTCAGATTTTCCGACCTGTTCCGCAACGCCAAGTTGCAAGAGGCGATTTTCGAAACGCTTACGCAGGGATATGAACTCGCCAAGGTGCAAGAAGCGAAAGAAAGTCCTAGCGTTAAAGTCATCGATCCTCCGAATGTTCCGCAAAAGAAATCATTTCCGCCTCGCTTAATAATCATCACGTTGTGTACCGTTCTCGCTTGTATTTTTGCTGGCGTTTGGATACTCGGAAATGCACATTGGATGGAGATAGACCAACAGGATCCCGGAAAAGTACTCGCAGTAGAAGTATTCAAGACGATGGCAAGCCATTTCCCATTGGCCACTAAGAATGGCTCCAGCACGACCGAAGTCCCAGACTGGGAGGACTCGTCCAAGCGAAACGGCTCGGCTCCAGAGAATAAGAATAAAGAGGCGGGAAGATTGGACGAATGAGTTCAGTATCGATTGGCGCGGAAATGCAAGTGATATTCGCTATGTCGGTGTGTATGGAACATCTCGTATGGTACGGGATGCCTGCTTGTTTGCAAAAATGGCGCCGGTGACTGATTTATGAATTCTGAACGCCAACACGGTTGGTTCCGGATGTCCCTCTCTAGTGGAATTGGGGTGCGTCGTACAGGGTCTTCAGCAACTTCAGCAATTGGTACGCCACCGGCTTCGCAGAAGGGAGCCACTGGCTCCCATTGGCTGACTCCGCACGGCTCAAACGGCGCAACGAATGGAAATAAGCCTGAAACGTACCTGCGAGGCGGGTGGTGGGTCCAGATCGCTTACACATTGATTGATATCTGCTGCATCGTTGTAAACGGGGGAATAGCATTTTCACTTCGGTTCTCCCCTGACGAACTACGCAGATTTTTTTCTTCAGGACACTTCAGATTGACATTAGACCAAATCCCAGTTCCCTATGGCGGTTTTCTGTTTTTGTATGTCGCGCTCATCCTGCTTTTCTGCCAGTGGCAGGATCTTTACAGAACCTTGCGAACCCGGTCAGCAGAAGAGGAATCGTTCGCGGTATTTAAGGCAGTATCGCTGGCCACGCTATTGTTGACTGCCTTCATTTATTTGACCGGCGTTAAGGTTGTTTCACGTCAGATTGTATTGAGCAGCCTGATACTCAACGTCGTGACAATGGTCATCTGGCGATACGTGAAGAGACAGATTGTAATACGCAGAGTCGAGCAGGGAATCGGAGCTCGCAACGTGATCATTGTCGGCGCCGGAAGAGTTGGCCAGGCTCTGGCGCAACAATTTGAACAGAATAAGCACCTCGGATATCGATTCAAGGGATTCCTCGACGGCAATCATGTTGGCGATGAGCGGATTCTCGGGAAAATAGAAGATCTTTCCAATGTGGCTCGGGCGGAGTTTGTCGACGAAGTATTTATCACCATACCGTCGGAACGCGAGCTGGTGAAACGCATCGCGGTTGAAGCCCGACAGCGCCGGTTGGATGTAAAAGTCCTTCCCGATTTATATGACGGCCTGGGCTGGCACGCTCCGATTCATCTGGTTGGGGATTTTCCTGTAATGGATCTACATTGGCAACCTATACCGGCGCTTGGCCTGTTCGTCAAACGCATGTTCGATGTTGTGATCTCATCCATTGCCTTGATTATTTGTAGCCCCGTCTTGGCGGTGATTGCAGTGTGGATCAAAGTTGACTCACAGGGACCCGTATTATATAGGTCGCGCCGAGTGGGTAAAAAAGGATGCGCGTTTACATGCTACAAATTGCGGACGATGCAGGCGAACGCGGAGGAAATGAAAAAGTCACTGCGCCACCGGAACGAACGCCAGGGGCCTTTCTTCAAAATTAAGGATGACCCGCGAATTACCCGTATGGGCAAGTTTCTGCGGAAGTACAGTCTGGACGAGTTGCCCCAGCTTTGGAACGTGTTAAAAGGGGAAATGAGCTTGGTTGGGCCCCGCCCTCATCCCCTTGACGATTTTGAGCAGTACAGCCTCGAACATCTATGCCGTCTGGATGTCAAACCGGGCATTACCGGACTGTGGCAAGTGGAGGCCCGGCGAAACCCTTCCTTTGAGATAAATATGCGGCTCGATTTGGAGTACATCGAGAATTGGAATTTTTGGCTGGACCTGAAGATCCTCAGCAAAACTCTTCCCGCTGTCTTCGAAGGAGCTGGGCAGTGAGTCTGACTGACCGGGCTTTGGAAATTCACAGTGTTAGTATATGAGCCCACCACCCACAACCTCGATTGGCAAACCTGCTGAACTGTCGGAACGTCCGGTCACTATACGACCGAATGTCTTCGGACTGTCTCTAGACACACTCCGAGTTTGGGGACTTAAATCTGTCCTCTCACTCATCGATCAAGCGCTAACGTCAGGCGCGGGCTTCGCTGTGAATATCCTTCTCGCGCGTTGGCTGTCTCCCTCCATATATGGAGCTTTCGCAGTCGCGTTTGCAGCTTCGCTTTTTGTCGCTGGCTTCCATAATGTTCTCGTGCTTGAACCCCTCAGCGTCTTTGGCCCAGCGCGTCATGCTTCGAACCTACTCGCGTATTTTCATGTACAAGTACGCCTACACTTCCTTCTTGTAGGTGCTCTCTCAGGACTCGGTTTGCTCGCCGCAGTCGTTTTGTGGTTCGTTGTTCCGCAGAGTCCTTTGACTCCTGCTGTCGCTGCTAGTTCCGTCGCATTGCCGTTCTTCCTGCTTCTGTGGCTCACCCGCCGGATGTGCTACGTTGTTCAAAGACCTTCGTTGGCTGTTTCTGGCAGCGTTGCTTATCTTGCTGCCGTCCTGTCTAGTCTTCTTATCCTCCGGCACTCAGGGACCATTAGTCCGTTCTCAGTCTTTATAGTAATTGGTGCGACGAGCGCGTTCGCTTCCGCCATCCTTCTCTGGCGTCTGGAACGCCACAAGAAAAGTAAGGAACAGGTCGTGCTTTCCAGCCGCGAAGTTCTAGAGGAGAACTGGACATATGGTCGATGGTTGGTTGCCAGTACCACGCTCTTCACGGTGTCGACTCAAACGCAGACATTTCTCGCTGCTGGTCTTCTTGGACTCAGTGCGGCAGGAATCCTCCGTGCAATGCAGATTCCATCGCTCGCCATGACGCAGGTAACGACCGCAGCCGGTCTGCTGGTTTTGCCCACCTTTTCGTATGATTTTGGCAAGGGTTTAAACGTTCGACTGCGACAGAAGGCCGCGTTTGTGAGCCTCAGCTTGGCGGTGGGAGCGCTGTGCTTTGTTGCCCTTCTCGCGGTCTTTATTGGTCCTGTGGAACATTTGCTGTTTGGAGGCAAGTACGCTGCTTATGCTAAATTGATGCCGGTGTTCGCGCTTATGCCTGTTTTTGCCGGCTTCGGGATGGGGTATTCAATGGCGCTACGCGCCTCGCAGAAGCCACACTTTGATTTGATCGCCAACGCCGTAGCCGCACCCGTAGGCGTCCTTTCCGCCATAGCCTTTATACACTGGTGGGGCCTTTCGGGCGCAGCGGTTAGCATGGTATTCAGTTTCGCATCCGCTAGCATCGTCGTATGTGCAAGCTATCGCAAAATTGTTGGTCAAAATATGGCTTCCCGCCCAGTGGAGGAATTCGCTAGACATGCTTAGGCGATTCTTTCTTATCGGAATTCTCTTATCAACTGCTTTGGTAGATTTGCCGGGAAACATAAACGCCGGGCCGATCTCGGTAAATGGTCTACTCACCATCTTGATCGCCCTCGGGATTGGGGTGTTCTTGTTGCGGCGGCCGAAGTCAGCTTGGCGGGGATTCCTAATAGTATGGCAGCTTTCCGCTCTGCTAGTTTACTCTGTGTTACAGTGCTTGTGGCATCGTCCCTCAGTGCAAGGATATCAAAATATCTTACTCCTCTGGATTTTTCTAGGCTGCATTGTCCTTGTTGGAATCGAAGAAAAAAATCAACTGGAGGTCACCTACGTCGTCCGTTTGATATTTTGGGCTTCAGCCATTGCCGCGTTAGCTTATGTCATCTCCATTTTGTACGACGGCCTTGGAACAGAGTCCTTTATTGGAGCAAGATCATTTGCCCTCTATGCTTTGCTGGCTTTGGGCCTTCTTCTGGGTCGTTGGGCGCACGGTTCCCGCGTTAACTTTTGGCTAGCAGGTGGTCTGATCGTTCTCATTGCCCTTAGCTTGTCAAGAACGGCCCTAGTTGTTGGTATGTTGCTGTTCCCGCTCGCGCGATTGCGTTCTCTTTCGTTTCGGGACGTGAGGCGGCTTGCGATCATTGGTAGCCTATCTGCATTGGGTCTATACGGTCTTGTTACTTCTATTGACGCACTTCGTCTGCGTTTCCTCGGTAACGGCTCGATAGTGGACTACGTGTCGGGCGACGCCTCGGTAGACACTAGCGGTCGGCTTGCTGCTTGGGTGTTGACCCTAAGTTCTTTTAGTGAGTCACCCTGGTTTGGGAAAGGTCCCGGGACGGCTAATGACCTGAATGGCATGGCATACGTTGATCGCCGGGGCTATAGCCAGTGGGAGCTTGCCCATCCACTGAATGAATATTTGCGATTTCTTCATGACGAAGGTTTATTGGGGTTTACTCTGGCCATCGCTGGATGCGTACAACTCGTGGCGGTGGCTCGCAAAGCGTATAGACAAAGTCTCGAGGCGGTATCTTCAATGGCCAGCTTCTACCTAGGAACATTTCTTGCGATCACAGCGGTTCTGTTGACGATGCTAACAGACAATACCGCTTCGTACATTTATGTGATGGCGCCACTCGGGATACTCGTCGGTACGGTTCTGCGCACTCAGAAACGATTGGTATTGGAAGTAGAATCGAGGCGAAAGAGAATGTCACCTGCTATTCAGTTGACCTCTCCGACGGCTCTACTCCCTGGCGCTCAAACATGAGTCAGGACATTAAAGTTTGTCTTTTGGTAAATATTATTCCGCCATATTATCTCCCTGTTTTTGAGCATCTCCGGGATCTGTTGGGTGGCCTACAGGTTTTTGTAAGCACGCCCATGGAGCCCAATAGGGACTGGAGGACAGAATGGGGAGGTCTGGCTGTAACTGTCCAGAATTGTTGGACGTATACAACGAATTGGCGGCACGAGCAAGGCTTTTCAGACAAAATTTGGCGGCACATTCCATATGACACCCTGCCCATTCTCATTCGCCAACGGCCCGATGTGGTGATCTCAATGCAACTCGGCTTCCGTACCCTGCAAGCTGCACTCTATCGCAAGCTATTTCCACGGAGCCGGTTGATTGTGTGGACAGGACTTTCCGAACACACGGAGAAGGGCCTTCCCTTTTGGAGGATCCTACAGCGCAGAGCGTTGCTCCACCTCGCCGATGCGGTGCTGATTAACGGGGCGAGTGGAACCGAGTACCTAGTAGGCCTTGGTGTACCACGCAATGAAATCTTTCTTCAGCTGTACTGCGCAGAGATTGCGCCGCACCTCAGCCTTTGTTTAAGGCGAGAACAGAACGTTGCGCGGAGACTTCTTTATGTTGGTCAGCTCACAGTGCGAAAAGGGCTCGGTCCTTTTTTGAGGGTATTGTGTAAATGGCTCTCGAATCATCCTACAGCGAGTTGTGAATTTTGGATCGCTGGAGACGGACCATTGCGTCCGGAGCTGGAAAAGTTTCTGGCCCCCTCACAACTTCGATTGAGATTTACCGGAAGTGTAACGTATGAAAAATTACCAGAACTCTACGCTCAAGCGGGAATCTTCGTTTTTCCTACGCTGGCCGATGAATGGGGAGTAGTTGTGAACGAAGCGCTCGCCTCAGGGCTTCCCGTCTTGGGGAGTACTTACAGCCAGGCGGTCGAAGAACTCATTAAGGATGGTTTTAACGGATGGACGTTTCGTCCTGACAATACGGACGAGATGTACTCGGCGCTCGATAAAGCGATGACCGTACAAGACCAACAGCTTGAGGAAATGAGGCGCGCAGGTCGAGAACGCATTCGTGCACTCACACCCAGATATGGCGCAAACTGCTTTATGGCGGCAATTGACTTTGTATTACAAACGCGCAAGACCGGATCATCAAGAAACAAATGGATCCCGAATAAATCGGAGGGAACCGAGAATGTGGAGGCGTCACAGTCATGAAGGCTTGTCCTCTTTGTGGTAGTGAGGCCGCACGACGATTCGAGTTGCCTCATACGGTTGTTTGGGCATGCTCTTCTGGCGATTGTGGCCTTTATTTCGCTAGTCCCCAGCTTGACGAAGACGCGCTAGCGAGGGCCTACCAAAAGCACTACTATCCTGTGAATGGAAATGGCAGCGATACAACATATGAGAACACGCCTGAAGAAATTCTGCGGCAAACGTTTGACCAATTGGAGCGCAAGTTCGGACCACTTTCGGAAAAAAAAATGCTCGATTTCGGCTGCGGAGTTGGCAGACTTTGCCAAGTTGCCCAGGAATGGGGCGTCCGCGCGACCGGTATTGAACCGGATCAGTCTGCCCGAATTACTGCGTGTAAAACCCGAACGCTCAGAGTCCATGCGAGTCTTGGGGAGCTGCTAGTCTCAGAACCTGGCGCCACGTTTGATCTTGTCACAATGTGGGATGTGGTTGAGCACCTGCGCGAGCCATGGAGGATACTGGAGGATCTATCGAAGCTCCTTCAACCCGGGGGATTAATTTTGCTTTCAACGCCTAATGCAGAGTCTTTGAGGGCGGTCGTTCAGCGGGAGCGATGGGACAATGCGACCAATCCAACTCATTTCTATTACTTTACGAGGCGGTCCCTGCGGTTGGTGCTAGAGCGATCTGGGTTTTCAGCAATCGACGAAATGCGTTTCCCGATCCGGTACCCACGGCATTCAATTGTACGTCGGATTGTCAATCGCGGTTTGTCGATGCGCGGAATTCACGGACAGCTTCTGATCACTGCACGGCCGCAATATTAGAATGATGCCCCATCCAAGTCCAGTCGGTAGGACTTGAATATGTCAGCGGCATG
>Ga0070735_10005016_pt1 | contig 11043 bp, 10 predicted proteins | sample Coa_R1_FD_66443 | JGI IMG/M metagenome (GOLD analysis project Ga0070735, IMG submission 66443) | Surface soil microbial communities from Centralia Pennsylvania, which are recovering from an underground coalmine fire - Coalmine... | ecosystem: Environmental > Terrestrial > Soil > Unclassified ... | reverse complement strand
GGCCCAATAACGCTGCAGCGTCAGGATCAATCCCTGGAACGAGCGTTCCGGGCGCATATGGGCAGGCAGGGCATCCATCGCCGATCAGGTCTTTCCACGGGAAAACAAATCGCGCGGGACCGTATCGGCGGGACCTTCAGGAATCAAGGCGACGACTAACCCGGCCGGTAAGCGCCGGTGGCCGGGTCTCGCCGCAGCGTGGGAATTTCCTGCGCTCTGGCGGTGTCAGCGGCCCGCGTGCGGCGAACTTCTTCCAGCTCCCGATTGACCCGGACAGCTATCCGGTAAGCCCAGCGAACCACAGCCAGCCCTCCAAGGGCGCCGGCGAAGGCGACAAGCGGCGGCATCTCTCGATCCTCGTTCATGCGTCACGCCCCGATTTTCATTGTGGCCCAAGCTGAACCGCCCCGCAATTCCGTGGCCCCGAGACCAAATGGCGCGGACATCGTTCCTCAAAACCCGAATTTCGCCCAAATCGCCCTGGTTTCGAGCGCCGAAATCGCCTCCTCCGGCAGATTGGCGGTATTTTCCCGTGCGGCGAGCGTCCCCGCCGAGCGGCGCCCCAGAAGGCCTGCGAGCATGCCGCTTTGGGGCGCAATCACGGGAGTTGCGACCTTTTCACCGAAGCGGGCGCGAAGCGTCGAACGCAAATCGCCGATCGCATCCGCCAGTCCCAGCGACACCGAGGTCTCTCCCGCCCAATATTCGCCGGTAAAGAGCGTCTCATCGGCACCCTTCAACCGGCTGCCCCGGCTTTGCTTCACCAAGGCGATGAAGATCGTATGGATTTCGCGCTGGAGCGCTTTGAGCCGCGCGACATCCTCCGGATTCTCCGGCAGGAACGGATCGAGCATCGCCTTGTGCGCGCCGGCCGTATAGAGCCGCCGCTCGACGCCGACTTTCTTGATCAATTCCTGAAAGCCGAAGGAACCGCCGACGACCCCGATCGAACCGAGGATCGAGGAGGGGTCGCAGAAAATCTCATCGCCCGCGCACGCGATCATATAGCCACCGGATGCCGCGACATCCTCGACGAACACCAGAACAGGGAGCTTCTTTTCTTCCGCGAGCTGACGGATACGCAAATAGATCTGCCGCGATTGCACCGGCGAACCGCCGGGCGAATTGATCACCAGCGCCACCGCCTTCGCATGCTTGACCGAGAAGGCCCGCTCCAGCGTCCGCGCAACGCCGGAAAGCGACATGCCGGGCCGCAATGGCGTCACCGCGCCGATCACACCGGACAGGCGGACCACGGGCACCACGGCGCGGCCGGGCCGCAGACGCTCCGGAATCCACTTTGTCCATTTCTCAAACAGCGACAACGATGGAGAGGATTCCCTCGGTTGATCAATCATGCCGTCACCTCAAAATTAACCATTTTTTATCACGCCCCTGTCATTGAACTGACGAAGCCCATTGCGACACTGGCCGTCAACCGACAGCGGAGCAAGCCATGAAGATTTATCTGCTGATGACGCTGATCGGTACTCTTTTGATCGCTATTCACTTCACCTCGGCGCCAAAAGCAGAGTCCGAGCCGTCTTCGCAATAAGCCCGCGCGGCTCTCAAGCCCATCGCGTCACATCAGGGCATGGCCAGCGGCAATGGTTCCGTGCCGGTCAAAATGGCCTGGGCGGCCGGGGTCGTGCGCCCCGCCTCGTCGTTGAGCTGCAACGCCGCCAGCAAGCGGGCCGGCGCCTTTCCGCCTTTGGTCGCTCGCACCAAGATGCGAATCGCCGGCGATGCCGCATCGGCATGAACCGGCAGGATCACCAAACTGCCGAAACCGCGATCGAGCGCCGCCAAAACATCCGCGATCCCATCCGCCCGCCAGATCATCACGAGATTGCCGCCCGATCTCAGTATTCGGCGGCTGGAGTGTATCCAGCTCTGAAGTGTTGCATCTGACGCAACATGAGCGATTTCGCGGGCCTTGTCCGGCGAGGCGCGGTGCCGCGCGGAATCGTTGAACGGCGGATTCATCAGGACGACATCGACGCTGTCGGCGTGGAAGCCGGCGGCGGCGAAGGCTTCCGCGCTGGAGCTCACATCCAACACCAGGGTTTCGGCCGCAATCGCGTTGGCGCGGGCGTTGAGGCGGGCAAGCTCGGCAAGTCCGCGATCAATCTCGACCAGAATCAGGTCGATGTCGTTGACGCGGACAGCCACCGCAAGACCCGCCGCGCCGACGCCGGCGCCGAGATCGGCCACCCGATCGCCCGGCCGGGCCGGCGTTGCGGCCGCAAGGAGCATCGCATCGTGGCCAGCACGATGACCCGATTTGGGTTGACGCAGACATAGCCTACCGCCGAGAAAAGCATCCTCGGTAACATCGCTCGCCTGCTCAATCATCGGCCCGCAACTCGTGCGCCAAGCCGGCGTCGCGGAGAATCTGGCGGGCCTGGCGATTATCGTCCTCATGGACCAGAATCCGGCGCGGCAAGACGCCGAGCGAGCCCTCGATGATGCTCATATTCTGGTCAAGCACCAGATGGTGGATATTCGCGCCGTCGAGCAGCGCGCCGATCGCCGAAACCAGCACGATGTCGTTGGTCCGAACCAATTCCCGCACCTTGCTTTCTCCTTTTATTCCCGATGATCTGACGACTTGTTGTTGCCGCCCACCCTTGCCGCGCCAGCCGGCTCTTTCTATGGTTATATCCGAGGATATAGCCGATTGGAGACTGGCGTGGCGGTTATTGTTCCCTTCGAAAGCCCATCGGATGCGTCGATCGATCGGCTGGTCGAGCTCGTCGCCGCCGATATGGCGCGGGTGAACGCGACCATCCTGTCGCGAACCGGCTCCGAAGTCACCATGATCCCCGAGGTCGCCAATCATCTGATTTCATCGGGCGGCAAGCGCTTGCGGCCGATGCTGACCCTGGCGATGGCGCATCTGGCGGGCTATTCCGGCGACGGCCATATCAAGCTCGCGGCCTCCGTCGAGTTCATGCATACCGCCACGCTGCTGCATGACGACGTGGTCGATGAAAGCGAATTGCGTCGCGGCAAGCTTTCCGCCCGCATGCTGTGGGGCAATGAGGCAAGCGTATTGGTCGGCGACTTCCTGCTCGGCCAGGCCTTCCGGATGATGGTCGAGGTCGGCTCGCTGCGCGCGCTCGACATTCTGTCTTCGGCCGCCGCCACCATCGCCGAGGGCGAGGTGATGCAGTTGGCCGCGGCGAAGAACACCGCCACCACCGAGGATGAATATCTCGCCGTTATCAGAGGCAAGACGGCCGAATTGTTCGCCGCCGCCTGCGAGGTCGGCCCCGTCATCGCCAATCGCTCGAAGGACGAACAAACCGCCTGCCGCTCGGTCGGCATGAATCTCGGCATCGCGTTCCAACTGGTGGATGACGTGCTCGATTATGGCGGCAAATCCGCCAAGCTCGGCAAGAATATCGGCGACGATTTCCGCGAAGGCAAGATTACGTTGCCGGTGGTTTTGGCGTTCCGCCGCGGCAACGATGTCGAGCGGGATTTCTGGCGGCGGGCACTGGAGCGGGGCGAGATCGGCGAAGGCGATCTCGATCATGCCGTAGGTCTCATGACCAAACACCGTGCGCTGGAGGACACCATCAACCGCGCGCAGCATTATGGCGCGATGGCGGTCGATGCACTGGCGCTGTTCCCGGCCTCGGCGATGAAAACCGCGCTTGAACAGGTGGTGGCGTTCTGCCTGGCGCGGACACACTGAGCGGAAACGGATTCGCGCGGCTTCTTGCCAATGGCTCGATGTCCACGCCGTCTGAGATTCCGGGCTCGCGCTTTCAGCGCGCCCCGGAATGACGCGTCAACTCAACCTCCCCGCATGCACCCACCACCCGGGATGAACCAGCGCAATCTTCTGCGCGGCGGCTTGGGCCGCAGCGCCGTCATCGAAAATCGCAAAACACGTCGCGCCCGATCCCGACATGCGCACCAAACGCGCGCCATCGGCCGCACCCAACGCCGACAACACCTCGGTGATCACAGGCTGAATTTTGCGCGCGGGCGCTTCGAGGTCGTTGGCGTCGGAAGCAAACGCCTCGATCCAATCGCGGGCCGCAGCTCCATCTTCCGGCCAGACGATGGCCTGGATCACATCGCTCGCGCCGACCAGCAATTCGCCGTTACGCAAACCCAGCGCCGCGAACACATCTTTTGTCGCCACCGCGACGCGGGGATTGACCAGCACGCAAGGTAATTTCGGCAGAGCGAGCGGCGCCAAGGTCTCGCCGACCCCGGTCATGACGCAGGCGCGCGAGGCAAGGCAAACCGGAACGTCGGCGCCGGTCAACTGCGCCGCTTCCATCACCCGCGCGTCATCGATCGCAAGGCCGTTGGCCCTCGCGAGCAACCGCAGCGCGGCGGCGGCATCCGCCGAGCCGCCACCGATTCCGGCGGCAACCGGCAACATCTTGTCGAGCGTGAACGTCCCCGTCACTAGCTTCGGCACCCGCTCCGAAAGCAAACGCGCCGCCTTGAGCACGAGATTGTCGGTCAATTCGCCGCAGGCGGCCGCCAGCGGCCCCATGATTTTGAGTTGCGCTTCGGATCCAGGAAGCAAACTCAGGCGATCGGCACAATCGGCGAAGGCAACCACGCTTTCGAGATCGTGGTAACCGTCGATGCGGCGTCCCACCACCCGAAGGGTCAAATTGACCTTGGCGCGGCCGTCCTCCACGAGCGCGGATGAGGAGGGTTCAACAGTCGCAGCGATTTTTCCACCCGAGGCCATGGCAAATACAAATCCAATAAAACTAAAACGCAATATCAGGTAAGTTCAAAATGCTCGCACGGGCCGCATCATAAGACACCGGCCGCTTGTCGCAGGTCAGGCAAGGCCAGTGCCTTAAGCCCTCATCCGCCCTTGTCGTCTTCCTTTTTCTTGTCGGCGGAAGCCGCCGAGGAGGTATCTTCCGACAGGCCGTGCTCGATCTTGGCTTCGATCTTCGGCAGATCTTCCGGCTCGGGCTTCAAGTCGCGCGCATGTGCCCATTGAAACTTGGCCTCGAGCGTGCGTCCGACGCGCCAATAGGCATCGCCGAGGTGATCGTTGATGGTCGGATCCTCAGGCTTGAGGTCGATCGCCCGCTCCAGATTTTTCACCGCGTCTTCGTAATTGCCGATGCGGTAATAGGCCCAACCGAGCGAGTCCACGATATAACCGTCATCCGGGCGCTGATCGACGGCACGCTTGATCATCTTCATGCCTTCGCCGAGATTGATGCCCTGATCGATCCAGGAATAACCGAGATAATTGAGCACATGAGGCTGCTCGGGTTGCAGATCGAGCGCCTTGCGCATGTCCGCTTCGGCCTTGCTCCATTGCTTGGCGCGCTCCTCGCAGATACCCCGGTAATAATAATAAACCCAGGCGTTCTTGTCGTTCGCATTGGGCAGGATATTGAGGCCCTGCGAGTAGGTCACGACGCAATCGGCAAATTTCTTGCGGCCGCGCTCGACATTGCCGAGCGCCATCACGGCTTCGACATCCTTGGGATCGTCAGCCGCCACGCTTTTCAAAATCTTGATCGCCTCTTCGGTGCGGTCGGCAGCATCGAGATCGAGAGCAAGCTGAATTTGCGCGTTGCGCTTCAACGGCGAACTCGCCGGCATGCGCTCATAGACCTTGATCGCCATCGCCGGCTTCTTCACCGATTCATAGAGATCGGCGAGCGAGAGCAGCGCCAACGGATGGTTTGGCGCCAGATAGAGCGCAAGCTGCAAATAGACTAAAGCGATATCCTCGCCCCCGCGGCGGGGTAGCGTCGCGCCGATGCCGTAGAGCGCCTCGGCCGCGCCGGCCTGAGGCGAATCGACGAGCGGCGGCAACTTCTTGCCGGTATTGGTCTCGCGAATGGCTTCCTGCACCAGCGGATGACGCGGCAGCTTCTTGTCGAAGGCCTCATAGACCGCCAAGGCCGAGGCCGTGTCCTTGTTGCGCGACAACCAGCGCGCATAATCGTCGGACACGCGCAGCATGGAATCCTCAAGTTTATAGGCCCGCTCCAGGCGCGCGCCGGCTTCCTTCTCCTTGCCCGCGAGTTCGAGAATCATCCCGGAATGCAGATCCTTGAAGATCGGGTACCATTCGGGGCCGGCCAGTTTGTCGATATTGGCCACCGCCGCCTTGGCATCGCCCGCGCCATACGCCGCCCAGCCCGACAACAGCGTGGCCACCAGATCGGTGATCGGTCCACGGACCGACTGGCCAATATTGGTCTGCGCGGAGGCGTATTTCTTCTGCTTCAGATCGCGCACGCCGATCACAAGCCGCGCCACGCGATTGGTCTTGTCGACCGACAGAACGCGTTCGGCCAGCTTGACGGCTTCATCGATGTCGCCGTCGGCGAGCGAGGAAATAAATGCCCGGTCGAGCAACTCGTTGTTCTTGGGGTCGGTGCGAAGCGCCGAGCGGTAGAAGGTCGAAGCCGAGGCGGCGTCGCGTTCAACATTGGCGTGACGGGCGGCAAGATAGCTGCCGGATGTGGTCAACATCCTCAGATCGTGGACGGAGGGAAATTGCGCCGAATTGTCGGTGGGATGTTCCGGCGTCTGCGCGGCAACGACAGCGGGCAGCGCGAGGAAAGCGATAGCGGCAATCGTTGCACGATTGAAATGAAGAGAAAGCATCACGATTCGCCTTGGCTCCAGGATTTACGGCAGGATCAATCTCGAATGCGAACCCGTTTGGCGCATCAAGCCGCGCGACAATGCCGCGTTTGGCGCTTCACCGCAAGGATAAGGACGGCAAATCGATCGGCGGGACGGGGATGCGACGTTTGGGATTGGAGCACTCATGCCGCCAATCTCGCCTGAAAACGCCTGCAGTGTGGCGGTATCGTGGCCTTTGCCGCAAACTTGGTCACGCAAACTTGGTTACATCGCCTCGTAATTGGGGCCGCCCCCGCCCTCCGGCGGAACCCAATTGATATTGCCGTTCGGGTCCTTGATGTCGCAGGTTTTGCAGTGGACGCAATTCTGGGCGTTGATGACAAATCGCGGACCCGCGGTTTCCTCCACCCATTCATAAACACCGGCCGGGCAATAGCGATTGGAGGGCCCGGCATAGACATCGTGCTCGGACGTCTTTTGCAGGCTCATGTCGGCGACCTTCAAGTGAACCGGCTGATCTTCCTCATGATTGGTGTTGGAGAGAAAGACCGAGGAGAGACGGTCGAACGTCAATTTGCCGTCCGGCTTCGGATAGGAGAGCGGCGCGTGCGCCTTGGCCGCGTCGAGCGTCTTGCGATCGGGCTTAGCGTGCGATTGGGTTCCAAAGAGCGAGAAGCCGAGCGTGTTGCACCACATGTCGAAACCGCCCAGCGCCACGCCCAGGATGGTGCCGAATTTCGACCAAAGCGGCTTGACGTTGCGCACACGGTGAAGATCCTTGCCCACCGCCGACCCGCGCCAGGCATTTTCGTATTCGACCAGTTCATCATTGGCGCGGCCTGCGCCAAGCGCCGCGCCAACATGTTCGGCCGCCAGCATGGCGCTGCCGATCGCGTTGTGGACGCCCTTGATGCGCGGCACGTTGACGAAACCGGCCGCGCAGCCGATCAGGGCGCCGCCGGCAAAGGAAAGCCGCGGCACCGATTGATAGCCGCCCTCGGTGATGGCGCGCGCGCCATAGGCCAACCGCTTGCCGCCCTCGAACAGGGGGCTGATCGCGGGGTGGGTCTTGAAGCGCTGGAATTCCTCGAATGGCGACAAATAAGGATCATCGTAGTTGAGGTGCACGACGAAGCCGACCGCAACGAGATTATCGTCATAATGATAGAGGAATGAACCGCCGCCGGTCTTGTTGTTCAAAGGCCAACCGAAGGAATGTTGGATCAGGCCGTTGCGGTGCTTTGAAGGATCGATCTGCCAGACCTCTTTCAGGCCGATGCCGAATTTGCCCGGCTCGCTCGCCGCGTCGAGCGCAAATTTCGCAATGAGCGCTTTGGTCAGGCTGCCACGGGCGCCCTCGGCGAACAGGGTATATTTCCCGCATAGTTCCATGCCGCGGGTAAAGGAGGCCTTGCGCGAACCGTCCTTGGCGATGCCCATGTCGCCGGTCGCAATTCCGCGCACCGCGCCCTGGTCGTCGTAAAGCACTTCCGTCGCTGCAAAGCCCGGATAAATCTCAACGCCGAGCGCCTCGGCTTTGCGAGCCAGCCAGCGGCAGAGCTGGCCGAGCGAGCCGATATAACAATGATGATTGTTCATCAAAGGCGGCATCATGAAATTCGGCAGCCGGATCGCGCCGGCCTTGGTCATCCAATAGAAGCGATCGTCCTTGACCCGTGTCTTGAGCGGACAGTCTTCATCCTCGCGCCAATCCGGCACGAGCTTGTCGAGGGCCACCGGGTCCATGACCGCGCCCGACAGAATATGCGCGCCGACCTCGGACCCCTTCTCCACCACCACCACCGAAAGATCGGGATTGAGCCGTTTCAAGCGGATCGCCGCGCCTAACCCCGACGGCCCGGCGCCGACGATCACGACATCGAATTCCATGGATTCGCGCGGCGGTAATTCATCAAGGCTCATGGTGCGACCTCAAGGCTTGGGTCCTGCGTGATGGAGAGGTTGTTTCCGATTTTTGTGGTAAGAACAACCTCGAAATATCGCATCGGGTATTTCGCGGCGGCACGATCGGGCCGGAAAACCGCTTCACACTTTTCCGGATCATCCTCTAGACTAGGATACTGGCCGGCAAGTCCGCGGGCATCGCACCAATGCATTCGCCTTGCGAAATTGCTGACCAAAGCCATATGAGATCAATATTTTGACGGCTGAGCCAACCCCCAGCGTTTCGCAACTGCTCGCCTTTTACCTGGAGGCGGGCGTCGATTGCGCGTTGTCGGAGGAATCCGTCAACCGGTTGTCCGATCCGGAGGCTGGCCATCGCTCCGAAATCGCCACCGCCGGAACGATATCGGCGCGGCCGGCGAAGCCCGCTTTTATAACGAACGCCGCCCTTGTTACGGAATCATTACTCTCCCCCGATGCCGCCATCGCGTCGGCGCGGGAGGCGGCCCGCATCGCGGCCTCGCTGGAAGAGTTGCGAGCCTTGCTTGAGAAATTCGACGGCTGCGCCTTGAAATTCACCGCGACGCGTTTGGTGTTTGCCGACGGCAACCCAAAAGCCCGCATCATGCTCGTCGGAGAAGCGCCGGGACGCGAGGAGGATATCGAGGGGCTGCCCTTTGTCGGGCGCTCGGGCAAATTGCTCGACCGCATGATCGCCGCGATCGGGCTTGATCGAAGCCAAGTCTACATCGCCAATGTCATTCCCTGGCGGCCGCCGGGGAATCGGACCCCGACGCCTCAGGAAACCCAGATGTGCCTGCCGTTCATCCAGCGGCAGATCGAATTGGTCGATCCGGACATCCTGGTGACGCTCGGCAATCCCTCCACGCAAACCCTGCTATCGACCCGCGAGGGCATCATGAAGACGCGCGGGCGCTGGCTCGACTATGATACGGGAACGCGGGCGATCCGCGCGATCGCAACATTTCATCCCGCCTATCTGTTGCGTTCGCCCTCCTACAAGCGCCTGTCGTGGCAAGATTTGCGCGCGATCGCCAAGGCACTAGAGCAAGTGCCTTCGCGGTGAAATTCACGGCGATTTGGGCCGCACGATGGCCCAACCGATCCGCAACAAGGGCTGACGTCCGTTCACAAGCCACTCAAACGAGCGCGGCACCTCGGGCACAAGGCCGGGAAACTGCCGCGCGATCTCGACGGGCGGCGTACCGGCGGTATCGGAGGCGCGCCAAACCACGACGCCCCCGGTCTGGTCGAATTTAGCCGGATTCAGCCACGGCGTCCTCTGCGGCGTCGCGGCAAGCAACAAATGCGGACGCGCCGCGCTTAAGCTGATCAGGGTCGCAAGTTGCGGATCGCCACTCACCGCCGGCAGAGGCTGATTGGTTCGCCGCTCGAAACTGTCGTCGAAGAAATCCCCGATCGCGGCCGCCGGCAACGAGATCGCGATCTCCCCGCTTGCGGTCCATGGGAAGATAAGTGCCATCACGACAATGGCGAGCGCCGGCACGGCGATCGCAGCCGCCCAGACCGATCGCAAAACCCGCTGATGCCGCAGATGAATGAGATCGCCGCTCGCCACGATGATCGCAAGCCCCGGGATCAACAACACAACACCCGCCCCGCCCACCACCATCTCGAAACCGAACAGGCCGGCCATCAGGCTGCCGCCGAGTGCCGGCACGATCGCGAAGAAATAAACGAAATCGCGCGCCAATGGATCGACCGGAGGACGGAAGATGACGGGCGCCTCTTCGGAAGAACGGTCAAACCAGCGGGAATTGAGCGCCGTCAGGATCACGATGGCGAGAAGCGCGAACAATAGACCCCCGAGCAGCGCGGCCCAATGCTGCATCCGAGCGCTCAAATCGGCCAATGGCGGCCAATGCGGCCACGCAAATGCGTCGGCGCGGATCAGCCAGACGAGATATGGCAATACCAGGACGAAGACCACCAATAGCGCGAACAGGGCGTCAAACGACACCAGGATACGCCGGCCGCGCGGAATGAGCAGAGCAAATCCGACCACAAAGGCGAGCAACGCGATTGCGGCGGACGTCGTCAACAGCAAGAGACCGGCTTCGATGGACCAGGCAAACCACGCGTTGCGGCGGTTTTGGCCGATCAATTGCCAGGAATGCAGCAGAAGCAACGCCCAGAGCGGCCGAGCCAATACCAGCGGACCAAAGTCGAGAGCCGGCGAACTGAACGCCAGCACCGTCATCGTCAGGAGAACCGCCAGCACCGCCTGTTGTCCGCCGACAATGGCGCGCGCCAGAAGATATAGCGTCCAGAATGTCGCGATCGAACATAATTGCGCCAGCAAATAGACCCCGAACATATGATTGCCGGCGGCGCGAAACGCGATATCGGCGAGCCAAAATGCCAGAGGCGGGCCAAGGTCGGTGCCGACTTGATATTCGCGGCCAAACGCGATCACGGTGGCGAGATCACCGGGCGGGCTGCGATAGAACAGCGCGGACACCACAAGCCACAGCAAGGCCTGCAACAACA
>Ga0070735_10005015_pt1 | contig 11044 bp, 5 predicted proteins | sample Coa_R1_FD_66443 | JGI IMG/M metagenome (GOLD analysis project Ga0070735, IMG submission 66443) | Surface soil microbial communities from Centralia Pennsylvania, which are recovering from an underground coalmine fire - Coalmine... | ecosystem: Environmental > Terrestrial > Soil > Unclassified ... | reverse complement strand
GTGGGAGGTGCAATGTCCCGCGCCAAGCGATCAAGCTCAGGGTAGACCGATACCAGCGGCTCGAGTCCCATCTCGCAGCGATCTCGAACTGCTTCACACGGAAGCTGGACGCAGTCGGGCCTATCAGGCGTACGTCGAACTTCCGGCCGACGGAGGCAAAGTCGAAATGAGTGCCGTAGCTGGCGCACTCGGCTCATCGGACGAGCACGGTCGTCCGATAGGCACATGCAGCACACTTGGGTGCTCACGACCATGGAAGAGCTTAACCTCAACGGGTCGAGCGTCCTGAATAGATTCCTTGGCGACGACCCCGCCGCTATTGAAATTTCTCTGGGCGTGAATGGAATTCACGGGACCGATGACCAGCCGAAGCCGGCTACCCTGCTTCAGCACTCTTGAAATGAACGTAAACCGGTCAAAGTCATAGAGCAACGGATCGGTAGTTTGAATGAGGTTCGCCTCCCGCAGGCTCTCTCGATACCGCGCGCGGATCCGATCGCTACTCAACCACACGCTCTTTCCGTCCAAGCCTACCTCGTACACATTAGCTTCAAAGTCCGTGTCCGGCTGATCAATCGATAGCCATGCTCGAAGCTTGAAGAATCCGCTAATTTCCGTGTCCCGTTCACATGGGGAACTATGGTAGACAACCTGTTTACCGACTAGTCGGTAGACCAGCCTCTGGTCGGTGTAGCTGAAGTCATTTGAGGCTTCAAACGCCGCTCCACTTATATCTTTGGGGTCGTAAACGTAACGACTTACGCTGGCAGTCACCGGTACCCGAAGATCCAAAAAGCCCGAGTGAAGCACATCGGCAGAGTTACCAGAGGCGCTCAAGTAGTACGCGTCGAAATGGTCTGTGATGGCATCAAGAGTGTCGGCGTACCGCCACCTATCGGCAACCATTACGTAGTAGGTGACCCTCTTTTTCAGAAACGCTGGTTTGTCTCCCGCCTGCATGGTCCACGCATACCACTGTAGATGTAGTTTCGGTAGATCGACCAAGCTCTCTGGGCCGACCTTAATCCCGCCAATTTCCGTCTTCGGAATGCGGGTCCCTCCATGATCCCAGGGTCCGATCACTAAGTAGTGCTGCAGATCGGCCTCTTTGGCGGCATACCGCAAATGTTCCCGGTAGTGCTTGAGCGCACCAGGTTGATCACCGTCGTAACTACCTGTGATCGTCAAGATTGGGAATTGGAGTCTGGAATACTCCTCTGAACTGGGATTGTATTGGTCCCAGTACCCACCCTGCTCGGGGTGTGATATCCATTCCTGGAAAATCGCTGACGGGTTACCTATTTGATCATCCAGCTTTTCAAATGGCGCACCCGACTCGTACCATCGCTGGAATATCCGATTCCAGAATTGTGGGCTGTCCCAGAAAACCTTGTCCTGCGCCGTACGGCCGGAAACATACGTCAGCCACTGCATTACATAGCAGCCGACAGTATTGTTTAGCATTGGGAAATCAACGCTGATGTAAGCCGATGCAACCGGCACAATGGTCGCCAAATGAGGCGGTGCCTCCCTGGCTGTCGCCCACTGGTTGTACCCCGCATACGAGCCGCCCCACATCGCCACCTTGCCGTTGCAATAAGGCTGCCGTGCAAGCCACTCGACGATGTCGTGACCATCCCGCGCTTCCTGAATAAAGGGGCGAAAGGTTCCCTCTGAATCCCCTCGCCCGCGCACATCCACCGTCAGAAAGGGCAGTTTCCGCTCGGCGAAGTAGGTTGCAAAATGATGATAGGTCTGACCTATGTACGGTGTCAGCGTGAAGATGACGGGTGAAGGCTCATGGTGATCTCGGGGCAGATAGAGCGTCGCATTGAGCTGAACGCCATCCCGCATGGGGATCTTGATGCCCCATTGCATCCGCACATCCACTTCCTCGACTTTCGCCAGAGCCGCTTCAGACATATACCCCTCGCCGACCAGCCAAGATTAATAACGCTGAACAATGTCGACATCCTTCAGGTCGACTGCGCTAATGGTGCCGTCCACAGTCTTTGGGTCGGCAACGCATCGCGGTTAATGACCTTTCCCTCTTTCATCACAAGATGAATATCGAGATAGCTCTGCGGATTCTCCAATGGATTGCTATTCAGAATGACCACGTCCGCGAATTTTCCCCGATCCAGCGTTCCTAGATCTCTATCCACTTTAAATGCTCTGGCGACGTTTCGTGTTGCTGACATTAGGACATCCATCGGCGCCATCCCCTTCTGCTGCAGAGCCTGCAGATACCTGACATGTCCCTCGCCAATCTTGCCGAAATGCCCTGGCGCATTTGCTCCACCCCAAGTATTGAGCTGATCTGCGCTTAATAGCCCGCTATAAGCCGCTGAGATACGTAGTGCACCGGCTTTAATCAGCGCTCGGACGTCAAGATCCGAACTCTCCATGAACTTAACGAAGTCAGGGGAAAAATCACTCGGGTGACGTTGTCGAGCCCACTCCAGATCTTCTGCGGGCGTGACGACGAAGAACACGGGAATTTCCCGCTGTGCAATCAGCTCCAGTGTCTCGGCAGACGTGGGTCTCCCTCCCCATGGAATAGCTACAATTAGGTCAGCCCCGACTTCGATTGCAAGGTGAATTCCTTCCTCCGTGGTTGCGAATATCGCCTGTACCGGCAGGCCTGCGCGGTGCCCCTCTTCGACAATCATCCGCTGTACTCGTGGGGAGAAAACGAGATACTGGTATGCCCCATGTCGATGACAATTCACTGGGTAGCTTACGAAGTCTATGCCACTCTGCACGTACTTGCGGACCTCCTGTCGCACCTCCTCCAGGGACATCCGCGTCAGTTGCTCACCGATGTTCGCCTCCCATAGAGCATTGGTTCGGGTGACGAAGGCGCCTCCCATGGCTTCTTTGAAATGTGGCCTCATATCGTCAGAAAACGGCCCGCCAAGACCGATCCAGTTGCCGCATAGATAGATTCTCGCGGCGGTCACCCGGCCCTCGTTAATAGCGTTACGCGCTTTGATCAGGGGGTCACGCGGTCCCCAAGAATCGAACACTGTGGTGACGCCGCCCTTGAGGGCGAGCTGTGCACCTTCGACAGCAACCTCGTCATACCGCCCCTCACAGAGCAGTATCCCCGGTGGCCAGGCGCCGTCCACCAGATAATGATGAGGGCCCATCAGACCGGGTATAACAAACTTCCCGGTGGCACCAACCCGCTTTGCATGTGACGGAATCGGAACGGCACGGTCTCCGACTGCCACGACTCGCTTTTTCTCAATGAGAATCACGCCGTCACGTATTGGAGTACCCCCATTCCCGTCAATGATAGTGGCTCCAACAATGGCGACCACGTCCGCGTTTCCCTGTTCCGCTGCACTCATATCGATTACGCTCCTCACTCCCATCTCCATGATTGGCTGACGCCCTAGAAAATAACCTCTGGCGAGGCAGGTGCGGCCTGCATTTCCTCGCCAAAGCCATCACGCTCATGATCCATAGCCGACAAATCGCGTGCCACACACTTGCTAGCCTGCCACAGGTGCCACCCGGCCCACAAAAAGCCGGGACACAGAGTCAGCAACGCATAGCGCAGCGACTCTTCCCCGAACCGCGCCAACAGCGCGTCACTCAGTGCTCCCGTTGCCAAAGACCCAAGCCCGCTCCCAATTAAGCTGCCGAGTAGCGCCAAGATTGCCATCGCAGCTGCACGCATGCTCTCGGGTACCAATAGCTGGAGTACCGATAACACCGGGCCAAAAAAAGCGCTAGCTATCAGCACCTGCAAGCCCAGCAACCCGAAAGCGAGATAATGATTAGGGACAAGATAAACAAATGCCGAGATAACCATAAGTGCGGAATAAGAAAGCCCTGCAACCCTAAGTTGTAGGCGCTCGTTATTCGCCGCATAGCGAGCGGCCCACGCTCCGCCCAGGAACGGACCGAGCACCCCTCCCAATCCATAGGCGACGGCAAAACAGGTGCCCAACTCTCCGGTGCCAAGTCCGTGACTGCGCACAAAAAACGCCGGCTGCCATTGCCAGAGCCCCGTCGTAAAGAACGCCTGAACCGACCAGAAGAGCAGCACTTGACGCAAAGTGGTATTGGACCAAAGGGCAACACCAATCTCCGCGAGACGCGGAGAGGCTGACGTACTTGTCACAGTCTTCAGCAAGGACCGACGAGCAAGTGCAAATCGCCCCACCCCGTCACCACCAGACCTCTCAAACCGTGGCTCTCTCAGAGTGAGCCACGCCACGGCCGCTACTGCGATTCCGGGCAGCCCCAGCATCATGAACATCACCCGCCAGCCGTAAATCTCATTTAGCCAGCCAGCCAAGCCATAGCCTACCAAGGCGCTCACACCGGTCGCCATAACGTAGACCGCATTGGCCTGCGGCCTCTCGGCACGATCAAAGTAATCGGCAATCAAGGACTGGGATGCAGGGAAACACCCCGCCTCGCCTATACCAACCCCCACCCGCAGCAATAACAGCTTCATAAAATTCGTCGCCGTTCCGCAGGCAGCCACAAAGACACTCCACACGATCGCTGTCAGCGAGACTATGGCGACGCGATCACCACAATCAGCCCACCTGGCAATCGCGATGCCCATAATCGAGAACAGCAGTGCGAAGGCGAATCCCGTCAACACACCCAGTTGCGTATCGGTTAATGAGAGATCTCGCTTGATGTCTTGCAACACAACGGCCATTGCCACGCCGTCAATGGAGTTCAACACCACGACAACGAAGAGAACTGCAAGTAGATAATGCCTATGACGCAACACGTTCACGCCTTATAGCGGGGATACGCGGGGCGCTGCGGCCGTGGTGGCGACCTATTCTTCAACAACTCCGTCACCACCTCTATAGCTCGTTCCAATTGAACATCATGACCGGTCCGAGCGGCGCTTGGATCATCTTCCACTTCAATGTCGGGTGACACCCCGCAGTTCTCAACCTCCCACTCCCCTTCCGGCGTATAGAACGCGAAATTCGGCTCACCCAGCAGTCCGTTGTCGAGAAGATCGTCAGCGTGCGCGTAAAATCCTACCAACCCGCCCCATGTCCGCTTGCCAATTAATGGTCCAAGATCTGACTTCCTAAACATCCACGGCAACATATCGCCCATGGAGCACGCCATTTCGTTGATGAGCATCACCTTAGGGCCGAATATGCTCAACGACGGCGTCACCAAATCTTGACCATCCCGCACGTGCCAGTAACATATCAACTCCTTCTTCAGACAGTCGATAATGTAATCTGGTAGGTCTCCACCATTGTTGTATCTACCATCAATGATTACAGCCTCCTTGCCAACCTGCGCAAAAAAATAGCGATTGAAGGACTCATACCCTGCAAGCCTGCAGTCCGGCACATGTACATATGCCACGCGGCCGCCAGAGAGTTGGTCCACCTTGCGACGATTTCCCTCTATCCAAGCGTAGTATCGCAGCGGATACTCGTCGTCCAGCGGCACTACAGTCACTGACCGCGAGCGATTCCCATCGGGTTCCGGCCCCACCGTCAGCACCACCTCCCGCCCTGCGGTGTTCTCAAAGTAACTGAACACTTCCGCTGACGGCAGCACATCGCGACCATTAACCGCCAGGAGATACTCTCCCGCTTCAACCCTATTCCCAGCCTCAGTTAGCGGAGATCGCGCTACCAAATGCCACGGATCACCCTCGTAGATGCGCGCGAATCGATAACGGCCGCGGTCGACACCATACTCGGCACCGAGTAGTCCTACCTTTGCGCGCTGACGGCGGAGATCCTCAAGCGGTATCGCAAATAGGTGACCGACATTTAGATTCCCAAGCATTTCCCCGAAGAGATAATAGAGGTCACTACGACACACGATATTCTTGAGGAAAGGACGATATTTCTCCTTGACCTTTTCGAGGTTGAGGCCGTGCAGCCCCGGGTCATATAGGAAGTCGCGTTGGATACGCCACACTTGCTCAAAGAGGTGTTCCCATTCGACGCGGGGGTCAACGTAAACTTCCATGGAATCGAGATCAAGCATCTTCGTACTCGGTTCGCGGGACCAATCCATCGAAGTGCCCCCAGAGGCGATGAACCATCGCCTCTTCCTGTCTTGCGTCTTGGCATACAACACCTTATCGCCGTTGAGGGACACGTCGAATTGACAGATATCTTGAAGAATCCGATCTGTCCTTTGAGTAGCTCGATCGAACCGATGCACCTGTCGAGGTTGGCCCGAGAATGACTGTTCAATGGGCGCCTCGACAAGAAAGAGGACCCCGTCGGGACCCGTATAGAGATCAGAATAGTTACGAGCTGGAATTTGGAGGCGAGCGATTCGGGTGAGGATGCCATCCAATGTAATCTCGACCATTCCTCCCTTCGGTGCACACCGCGTTGTTTTATTATCGCCATCCGCGCAAGGAGTCAAAGAACTACGTATCTTTCCATCTAACTTCAACGCGTAGACGTTTCTGGTTACTGCTCGACCTAGTCTGGACATTGACACCCAGTCCGCAGCCAGGCCCACTTCGGTGGTCGCCGTGAAGTATAAATATTCGCCCGCCTTGTCAAAGACGGCATGCAGAACATCGCTTGTTCCATCTGTGAGTTGATGGCTCCGGCCCTTCTCTATCGAGTGAACGAACGCGGCGTGAAGATGATTCTCCAACATCTTAATGTACGCGAGCCACCGGCCATCCGGCGACCACGCCATTGGATGGCGACACGAAGGATCCTGAACAATACGCACCGGATCGACGCGGAATCCGGTATCCACACGCACCGGCGCCCCGCCCTCGATGTCGACATACCAGTAATTCAAACGCTTGTCGGTATAGGCTATCCTGCGGCCGTCTGGTGACCAAAGGGGTGAGTAGTAGAAGCTCGGCGGGCATCCCAAGTCGATCTTGCGCACCTTCCCGAGGCCCGTCTGCCCGCAAATGTGCAACGCATATTCGCCAGATTCATCGCTGAAATATGCGACGGACGCTCCGTCGGGAGACCACACCGGATCGCGCTCGACGGCTCCGGGAGTCCGAGTTAAATTGCGGATCTCGTTCCTTTCAGCAGATACGGTCAGAATCTCTCCGCGCAGGCCGAAGGCGGCACAGGAGCCGGACGGCGACAATTTGGCAGCCACCTTTGGGTACTCCGAATCGGTCCCGACAATATCGCCAATTACTTTGTAATGGGGCCGGACCTCCGGAAAGTCTGCGACAGGGCAAATATCGAGCACCCGATCTACTCCGGATCTCAGGTCTAACAGATGTAAGGATCCCAGCTGCTCATAAACAATTGCTTCGGAGGAGGCAGACGCAGATTTGAGGTCGAAATCGTTGTTCTTCACGACCTCACGCACGCGCCGAGACTTCACATCATAGGAAAAGAGCGTCACCGGACCATTGCGGTCGGAAAGGAAGTAAATGATGTCTCCGACCCACATCGGGTTAAAGTCGTTCGAGTTATCTCTAGGAATCGTAGCCTCAACCCTCGACTCACCGAGATCCGCGATCTGAATTGGCGTGGTCTGTCCGCCGCGATAACCTTTCCATTCCGGTTGCATCCGCACATTAGGTACATAGGCTATGCGCTTGGAATCCGGCGAAAATGACCCTTGTACGGCTCTAACAAGGGGTATAGGGATGACCGGCCCGCCCACAGCCGGTACCGTGAATAGTTGAACCACCGGGTAGGAACCGCCAGCGAATGCGGCACGTCTCGAACCGAAGAGGACTCGATTTCCGTCAGGCGTCCACGCCAACGCATCGCCCGCCCTGTTAATCGCGGTTCCTAGATCGTCTGGATGATGAGTCACCCGACGTGCTTCTCCACCCGCTACTGGCATGACAAAGACCCCACGCGGTCCACCGTACTCGCCTATGAACGCAATTTGCTCGCCATTCGGCGAAATGGCCGGCATTCCCTCTTGACCCGCAGTTGTCAAACGACGCAAGTCACCGCCGTCGCGATTGCTGACCCAGATGTTGCTACCATAACTGAAGGCAATATGTGTCTCGCTCAGAGTCGGATCGCGCAGTAAGAATGCTGCCGTCTTCGTGCTTAACTTCGACACTACTTCGCTCCCGCGTTAATCTAACGTCACGCTGAAGTCAACACCAAATGTTCTTGGCCGAGATCTCACTCCATTGTTAGTGAAGTTCAGTGGATTAACAAACCCCTGGTCATTGAGCAAATTCTGAGCGATAAACCCTACTCTCAGGTTGTCTTTCAACTGCATACTCGCATTGAGATTCAGCGTGTGAATAACGTCGGACTCACCGTAGTACCACGGAGACGGTGGGCTAAATGGTCCATTAATGCTTCGGTTTCTGAGGGTCTCCGGCCCTTGTTGGCTATAGTCCAGTCGAATTGATCCATGTTTGCCGAGCAGAGAAACATCATGCTCTCCGGATATTGAGAATTGATAGCGAGGGACAAGATCAACAGGATCCCCTATTGCATAAGCTGTGAAGGCCGCGTTGATTGACGTGAACCTCCCGTTCAGATAGTCACCGCGGACGTCCAAACGCCATCTCTCCCAGGGGCGCCATGTCCAATCCCATTCAATTCCCCTGATCCGCGTGCTGCCTACATCCGTAATGTAGCTGGCACCATTGGCTCCCACTAAGCCGAAACTCTGGTAGTGCGCGTATTTGGTCAGGAACACAGCTGTATCGAAGTTTAGGCGGCCCTCCGCAAGCGCCATTTTCGTGCCCAGCTCATAAGTCCACACGCCCTCCGGCTCAAATGACGGCTGACCGAATCCGTTGAATCCCCCGCTACGAAACCCCTTCGCTGCACTCGCGTAGACATTAACACCTCGAGTTAATCCAAATTGCGCGTAGACACGTGGGTCAATCGAGTGAAATCGGCCCGCCTGCTGTGTCAGCGCGACGAAATCCGAGAAATCCTGACTCTCTAGGAAATACCGCACACCCGCTCCAATCGTGAAGCGCTCCCACAAGCGATAACTCGTATCTCCAAAGGCGGACCAAGACTTGTATATGGTTTGTTGAGACACCGCATACGGCGCCGGAAGCGGCGCACCGGGCGGGCCCGGCACATCAAAATACCCGACGGGCTGATCGGTGAAATCTCTGTAGTGCCGATAGAATCCACCAAGTGTCCATTGCCAGGGGGCAGAGCCGTTCGATGTCAAGCGAAGCTCGTCTGTAAAGAGACGCTCTTCGGTGTCAACATAGGGACCGTAAAAGTCCGTGCGCGGAGTCCCCGGAGGAGTCAGCGGATAGCTGGCTGATTCGTTCCATCCAGGGGCAGAGGCTTTTAGGTAGCTCGTTGTGTTGAGTATCCGTACGGCAGGAGAGATGTCATAGGTTGTTGTCAGATTGTACAGATTGTAGTCGCTTTTTATTCTGGGCGTAGTCAAGAGATTGAACACCTGAGTCCAAGTGGCGGGGGAATTGCTGTCGCTCATGTTCGTAGATTGGCTATTTCGACTGATGATCACCATGGCGCTAACACTTACATGGGGATCCGGCTTCCAAAGTCCTTTCACCCTGACGTTTGTCAAATCCTGTGCATTGATATTCTTTTGATCGGCGGCAGGCTGATCGATCCATCCGCCCGCGTGCTCGAACGTAGTTGCGAGTCGCAACCCCAGCTGATCCTCGACCACTGGAATATTCACCACGGCATTGAGCCGCTCACTTGGTCCACCGCCCTCCGTGAAGCGCGCGAGGGCCTGGGAATTGAATACAAATCTGTTCAGGTCCGGGTTCCTGGTAATGAAGCGAATCGTCCCGCCCGCCGAGCCCTCCCCGTAAAGAGTACCCTGCGGCCCGCGCAGCACCTCTACTCGCTCCAGGTCGTATACAACCGGACTGATCTGCGTCACTGCCGCACCGCCCAGAGTTACGTCCGCTTCGTCGACGTACATGCCGATAAGTGACGCGGTGCCAGTTATATTACTAATGCCTCGCACCTCTATGTAGTTGGTAGTGCCATTGTTAGTAATTGCCAAGTCAGGAACGACGGACGGGAGATCTTCTAGTGTGATTATCTCGCGCTCCTCTAACTCATTCGCACCAACCGCAATCACGCTTATAGGAACGTCGAAAGCGCTCTCTTCTCGCTTTTGCGCGGTAATGACAACCACATCAAGCTCGTTTCGATGAGACCCACGGTGAACATCGGTCTCCGCCAACGCGGGCTTCTCACTAGATCGGCTCTCCGGTTCCGCCGAATTTGAAGCGGTGGTCTCGGATCTGCTGGCGCCTTCGGCAGACCGAATAGAGATCGTTCGATTGTTGATGATTTTGTAGTCGAGGTTGGTATGGGCAAGGATCCGAATCAGGGCGTCCTCCGGCGTGAATTCGCCTGCGACAATCGGCGATCGAATGCTCGAGCCGACTTCTGTCGTCTCGTAGATCAATTGAAGATGCGCCTGAGATGCAAACTCTTTCAGTGCCCCTGCGATGGGCTGAGCGTTTATTCGGAACGCGACTTCACCCTTCATTGAGTCCGAAGCGTCTTGAGTAGGAGGCGGCGTCTGCGCCGCCACCGCTATTGCAACCGCGAAAGCCCATGTCACCGCGGCGGCACCTGTGCCCCCCCAAAACCCTTTCAGCATTGTCATGTCGATTCCCCGCTATTTTTTTGCTTTCGTATGCTCCTTCCTGAGGTGGCCGACGCGTGCAGCTACCTTTCCTACCCTTAGTAGACAGAACTCGACCTTGGATTTCCGCAGGACATGCGGAAAACGACATGGCAGAACCGTCTATGGAGAGTAAGTAGACCGTTATGAGTCCCGCCTACTGCGGGACGGTAGTTTTTTTGTCCGATCTGCGGCGCAATAGCTCCATCGGGAAAGATGGCGACCCAAAGGCGGCATGCAGGGGCAATTCTTCATGCTCAGAAGCGCAACGCTGCGCGGAGCGCTCCGAGTAGGGCTGATGAATATGTATACGAAGCAGCGGCATACCCTGACCGAAGAGGCCCAGCACTGGGAGCGGACTCTTAAGAGCGGTGATCCCATCGATCAGGCCGCCTTCGCCGCCTGGATCAAGCGGTCCCCGCAGCACCTCGATGCCTATCTGCGAAATTTGTCCGTCGAGACAGAG
>Ga0070735_10005014_pt1 | contig 11045 bp, 6 predicted proteins | sample Coa_R1_FD_66443 | JGI IMG/M metagenome (GOLD analysis project Ga0070735, IMG submission 66443) | Surface soil microbial communities from Centralia Pennsylvania, which are recovering from an underground coalmine fire - Coalmine... | ecosystem: Environmental > Terrestrial > Soil > Unclassified ... | reverse complement strand
CCGGCTTTCTTCAGGATCGCGGCGATGGCTTCAGACTTTTCGATGGAGATCGTTCCCACCAGCACCGGCTGACCACGTTCGTTGTAGTGGCGAATGCCGTTGGCGAAGGAGTTGTCTTCTTGCAGGATTCCGTTGACGACCGCTTCGAACTTTTCTTTTTCGGTGCGATAGACGACGTCGCGATGCTCTTCACGGATTAGCGTGCGGTTGGTCGGGATCACGACAACGTCGAGATTGTAGATTTTGCCGAATTCCGCGGCTTCCGTTTCGGCAGTGCCGGTCATGCCGGAGAGCTTTTTGTACATGCGGAAATAATTCTGGAAGGTGATGGTAGCAAGCGTTTGATTTTCGCGCTCGATCTTAACGCCTTCCTTGGCTTCGACAGCCTGGTGCAAGCCATCCGACCAACGGCGTCCGGGCATCTGGCGGCCCGTGAATTCATCGACGATGATGATCTCGCCGTCTTTGTTCACATAATCGACATCAATTTTGTACAAGGCGTGGGCGCGCAACGCCTGGTACACGTGGTGCATGATTTCGATGTTAGCGGGATCGGACATATTGCTGAGGCCGAGGAGCCGTTCGCACTTGCTGAAACCTTCTTCGGTCAGCGTTGCGGTGCGATGCTTTTCGTCCAGCGTGTAGTCGATGTCTTTAATAAGCTTGGGAATAATCTTGTCGATTCTGGCGTATTTGTCGGTGGACTCTTCCGAAGGGCCGGAAATAATCAGCGGCGTGCGGGCTTCGTCGATGAGGATCGAATCCACCTCGTCAACGATGGCGAATTGATGCCCGCGCTGAACGCATTGCGCGAGATCGTACTTCATATTGTCGCGCAGGTAGTCGAAGCCGAATTCGTTGTTGGTGCCGTAGGTTAGATCGGCGCCGTAGGCCGCCTTGCGTTGCTCATCGTCCAGATCATGCACGATCACGCCAACGGAAAGCCCCAGGGCGCGATAAAGCGGGCTCATCCATTCGGCGTCGCGCCGCGCCAGGTAGTCGTTCACCGTGACGACGTGCACGCCGCGCCCAGCGAGGGCGTTTAGCGCCGCTGGTAGAGTAGCAACGAGCGTTTTGCCTTCGCCCGTTTTCATTTCGGCGATTTTGCCCTCGTGGAGAACCATCCCGCCGATCAGCTGTACGTCGAAATGGCGCATGTTCAAGAAACGCCGGCCTGCTTCGCGCACCAGTGCAAACGCCGGCACGATCATCGGATCCAGCACTTTTTTTAGGAGTTCTTTGTACGTGGGTTCGCTGGGATCCGCGTCCTTGAGTTGCTCTTGCACCTCCGCCTTCAATGCAGCGAAGCGCGACTTTAGCTCATCATCACTAAGCGCGCGCACATCGGCTTCGCGCGCATTAATAGCAACGACGAGCGGTTGCAATTTTTTGATGTCGCGCTCGTGCTTGGTGCCGATAAATCGAGCGACAACGGTGTCAACTGCCTTGGCAACATCCATGAAGGGTTTCGCCGTCTCCTGGCGGTGCTCCGCGAGAGTGAACGCACTGGCCAATCTGCCGAGGCCAGTGCAAACATCCTATTCTAACTGTTTGGATGCGTCAGCGCCAAGAAGGTCGACACGCCAGAGGCCATGAGAGACTCCGAAGCCACTGAGTGGCTAGGCTCCGGTTAGCAAATCGTCGAGCAACTGACGAAAGATAATGGCAGTTGGCTTCCAGTTGCCATTCATCGCTTGAGCCGCAGCTCTCTCGTAGCCCGCATTGGGCCTCGGGCGCAAGCGCACAAAAGGCGGCAGGCCATAACGGACGGCGAGGTAGTTCGCCCAAAGCCGCGCGATACGGCCGTTGCCATTTGCGAACGGATGAATTCGCACCCACACAGCATGCGCCCATGCACAGAGATCAACGATGGCCGCAAGATGGTCGGCATTCAGTTCGCGACCTAGGGGCGCCAATGCATCCAACTCGGCTACGAGTTCCTGAAGCTTCACTTCAAAGCGCGTCAGCTCAGCGGCAAGGGCCACCGAGTTAACTCCATAGTTCGAGCCCACTCTCACCTGAATATTTTCGAGACCCTGCTCACCGCGAAACCTGCCGATGGACCGAGGGTTGGGTACATTCAAGCCCCGCATGATAAGAGTGTGCCAAGCGCGCGCTGTTTTGAGGGTCGGCTTCTCGCGCTTCCCGGCCGCGCTAAGGATGTCCTTGAGGACTTGAGCGAGATTGTGCCGCAACTGGGGACTATCTTCGTCCCAGTTAGGCACTTAGAAGATCTCGAATCTTGCTTTGAACCGGACCTGCGGGCTTGAACTGACCGTCTACCAACTGCCCCTCTACGATCTCACCGTCTAAGGGATCCTGGCAACTTGCTTCCGCGTCTATGAATTCAGCCTTGGCGCGCTTGAATTCTGGATCGCGCTTGCGGTACGCGCGGAGGCTGTTCAAAGTAGCCTCCATGCCTTTTTCCTTCCGGCTTGGTTGACTCAAATAGAGCTTGATGGCCTCGTTCAGGAGTTGATTGATGGGGCGCCGTTCGAGTTTGCTCAAGTGCTCCAGAGCAGCCCGCTCTTCGGCTTCGATTCTCAGAGTGAAGGGGATCCTAGCCATGTCTACAGGCTACGCTCAGCCAAGCGTGATGTCAATGTTAGATTTTGACGTCACGATTGACAAACGGACAGATTGTGTTTCTTGGCGCCCGGCGCAACAGGGAAATCTCCATAAGTAATTGATTCTTAATAGAAAACGACTAGGGCGCCGCGGAGGTCTCGAAGGGCACAGGCTGGTTCTTGGTTTCCGCTGTGGGGGTCGAATGTGAATTATTGTCGGCTAGGAGGCGACGGTACTTGCTGCGCTCATCGAGGCTCATATCGACGATTTCGAAGGCCATATCCTGAGCGCGGTAGTCCCGCATGAGGGCGGTGGCTTGCACGTTGCGTAGCCCTAGCTGGAGCCTCAATTGAACCTGCGTACCAGGAGCCAGATGCCTGCTGATAGTGGCTATTCCGCCCGAGAGGCTCGCGGTCTTGATCTCAAGGCGGCAACCTTCCTTGAGGTTAGTGCTTATGGCGGTCACGGGCCTATGGAGCCTGACTCGAGTGTGGCGACGCTGACGGACGAATCGGGAGTTCGGCGTTACATCGAGCGGCGCCAAGGCCAAGTCCTCCCGGTCGATACCACTCTTAGAGACATAATCACGCGCCCAGTCCGGGTCCAGCCGCATGAGAGCTTGCAGCGCCGCGATGCGCAGTTCCTGGGCGTGAACCCAGCCGAACATCTTCTTCGCTTCAACAACCCGCTTGAGCGTGGTCGTCGATTCCGGCGCGTGAACACGGCCGAGGGCCTCGATGGCCTTCACTTGCAAATAGGGCCCGCCGCCAGAAGGCAAATCGCCGTCAACGATGGTAAGTAAACGGCCCAGGGCTTCGCGGTCGGCGCTCACGCCAATCTCGTCGATTACCAGCGGCATGACCAGCGGATCGACGTGATCGAGCATCTCGAGAAGAATCCGGCAACGGCCGGGAGCGCCACTCGCCGAAATCTGACGTACGATGCGGTCCTGTGATGTTCGGGGAAAATCCTTCATTCGTGCAGGCAAGAACACCTCGACCGCTTCCGGATCGAGCTTGCTCAAGAGTCCGGTCATTTCGACGGCTTCGGTGACGGGTCCGCCTCGAACCGAACTGCGCAGGTACTGCAATCCCTCTTCGCCGAGATCGGCGGCCAGGTTGGATATGTGCTCGGCATCTTCGCGCAGGCTGCAGCGGTTGAACCGCATGGAGAGCTGCTCCATCGCCGTTTGGGGGAGCAACTTCAAGACGTTGGTCATGCCGGCAACGGCTTGGCGCGCGCGCAGAGCCTCGTCCACGAACTCCGGCACGCGCTCTTCGATACCCATTTTCGGACGCAAGCTGCGGCCAATCCCGGGGCGCTGCGCTTCGACGCCGGAGATTAAATCGAGCGCCTGTTCCATGACGGAGAAGCACCGGCTGGTGGCGGCCTCCTGGCTAAGCCTAACGAAGGCGGCGCTGACAAGGGTTTGCAGATCGGCGTCCTGCTCGACGCTGAGTCGCAGGCCTAGATGGCGCAGCGCCTCTCCAAGCAGCTTGGGATCGGCCTTGGCGTAAAGTTCGGCCATCTCCGACAAGCCCATGGCGGTTTTTTTCCGCGCATCGATCTCGTCGCTTTCCGCACAGGATGCGTAGTTCTGCAGAATGCTGATGGCTTGCGCGACGTCCCCAGTCTCGATCAAATGCGCGACGTAAGACTGGACGTTTTTCGGAGGGATGCACCATGCGTCGCCCGACATCAGCACGGCTTGCTTGCCGCTTTCCGGCACCGCCGCCCAGAACTGGCGATCGAGGATCTCACGGTGGGACTCGACCATGATTCCGGCGTCCGTCATTTTATCTTCGTGCGCGCCGAGAATCTTGCGGAGATTTTCGATCTCCGAATTCATGCGGTCGAGCATCTGCCGCACGGCATTCACTTTCACTTCGCCGCTCTCGAATCGCTCCAGCGCAAAGCGAATCGCCAAGTGTTCGGCCAGTTTCACCAGTACGGATTCATCCGGCTGGCCTTCTGGCGCCTGTGCCGCGAGACCAGCAATGGCTCTTTTCAGAGTGTCCTGCGCAGTGCCCGGCAGTTCAGACATTTGCTCCTGGAACTGGCCAGCGGCAGCAGCGCCACCCTGGCCAGCGCCCACATTGCCGAAACTTGTCAGCGCCCCCAATATTCCGTAGATCTCATCCTCGCTCGGGCCGCTACCTTGGCCGGTGCCGCGCCACGGGCCGCTTCCGGTGCCGCCACCGACGCCCCCAGGGCCTCCCAAACCCGCTCCCAGGCCCGCCCCCATACCTGCGCCTAGGCCGCCTCCAACCTGGCCAGCAACTCCATCAATCCCGCTTCCGGCGGCATAGGGTCCGGCTGCGAGCGTCCCTCCGGCGCTTGATCCCGAAATGCCAAATCCGCCCGGGATGCCGGTGTTTCCGCCAAGTCCGCCGCCACCGCTTCCGCCAGCGGCGTCGCCACTCCCCGAGCCTGAACCACCAGCGCCGGAGCCGGAGCCAACTGCCCCGGTGCCTCTCGAACCTTGCGCAGCGGCGATCAGCTCCAACAATTTCTGAGGATCATTCAGCCACTTCTTGAAATCGTCTTGGTCTTCCCCCAAGGAAGCGGCCGCGAGTTGCGCGGCCATGCTGGCATCCTTTAAGCGGGAATCCGTGGCGACGAAGCAAATTTCATTCAAACGAATGCCGTGCGCGCCCGCTAGCGCGGCTTTCAGCTGTATGGCGAGTGCGGTGGGTTTTGCCTTGCCGGTGGGAAAGGCGCGGGCAAACCTGCCAATCTCTTCCTGCGTAACAGAGGGGAAAAACTGAATGCTGGCCAGTCCGGCTGCGGAAAGCAACTGTGCAAATTGCTTTTCAGCGGGAGCGCCCTCGAGTGGGACGCCATCGAGGAGCAGCTGAGAGCCGGTGGCGCCGAGCATCAGCCCGTTGTCCGTTCCCGTGGGAATAGCCGCGCGGAGCTCGTTCCACGCGATATCCAGCTGTTCGGTGGTACGGGCGTGGTCGAAACCGTACAAACGGGCGAACTTCAGGAGAATGTTGAGGCTTCTTACGAAGGCCCGTCCTGAAGTCGACTTAGTGTCCGCTATCATTCGCTGCCATGCCCGTCCCTTTACTAGGACTATCTGTCTAGTACGGTAGGGTTATGGCCCGTTGGCGGCAATGGTACAGAGGTTCTATGTGTCGCTGATGTCAAGCCGCCGGGAGGCCGGGCGCGATACCTGGTCACCGGGACGGGTAGGCAGCGGGAGAGGACAGGTGGGAAGGGATGGTGTTGCGCGCTATCGTGCGCCGTCAGGCTCCTCGGAGACTATTTGTTGAGCGCCACGCGGCCACGCCGCTTACTGCGATTAGTGACCGCCGATACCTGTGGAAGGCCGCCAAGCTCCAGCAAGATTTTTCGCAACCTGGAGCGATCTTCCAAATCCATGTCTACAAATTCAAACGCCATTGCTTGCGGGCGCGCGCCACGAACGATGGCCTGCGCCTTGATGTGCCGCACACCTTGTGAGAACTTCAGGGATAGGAGAGAACCAGGCGCAAGATGACGTTCGCCTGAGCCAATTCCGCCGCCGAGATTGAGCTCGGGGATCGAAAGCCGGAAATTCTCGCGCAAGTTGGTAGTCACCGCGACGAGGTTTTTGGAGAGTTTCAGCCGCGCGTAACGACGCTGGCGCATTACCGAGGAATTGGGCTCGGGATCCGTGGGTTCAAGCTGCAAATCCTTGCGCTCGAGGCCGCTGCCATTGAGTTTTTCCAGCGCCATTGTCGGATCGATCCGCATCAGCGCCTGCGCCGCCGCAATGCGCAATTCACTGGGGTAAACCCAGCGCCACACCTGTCGGGCGTCCAGGATGTGCTGCAAAGTGGGGCTGCCGGCGGAGGCTCGCAAGCGGCCGATGGCTTCCAAGGCCTTCAGCCGGTGAAAGGGGGGAGTGTGGTCGTTCTGCGCCAATTCCACAAGCTTGGGGATGCATTCAGGCTGGCCGCTCATGCCCATCTCATCGATCCCCAGCGGCCGGATCAACGCATCGAGCGAATCGTAAAGCGAGACTAGCAATATGGCTCTTTGTTCCGGAGGGGCTGAGGAAAGCTGCCGCACCGCGCGATCGTGCGAGGAGCGCGGCCATTGGCTCAGGCGCACCGGAAGAATCTTCTCGACCGCATCAGGCGCGAAGTGGCTCAACAGCCCAATGGTCTCCGCAGCCTCGGGCGCCGGGGCTGTTTGCAAAATCTCCAGCAGGCGCTGCGTGGAGTCCTCGCCCAGACCCCGGACAATCTGGCCGAGCACCTCGCAGTCTTCGCGAAACCCGCAATGGCCGAAACGGTTGGTCACGTAATGCAGCGTAGCTTTCGGCATCAGTCCCAGGATTTCGGTCATGCCGTCGGCAAGATGCCCACTGCGCAACGCTTCTTCAATGAATTCCGGCAAGCGTTCTTCGGCGCCGATGCGCGGGCGAAGGCTCTGTGTCGATCCCGGACGCTGCTGCTCGATACTATCCAGCGAAGAGAGCGCCTGCTGCATGGCTGGATAGCATCTCTTCGACGCTGCTTCCTGGCTCATGCGCACGAACGCCGCGCTGATTAACGTCTGCAGCTCCGGCTCGCGCTCGATAGCTAGCTGATTCCCAAGCCTGCGGATCGACTCCATGAGCGCGCTGCCGTCGCCGCTGCCGTACAGCTCGGCCAGGTCGGATAGACCGATTGCCGTGGTGCGGCGCGCCTCTGGCGCTTCCAGGGCCACGCAGGCAGCGTACTTCATCAAAATCTCATTCACGGTTTTGAGTTCGCCGCGCCGCAGCATATCCTCCAAAAAGGCTCGCACGTTGCGCGGTGGCACGCACCAGGCCTCATCGGAAGTCAGGACTTCCTTCTTGTTCTCTTCCGGCACTTGCTCCCAGAACTCTTGATCGAGCAGCTCCGTGTACGTTTGCACCGACAGCCCGGCCTGGGCCATCATTTCTTCCTGCGAACCCAGAATCTTGCGGAGGGCTTCAATCTCAGAGTTCATGCGATCCAGAAGCTGTTTCACGGCGTTTACACGCAGCTCGCCGCGTTCGTAGCTGTCCAGCGCGAAACGGATGGCTACATGTTCCGCCAGCTTTAACAGCATCGGTTTGTCGGCCTTTTCCGACGGCGCCTGAGCCGCCAGACCCGCGAGAGCCTGTTGGAGCGTGAATTGAGCGCGAACAGGCATCGCGCTCAGGCGCGACTGAAACGTGGGAACATCCATCTTCGCTTCGGGATCTTTACGAGACTTCCCCAGTTGAGCGAACAGCCCCAGCATGGCACGGACATCGTCTTCCGCGACGTTGAAGCCAGTGCCAGCGCCGCCAAGGCCCGTACTCGGTCCGCCACCTACGGAGCTGCCACCTAAACTACTGCCGCGAAGCAACGCCGAGGCGGTAAGCCACTTCCCAGGTGCAGGCTCTCCGCCGCCACCGCCAACTCCAGTCCCGCCGCCGGTGCCAACGCCACCGCCGCCAGGTCCAATTCCGCCACCTCCGCCCGGGCCGGAGCCACCTCCGACTCCCGCACCACCGCCACCGGCTCCCGCGCCACCGCTACCGCCAGTTCCCAATCCACCGCCGCCCGGCCCCGAACCTCCGCCCGGACCGCTCCCAGTTCCTGCGCCGCCGGTTCCTAACCCGCCGCCCGCCGCCGAACCGCCTCCTCCACTTTCCCAAAGACTGCCACTCGGTCCGCCAGCACCCGATCCTCCACCGCCCGTGCCAAAGCCACCGGCACCCGTGCCACCTCCGCCAGGCACTCCGCTAGAGCCACCGCCCCCGGGGCCAAAGCCTGGGCCGCTTCCTCCTCCTCCACCGCCGCCACCGCCTCGGGAGCTCTCCGCAGCGAGAATCATTTGCAGGAGCTTATTGGGGTCCTCAAAAAAATCCTTGAACTTGTCGCCCTGAGCGCCTAGAGCCTTGGCGGTGAGCTGTGCCGCCACCTTGATCCCCGCGATGGAAGAATCTTCCGCAACGTAACGAATCTCATTGACCTTAATGCTTGTTTCACCGGCAAGCGCGGATTTTAGCTGTTCCGCGAGCGAGGAGGGCTTTGCATTTCCGCTTGGAAATGCGCGCACGAACCGGGCGAATTGCGGTTGCGTCAGAGTCGGAGCGAAGTGGATGCTGGCAATTCCCGAGCCCATCAACATCTGCGCGAAACTTTTCTCGCCCGCGGATGCCCCGAGCGGCACGCCGTCCAGCAAGATTTGATTTCCCGAGGCTCCCAGCAAAAGGCCGCTCCCGCCGCTCTCGTCGAGCGCACCTCGGAGTTCTTTCCACGCAGTCTCAAACTGCGCCGCGGTTCGCACGTGGCCAAATTCATAAAGGCGTGCGAACTTCAATAAAATATTCAGGCTGCGGACGAAAGCCCGCGCGCCCCCACGCGATTCGGGACTCATGCTTAGTCGGCGAGGAAGCCGAACCTCTCCATACTACCTAATACACTAGTGATGTCGGGTCCTCCAGACAAGCCTCACGGCAGGCATTGTCACCTTCTCAGTAACAGAGTATTGACAAGAAGGACACGACTTTGGCCCTTATGCGGTGATGCCACGGTTGCGTCCCACCCCGTTTCCGGACTACCCTGTGTTTGCCCGGTATTGTGACTCGCTCTACAATACCCCGTGATTTGAATCCTTCGCCCCCCAGCGCCGAAGGCATCCGCGTGCGGGGCGCTCGCTCGGCGAACATTAAGAGCACGACAAATCAAAATGTCGGACCAGTCCCCACCTGACCGCTACAAGGCCGAAATGCCGCAGATACCCGGCGTATCCGCGACGGCCTCGCGTCGTGGCCCCCTGAGCAATCCCGCCGTTCGAATGGTCGGCGCTCTTCTCGCGATTTTACTGGTGGTTTTCTTTGGTGCTCGATGGATTCTGCGTCCTCATCACTCGGAAGCGCCTGTCGCCGAGCCTCCTCCCCAGATCGAGGTTCCGTCGCCCGCTCCCGATCCAAATGCCGCCCTTCCACATGCCACGACGCAGAATCCTGGAGTCGCAGATCTCTCTGAGATGGCTCAGCCCTGGGCCTCGAAGCAATTCTTCATGCGCAACGGGCTAACCGGAGAAAACGTACCTGCGCTTCTTATTCGCTTGCCTGCCAGTTCGGCGACCCAAGCGAACGCCTATTGGGCGTTTTCCTTGAATGCTCCCTACGGAAACTGCCAGCTCGAATACGTCACGGACCTCTCGAAGCTAAAGAACGACTATGACTTCAAAGCCGCGAAGCATCCCATGGTCGGCAATCCCTGCAGCCGCACTCTTTATGATCCGCTGAAACTGACCAACCTTCCCGGCAATGTCTGGGTGCGCGGCGCGATTGTGCAGGGTTCGGATCTTCGTCCGCCGCTGGGCATCGAAGTTAAGGTTCAAGGGAAGAGTATCCAAGCTGTGCGCATGGAGTAGTTCGTCCTCAGTTTTCTACACGTTCCTTCAATTCTCCGCTTGCTCCCTTCTTTATCCTGCTTGACAAGTCGTGCCTTCGCCGAGTAAACGTCTTCTCCTCACGGGAGAAAACATCGATGACCACGGATTTTGGTACTTCGCGCCGCCGCTTTTTGCAGAGCGCGGCTGCGGCTTCCTCACTTGCGCTGGTGTCCGGCTCGAAAAGCGCAGCAGCCTCGCCGCAAGACACGCACGGAGCGGATTTTTCTGCGCTGAAACCTCTCGGCGCGCGTGTGAAACCCATCACGCCCGACGAGTTCCGCGCGCGGCTGGATCGTGCGCAGCAGCGCATGAACGAGCAGAAGCCGAACTTTGATGCACTTTTTTTCGCTCCCGGTACTTCGCTCTACTATTTCACCGGCATTCGCTGGGGCTTGAGCGAGCGCCTCGTCGGTCTCGTTCTCCCACGCGCCGGGAAGCCCGTTCTTGTTTGCCCCGGCTTCGAGGAAGGGCGTCTTCGCGAGCAACTGCGCTTCCCCATCGAGATTCGCGTTTGGCAGGAAGATGAGAGTCCCACGAAGCTCGCCGCGGCGGCGCTGGCCGACCAGGGCATCCGCACGGGCCGCCTCGGTGTCGAAGAGACCGCGTATTTCACCTATTCCGATCACCTGCGCGCCGCTGCTCCGGGATTTGAATATGTCTCGGCCGATCCCGTCACCATCGCTTGCCGCGGGCGCAAATCTCCGCACGAACTCGAATTGATGCGCCTCGCTTGCGACGCGACCTTCGAAGTCTATAAACCTGTTTTTGCTGCTCTTCGGGAGGGAATGTCGCAGGACGACATCGAGCACATGGTTGAAGCCGGCTTTTCGAAGATGGGCTTGCGCGGCGGTGCGCTGGTCCTCTTGGGCGCATCCGCGGCTCTCCCGCACGGCACCAAGCAGCCGCAAAAACTAAAGGAAGGCGATGTGGTTTTGATCGATGGAGGGTGCGGAGTAGATGGCTATGCCTCTGACGTCACCCGGACGGGAATTTTTGGCAAGCCGTCCGACAAAATCGCGAAAGCATACGAACTCACGCGCAAGGCTCAAGACGCCGCGTTGGACGCAGCGCGGGCGGGACGT
>Ga0070735_10005012_pt1 | contig 11046 bp, 14 predicted proteins | sample Coa_R1_FD_66443 | JGI IMG/M metagenome (GOLD analysis project Ga0070735, IMG submission 66443) | Surface soil microbial communities from Centralia Pennsylvania, which are recovering from an underground coalmine fire - Coalmine... | ecosystem: Environmental > Terrestrial > Soil > Unclassified ... | reverse complement strand
CTTTCTCGAGCGCGCGGCCAGCGTATTTCCCGCCCGCACCGCGATCATCCACGGCAAGCAGCGTTTTTCCTATGCCGATTATTATGCGCGTTCGCGACGCCTCGCCTCGGCGCTCGCCAAGAGCGGTATCAGGAAAAATGACACCGTTGCGGTGATGCTCGCCAACACGCCGCCGATGCTGGAAGCGCATTACGGCGTCGCGATGGCGGGCGGCGTGCTCAATTGCTTGAACACCAGGCTCGACGCGGCAGCGCTTGCCTTCATCCTCGATCACGGCGAAGCCAAATATCTCATCACCGACCGCGAATTTTCAGCCGTGATGCAGGAAACACTGAAGCTTGCCAAGACCAAGCCCATCATCATCGACTATGACGATCCGGAATTTCCCCAGACCGGCCAGCGCCTCGGCAATATCGACTATGAAGCCTTCATCGCGAGCGGCGATGCGGAATTTTCCTGGTCGCCGCCGGCAGACGAGTGGGATGCGATCTCGCTCAACTACACCTCGGGCACGACCGGCAATCCCAAGGGCGTCGTCTTTCATCATCGCGGCGCCGCCTTGATGGGCTACGGCAACGTGCTGTCGGCCCAGATGCCGCGCCATCCGATCTATTTGTGGACGCTGCCGATGTTTCACTGCAACGGCTGGTGCTTTCCCTGGTCGCTCTCGGTCGTCGCCGGCACGCATGTCTGTCTGCGCTGGGTGCGCGCCAAGGCGATCTTCGACGCCATCTCAGATCACAAAGTGACCCATCTCTGCGGCGCACCGATCGTCATGTCGACACTCATCAATGCGAGCGATAACGAGCGCCGCCAACTGCCGCACACCGTCGAGTTCATTACCGCCGCCGCGCCGCCGCCGGAATCGGTGCTGGCGGCAATGAGCGACGCGGGCTTCAACGTCACGCATGTCTATGGCCTGACCGAAACCTATGGCCCTGCTGTCATCAACGAATGGGCGACCGACTGGAACGATCTCGAGAAGAGCGCGCGCGCCGCCAAGAAGGCACGCCAAGGCGTGCGCTATCACGCGCTGGACATGCTGTCGGTGATGGATCCCGAAACGATGGAACCCGTGCCGGCCGACGGTTCGACGCTGGGCGAAGTCATGTTCCGCGGCAACATCGTGATGAAGGGCTATCTCAAGAACGCCGCCGCCACCAAGGAAGCGTTCGAGGGCGGCTGGTTTCATTCCGGCGATCTCGGCGTGATGCATGCCGACGGCTACATCCAGCTCAAGGACCGCTCCAAGGACATCATCATCTCGGGCGGCGAAAACATTTCCTCGATCGAGGTCGAGGACACGCTCAACAAGCACCCGGCCGTGATGTTCGTTGCCGTCGTCGCCAAGGACGACGAGAAGTGGGGCGAAACGCCTTGCGCGTTCGTGGAGAGGAAGCCGGGCTTCGAACAGGTAACGGCGAACGAGTTGATCGAATATTGCCGCGCCAATCTGGCGCGTTTCAAATGCCCGCGCTATGTCGTCTTCGCCGAACTGCCCAAGACGTCGACCGGCAAGATCCAGAAGTTCAAACTGCGTGAGATGACCAGGGACGTGGGGTGAAGCGGCTCCGGCGTGTCATCCCCGGCTGAGCGTTGCAGCATCAACGCGAAGGGAAGGGGACCCAGGCGAAGAATTGGTGGTCCGCACTCCGGCGGGCCATGACAAGCGGTGTTTACCCGCCGTGCTTGAAATACTGGACCGCGCGTTCGTGCTTCATCGCCGCCGCCCGCGTCCTAAAGGTTCCGAGATTGCGCCGCTTGCCGGTCCTGGGATTCTTCTTGCGCGAGTAGAGGCGGTATTCGCCGGTCGACAGTTTGCGGATCATGGCTTCTTCCTCCTCGCCGGGCTCTCTTCGGCTTACGCGTCCTTGTCGTAGTGGAACACGCTTTCCAGCGGCAGCGCGAAGACCTCGGCGATGCGAAACGCCGCCTCCAGCGACGGCGAATATTTCCCCTGCTCGATGGCATTCACCGTCTGACGGGTAACGCGAATCTTCTCGGCAAGTTCCTGTTGGGTCATCTCGCCGTGCGCGAAGCGGAGCCGCCTGATCTCGTTCCTGATTTGCGCCATGTCAGGCACCGCGCCGGTATTGGATGATGAGGCAGGAGCAGCGCATGATCTCGGTCGTCACCAGAATGAACAGCAGTGAATTGGCATTGAAGACGACGGGCGGATTGAGCGCCCCGAAGATGCAGGCGCAGGCCACGCCGGTCGCGAGCCCGGAATAGGCGACGCGCGCGGCGCGCAGTCCGATCAGTTGCTCGCGCTCGTCACGGGGCGCCTTCGCGTCCGTGGGCGAGAAGATCGCCGCCACGGTGATCAGCACGATCTGCACGACGATGAGTGCGATGACGGTGCCAAGCAAGCCCGTGAATTTCGCGCCGCCGTGCGGCGTCGAAAGCACGCCCCAGAAGTAATTCGCATAGATCAGCGTCATCGACACGACGGCGATCCAGGCGGTTTTTTCGCGGAATGGCATGGTTTGTCCTCCAGAAGTCTACTTTATTGGACTATAAGTAAAATATATTTGACACAGTGTCCAGTAATTTTGTCTAGCCGAGTCTTGACTATTTTCCTATATCGAACATATAGTGAACATACTGCGATGAGGAGGAGCAACAATGGTGGCATGTGCAGGAAGCGATATACGTCCCAACCCAGGGGGGAGGGGGTGGCAAAAAAGTCGTTTTTGCGCGGTTCGAATGCACGCCGATCAAGCGCAATCAAAGGCTTGCAAAATCTCGCGGCGCGCCGAGTTGCATCTGCGCGAAGCTCTCGGCCTGCCCAACCGAATGCGGGGCGGCCAAACGGGAAATAGCAATCGCCTGCAGCATGGCTTTCATACGCGCGCTGCCAGGGCGCGGCGCGCGCAGGTGCGTGTGCTCCTCGGCCGCGCACGCGAAGTCATTGCGCGGACGAAACGGCTCGCGCGCGAACTGAACGCATCACGTCAGGTCCAGCCGCATGGCGCAGCGGTTGGGAAGTCCGTGCGCCGTTTCGCCGAGAAGGATCGCCTGCAATCGTCCGTCGCTGTCAGCCGGCAATTCGACAAAGCCATAACGGGCATAGAAGGGCGCGTTCCACGCGACATGGCGGAAAGTCGTGAGCGTCAAGGCGCGCAATCCGCGACTGCGCGCCCAGTTTGCAGAAGCATCGATCAGCGCGCGGCCGATGCCTTGTTGCTGAAAGGTGCGCGCCACCGCGAGTTCGACGATGTGCAAACAATCGTCGGCGAACGTGCCGCGAAGTTCTCCGACGATGCCCGGAGCATCGGCTTCGGCCACCCAGACTGTGCCGGCGCGGATCAAAGGCAGGAACTCGTCCGCCGTTCCAATCGGCTCGTCGGCGATCCAGGCAAGATCCGGCAAGGTGCGGAACAACTCGCCGGCGGATTGCTCGATCTGGGGCAGGAACTGCGCGTCTTCAAAAACGGCGAGACGAATCGCGACGTTCGATGATGCGGGCATGGCCACGTCATAGCAGGTGTCCTTCGGAAAATATCGCAAGACGCCTCACAAAGCGCCCACTACGATGCAATCCGTCGGATCTGGGGGAAGGATGAGCGAACCCGTTTCTACACCGGCCAGCCGCTTCGCGCTCGCCTTCATCTTCATCACCATGCTGGTCGACACGATCGGCCTTGGCATCATCATTCCGGTGACGCCCAAGATCATAACTGCCCTGACAGGCGAAGGCCTTTCGCATGCGGCCAGCTGGGGCGGCTGGCTGATGTTCGTCTTCGCTTTGATGCAGTTCTTATGCGCGCCCGTCTTCGGCAATCTCAGCGACCGCTTCGGTCGTCGTCCGGTGCTGATCATTTCCCTCGTCGCGCTCGGCATCGACTATCTGATCACCGGCCTTGCTCCGACGATCGTCTGGCTGTTCGTCGGCCGCATTCTTTCCGGCATGGCGGGCGCGACTTATCCGACGGTCAACGCCTATATCGCCGACGTCTCGCCGCCGGAAAAGCGCGCCGCGAATTTCGGTTTGACCGGCGCCGCCTTCGGCCTTGGCTTCATCCTTGGCCCAGGGCTGGGCGGTTTCATCGGCGAGCATTGGGGGGCGCGTGCGCCGTTTTTTGCCGCCGCGGCACTGGCGCTCCTCAATGCGCTGTTCGGGCTGATGGTGCTGCGCGAGTCGCTGCCGAAGGACAAACGGCGCAAATTCGAACTCTGGCGTGCCAATCCGGTCGGCTCGCTAAAGGCGTTGGGCCGATTTCCAATGATGTTCGCCCTGATCGGGGTCGGCGTACTTTTGCAACTCGCCCACGATGCGCTCCCTGCAACCTGGACGTATTACACGATGCTGAAGTTCGGCTGGGGCCCCGGCGACGTCGCGATCTCGCTGATGGCCGTGGGTGCGCTGACCGCGGTTTCGTTCGGCGTCCTGCCGCGCCTGGTGGTGCCCCGAATTGGCGAGGCCAAGGCCGTCTATGTCGGGCTCATCTTTTCCACCTTGGGCTATGCGGGCTACGCGTTTTCGGCCACGCCATGGATGCTCTACGCCTGGATGGTGGTGTGGTCATTCGGCGGGATCGGCGGACCGGCACTGAACGCGATCATGTCCAAACAGGTGCCAGCCGACGAACAAGGCGAACTCATGGGCGCCCGCGCCAGCATGGATAGCGTCACGTCCATCATCGCGCCGGTGTTGATGACGAACCTGTTCGCCTACTTCACGAGTTCGGCTGCGCCGATTTATTTCGCCGGGGCGTCTTTTCTTGCGGCTGCGCTCTGTGAACTGGGCGCACTCGGACTTTTCGCGCGCGCGAAGCCACATGCCATGCTGGCGGCGGCAGAATGAAGGAGGTCGGACGTGGAGCCTTAAATCAATGAACGCTGCTTCGCAGTCGTTCCAATTCGTCCTTGATGCGGAGCTTTTCTTTCTTGAGAGCAGCGACCCTTATCTCATCCCAGTCGGGGCGGGCCATTTCATCGTGAATGCGTTCTTCGAGTTTCTTGTGTTTTTCGGACAGTTCCTGGATATGCCCTTGCAGTGCCATGCGTGCACCTCGTTATCTTAGGCAAGGGAATTAGATCACTGCCGGGAGGCCATGTCACGCCCCTCTTTGCGGTCACGCCTTACAGACTATGAACGGACCCATGACCAGATCCCTGGAAACACACGAGAAAGATCGGCTTGTCGTCGGCATCAGCGGCGCTTCCGGGGTCATCTACGGAATCAGGCTGCTCGAGGCGCTCAGCGAACTTGCGATCGAATCACATCTGGTGATGACCAAGGCGGCCGAGATCACCATCGGTCTCGAAACGTCATTGAAGCCGAAGGCGGTGGCGGCGAAGGCCGACTATGCCTATGCGCCGGGCGACATCGCCGCTGCGATCGCGTCCGGAACCTTCCGCACCAAAGGCATGATCGTGGCGCCCTGTTCGGTCCGCAGCTGGTCGGAGATCGCAACCGGCGTCACCACCAACCTTCTGACCCGCGCCGCCGATGTGACGCTCAAGGAACGCCGGCCGCTCGTCCTCATGATTCGCGAAACGCCGTTGCATGCCGGGCATCTGCGCACGCTGGCCCAGTTGGCCGAGATGGGCGCGATCATTTTGCCGCCGCTGCCGGCCTTTTATTCCGAGCCCCACACGCTCTCGGATTTCGTCGAGCAAATCGTCGGCCGCGCGATCGACCTGATGGGCTATAATTGGCCGGCGCAGAAAAGATGGGGCGAGAGCCCGGCGAAGGGCGCCCGAAAGCCTCGCACAAGGACGTGAACCTCCATGTCCAGCGAAGTCACCAAGCCCGATGAAGTCGCTCTCAGGGCCAAGCTGGCGGAATTGACTCAGGAGCATCGCGACCTGGACAACGCCATCGCCGCTCTAACCGAAGCGGGCGCGCGCGATCAGCTGCAGATTACGCGGCTCAAGAAGCGCAAACTGCAATTGAAGGACGAGATCAGCCGCGTCAACGACAGGCTGTTGCCGGACATCATCGCCTGATGGGTTCAGCGTGCGCCTCTCTTGTGGGCATACATCGCTTGATCGGCCCGCGCCATGGCGGTTTCGGGATCATCGTCCGGCCTAAGCTCGAATGCGCCATAAGCAAAGCTGAGCGCAATGGCTTCGCCGTTCCAAATCGCGGGCGAGGTGCGAACCTGCTCGGCGAGCTGATCCGCCTTGCCGCGCGCCTGCGTCTGATCCGCATGGCTCAGGAGAACCGCGAACTCGTCGCCCCCGACGCGTCCGACAATGTCGGTTTCGCGCACATTGGCGAGGAGAACTTGGGCAAATTTGAGCAGCACCGCATCGCCGCCGGCATGACCATGCACGTCGTTGATCAGCTTGAATTGGTTGAGATCGAAATAGATCAGGCTCGAGGGCGTGCCGTAGCGGTCGGCGAATGAAATATAGCGGGTCAGCTGTCGCATGAAGGCGCGCCGATTAAGGAGCGGCAGGAGATGATCCCGGTCGGCGTTCTTCTCGGCTTGCGCGAGCCTTTCGTGCGTCGCGCGCAACTCGCTGCGCAGATCTTCCATCTCGCCCAGCAGAACCGTCAGCGCGTCGCGCACTTTGGGCGTGAACTCCTTTTCGGGAATGCCGAGGATGTTGGCGGCTCGAGCGGACGGGGAAGCCGTATCCACGTCTGGAGTGGAGGAGCCTGGTCGTTCGAACTTCATCGTCGCCTTGTTGGCCATCTGGAACAGGAAAACAATACTAAGATACTTTTAACGTTTCATTCACGAATACGACCGACTGGTTAATTAGAGCGCCGCCGGGGCTTTTCCATTGGCTTTGCACCCCTATAATGCGCCGCTTCCTTGCGGGTGATTTGCCCGCCAACCATCAGGGAAGCATGCGCCGCCAAAAGCCGCTCGTCGGCCTCATCATGGGAAGCCAGTCGGACTGGTCCACCCTCAAGCCCGCATCGGAGACCTTGAGCGCGCTTGGCATTGCGCATGAGAGCCGAATCGTTTCCGCGCACCGCACGCCCGAGCGAATGACGTCCTACGCCAAGAGTGCGGCCGGCCGCGGGCTCAAGGTGATCATCGCAGGCGCCGGCGGCGCTGCGCATCTTCCCGGCATGACCGCGTCGTTGACGACGCTTCCGGTGTTGGGTGTGCCCGTGGAATCCAAGGCGCTGAAGGGCATGGACAGTCTCCTCTCCATCGTGCAGATGCCAGGCGGTATTCCGGTGGCGACGTTCGCGATTGGGTCGAGCGGTGCCAAGAACGCCGCCCTGCATGCGGCAGCCATCCTGGCGCTCTCCGACGCGGCGCTCGCGAAGCGGCTCGCAAAATGGCGCGCCGAACAGACCAAAGCCGTCGCCGAAACGCCATCCGACAAATGAGCGAGATCAGGCGGCTGACAGCGCCCGTGCCGCCGGGTGGGACGATCGGGATTCTCGGCGGCGGACAACTCGGTCGCATGCTGAGTCTCGCGGCGGCGCGCCTCGGGATCAAAACCCACATCTACTGCCACGACGATAAAGCGCCGGCTTTTCAGGTTGCCGACCGCCACACCTGCGGCGAGTTCGACGATCGCAAATCCGTCGAGGCCTTCGCCGAAAGCTGCGATGCCGTGACGTTCGAATTTGAAAATGTGCCGGCGGCGACAATCGAACGAATTGCCCACCTAAAGCCGGTGAATCCCGGCGCCAATGCTTTGCGCTTCACACAGGATCGCCTCGAGGAGAAGACGTTCATTCAGTCGCTGGGCCTGAAAACCGCACCGTTCCACGCCGTCGCCACCGATGCGGAGGCGCGAACATCGTTCGCAGCCCTTGGCGGTGGAGCGGGCGTGCTGAAGACAAGACGTCTCGGTTATGACGGAAAAGGACAAATCAAAGTCAAGAGCGTCGATGAGGCGGTTGGCGCCATAACGTCATTTCGTCATGCCCCTTCGGTGCTGGAAGCATTCGTCGATTTCGCCTTCGAAGCTTCTATCGTCGCCGCGCGCGGCCAAGACGGCTCGTTTGCAGCCTATGATCCGCCGGAAAATTCGCACGAAAATCATATTCTGCGCCGTTCCGTGGTGCCTGGCCGGCTCTCGCACGGACAAGCTCTGGAGGCAAAGGCGATTGCCGGCAAAATCGCCGATGCCCTCGACTATGTCGGCGTGCTTGCAGTCGAACTTTTCGTCCGTCGCGACGGAACGCTTCTGATCAACGAAATCGCGCCGCGCGTGCACAATTCAGGTCACTGGACGCTGGAAGCTTGTGCCGTCAGCCAGTTCGAGCAACACATCCGCGCCGTTGCCGGCTGGCCGCTCGGCGATCCGGTGCGCCACGCGGACGCAGAGATGGAGAATATTCTCGGCGAAGAAGTCGGCGACTGGCGCCGCTATGCCAACCGGAATGGCGCGCTGCATCTCTACGGCAAATCCGAAATTCGGCCGGGACGGAAGATGGGGCATTTCACCACGCTTGCCCCGTTGACGAAGTCCCCGTCACGCCCATAGGTTTGGCGACGATGAGCCCGACGACGAAGCGCATGACCAAGACGACGAAGCCCTATCGGGTTTCGGAAGGTATGCGCGCCTGAGCGTCGCTCGCATCGCCTGATCCGAAGCCCCGCCGAAAGGTTCGGGGCTTTTTTGTTGTTGCAAGGAGCCGAGAATGAAGAAGCCAGTCATCGCCATTGTTGGCGCAACCGGTGCGGTCGGAGCCGAGTTCGTCGGCTGCCTGACAAGACGCGACTTTCCGGTCGGCACACTGAAGGCGCTGGCGAGCGCACGCTCGGCAGGTAAGTCGCTCGATTTCCGCGGCGATGCCATCGTCGTCGAGGAGCTGACGGAAAATTCCTTTGCCGGCGTTAATATCGCATTGTTCTCGGCGGGCGCCAGCGTTTCACGAAAATTCGCCCCGCTCGCGACCAAGGCCGGCGCGATCGTCGTCGACAATTCGTCCGCGTTTCGCATGGACCGCGACGTGCCTCTGGTCATCCCCGAAATCAATGCGCGGCGGATAAAGGAGCACAAGGGCATCATCGCCAATCCCAACTGTTCGGCGATCACGGCGCTCGTTCCCTTGTGGCCGATCCACAAGAAGAATCGAATCAAGCGCGTGATAATTTCGACCTATCAGGCTGCGAGCGGCGCCGGTGCAGCCGCCATGCGCGAGCTTGAAGATTCAACCCGGGCCTATCTCGACGGCAAGCCGTTCGAACCCAAGGTGCTGCCGCATCCCTATGCCTTCAACGTCTTCAGCCACAATACGCCGATCAATCCGACTACGGGCTACAATGACGAAGAGACGAAGGTCATGAACGAAGCCCAGAAGATCTTCGAAGATGACAAAGTCGCCTTCGGCGCGACCTGCATACGCGTTCCGGTGCTAAGGGCGCACAGCCAGACGATCACGTTCGAGTGCGAAAATCCTATCACCGAGGCCGAAGTGCATGCGATTTTGTCGGATGCCCCGGGCGTAAAGATCGTCGACGACCGCGCGAAAAACTATTTTCCCATGCCGGTCGACGCGTCGGGCCAGGACGCTGTGCTGGTCGGCCGCATTCGCAAGGATTTGAGCGATCCCTCGGGGCATTCGATCGCGATGTTCGTTGCCGCCGATCAGTTGCTGAAGGGAGCGGCGCTGAACGCGGTCCAGATTGCGGAGTATCTCGTCAGCCGCGACGGACGTTGAACGCGCCGATGATCTCGGAAAGTGGCGGCAGCCGGTCGATTGCCTCCTTCGCTCTGGCTTTGATCTTCTCGAACTGCATCACGTTGTCGATGCGGTCAGCGAGAAACTGCTCCGTCGCGGCTTCATCGGCGCTCGTGTCGGAAAACCAGCGCAGCAACGTCGCCGAGTAGACGGCGGCGAGAATTCCGCGCTTGGTATAGAAATTGAAATCCGTCGAGGTGTCGCCGACCGCGCGCCACATCGCATCGACCGTGCGATAGACGAGTTTGGCGCCGACTGCAGCGTGCGGCGGCAGACTGAGGAACGCGGCAGCGCGTCGTGCAGCCTCCTTGTGGGGGCGCAACGCCGCGAGGCGCGCTTTGACGGCGGCGGCGATGCGGGCGCGGACTTTCATATTCTTGAGATCGAGTGCCGCGATCGCCTTTTCCATCTCGGCGTCGGCGCTTTGCGAAAACACCTCGACGAGACTCAACGCACCGTTCGGAAAAAGTCGGGCTAAGGCGACCTTGTCTACGCCCGCCTCTTTTGCGGCGACAGCCAGGAGCTTGTCGGTGAAGCCATCGAACACGACGTGCGGCAATGCCGCGGCGAGCACGGCTTTCCTGAGATTGGCATCGCTGCTCTTTTTCCGGCGCGCCGTCATAGGTCCTTCGCCCAGTGACGCGCTTCGCTTTCGAAGATCAGTTTTCCCAGATCCTTCATGCGGCTCGGATACAAGATGCCGTCCAGATGATCGCACTCATGTTGCACGACACGGGCATGAAATCCCTTGGCCGTCCGGGCGATTTCGCGCCCGTCGATATCGAAGCCGCGATAGCGGATGTGAAAGGGACGTTCGACGAAGCCGCGCAAGCCCGGCACCGAGAGGCATCCTTCCCAGCCGCCTTCGATCTCGCTGCTCATGATTTCGATCTCAGGATTGACGAGCACGGTCAGCGGCGCCGTGTGATCGAAGTGCTCGGATAATTCTGGGTCGCTGCGCTCCGGGGGCGCCTGAAAGACGACAACGCGCATCGGCACATGCACTTGCGGCGCTGCGAGGCCAGCGCCGTTCGCGTCGATCATCGTCTCGATCATGTCGGAGACCAACTTGCGTATCTCCGGCGCCGCCGGGTTTGCGACCGGCTGCGCCTTTTGCGCCAGCACGGGATGACCCATTCGCGCTATTTTGAGAATTGCCATGTCTTTGATTCCATTACATCCGCGTACATTCGAACGGAGCTTTTGCGAGTTTTTCCGGTACCCCTCCCCCCACCGAACATTTATTTACGATGGACAAATTTGCCCTCCGACGCCGACCAGCACCATATAGGAATGAAGTCAGCGTCCCGCAAGGGCCCAATGGACACATAGAAACCCTTCTGTTATCACCCGCGCCTCCCAAATTTGGGCCCAAAGGAGTGCATTTTGCAGATCATCGTTCGCGACAACAACATCGATCAGGCGCTGAAGGC
>Ga0070735_10005009_pt1 | contig 11049 bp, 9 predicted proteins | sample Coa_R1_FD_66443 | JGI IMG/M metagenome (GOLD analysis project Ga0070735, IMG submission 66443) | Surface soil microbial communities from Centralia Pennsylvania, which are recovering from an underground coalmine fire - Coalmine... | ecosystem: Environmental > Terrestrial > Soil > Unclassified ... | reverse complement strand
TCAGGGCTCCACTGATGCAGTGTACGTGATGGTGGTCGAAGACGGAGAAGATATCGCGGGAATGGGCGGATTGATGGGAACGGCAATGGCCGCGCGTGGCTATGCAGGCGCGGTGATCGATGGCGGGGTGCGTGACGTGGCATATTTGCGCAAAATCGGCTTTCCCGTCTTCGCCACGGGAATCGTCCCCTCCACCTCGGTGCATCACTACCGCTTTGCCGGAGCGCAGATTCCCGTACTGTGCAATGGAGTGCTGGTCAATCCCGGCGATATTGTTGTGGCCGATAGTGACGGCGTGGCCGTCGTGCCCAGAGCGCAGGCACAAGCCGTGCTCAGCACGGCACAACAGATGGACTACAAGGAGCACTCGATGTATGCCGTCATCGAGCAGTTGAAGTCGATCGTGCAGGCAGTGAAGAAGTTCGGCCGTCTCTAGGGGCGGGGCCTTGCACAAATCTGATTTTCATCAGATAATCCGGCACTTTCATTTTTTCGATAAAATCGGCCTCTATGACGGCTCGTGCCAAACGCAATTACGACATTACTGCCCTGCAGCGCGGGTTGCGGCTTCTGCACCTGTTCAGCGAATCTCCGCGTGGGCTCACCGCCAAGCAGGTGACCGCTTTATCGCGGCTGCCGGTGAGTACCGTCCACCGTTTTCTGGCGAATTTGGTGACTGCAGGTTTTCTGAACCGCGACGCGGAAGGCACCCATTACCTGGGAATCGCGTGCTTCTCGATTGGACAGGCGGCGGTAGGACAGCTCGATATCCGCCGTTTGAGCCTTCCGTATTTGCGCGAACTGAACCTGCAGACGCGCGAAACCATTCACCTGACGGTCAGACATGGGCTGTCGGCCGTGTATGTAGAAAAATTGGACTCGCCCGAGCCGCTGCGCATTCATTCGCGGATTGGCGCGGCGGTGCCTCTCTATTGCACCGCTGTCGGCAAGGTCATGCTGGCGTACATGCCTCCGGACGAGCAGGAGCGGGTTCTGCCCGAACTGAACATCAAGCGCCAGACGGCAAATTCGGTGGGAAATCTTCAGGAGCTCAAGGCGGAGTTGTACCGGGTTCGCAAGAACGGATATGCCTGTGACCTGGAAGAGAACGAGTTGCACATTCGCTGCGTGGCCGCGCCAATATGGGATCACACCGGGAGCGTGCAATCCGCCGTTAGCATCACCGCGCCGACAGTGCGGATGCCGGTCACGCGATTGCGTCAGCTGGCACCTCTGATCCAAAAGGCGGGGCTGCAAATCTCAGTTGAGCTCGGCTACCAGCCAGATGGGCCTCGGCAGGCTCGTGCATCAATGGACGGACACTACACGGCAGAAGGCAAGCTGGCAATTGCGTCTTTCAAATTATGAAATCGAAGGGAGCATCTATATGAATTTGACTTCGAGTCGAAGGACATTTGCGCTGCGGTTCGGTTCCGTTCTCTCCGCTTTGGGGCTTGCTGCCGCAGCAGCGCCGACGAACGGAATGGCGCAGACCTCCGCGCAGGATGCGAATGCCATCCGGAAGCTGAACAGCGAAGGCAAACCGGGCAGTGAAAAAGACGTCATCATGCTGGTGATTGTTCATAACGGCTTGATTTATGTCTCCGGGCAGGGCGCCCACGATACGCGAGATCAGAAGGATTGGACCATCGAATCTCACACTACCATGGTCATGGATAAGATCAAGAAGCACGTCGAAATCGGCGGCGGCACGGTCGACAGCATTCTTCAAGCGAACGTTTTCCTGGTGAAGATCGAGCACTGGGACGGCATGCACAAGGTATTCGCGACATACTTTCCACACGGTGGACCGGCCCGCACGACGGTTGCTGTAGCTGCGCTGCCCGGAGATTCGCTGGTTGAAATCAACTGCATCGCGGCGGTAACCCGCAAGTAGCCGAACAAGGAGCCCCACATGCGATTTACCTCGTGGAACCGGCGTGGATTTCTGGGAACAGCTGCCGCCACCATTGTCATCGGCGGCGGCGAAGGCCGCCCCGGTCTGACGATGTGCTCATTCACGCTTCAACCCGGCGAGGACAAAATCGTCGCCGAGCAATTGTCACGCGTATTACGGGAGCATTCCGCGTGATCTGCGTACCGCCGGGAGCGGCTTGAAATATGGCACCTTCCACAAGAGCTGCTACGCAGCCCACGTGTGGCTTACTCTGGCATGCGGAGCTTCGAACCTTTGGCTTTCAACCAGGCGTTGAATTCTTCGATCATCTGCGGGGTCCATTTAGCATCGATCTGTCCTGGCGTGTACTTCCCTTCCCGCAACATCATGTGACCCCATTCATCAATCATGTGATCCATCTCGGTTTCGTCAGCCAGTTTTTCCGCCAGCTGCGGAGGGACAAACGTAACTCCCTCCGGATCGCCGATGGCTATGTCTCCTGGCATCACGGTCACATCTCCGATTCGGATGGGGATGTTAATTCCGGTGAGCATGACATTCTCCAGAGCAGAGGGATCGACGCCGCGCGTGTAGACCTGAAATCCCGGCATCTCCTGAATACCTGTAACGTCGCGAATGGCGCCGTTCACGATCAGGCCGTTGTGGCTCTTCGAAAAGATGGCGGTCGCGAGATTGTCTCCAATGATGGTTCCGTACCGGACCTTTCCGAAAAGATCGACAACCAGGACGTCGCCAGGCTTAAGGATGTCGATGATCCAGGAGTTTTCATCACCGATGCGATTCTCTTTTTTTCCGTTGGCGCGAATCACCGAGTCCACGTCGGGACGGCGCGGCATGAACACCGCAGTCACCACTCGGCCCACCAGTCGTTGTCCGGGGTTAATTACTTTCCAGCCGCCTTCGAACTGGTTATGGAAGCCGGCCTCCTGAAGAACGTCCCAAGCCTCATCCGCAGTGACTTTTGTCAGACGAGCAAGCACGGCATCCGGAATATTCGGCCGTCCATCAGGAAACCGGTCACCATGCCAATCGGGAGTGAATTCAATCCGTTGCTCTTTGGAAAACAGATCGAGCTGAGCGAATCCGGGGGCCGACAACGCAAGCACGCACACCAAAGGAATGGCTGCAGAAAACGGCTTCATTTTCATCATGAGATTCATTTCAGAGTCCGGCGATGTGACTTCGATTGCAAACCGCTGGCGAAATTATCACAGGCCGACGTTCCAAACAATCGCACCGGGAGATGCCGCGGAGCGATTGCCAGTGTGGCGAGGTGCGGATGACCGCTGCAAAGCCAACTCGCGTGCGCTGGTTTCTCGTCTTCTGGCTTTTCATCCTGAGCGCCGTGTCTTATCTCGACCGGGTCAACATTTCCATCGCAGCTGGCTCGATTGTTGATGCTTACCATCTGACTGACGTGCAACTGGGGAAGGTCTTTAGCGCGTTGGTAGCGGGTTACGCGCTGTTTCAGACGGTTGGCGGTTACCTTGCCGACCGGTTTGGTCCTCGACGCGTCCTGACGGCGGGAGTTGTTTGGTGGGGAATCTTTACCGCCGCAACGGCACTCGTCCCTGCTGACATCGGGGGGGCGCTGCTTTTGTTTGTTGCAGTTCGGTTTCTTCTCGGCGCCGGCGAAGCAGTGATCTATCCTGCGGCCAATCAATTCGTTGCGCGGTGGATTCCGGTTCGCGAGCGCGGCATTGCCAACGGCTGGATCTTTGCCGGGGTCGGCGCCGGGGCTGGCCTTACGCCGCCTCTCATCACTTATCTCATGATTCACTATGGCTGGCGCTCGTCGTTCTGGATGTGTGCCGTTATTGGGTTTGTGGCGGGCGCCGTCTGGTTTTTCACCGCACGCGACAGTCCGGTGGAACATCCGCGAGTGTCCGCCGCAGAACTCGCGGCAATTCAATCCGGACTTACGGTGACGGACGCCTCACTACTTCCCAAAGCAAATGCCGGCGCGCTTGTGCCTTGGAGACGGGTTGTGCGAAGCCGCGAGGTCTGGGCGATCACGATCAGCTATTTTTGCTACGGCTATGTGGCGTGGATTTTCTTTAGCTGGTTTTATCGCTACCTCGCCAAAGTACGGGGGCTTAATCTCAAGGCAAGCGCTTTTTATTCCATGCTGCCCTTTCTGGCAATGCTAGCGTGCTGCCTGCTGGGAGGGACTCTAAACGATCGCCTTACAAAGTGGCGCGGACCACGGCTGGGACGATGCATCCTGGCAGCGTTTGCTATGGGACTAGCTGCAATTTTCATCGCATTTGGCTCGCAGGTTCAGGGCGTCCGGCTGGCGAGTGTAGTGCTTGCCGGTGGCGCCGGAGCGCTATATCTGTCGCAAAGCTCGTTTTGGTCGGTGACCGCGGATATTGCGGGAGGCTCCGCAGGATCGGTGTCGGGATTCATGAATATGGGCGGGCAGATCGGCGGGGCCCTGACCGGTTCACTCACGCCCTGGATCGCTGTGCGTTACGGTTGGACAGCCTCATTCCTGGTAGCTGCCGGTTTGTGTCTGCTGGGAGGGTTGAGCTGGCTTGCGGTAAATCCACTGAATGTCTTGACGCAGCCGGCAGCTGAAAATCTCGGAGCAGTTCCGGTCCTAAAGAGTATCAATTAGGTCACCATCGCCTGTGAATCTGCCTTCAGTGCCTTTTGCAGAGCCGGACCCAGCAGGGCCGCTGAGTTCCAGTCCAGATAGATTGTCGCATTGGGATGACGCCGCAAGATCGATGCCGGCGCCATAGGGCTGATCTCGCCCTCGAAACACGCTTTCACCGCCTGCGCCTTGCGCTTATCCGGAACCACGGCGAGGATTTCTTTTGCCTTGAGAATTTGCTGCGCCGACATGGAAATGGCTTGCTTCGGTACCTGCGAAATATCGGCGAACCAAGACTCGCCTACCTGCTGCTGGCGACACGCCTCATCGAGGTTGACGATGATATACGGCTCTTCGGTATTGAAATCAGCGGGTGGATCGTTGAAGGCAATGTGCCCGTTCTCGCCGATGCCGAGGAACGCAATGTCAATCGGCGCCGAGGCCAGTTGCTTGCCGACTTCGCGAATAGCAGCGGCCGGGTCGCGGGCATCACCTTCGAGCAAGTGATAATGCGTGATTCCGGCTTTTTCGACCAGTTGCTCGGTCAGCATCTTGCGGAAGCTTCCCGGATGCGTCATCGGCAAACCAATGTATTCATCGAGATGAAACGCTTCGACCTTGGTCCAGTCAATGTCCTTGACCTTGGTCAGGGCATTCAGGAATTCGAACTGAGATGCAGCTGTGGCCGCAATGATGCGGGCGCGCCCGCGCTCTGAGATGGCCTGGCGAATCGCACTCGCAGCTTGCTCGGCGGCGGCTTGACCCAAACTCGATTTGTCCTTGAATACTTTAAGCAGCATGGGATATCCCAAAATCAATCTGGGATTGGAAAGTGCAAATTATACAAGGCAAAATTCCGCGGCGATGCACTTGTGAACTGGAGTCTCATGGTATGAAAACACAGAATCCCGATCATAGCGGGACTGCCGTGACCTGTTGTATGACTCTTGTGTCGTATTCGCTGGATTTGTGTGGAGTGTTGCGATGACAGCATCTGAAAGACTTCGTGCCGCCTTAATCTTGACCGCCGTTCTTCTATGCGGCCTGCACTCTCCCGCACAGACCGTGACCGTTGACGCAGCCGCCGGCCATGCTGTGAACAAATTCAGCCCACTGTATGCCTTGGGATCAACGGTTGATCGTGTTCCCAGCAACGCAACCGATGTCTTCTTTCGTCCCGACCAGATCAAGAAGGTCCTCTCCGCCGGCTGGGGGGTGATCAGCTATCGCCAGAACACTGATTTGTTTGTACAGGCGTGGCACTGGAATCCGAAGGGCACATGGAGCGATCCCGCCGGCAAGGGATACTTCACCGGGGACGCCACTCCGACCAGCGAAATGATCCGCCACTCCTACGGCTACTCCCTGCGCCACCGTGGCTTCACGCGTAATGGGGGCACAGAGTTCGACGGCTACTCGCGTCTGGACGATGGAGATGCGGAATCGTACTGGAAGAGCAATCCGTACCTGTCCCATGAGTTCACCGGAGAGGAGGACTCGCTGCATCCGCAGTGGGTGGTGATTGCGCTCGATAAGAAAGAAAGCATTAATGGAATCCGGATCCGCTGGGCAGATCCGTTTGCACGCGACTTCCAGGTGCAGTACTGGGTTGGCGATGGCGACGCAATGGACGAGCAGGATAAGGGCGCATGGAGGAATTTCTCCTCCGGCACAGTTACGAATGGCAAGGGTGGCGCCTCGACTTTGCTGTTGTCACCGTCGCCCGTAACCACGAAATTCGTTCGCGTCTGGATGACTCGCTCTTCGAGCACCTGCGACACCCACGGATCCACGGACCGGCGCAACTGCATGGGCTACGCCATCCGCGAACTCTATCTGGGCAAGATGGGCGATAACGGCGAATTCAAGGATCTCCTTCACCATTCTCCCGATCAGAAGCAAACGCTGACGCTCTGTTCATCCGTTGATCCCTGGCACGAGGCCTCTGATCTTTATGTAGCGCCCGACCGCATGGAATCTGGTGATCAGCCCGGCTTCGATCTTTTCTTTACCAGTGGAATCACTCGCGGCCTGCCGGCGATTGTGCCGGTTGCAATGCTCTACAGCACGCCAGAAGATGCGGCCGCACAAATGACCTACATCAAGAAACGCGGCTATCCGGTTTCCTATATCGAAATGGGAGAGGAACCCGACGGGCAGTATATGCAGCCCGAAGATTACGCCACTCTTTACCTGCAATTTGCAACTGCGCTGCATCGCGTCGATCCAAATTTCAAGCTCGGCGGACCTGTCTTCGAAGGCGTGACTGAGGACATTAAGGTGTGGCCCGATGCGCAAGGACGGACGTCCTGGCTCGGGCGTTTCCTCGATTACCTGAAAGCTCATGGACGCATCCAGGATCTGGCGTTCATGTCCTTCGAACACTATCCCTACGATGGTTGCGAAACTCCTTGGGAAAACCTTTATCAGGAGCCCGAACTCATTACCCACATTATGAAGGTCTGGCGCGATGACGGCTTGCCTCGGGGAATTCCTCTGCTCGACACGGAAACTAATGCCCATGGAGGAGAAGCGTCCGTTGACATCTTCGGCGCCCTATGGCTGGCCGACTCTTTCGCAGGCTTTCTCACCGCAGGAGGCTATTCCACTCACTATTATCACGACCTGTCCTATTCTCCGCCGCATCCGGCGTGCCCCAATAGTTGGGGGACTTACCACCTGTTCATGACGGACGATCACTACGAGATCCAGCAGCCCACTTCGCAGTTCTTTGCCACTCAACTCATCACTCAACAGTGGGCAGAACCGAAAGATGCCGAGCATCTTCTCTATCGAGCTTCTAGTGACGTCAAGGATTCCTCCGGGCACGTCCTGGTGACGGCCTACGCGCTGTATCGTCCGGATGGGCAGTGGTCACTTATGCTGATCAACAAGGACCATGATCATTCCCACCAGGTCCGGGTCGTGTTTCATGACGCTGACGGGAATGGGGACTCATCCTTCGCCGAGGAAGTCACGATGATTACGTTTGGCAAAGAACAATATCAGTGGCACCCAGCTCGCAAGAAGGGTCACGCCGATCCGGACGGCCCGCCTGTGACTCGAACGCTCAATGCCGAGCAAGGCATGCTGTACAACTTGCCCCCGGCTTCGCTCTCGGTACTTCGCGGCGGCCTTGGCCATACGGGGCTGAAAGGTTCGAACTGAGAGGGCTTCCCTTACCTGCTCTCAGGCAGGAAGATGATCTTCGATTTCTTCGATCGGGCGTTTGCATTCGACTGCAATCGCGAACCCGGCCCCTGGACCCAGCGATTCCACTCGTACCACTTCGCCCTCGCCTGAGAGCCTGACTGGACGCCGGAATCGTGGACCGACCACATCCATCGTCAACCTCACGGGTGTGCGCAATGGAACCTGATCGTTGGCCGTTACCAGCAGCCCACCGACACTCACATTCTTTGTGATGGTTTCCATTTCACGGACCGTGCCAGCCCAGGGATAGCTTAGAGAGACTGGAAAGCGGAGGTCGAAGCGGCGATACCGTCGCTCTTTCGAATAGGGCCCGTGAATGCCTGGAGATTGGCTCACCCGACCATGGTAACGGACGGAAATTGGCCATGACAGGTGGCTAGCGACCATTGTCCTTGCGGACATGTCCGTTGGTGCATGCTGAGATTGCATTAGATCCCTTTGAACCACCCGCACGAACGATTCATGCCCTTGCGGCTTCGCTCACCCGTACTTACGGTATCTACCTTCAAACCGCCCCGTGCTCAAAACTGATCTCGATGAGCCGTGTTCCCTCGTGCGTTTTTATTGCGGATACCGCTCAACGGAAGAGCATGTCAAACACAGGGCGTGGCAAGTTTTTGTTGAACAATCTGGCCGCGGTATGCGGAGCGCTCTTTATCTCCGCAGCCCTCCCCCTGCTCAACGGATGCCAAGGTGTCAGCGCGAATAATTCGCAGCCCGCGCCGGGCGTTCTCGGATCGCTTTGAGTTTTGGCGATGTGACTGTAGGCCACAACCAACCGCTGGCGGTGACCGTCAGCAACACCGGTGCATCGAGTGTCACCATTTCCCAAGTTCAGACTTCTGGAAGTGCATTCACTGAAAGCGGGATCACTACCCCACTCACGCTGGGTCCAGGGACGAACACAATTATTAGCGTGACCTTCACGCCAACCGCGGCGGGCAATGCGACGGGAACCCTGACGCTTACATCGAATGCATCGAATCCCACGCTGACGGTCGCCTTGTCAGGAACGGGCACCACCACTGCCGGCCAACTTGGCGTTTCAGCTAGCACGATTGCGGTTGGCGATGTGGTGGTGGGAACGAGCGGAACCGCGTCCGGGAATCTGAACGCCACTGGCGCCAACGTCACCGTCACTGGAGCGAGCACAAACAATACAGCGTTTGTGGTGAGCGGGATCTCACTGCCCGTGACGATCTTCGCGGGCCAGTCCTCTCCGTTTACGGTTACCTATAGTCCTTCGACGACTGGAACGGCTACGGCTACGCTCACCTTTACCAGTAATGCTCAGCCGGCAACCACAATCGCGACTCTCACGGGGAACGGTACTCCAGCGCCGGTCCACAGCGTGAACTTATCGTGGAATGCGAGCACTTCCTCCAACATCTCCGGCTATAACATCTATCGCGCGGTATACACGACGTCCTGCGGATCATTCTCCAGGATCAACTCATTGCTGAATACTGGCACTCTCTATACGGATGCCGCAGTCACCGACGGTACCTCCTACTGCTATGCCGCCACTGCGGTGGACACAAGTAACGCAGAAAGTGGCTACTCGAATATCGTCTCCAACATTCAAATTCCTGCTCCCTAGCACTACTGCAACAGACGCATCTTTACCCCGACAATGGTCTCGTCCCAGCAAGACGAGGTCATTACTTCTTGACGCATTGTTGTGCGGAACGCTCGGTCGGGCGGCATTCGCTTCAGCATTCTTCCGTAACTTCCCTGCGTTCCTCTTCCGGACGGTTGCAGATTTCTGCATATGAGAAGGATTTCTCATCCCACCGTCTCCCAAAACCACGAGTTCAATATTTTTGTAACGAATTGGCGTCTCTTAAGCCGCAGTTCCCGTTTTTCCTTGACAGGATGGTCTTAAGCCCCGAGAATGAGCGACGGACAGCCTTGTAGTAAGTCCTCCCCCTTTTTTAGCGCTCCCAGTTCCCGGTCGTCCTTTCCTGAGCATTTTGAGCAGTAAGTCCCATGCGGAGGGACGAATGCTCAGTGCGGTTCCAGAAGTCTCCTTACAACCGAACAATGGAGAAAACAGCTATGCGAAAAGTGTGGGTCGCCGTCGTCGGGACAGCGGTGTGTCTTGTAGCTATTTCGTCAATACCGCCGGTTTTCGCGCAGTCCTTCAGTTTCCCGGTAGGTGGATTCACCACGAGCAACGTGTGCGCGAACAGCAGCACCCCACCTCCTTCCTGCCAGATCTTGACCAACGGTTTTCCATCCAGGCCACAAATCATCAGCGGTGGAATTTTACGGCTGACAACAGCGAACTCGAACCAGCATGGTTCGGCATGGTTCGACGTAAAGCAGCCGCTAGCAACGGGTTTCACCACCGCATTTCAATTTCAGGTCTCCAAGACAAATTCCTGCTTTGGATGCAGTTTTCCGGCAGACGGCCTGGCACTCGTCATCCAGAACGATCCATCTGGAACTGGAGCGCTCGGCTATACGGGGAATGGTCAGAACATCGCGTACGGCAATAATGACATTTCGACGGCCAGCGGACCAGGCAATGCCATCCTGAACAGTCTCGCTATCGAACTCGACACGCACCAGAACACCAATTACCTGGACCCCGACGGCAATCATATTGCGGTGCAAAGCTGTGGCCCAAACAACAGCAGCACGCTGACACCCAACAGTGCCGACCATAATTACATGTGCCCAAACGGCGCTTTGGCGAAATTGGCATTGCAGAGCCTCCCTTCCGGCTTATCTCTAACCGACGGGCTTACCCACACTATTACCGTTAACTACTTGCCGCCGGGAACTTGCAGCAGCAACTGCAACAACTTGAGCGTTTATTTCGATAGCACCCTTATTCTGCAAACAACCCTCAATATCGCCACGCAGTTGAATCTGACCAGCGGTAGCAGCGCATATATCGGCTTTACGGCGGCAACCGGGGCGAGTGTAGAGAACAACGACCTCATCAGCTGGTCATTCAGCCAGTGGCCCTTGTCCCCGATTACGATCAACCAGCCCTTGCAACCCACGGTTACGAATTTCAATTACACGTCGAATCTGAACGCTGTCACTGACTATTCGCAGAGCGGATTGCCGCCAACCTCGTTCCAGGGTGTGTTCATGCAGGGCACGGTGACAGCGATCACTGATGATCAGTTTTCAGCTCTGGTCAACAACACTCCGTTCCAGGGAAGTAGCTGCCAGCATCAGGACACGGGAAACGGAAGCTTCGCTTGCGTCACCACCACCGATTTGTGCACGACTCCTACAAATTCCCAGGCGACTGGCGCTAACTGCTTGACCACGGGAACGAATCCCCTGATTTCGGTTTCGA
>Ga0070735_10005008_pt1 | contig 11049 bp, 9 predicted proteins | sample Coa_R1_FD_66443 | JGI IMG/M metagenome (GOLD analysis project Ga0070735, IMG submission 66443) | Surface soil microbial communities from Centralia Pennsylvania, which are recovering from an underground coalmine fire - Coalmine... | ecosystem: Environmental > Terrestrial > Soil > Unclassified ... | reverse complement strand
GGTCCAGCCATACAGCGGGCTCGGCTTAAGGGCCGGATTGTAGAAATAGTGGATGCGGTGGTGGCTGTCGATCTGCTCGGTCACGTGCCGGACGATCATGCCGCCGCCCCGGTACACGTCCAGATCGATCATATTGAGCGTCCAGCTCTCCGGATGGGTGGCCAGGTAGGCCAGCCATCCGCCCAGCGAGAGCGCGAAGGCCGCGATGCCGGCCGCCAGCAGCACGGTCGAGGCGCCGCCAGCGCGGGGCCTGGCGCTCGGCGGGCTGGCGAGGACCGATCTCACGTCGCCAACCCTAATGGGTGCCGATAGTATTCGGGGTCAGGAGGCCGGATGTCGCAGACAGATACCGCGTCGCCGCCGTCGGACCTGGCGAAGCTCGTCCGGGTGCGGCAGGCGAGCATAGGCGCCGTGTTCATGCTCGTGATTCAGTTCATCCTGGGCATCATCTTCAACCTTTACGGGACGATTCCGCCGTCCGGCCACTCGTTCGGGCTGTTCTCCAACGGCTGGCTGATCCTGCACGAGATCATGGGCGTGTTGCTGGTCGGCGCGGCCATCGGGCTGGTGGCCCGGTCGTTCGGCACTGGCAGCGGTTTCGCCAAGGCCACGTCGGCCATCGGGCTGCTCGCGATCATCGCCGCGTTCGGCGCCGGGGTCGGGTTCACCCGCAGTACCGGCAACGGCGCGTCGCTCGGCATGGCGCTCGCGTTCGCCATAGCGCTGATCTGCTACGTGCTGAACCTCGCCCGGCTCCCCTCCGCCGACTAGCCGCCTATCTGATGAGCGTCCTGAGTCGATGAGCGTCGGACAGCTAGTCGCTACCGGACCGCTGCTGCTGGCCCTGCCGGTGGCCGCTACCGCGGGCGCCGTCACGTTCCTGTCACCGTGCTGCCTGCCACTCGTGCCGGGATACTTGTCGTTCATCACTGGCATGACCGGCGCCAGTACCGATGCTGACGCGGGTGCGAGCGGGGCCGCGGGCGCGGGTGCGAGCGGGGCCGCGGGCGCGGCGGCTTCGCGCGGGCCGGCCTGTGGCGGCGTCGTGGCGGTCGCGGCCGTACCGGTGGCACCACCGGTAACGTCAGCGGCACCACGCGGGCGGGTGGTGCTGGCCACGCTGCTGTTCGTGCTCGGTTTCTCGGCTGTGTTCGCCAGCGAGGGTGCCGTGGTGGGCGGCATCGGGCAGCTGCTTTCCGGGCAGACGCAGCTGGTGACCCGGGTGCTGGGCGCGTTCACCATCCTGCTCGGGCTGATGTTCGCCGGGGTCTTCGACCGGTTCACGTTCGCGGGCCGGATCTTCAGGCCGTCCGTCCGGCCCAAGGCCGGACTGGCCGGCGCGCCGCTGCTCGGCGTCATGTTCGGCATCGGCTGGTCCCCGTGCATGGGACCGACACTGGGCGCGGTATTCGGCCTCGCCGCCACGGGCGGCGCGGCTCGCGGCTCCACGATCGCTTTCGTGTACGCGCTTGGCCTGGGCGTGCCGTTCCTGCTCGTCGCGTTCGGCTTCCAGCAGGTCACGCGCGCGTTCGCGTTCGCGCGCAGGCACGCACGCGGCATCATGATCGCGGGCGGGGTCCTCCTGGTGTGCGTCGGCATCCTCGAGGTCACCGGCGCGTGGCTGACCTTCATGGGCTGGCTCAAGGTGCACTGGCCTGGCGGCTACTCCAGCTACCTCTAGCCCGTCCCGCACCCCCCGCGCTCTTTCGCACCCATGATCATGGGTCAAACCGGTCACATAGCGCCCGCTTTGACCCATGATCATGGAGGGCGGTGCTGGCGCTGGGCGGCGGCGCGCGCGGTAAGCGGTTCGCGGGCAGGCGTGTTCTAGCGGCGGGTCGCTGAATGCCTTGGCTTGCGCTTCTGCGCTGCCCGGCTCGCGTCCCCAGCCGCCTCGGCGGGGGGCGGCTGCGTCTGGCCCGGCTGCCGGGACGCAGCGGCCGGCTGGGCGGACTCAGACCGCTGGATGGCCGACTGCCCCGGCTGCTGCGCCCCCGGCTGCTGCGCGCCCGGCTGGTGAGCGGCCGGCGGCTCGGTGCTCGACCGCTCGACACCTGGCCGCTCGGTGCTCGGCCCGGCGAGCGGGTCGCGCCGCCGGGAGCCGGCCTCAGCTGCCGCCTTCGCCGCGGCGGCGATCAGCGCCTCAAACAGGTGCAAGTCGTCGGCTTCCTCCGGATGCCACTGCACCGCCACGCCAAAGGCGTGTCCCTGCAGTTCCAGCGCCTCCACCACCTGGTCTTCAGTCCACGCCACCGTGAGCAGCCCGCTGCCGATCCGGTTCACCGCCTGGTGGTGGCCGGCCGGCACCTTGGCCGCGCCCGCGCCGAGCGCCCGGCCGGTGCGGCTGGCCGCACTCAGCGTGACCTCATGCGTAGCCAGCTTGACCGGATCCGGCCGGTGGCTCTCGTTGCCCACCCGGTCCGGCAGATGCTGGGTCAGCGAGCCGCCGCGAGCCACGTTCAGCACATGCAAGCCGCGGCCGATCGCGAGGAACGGCAGGTCAATGTCGATAGCCGCCCGGACGATAGCAAGCTCGAACCGGTCACGGCGGAAATCGGCGGCCTCGGTCTGCTCGTGCGGCTGCTCGTCGTAGAGCGCCGGGTCCACGTCCCGCCCGCCGGTCAGCACAAGTCCGTCCAGCGCGGCGACCAGGCCGGCGACCGACGCGGCGGGCACCGGGGGCAGCACCACCGGAGTCCCGCCAGCCCGTTGCACCGCGCGTGTATAGCTGACCGGGGATACCACGGCCTCGCGAATCCAGTTGCCCCAGCGAGCAGCCTCCAGCTCGCCGGTGATGCCGATGATCGGGCGGGCCATCCGTCCTCCTGCCGCGTAAGGTTCCAGAGCCCATAATGGTCCATCACGACCACGCCGGGTCAGCACACCAGGAAAATGCCGCACCCGAGATCATCTTGCGACCTGATGCGCTTGGTCCCGACTTGCCGGAAATCGATTGTGACGTTCCGCTTTCGATGGGACACTGAGCGTGTGACAGAACCGGCCGGTCAGGGCGATCCGGAGGGGAATCACGCCCTCCTCTCATTGTCCTTGCTCGAGCCTGTCGCTGACGCGGCTATGACGTATTTTTACGGCCAGCTTTTCGCCATGGACGCCGAGATCGCCGCGATGTTCCCGGCCGCCCTCGACTCGCAGCGGCGCCGGTTCTTCTATGCCCTGCGCCGTATCGCGCAGGGGCAGGACGATCCGGCCGCCCTGGCCCGCTTTCTCGAGCGCCTCGGCCGCGCTCACCGAAAGAACGGCATCAGGGACAAGCACTTCGCGGTGTTCCGCCGGGCGCTGCTGGCCACGATGCGGCAGTTCTGCGGCAACGGGTGGACCGAGGCGGCGGAAGCCGCCTGGGCGGCCGCCTTCGATCATGCCGCGCAGGTCATGATCGACGCCGCGCGCAGCGAGCCGGGTCCGGCGTGGTGGATCAGCACGGTCGTCAGGACCGAGGCACGGACACCCGGCATCGCCGTTCTCACCCTGCAACCCGACCAGCCACTGTGCTTCCTGCCCGGGCAGCACGTCAGCGTGCAGACGCTGCACTGGCCCCGGCTGTGGCGCACGTACTCGATCGCGAACGCGCCACGCCCGGATGGCACGATCACGCTGCACGTGCGCGCTACTGAGGGCGGCATGGTCAGCCACGCCCTTGTCCACCATGTGCGGGCCGGCGACCCGCTGGTGCTCGGCGCGCCGGCTGGATCGATGGTCGCCGACGTGACGTCACGGCGCGACGTGCTCTGCCTCGCGGGCGGCACCGGCCTGGCACCGGTCAAGGCGATCATCGAGGCGATAATCACAACGCCGTTCAGCGGAAACGGGCGGCACAGGGAGATAGCCCTGTACGTTGGTGCCCGCCGGCAGCGGGACCTGTATGACCTCGCCGCGCTGCGCGATATGGAGCTCAGCTATCCGTGGCTGCAGGTGCTGCCGGCCATCTCTGCCGAGCCGGCCGGGGCGGCGCTGGCCAGGGACGTGCTGCCCGGGACCATACCCCAGCTCGCCGCGAAGGCGAGCTGGCCCGGTCGCGACATTTACATCAGTGGCCCCGACGAGATGATCCGCAAGACGGTGCGCATCCTGACCGGACTAGGCGCCCCCCGCGACCGCATGCACTACGACCTCCCCGCAGAAGACCCGCCCTGACCCCGGGCCGTTCCTCACACCTTGCGCCAGCTGGGGATCCAGGCGCCGTCGCGCACGGTGTAATCGCTGAACAGGGCCGGCGCCTCCGCCCTGGCGATCTCGCCGATCTTGCCGAACACCAGCCGGATCTCCTCCTCGGCCCCCGGATCGGTGCGCGCCTCGATGGTGTGGCGCAGCGCCCGGATGTTGGCGGTCCAGACCAGCCCGGTCGCGACTCCCTCCGGGGCGAACCGGCGCATGAACGAGGTCTTGTGCTTCTTCTCATGCATCTTGACGCCGTCTTCGTCGAGCCCGAAGTGCTCGGCCAGCCACAGCTGGAATTCCTCGAGCTGGCCGAGCAGCGCACCAGCCCGCTTCATCAGCTCCTCATCCGCCAGCGCCCAGGCCGGGAACCAGAACGGGATCTCGTCCAGCCGCACGAACCGCAGCGATTCCTGCGAGATCGCCGTGCCTGGCCGGTGCCGCGCGATCTCGTGCGTGAACACGCGCGACACGTTGTGCAGCACGAACGTGAAGCTGACGTGCTCCAGCACGGAACCGTGCTGCTGGCGCAGGATGTTCTCCAGGTACTTCACCTGGTCGTCGCGGACCCGCTGCACGTTGGGGTTGAGCCCAGGCTCCCAGGACCGGTAGCACATCTTCCCGGCGAACTCCGCCAGGTTCTGCGCGTCGATGTCAAGCTGATCGCGGTCGATCCGCTCCAGCCACCGCTCCCCGCCCACCTCGCGCAGGTAGGCGGCGACCGCCTCATAATCGACCGACGGCTTCGCGACCAGGAACACCTCGGGTTCAACGCTCCGCATGGCACACCACCCTACCGGTCAGCTCCCGGGGCGGCCGTCAGGCATCAGCGACGAGTTTCACCCAGCGCAGAGGGAGAGGACGTTGGAGATGACGCGGTGGCCGGCCCTGCCGGTGGCGGTGAGGATCGACTCGGGATGGAACTGGACCGCCCAGCGGCGCGCCGCCGGGTCCTCGATCGCCATCACCACGCCGTCCGCGGTGGTGGCCGTCACCGTGAATCCTTCGGGTACCGCGTCGGAGGGCGCGTACAGCGAGTGATACCGCCCGGCGGTGAACTCCGCGCCCAGCCCGTCGAGCATCCGCGACCCATCGGACACTCGCACCACACTGGGCTTGCCATGCGCAGGCTCCGGCAGCAGGGCGAGCGTGCCCCCAGCGTGCTCGACCATCGCCTGCAGCCCCAGGCACACCCCGAACACCGGCAGCCCCCGCCGGTACAGCTCACCGAGCAGGGCTGAGCACCCGAAGTCCGACGGCTCCCCCGGCCCCGGCGACAGCACCACGAGATCCGGCGCGTACGTGTCCAGCAGCTCAAACGCGAACCCATAGCGCAGCGTCGTGACCGACGCGCCCTCCTGCCGGAAATAGTCCCCCAGCGTATGCACAAAGGAATCCTGATGGTCGATGAGCAGGACCCGCGCCGGCGTGAGTCCCGGAGGGGTCCTGAGGGGGGCCTGGAGGGGATCGTCCCCCCGAGGCAAGTCCGCCTCGGCAAGCGCATCAAGGAGAGCGCGGGCCTTGATGTAAGTCTCCGCTTCCTCGGCTTCGGGTACCGAGTCGTACAGGAGCGTCGCACCGGCCCGCACCGCTGCCACTCCGTTCACGATGTGCGCCGTGCGCAACGTGAGGCCCGTGTTCATCGAGCCGTCGAAGCCGATCTTGCCCACCGCGCCGCCGTACCAGCGCCGCGGCGTCGCCTCGTGGTCCTCGATGAACTGCATCGCCCAGGTCTTCGGCGCGCCGGTGATCGTCACCGCCCACATGTGGGTAAGGAACGCATCCAGCGCGTCGAACTCCGGCCGCAGCCGGCCCTCGATGTGATCCACGGTGTGGATGAGGCGGCTGTACATCTCGATCTGCCGGCGCCCGATCACCCGCACGGACCCCGGCACGCACACCCGCGCCTTGTCGTTGCGGTCCACGTCGGTGCACATGGTCAGCTCGGATTCCTCCTTGGCCGAGCCGAGCAGCGCCGCGATGTTAACCGCGTCCTCCAGCGGCCCCTCCCCCCGCGCGATCGTGCCCGCGATCGGGCAGGTCTCAACTCTGTCCCCGGTAACGCGCACATACATCTCCGGCGACGCGCCGACCAGGAACTCTCCCGCCCCGAGGTTGAACAGAAACTCGTACGGCGCCGGGTTCCGCTGCCGCAGCAGCTCGTAGAACGCGGCCGGCGACTCGCACCGCCCGTAGAACACGTGGCTGGGCACCACCTCGAACAGGTCGCCGCACGCGAACCGCTCCCGCGCGACCGCCACCACCCGCGCGTAGCTGCCCGCCACTGGCTGCTCAGGAAGCTCCTGAGTCATAACGAGGGCACCCGTCTCCTCCCCAGACCGTGCCAGCCCCGCGGTCGATCCGGCGGCGGTCGCGAACTCGTACGAGTACCTGATCGCCTCCTCGCGCTTGCGGTCCAGCACCCAGATCCGGTCCGGCAGGTGCAGCACCAGGTCTCGCAGGTCCGCTGGCCGGTCCAGCCGCTGCCGCACCGGCTCGAACTGGAACGCCAGGTCGTAGCCGAACGCCCCGTACAGCCCCAGGTGCGGGTCGTCGCAGCCGAACGCCGCGATGACCTCGCGCAGCGCGCTGAACACGGTGGACCGCCGGCTCCGCTCCTCTTCGGGCACGTCGCCCTCTGGCTCCGGGATGCGCACCGTGTGCTCGTCGACGACCTCGCCCGCCTTGGCCATCGCGCCGAGGATCGCCGGCAGGACCACGAGGCCCCGCTCGTTCAGCGCCCTGGCGGTGAGAAGCCGACCACAGCCGGTGATCTCGACCGGCGGGTCGATGTACGCCATGTGCCACCGGCTGTACCGGCCCGGATACTCCATGCCGGAGCTGAGCACGCCGCCGCGACGGCGGTCGGCTTGCTGGGCGATCCGCTCCAGTTCAGCCGGGTCGAACGGCTCGGCGGCCCGGCTGACCCGGATCCCGGCGGGGGTGGTGAAATCGGTGTCCATCGTGGCCCCTTGCCTATGTGGTCGGTCCCGGGGCGGACATGAGAAAGCGACCGCCGTATCCGGGGCGGTCGCTTACGTCGTGGACGCGAAGGGTCAGCCGCCTACCGGCGGCGCCACCACTGCTGAGTTCGCGTCATGGCGCAGAGCATATCATCAGCCGGACGAGCAGACCGAACGCAGCGACGGCATCCGCCACGCGGCGGCCGCGCCCGCGATCAGCTCGGCCTCGGTCCGCAGTCCATCGCCGGACGGTATCCGGTCCTGCCCGTCGAGGAAGCCGTTCACCATCCGCACCACGTCCGGATCGCCGAGCAGCCCGCCGTGGAGTGCCTCGACGATGACGACCTGCGGCGGGTACCGGCACGGCGGCAGGGTGACCGCGTCCGCGAGCGGGATGACGGCGAGCCAGCGCAGCCCGTGCAGCCGGGACAGTTCGGAGAAGTAGGTGGCGCCGACCTGGCCGACCGAGTCGATGAGCTGTTCGGCACCGGTCCTGCCATACGGGGACATGGTGCCGATCAGGTCGTTCAGCGTGATCAGCGCCTCGCCAGGCACGCCCGCCTGGTCGGCCTGGCCAGGCTCGATGATCGGGCTGAGCATCACGATCGAGCCGAGCGGCAGCCCGGGATGCCGGGCCAGCATCGCGTACAGCCCGAGCGTGCCCTCGCTCTCCGCGACGATCGACACCGGCGCGCGCACCCGGCCGTACAGCCAGCGGACCTGGTTCGCCATCCGGTCCCCGATCTCCTGGATTGGCAGGTCGCTGGCCCGGTGATAGGCGATCGGCAGGCCGGCGGCGGTCAGGCCCAGATAGGAGAACTGCTGCACCAGCATGCCCGGCTCGGTCTCGGCGAGCGTGTTCGCGTCAGCGCAGCAGTTGGAGCCGAATCCGGCGACCACCAGCAGCGCGGCGCGCACCACCTGCTGCTGCGCGCTGACCGGCAGCGCCGTCACCGGCTCGGGCGCGATGTGGATCGTGCCGGTGAACGTGAGCCGGGCTACGCCGACCACCAGGCCGATGACCACCACGACCGCTACCGGGGCGACCGGCATCCAGGTGAAGCGCGGCACCTTCGCCGTCGCGACCGCGGTGGTCACCCCGTACCAGGCTCGCGCGTTGAGCAGCCCGGCCAGCGCGGCGACAGGCAGGAACCCGGCGGCGTTGAGCTGCGGTGAGATCGCCGCGACCGCGGACAGCACGACGAACCCGCCGAGCAGCCAGGCGACCGCGCTGGCCGCGGGCAGCCTGCCCCACCAGGCCGGCCCGAGCCCGCCGTGGCTAAGCAGGATCGCGCTGCCGAGCAGGATCGGCACCACCGCGAGGAACGGCCACGAGAACGGCACCAGCGCCACGCCGAACATCACCGTCACCACCGGCGACAGCACCAGCCACACCAGCAGCGTGAGCATCGCGCACGAAGCGAACACCGCACCAAAACGTGGCTGTGCCATGCCCTTCGGCCAGCTCAGGAACACGAACACGGCGTCCACGGCGGCGCGCGCGGCGAGCAGTCCTATCAGCGTGAGCGTGAAGCCCAGCCACGACTCGCCGAACGTGAACAGCCACCGCAGGTCGTGATAGCCCGCCAGCGGCGGCAGCGCGGTCACCTGGGGTCCCAGCACCCGCGCGCTGGGAGCCAGCCATGCGAGCACAGCGGTCTCGGTCACCGCACCGCCAACGGCCAGTGCGATCAGCCACCGATGCTCGGCGAACCCCCGTAGGCGCCCCACGGCCATGTAAACAAGGCTAGTACGACATTCCTTACCGCCGTCGGAGGCGGACATCCAGCGAGTCGCGGACAGCGTCCCCGATCAGGCTGAACCCGATGATGGTGAGGACCAGCAGAATCGCCGGCGGGTAGATCTCCCACCAGTAGCCGTTGAACAGGTTGTCGACGCCGTTGTTCAGCATCTGACCCCAGTCCGCGTACGGCGGGGGCATGCCCAGGCCCAGGAAGCTCAGCGTCGCCATCGCGGTGATAGCGTCCGCGATGCTGAACGTCGCGTTCACGATGATCACGCTGAGCGCGTTCGGCATCATGTGCCGCCACATGAGCCTGCCCGTCCCGCTCCCCATCGTCTTGGCCGCGAGGACGAAGTCCCTGGTGCGAAGCGACAGCACCTCCCCGCGGACCAGGCGTGCGATGCCCAGCCACGATAGCAGCGACAGCACCAGGATGATGGACAGGAGGTTCGGCGGGAACAGCGTCACCACGATCAGCAGGAAGACCAGGGACGGAATAGCGAGCAGCGTGTCAAGCGCGCGCATCATGACGCCGTCGACGATCCCGCCGCTGATACCGGCGATCGCCCCGTACAGCGTTCCGACCACCGTGGTGAGCGCGGCGACCGCGAAGCCGAGTTCCAGCGACGACTGGCCGCCGACCATCAGGCGGCCGAGCACGTCGAAGCCGAAGTCGTCGGTGCCGAGCGGATGGCCAGCGCCTGGCGGCAGGTCCTTGACGTTCAGGTTCGTGGCGGTCTGGTTGGAGTGATAGACGAGCGGCCCCAGCACGCAGAACACGACGATGAGCAGCACGAGGGCGAAGCCGGCCCGTGCTTGCCAGTTCCGCGCGAACTCGCCGAGCCCCAGCCAGCGGGCGCTGCCGCTGCCGCCGGCGACCTCACCGGCGTCGAGCGCGCCGGGACGGTCAGCGAGCGCTGGACGCCCGTCAACTGCTGACATACCGCACCCTCGGATCCAGGATCCCGTAGGCGATGTCGGCCGCCAGGTTGCCGAGCACGGTCGCGATACCCACCAGCAGCGTCGAGCCGAGCACGATCGGGTAATCCTTCGCTATCGCCGCGGTGACGATCAGGTCGCCCATGCCCTTGTAGTTGAACACGTACTCCACCACGACAGCGCCAGTGACCAGGCCCGGCACCGACAGGCCGAGGATCGTGATGATCGGCAGCAGTGAGTTGCGCAGCACGTGGCGAAACAGCACCAGCCGCTCGGGAAGGCCCTTCGCCCTGGCCACCCGCAGGTAGTCCTGGGCGAGCGTGTCGATCACCGAGGAGCGCATGTACCTGCTGAAGCCAGCGATCTGGATGACGACCAGCGTGATGATCGGCAGTGCCAGCTCCCGCGGCTGCGCCAGCATGCCGCCGATCGACGTCGCGGACGGGGCTTCCGGCAGGAAGACGTGCGTCTGCACCGCGAACGCCGCCACCAGCATGACCGCGACCCAGAACGCCGGCATCGCGTACAGCGTGAACGTGACGCCGGTCAGGACGTTGTCCCCCATCCCTCCGCGCCGGACCGCCTGGTAGACGCCGAGCGGAAGGGAGACCAGCAGCGCGAGCGCGGTGGACGTGCCGAGGAGGAACAGGTCACGCGGCAGCCGGTCCGCGAACAGGCTCGTCACCGGCTGCTGCTGGTACATCGACGTCCCCAGGTTGCCGTGGAAGACCTGGGTCACATAGTCGGTGAACTGCCGCCACAACGGGTGGTTGAGCCCGTAGGTGGCGTCGAAGATCGAGATCCTGGCGGCCGTGGCCCGGAATCCGAGAACGGACCGGGCCACGTCGCCGGGCTGCAGGTGGATCAGGATGAACGTCACGATCATGACACCGATCACGACCGCGATGGCCTGCCCCACCCGCCTGATGAGATAAGACGTCACGTTCTGGTCAGCTCTTGAAGTACCACAGCTCCTCGGTATTGCCACCGGAGAACGAGTTCAGCGGCGCGTAACCGCCGAGATTGCTCTGGTAGACCTCGATGCCCGCCCGCAGCGGAAGCCACAGCAGCGGAAGCTGCCTGGCCGTGTAGTCCTCGTACTGGTAGAAGGTCTGCAGGTCCGAGCTTGCCTCGGTGGCCGCGATCAGCTTGTCCTCATTCGGGTCGGCGAAGCCGCCGTAGTTGCCGGTGCCGCCGCTCGACGCGATGCCCTGGTCGGTCGGGTACAGC
>Ga0070735_10005007_pt1 | contig 11050 bp, 7 predicted proteins | sample Coa_R1_FD_66443 | JGI IMG/M metagenome (GOLD analysis project Ga0070735, IMG submission 66443) | Surface soil microbial communities from Centralia Pennsylvania, which are recovering from an underground coalmine fire - Coalmine... | ecosystem: Environmental > Terrestrial > Soil > Unclassified ... | reverse complement strand
GCCGCTGCCAAACCCGCCGCACAACGCTCCGGCGAAAAGGCTTCTACAAGCCTAGTACTGCGCTGGCCCATGCGCGAGGCAAGTTGCAGATCGCGCGCCAAGACCTCCATTACCTCCGCCAGTTTCTCTACATTGGCAGCGGGGATAACGTAACCGTTCTCGCGGTCGTGCACAAGATCTGCGGTTCCGCCGGCAACATCCGTGGCAATAATGGGAAGGCCGCAGGCCATGGCTTCATTCACCACGAGGCCCCAGGGATCGCTCAAGGTTGGGAAGACCAGCGCATCGGCGAGGGCATAGTAGGAAGCAAGTTGGTCACGCTGGGCGAATCCGGGAAAAACGACGACACCCGGATTAATCTTCGGTGCGCTCTTCATTAATTCGTTCCTGGCCACTCCCTCGCCGACGAACACCATTCCAACCTTAGAGCGCAGATCGGGCGCGAGTCGAGTGTATGCCTCGAGCAGGTGGAATACACCTTTCTCTTGAATGATTCGCCCTGCGTATAGGAAATATCGCCGCGGCAGGTTCAGCTCAGTCCGGCATTGCTGCTGACGATCTCTCGCCCAGCGAGCCCGGGTGGCGAACCGCTGAATGTCTACTGCGTTGGGCGCAATGTGAATCCGTTCCGCGGGAATGCCCATGGATCTCACATACTCAAAAGAGGACTTGCCCGGCACCGCAAATGAGTTGCAGTTGCGGATGAACTGGCGCTTGATGACGTCTACAAGAGGGCTGTGATGACGCTGATCAAGGCGGGTGCTTTCGATCCACGCCGCAAAGTGTGCAGAGTGAGATTTCGCCCAGGTCAGGGCCTGCCAAAAAGCGGCGTGATTGTAGCCTCCACACAAGATCGAGTTGGGACGGAAACGCCGCAGGGCCGGCCCTAAGCCCCGATTCGCCAGCACATGCCAACCCGTACATCGCCACCGCCAGGACGGAAGCACTTCGTAGGAGAACTCGATTTCGTCCTTGTAAACCAGCCACTGGCGCTGCGTAGGGTCGGTCTCCGCGAGGAAGATGACGTGGAGGTTGATACCATCCTGACGGGCCAATGCGTTGAAGACAGGAATGCGGTAGGGCGAGATGATTTCCGTCAGCAGTGCAACCCTGACGGTCTTCGTCATGACAGCGACTCCCGATAGATGGACAACAGCTTACTCGCCTGATGAACCAGAGTGTGCGCCTGAAGCACCGTTTGCCGGCTGTTGTGGCCGAGGGTCTCACGCAAGCGTTGATCGGAGAGTAATGCGTGCAAAGCGGTCGTCAGGCTGTTGAGAATTTTCGGCTCAACTAACCAGCCGTTCTCTCCATGGCGGATGATTTCCTCGACTCCCTGACCGCGGCACGCCACTGCGGGCCGCTCTGCGGCCATCGCTTCCAGATACACGCAGCCGAGGCCTTCATACCAACTGGGCAAGGCAAATAGTGTGCACGCTCTCATTGCCGCTGCCACCTCGGCACGCGGCCTGCGTCCCAGGAAGTGCACTCGGTTCTCGATGTGCAGTTCGCGCGCGAGATGCTGCAGCCGACCGCGCTCTGGCCCGTCTCCTATCATCCTGCACTGAAGTTGTGGATGGGCCGACGTGATCTGGGCCACCGATCTTAGGAGCAGTTCGTGTCCTTTGATGGGGATCAGATTGCCGACACTGAGGATCGTTGGGCCCGCCAACGCGGCGCTGTCTGCTGGAACAGGCCCCGGACTAAACAGAGTCGGATCGACGCCGTTATATACGACACTGATATTGCCAGCACCACCACCTAGCCCTTCGCGCACGCGCCCTGCAACCTGTTCACTGATGCAGATGACTCGCGCGGCGGCGGCATAGACATTCTTGCAGGCCTTAGAACAACTGCGCCCGAACCAGCCGGGAACTTGACGAGTGGAAAAGGCATCCAGCCCGTGAACAGTCACGACGAAGGGAATGCCGAGATCCCTTGCCAGCAACATGGCAGCCTTCCCGCAGGGCAGTGCGGCATGGGCGTGGATCAGACGGATTGGATGTTGCGCGTGGAGCCGCCGCACAAGCGATGTTAGAGATGCATACAGGAATCGTCCTGCGCTGGCTAGTCCTCCATTCCCGGGGAAGCAATAGTATTTCTTCCACGTTGCTGCGGGCGCTTTCGGGTCGCGACCGGGAAGCGAGCGGTGCATTGGGCGAACGGCAGTCACTGACGACACAACTCCCTGACCCTGCAGCGCGCCCACGGACTCGGCAATGAAGCAGCCGGAGGCATCGTCTGCAGCCGTCGGGTAGAAGGGTGTCAGGGTTAGTATGTGCATCGGGAGCGACTAGTCTTAATTTATCAGCCCGTGGGCTGATTCAACCCGCGCGTCGATCGAGTTCGACGCCGGTTTTCGCCGTCTGCAGCAAGGAATTCCAGCGCTGAGCCACAACCCGCCAGTCGAACATTTCGCGGCAGCGCCTATGTGCTGCGCTTCCAAGTTTGGCCGCGTTCTCCGGATTGCCCAGCAGCATGCACATCGCGTCTGCAAAACCTTCGATGTCTTCCGGATCGATCAAGAGGCCGGTGTCCCCCAGGATCTCGGGTATTCCGCCTCGTCTTGATCCGATCACCGGAGTCGCACAGGCCATCGCTTCGGTATTCACCAAGCCGAATGGCTCCTGGAAAACTGATGGACACGTGAAGCAAGCTGCTCTCTGAAACCAGGCGGGGAGGTCCCGATCATGGTGAAGATACCCGGTGAATTGGATGCTGCCCGGGTGCTTCCTGGCAGTCGAACTGGCCAGCGCCTCCACCTCGCGAACATACGGCGTCGGCACATGAGACCCGAACCCAGTGCTGCCACCGATCACTAGTTTCGCGTCGGGATGTACCTTGAGGACTCGACCGTGAGCTTGAACCAGTTCCAGCACCCCCTTCTCGGGATGAAATCTCCCGACGAAGAAGATCGTCTTTGGTTCACGTAGTTCTTCACGCCAGCAAAACAAATTGGTGTCCACTCCGTTCGGAACAACGTTTGTTTTGGCCGACAAAGGGGCAGACTTTGCCGCGAATGTTTTGCGCAGATATTCACTGCAAACCGCAACAATATCGAGGGACGGCGCGAGTTCGTCCAGCATGCTTGCGGTCCAGTGGCCCAGGTGATCGTTTTGAAGATGCAACACAATCATTCCCGGGTAGCCAAAATCCCGAAGTGCTCGCGCCCATTGCGGCCGGTTGTGAATGTGGATGATGTCGAATGCTCGAAGCCGGGAAAACAGGGCTCGCAGCCATAGCTTTTCTTCATACCGCCGGGCAAGGGGAATCTGCGAGATCAAGTCGCAAAGCTTCCACGAGGAACTGGTTGCATGAAGCAGTGGATATTGGTCTTCGACGGCGGTGGGATAGCCAAATACCGTCACATCGAACTGGCTGACCAAGCGGCTGTAAACCTCATACGTCCAGCGCGCCAGTGCTCCTCCATAATAAGGACTGAACTTTTCCCGGCTCGAGAGGAGAACCGCAACGCTTACTTTCGGTCTTGAACTGTGTGTCATGGATTCAGCGATCTCGATATCGGGCTCGCTTTCCTTCGTTCGCGCCATCACGATCGCTGACACCGAAGCCAGCGCACGAATCTCTCGAGACCTTCCGCCAGTGACGTTGCAGGCCGGTAACCCAGCAAGCGAGCGGCTTTATCGGTATTCGCCCATGTGATGGGAACATCGCCGGGCTGCAATGGCCGCGGATCGCGAATCGCAGCTCGGCCCGTAGCGCGCTCCAGACCTTCGATTAACTCGTTCAGCGAAACCGGATGCGAATTGCCGAGATTGAATATGTCAAACGGAGTCTCACTTGGCGGGAATTGATAGTCCAAGGCTGCCAGCACTCCTGCCACCGTGTCATCAACGAAAGTATAGTCCCGCCCCATCGAGCCGTCGCCGAAGACCGGGATTGGGTTACCGGCCTCCATCAAAGTCCCGAACTTCCGGATCGCCAGATCAGGGCGCTGGCGCGGGCCATACACCGTAAAGAACCGCAAGCAAACCGTCGAGATCCCGTACAGGTGAGCGTAGGTGTGACAGAAGAATTCTCCTGCCAGTTTGGTCGCCGCGTACGGGGAGATCGGTCGCAAGCAAAGATCGTCTTCCGTGAAAGGAACGCGGTTGGTGATTCCATACACCGAACTCGACGAGCCAAAGATGAAACGCTTTACTCCCAGTTGCCGGGCCAACTCGAGAAGGTTCACCGTGCCTCCCACATTGACGCCCTCGTAGAGCTTAGGGTTTTCAATGGACGGCCTCACCCCGGCTCGCGCCGCAAGGTGAATGATAGTATCGGGCCGCAACCTTGTGATCGCTTCACGAAGTGCTTCGAAGTCGCAGAGGTTGAGTTCGCAGAAGGCAAATCTGCCAGTCTTGCGCACTTCTTCCAGATTTGCCCGCTTGGCGGCCGGTGAGTAAAAGTCATCGAGGCTGTCCACCACGGAGAGCTGCATACCACGACGTAGAAGAGCCTCCGAAACATGGGAGCCGACGAATCCGGCTCCTCCTGTGACCAAGACATGATTCGGAGGGGAACTCAAGCTTGCGAAGCCTTTCGGGCAAAGACGTGCGAGTAAACGACCCCACCGCGGCTGAGTTGGAAGGAGCACATTTCAATATCGCGGAAGCTGAGGGAACTCAGAGTGTCGTGCACCCAGGCAGCGTCGTAGGTGATGCTCTGCATGAATGGGCTCCACTGGTGGCGCGCCAACCGGAAGCGGTGATACCATCCCTTTATTCGTCGCAGCGCCATGTAAGCATTGTGTGCTCCAGCAAACCAGCCGCGCACCACCGGTTTCAGATTCGCGGGCCATTGGTGCATTGGCATCTGAATCATGATCGTGCCGCCGGGCTTTAATACCCGTGCCATCTCCCGGAAATAAGCGGCTGCGTTCTCGATGCGGTCAAAGTGCAGGAAAACAATCACCGAAAACACGGCAGTTACGCTGAGGTCTGGGACGGGAAGCGAGATGCCATCCGTCAAGTGCAGATGCACATTTGAACCTACATGCTGCCGGGCATAGTTGATCATTCCCTCGGCAACATCCAGGGCATGCACTTCCGCGAAGTCTTTGGCGATATGACGGGTTAAGCGTCCGGCTCCGCAACCGATTTCAACGCAGCTTTCCCGCTCGACCCCGTAACTTTGCCAACGCCGCATGAACTCTTCCCAGTCGCTGCGGCCAGTCTGGTAGAAGTCGGCATCGGTCCAGGGAGTGGGCCCATCCCGCTCTTTTCCGGGTTGTGGAATTACGCCGAAAAGCGGATCCTTCTCGCCCCAGGCCTGCCACTCCTGGTTCGACTCCGGAATACGACTCTCGACGCTCCCCGCTAGCGGGGTCTTCATCCTGATCCTCCACGGCGGGAACACTGAATTCTATGGCTTACATAGTAGCGTGCTTTCACAAGTTCTTCGGCCATAAACAGATTACAAATCCTAGATTTGTGATCGATTCCACAGTGCCCCGCCAGCCCAGTAGACCGCGGCATAGACCAAGGCGCCCAGTACCGCAAGAACGGCCACGTTCAGCGTGACGATCGAGCGGACAAACAACAACCCCGCGGCCATCACGCCAGATGCAATCACGGAAAGTCCCAGCGCTTTCAACAGGCTCGGACGTGGCAGATCGCGGACAAAATGGTAGTTCGCGAACGCCACCACCGCCTGGCTGATCGCAGTGGTGAAGGCGGCGGCAATGGCGCCGTAGCGCGGAATTAGGAACAGATTCAAGACCACGTTCACCACCGCTCCCGCTATAACAGCATAGAGATATTTCTTTTCCCGTGCGCTCGGAATCAGTTGCGATCCGAAGTAGCTGGCCAGCGGGGCAACTACGATGGTCAGCATGAGCCAGCGGAACAGCCTTGCCGTCCCAGTGTACTGCAAGCCGAGAGCAAATCGAGTCAGCGGCTCAGCCAGAATGAAACCCCCGGTTGCAATGGGAAGCGCCAAGCCTATGCTGGCCTGCCCTAGCCAGCCAAGATAGCGCTTTTCGTTCTCATGGTGCGGGCCTGTCGCCTCCGAGAGCAACGGAAAGAAAACCAGCCCGAGGATCGGGGCGAATGACATGGAGATCGACATCAGGCGGTAACTGGCGACGTAGAGACCGACTTCCGCCTCGCTGCGCATATAGCGCAGCATCACCGTATCGATCTGGTCGTAAATCATCGACATCATGCTGGCCAAGCCCATGATCAAGCATATCGGGAGAAAGGTGCGCCAGACATCAGGCGAAATGACTGGCCACGGGATGCCATACTCGCGCCGCGCCGGCAGCCAGATAAGTAATGTTCCTACCAGCAAAGATACAACGGTTGCGACGGGCACGATCCACGCATCGGAGGGGTGCCTTACCAACGCGAGGATGAGCCCACCATAGATCAACTGGCCCGCGGTACCGCGCAACGTGACCATCCACATCCGGGAACGGGCCGTGAACACCCACTGCGCATCCATGCTGTTCACAAGGAAGACCAGACCCGAGAGGAGAATCAGCAGGCGAGTCGTGAAGTCGCGCGGCGCGAGCGTGAGCGCGAATGCGATCAACAGAACGTAGGAGACTACCGCAAATGCAACTCTGGCTCCCAGCACATGCTTCACTAAGAAATGGACTCGGCCCTTATCTTTGGCCGCTTCCCGCAAAGCGTAAGTGGAAAAACCGGGAGAAGCCACCAACCCGAAAAATCCCGCCGCCGCCGTGGCAAAACCTATCTTGCCGTAAGTCGTTGGACCCAGCGCGCGCACCAAAAACGGAAACACAACGAGTGGTGTCGCCTTACTCAGAATATCGAGCGCGAGTAGCGCCCCCGAATTGTTGATCACACGCGCCAGACGCATAGTGAGAAAATCTTAAAGGACTGATTTAGAGATTCAGAGCTGTCCTACCCGGCGGATCAGCACCATCCATCGAAAAAGTTGGTCGCTGCAGTCGGCTCCCGCCATGTGCTGAGCGTAAAGCTCGCGCGCTGGCGATGGATCAAGAATCTCCTGCAACGCAACGGGATAATTCGCCAGGTCATTCTCCACGCGCTCATGAAGTTCCGTACGGAGCCAACTCGCCAGCGGAGGCGTAAAGCCTTGCTTCTTCCGCCACCGAATCTCAGGTGGAACCCACGCCGGTAGCGCCTTCCGAAGCACGGCCTTCCCCTGCCCATGGGCCAAGTGATAGAGCAGAGGCAAGTGAGTGACGTATTGAAATAAAGCCGTGTCCAGGAATGGCGCTCTACATTCAAGAGCACTGCGCATGCTGGCACGATCCACCTTGACCAGAATTTGTTCTGGAAGATATCCAAACAAAGTTGCTTCCATAGCGGACCGCGGGTAAGAAAGCCGGGAGTGATGCCGATGAGCAGTTTCGAGTTCTGCCAGACCGGCCTCGGCCTGTTCGCAATGAGGAGGAAGAAACCATTTCAGGAGCGTAGTCTGGCCCTGCCCGGCGCGAAGAAGCTGCCAATCGTTGTGCCTAAGAAAATTAACCAAACCCCGCCCGCGCCATCCATCGCGGTAATGCTCGAATGCTTTCTCCGCCAGGAAATTTACTCCCGGCGTGCGGCGAAGCTGATGCCAGTGATAGTAGGCGAAAGTCGGACGGTAGCCGGCGAAACACTCGTCTCCACCGTCGCCGGAGAGCATAACCTTGCACTGCTGTCGAGCGGCTCGGCAGACCGCAAAGGTTGGGAACATGGAAACATCCGCAAAGGGTTCGTCGTAGTGATCGATGAGATCTTCAAAGAGGGGCAATAGTTCTCGCGACGAAAAGTGAACATCATGGTGATCGGAATCGAGGTGCGTCGCAACCTGCCTGGCGAACGGAGCTTCATCAAGCTGCTTGTCATCAAACGACGCGCAAAACGTGCTGAACCGAACTGCCGGCAAAAGATCTCTGACGGCACAGGCAATCGCAGTCGAATCGATCCCACCTGACAAAAACGCACCGACCGGAACATCGCTGCGCAGACGAATTCGCACCGCCTCGCGTACGCGCTCGCCAACCACTTCGATTGCTTCCTCTCTGGAAGGGACTTTGACGCCTCCATCGCCATTCGCGGAGAGTTCCGGAGACCAGAACTGCGTACTCACAAGATTAGCGTTGCGTCCGACACTGATCGCCTCACCCGCTCGGAGTTTTCGAATCTCCTGCACGTGCGTGCGAGGTGCGGGAATGTAGCGCAGCGCGAGAAACTGAGCGACGGCGGCGATGTCCAGGCTCCGGTCGATGCTGGGCAACGCCAGCAGCGCCTTCATCTCCGAAGCAAAGGCGAGTCCTCCGCCGGCAAGAGACGCCCAGTAAAGCGGCTTCTCGCCGAATCGATCCCGCGCCAGCAATAGTTCTCCTCGGCGCGCATCGAAAAGAGCAAAGGCAAACATACCTTCAAGATCGTTGAGCAGATCTTTTCCCTTGTCTTCGAAAAGGTGCACCAGAACTTCGCAGTCACTGTGCGTACGAAAGCGGTGTCCGGCCGCAATTAGCCTCTCCCGCAGTTCGACGTAGTTGTAGATCTCGCCGTTGCACACCACCCACGCGGATTGATCTTCGTTGGCAAGCGGTTGGGCGCCGCCTTCGAGGTCGATGATCGCCAAACGGTTGTGGCCGAGGAGGCAGCGATTATCCATGAGGAGGCGCTGCTGATGACCATCCGGTCCGCGATGAGAAAGCAGAGCCTGGGCGCGCTCCGTCCACGCGAGCCAGCGCTCGCCCAGCGGCGCAAAAGGGTCAAAGATGCCGTAAATTCCGCACATTCGGAGGATCTAGCGCTTTGCGGTCACAGACTCGAACACTTCCTGCCATTGGAAAGCGATGCGGTCCCAATCAAACCGCAGGGAATGCAACGCAGCCGCGCACGACATTGACCGCCGCAAGTTCGGGTCGCGCAACAGCAATTCCATTTTTTCAGATAGTTCAACATCGGATTCTACCAAGAAGCCGCTTTCGCGATTCAGCACGTAGTCCGGCCGATACAGATTCATCGCAATGCTCGGCAGTCCACAGGCACTGGCTTGCCCAAGGACTTGAGGATGGCCCTCCAGAATGCTCGGGAACAGGAATAGGTCAGCCTTGCGCATTTCGCCGCCGAGTTCCGCAGGCGTCAAATGGCCCATGAATTCGATGTTGTGGCAACCGAGCTGTCGCGCCAAAGTGCGGCAGGCTGGTTCGGTCTCCCCGCGTCCCGCTAATCGAAACCGTACATTAGGATGACGAGCCGCTTGCTGGATGATCAGTTCCACGCGCTTACGCGGCTGAAAAGATCCAGCATAGAGCACTATCGGCGAGGCCAGCTGAGACGACTCTTGTTCTCGCGGAAAAAAGAATCGGCGATCAATTCCATTATGAATCGTGCCTGCCTCAATCCCGAACGTGCTGAGCACGGTTTCAGCTACATACTGGGAATTGGCGAAGATTGCATCCGCCTCGCGAATGGAGCGGCCCGCAAGCTCGGCTGTCTCTCCATTCATAATCATGACGACGTGAGTAACCACGGCGGTTTTCAGTCGGAACTTACGGCGCAGCGAGAAGAAGAGATTATCCAAAGGGCCGAATCGCGGGTAGAAGTAAACGTCGGGTCGAGCGACCAGCAAACGGGTCAGGAAGCGCCGCGTATTTCCGTGTGCGAGCGCAGGGATGAGAACTGTGTTGGGCCGCGAGGCAATTCGGGGATCCGGGTCCTCACCCGAGAACATGCTCACATGAAAGCGCTCCGCGGAAAGCCTCGCCACAATTTCCTTCACCGTCAATTGCTGGGCATTTGTGGCGTTGGCATCAGCGTGAGACGGAGTGAAAATCGTGATGAGTTTCTTCTGGCTCATTCAAAATACGGGAACTAAGTTGTTTTCGGTGAAGCGGCCTGGGTGCGATGCGTACCCTTAGCAATTACTTCACGAAGCCACGCGGGATCCATCGGCTTCAAGAGGCAATCTGTGGATAAAGAAACAGTAGACTCCGTCAGCCGGCGCGGCAAATCACCGAGCTCTTCAGCCGATCGGAGAGCCCGGCCAACTCCAAAGCGGGCATACTGGCGCGTATAACCGTACGGTGAGGAACTCAACCACTCACACAAGAAGCACGGAACGCCGAGCAATGCGCAGTCGATGACCGTGGTCGACTCGACCGTCACCGCGAACCATGCCCTCGCGACCAGTTGAGGAGTAAATGGTCCGGCGAAAACCTCTACCTCGGCGGCTTCTTTTCCCAGCACTTTCGCGATGAGCTCAATTCGTTCCGGGAGGCTCTCGAAAGGGTGAAGCTTCACCACCAATTGACGTGCGTTCTCGCGGGCGTGTCTGGCCAAGGGAGGTAAAAGGTCGCGGTAAACTTCCTCAGTTCGCCAGCCTCCACTCTCGTAAGGTTCCGAAAAAAATACGATCTGCGATTTATCATTCGTTTCTTCGTAACGGGAGGGTGTTAGCCGGCGCGCTGGGCCTGCTACTACGACACGCTCCGCAGGCAAACCGCAGACTCTCACCAAATAGTCCTTTTCCATTTCACCTTTGGCGAGATAAAGGTCGGAGGACAATTCTTTGATGAAAAAACGGCCGTCCAGCGCGCCGTGATGAAAATCCAGGGTCGGGATGCCCAACTGGCGGCTCAGGAGCACCGGAAGCCTAGTGTAGGGATTGCTGTCATCCCCGCACATCACGGTCACGATTTGCTCCTGATAGAGCACATTCCGCCACGAGTTCCGAACCGCCAGCCCATCGCGCAGATAATCCGGGACTTTTTCCAGCAGGCCTGCACGAAGCAGTAGGTCCATCGGCGGCGAAAGAGCAAGTCTCTCTTTTAGCTTCTTCCACTTCGCCAGCAATTCCATAAATTCCGCGTGGGATTCCGGTCCTCGAGAGTAGGCAGCCAGATCGGTGCAGGTCACGTTGGGAATTGGATCGAAATGAGTGCCGCTGCGGCGGGTGGCAACTACCAGAAAAGTCTGCTCCGGAAGCATACCGGCATAAGTGACGGCCATTCGCGACACATTCGTGTAGGCGGTCGGCAAAAGCACCAGCGGTCCTTTCGGACCACGTCGCGGCGAAATAACCTTCGACCGCCAACGGTAGCGCGGATCATATT
>Ga0070735_10005006_pt1 | contig 11051 bp, 6 predicted proteins | sample Coa_R1_FD_66443 | JGI IMG/M metagenome (GOLD analysis project Ga0070735, IMG submission 66443) | Surface soil microbial communities from Centralia Pennsylvania, which are recovering from an underground coalmine fire - Coalmine... | ecosystem: Environmental > Terrestrial > Soil > Unclassified ... | reverse complement strand
TCGGTGGACGAGCGCGCCACGATGACCAACATGGCGGCGGAAGTCGGCGCGTTCACGGGGATCATCGCGCCGGACGAGCGCACGGTCGAGTACCTGGTGGCTCAACGCGGTATGTCGATCGCGTCGGCGCGTGCGCTGTGCGCCGGTCTCGCGTCGGATCCTGACGCACCCTATGTGAAGGTGATCGAGATCGACGCCTCGACGTTGCGTCCGATGCTTGCGTTGCCGGGCGATCCTGGCAACGGCTTGTACGTCGACGAGCTCCCTGGCGACGTGCGCATCGACATCGCCTACGCGGGCTCTTGCACGGCGGGCAAGAAGGAAGACATGGACATGTACGCTCGCGTGTTCGCCGAGGCGCTCGAGCGCGGAGAGCACGTCGCGGAACATGTTCGGTGCTTCATCCAGTGCGGGTCTCGGGAAGTGTTCGAGTACTGCCAGGCGCGAGGCTACGATCGGATCTTCGCCGAGGTCGGTGCGACGTTCGTCGAGCCGTCGTGCGGCGCCTGCATCAACGCCGGCCCCGGCGTGTCGCGCACCAAAGACGAAGTCACCATCTCGGCGATCAATCGAAACTTTCCGGGACGATCGGGACCGGGACAGTTGTATCTGGCGTCGCCGTACACGGTGGCCGCGTCGGCGATCGCGGGGCGGATCGTCGAGTGGACATCCGGGCGCGGCGAGGGTGACGCAGCGAGCACCGATGCGCTCGTCAACGCCTGAACGGCTGCCGGGCGAACACGCCAGGGTTTCGGCCAGCGGCTCGTTCAGGAGCAACCTCTTCGGCACGGCACGGCTCCCGTGATCTCCCATGCGGGGTGAGTTCGTCGACGTAGGCGGCGCGCGCCTGTACTACTACGCGTCCGGCACGAGAGGCGCCGGAGAGCCCGTCGTGTTGATTCACGGGTTCCCCACGTCGTCGCACCTGTGGCGAGACGTGGTGCCGCTCATCCCCGAAGGCCACCGCGTGGTGGTGATCGACCTCCTCGGCTACGGCCGCAGCGATCCGCCTAACGGGCGCGACCTCAGCATCAAAGGCCACGCCGAGCGCGTCATCGGACTGCTGGACGCGTTGCGCATTTCGTACGCGTCGATCGTGGGTCACGATCTGGGCGGCGGCATCGCGCAATACCTGGCGGTGCGACACCCAACGCGTGTGGCGCGCCTCGCGCTCATCGACTCGGTGGCGTTCGACGACTGGCCGACCCGCCAGCTCAAGCTGGCGCGCACGACGCTGCCTCTCACACGATTGCTGCCCGCGACGTGGATCCTGTCGATCCTCCGGTCGGAGCTCGAGCGCGGCTACGCCCACGAGGACAACGGCGCGCGCTCGATCGAGATTTACGTGCGGCCGTTCCATCAGCCGAATGGCCGCGATGTGCTGGTGTCGCACCTGGAGGCGCTGGACGCCGAAGAGACGGTCGCGCTGCAGCAGCGGCTCAAGGACATCGTCGCCCCGACGGCGATCGTGTCGGGGGCACACGACCCGTTCCTGCCGCCGGCGCTGGCCAAGCGGCTGCACGCAACGATTCCGGGCGCATCGCTCGACATCATTTCCGATGTCCGGCACTTCACGCCCGAGGAAGCCCCCGAGACCATCGGCGCGATTTTGACCGGCTGGCTGCAGCGTTAGGCAGGCGGAGCGGCTCGCGTCAGATCTTCCGCACCTCGTCGGCCGCTTCGAGCACGTGGCCGATGTCGCGCGACAGCGCGCGGGCCTCCACGGTGGCGCTGTTCACCTCGCCGATCGCCGATTGCACGCCCGACGCGCGCAGCTTGAGCAGATCCAGCTTGAGATTCTGCAGCGCGATGCCCACGCTCTCGAGCTGCCCAACGAGGCGCTCGCGTCGCGCGGTGAGCTGCAACAGCGACTGGTGCTGTCGCTCGAGCATCGAGAGACGACGCTCGTGCTCGGTGGTGCCGTCGGGTTCGCGCTTCACGGTCGCAATACGCTGTTCCAACTCAGCCATGGCCTGCGGGGACAAGTCGCGATCGAGGTGATGGAGCATCTGTGCGATGGAAGCGGCACGCTGCGCGAGCCCATCGACTGTCGGTCCGACATCGGGAATCAGATCCCGGTCCGCTTTGCCGAGTGAGCCGATGATGGCGACAATGGTCGCGCGGTCGGCGGCGGCGCGGCGGACGGCTTCCCCATGCGGGCCGGCCAGCACGTCGGGCGGCGCGAGCGCGGCCGCATCGATCTCCGCTTGCGTTGGGCCGGGCAGCGCCGGCGCGCTGACGCCCGGCCCAACGGCGCGCACCGCGTCCGGATCGGGCTTCTTGAAGATGCGCTTCCAGGTGACGCCTTCGGCCCACAGCGCGCTCCACTGTTTCATCACCGACGCGCCCATGGCTAACGCAACGAACAGGAACCACGGGACTTCGGGCGACGTGAGCAGGTTGATGCCGGCCACCATGCCGATCACGACGCCGGTGCTCGCCAGGTTGCGCCGGAAGACCGTGATCCGCTCGTCGAGCGGCCGCGCGTGCCACCGTTCCGAGCGCGACATGCGCCGGAGGTCGCGAGCCGAGAGCGCCTGCGCGGCAAAGTGCAGCGGCTCGATGGCAGCCGGTCCGCCTACCGCTTGCGGCGCAACGATCGGGGGCGGCCGCGTCGCCGCCGAGGGCGGTGCGGGCGGTGCGACTCGTGTGTTGTCGGCGGGCGCGAGCAGCGTGCCGCCGGGCGGCGCGATGCGCGGCGGCGCGGACGCCGGCGTGTGCTGCCACGGCACGCGCGGCGCCTCGTCGCGCAGCAGCGCGTCGCGAAACGCCGTCGCGGTGGGCCAGCGGTCCTCGGGCCGTTTCACGAGCGCGCGCGCGATGGCTCCTTCGAGCGGCGGCGGCACGTCGGGGCGCAGCGACCGCAGCGGCCGCGGCGTCTCGCTGATGTGCTTCATCATCATCGCCGGCGTGTTGCCCGCCTGGAACGGCAGCATGCCGGCGAGCGATTGATACGCGACGACGCCCAACGAGTAGATATCGCTGCGGCCATCCACGTCGCGCTCGCCTAACGCTTGCTCCGGCGACATGTACGCCGGCGTGCCGACGGCGATGCCGGTGACGGTGAGACGCGAATCGGCCTCGACCGCGCGCGCGATGCCGAAGTCGGTGACCATCGGCCGCCCGCTTTCGCGCTCGAGGAGGATGTTGTCGGGCTTCACGTCGCGGTGCACGACGCCGTGCGCGTGCGCGTAGGCGAGCGCGCCGGCGACATCGCCGAGAATGCGCCGCGCGTCGGCGATCGAAAGCGGGCCGCGCGCGATGCGCGCCGCGAGGCTCTCGCCCTCGACCAGTCCCATCACGAAGAAGACGATGCCGTCCCGCTCGTCCACCGAGTAGATCGGCACGATGTTGGGATGGCTCAGCTGCGCCGCGGTCTGGGCCTCGCGCAGGAACCGGCGCCTAACGTCCTCGCGAAACGCGAGCTCGGGCGGGAGCACCTTGATGGCGACGGCGCGCTTGAGCCGCACATCCATCGCGCGGTACACCACCGCCATCCCGCCGCGTCCGATTTCGGCGTTCACCTGATACGCATCGCCGACCGCCGCGGTCACGCGATCGCGCATGGGATCCGTCACACGCTACCGCGCTCCACGCGCCGCGCCGCGGGTGCCGGCGGTTCGTCGGGCCTCGTTCACACCGCCCACGACGGCATCGACCTCGTCGGCGAGCGAGCGCGCGCGTTCGGTGAGCAGCGTGATGTGCTGACTCACGCTCGCCACGCCGCCGGCACGGAGGCGGAGCACATCGACCCGCATGCTCTGCAGCGCGAGCGCGCAACTCTCGAGCTTGCCCCATGTGTCGGACCGCCGCCTGACCGCGTCGGCCACTGCCCGGCGGTCTCGCTTGAGCCGCGCCAATCGGCGCACACGCTCCTCGCTGGCGGTGTAGTCCAGCGGATTGGCCTGCGCCTCGAGCGTTGCGATCTCGCGCTCGATGCGATCGGCGTCGTCGGCGCGCGAGGTGCGGTCGAGGTCGACTAACGACAGCGCCAGCGACTGCACACGATGGTACAATCCTTCGGCGGCCGGGATCACGCCCTCGACCAAACTCTGGTCCGATGCCGGCAGCGACATGACTAACCGAAGAATCTCGCCGCGGTCCACTTCGGCGCGGCGCACCGTGTCCGTGTAGCGGCCGAAGTCCGCCGACGGCGTGCCGCCCGGTGTCGTCGGCGCCGGCAACGCCGCGCGCGCCGCCTGCTCGCGCAACCGCAGCTCGTCGCGCTTCTTCTTGTCGAACACCGACTGCGCCTGCTCGACCGTTTCGGATGCCACGTCGATCAGCCGGCGATCCCGCGGTTGTCGGAACACGTCGCGCCAATCGTACCCCGCCGACCAGAGGCGGGAGTACTTGGCGGCCATGTACATGCTCCAGCAGACCGTGATGAACAGCCATCCCGAATCCGAGAAGATCGCCGCCAGCACGATGACGATGTTGACGAGGAAATACTTGTAGAACTTGGACCGGAACGCCTGCACTTCGGGCGCCGACCAGCGCGCGATGTCATCGGGCGTCGGCGTGAGATGGTGTCCTTGGTTAGGCAAGGCAGCAGCGCCGTACGACGGATACGGCGCGACCGGCAGCGGCGACGTGGCAGGCGGTCCCCACGTGGCCTGCGTCGATGTCGATGGTGAGCCCCACGCGGGCTGCGGCGCCGTGTTCTGCGCCGTGCGCGCGGGCATCTGGCTCGCGTCGCCCGCCATCACGGCCTCGAACGCCGCGGCGCTCGGGAAGCGGTTCGCGGGCTCTTTCTCCAGCAGCGCCATGATCGCGTCCGACAAGTCGGGCGGCACGTCCGGTCGAACTTGATTGAGCGGCGCCGGCCGCTCGGAAATGTGCTTCATGAGCATCGCGGCCGTGCTCGACGCCTGGAACGGCAACTGTCCCGCCAGCATCTGATAGCCCACGATGCCTAACGAATAGAGGTCGCTGCGGCCGTCGATTTCGCGGTCGCCCGCCGCCTGCTCCGGCGACATGTAGGCCGGCGTCCCGATGGCCACGCCGGTCGCCGTGAGGCGAGAGTCGGCGCCCTCCTGGATCGCGCGCGCGATGCCGAAGTCCGTCACCATCGCGCGGCCGTCTTCGCCCAACAGAATGTTGTCGGGTTTGATGTCGCGATGGATGACCCCGCGCGCGTGTGCATAGGCGAGCGCGTCGGCCACCTCGCGGAGAATGCGGCGCGCGTCATCCACGGGCAGCGGGCCGCGCTCCGCCAAGCGCTTGGCCAGCGTATCGCCATCCACGCACGCCATGACGAAGAAGACGAGCCCTTCACGCTCGTCTACGCTGTAAATCGGAACGATGTCGGGATGGCTGAGCTGCGCGGCGGTTTCCGCTTCGCGCAGAAACCGCGACTTGATCTCCCCACGGAAGCCGAGCTCCGGAGGGAGCACCTTGATGGCGACCATTCGCTTGAGGCGGCGGTCCTTGGCGCGGTACACGATGCCCATGCCGCCGCGCCCGAGCTCGCGATCCAGCTCGTAGTTGCCCGCCAACGCGCGCTCGACGAGCGCGTTGAGTTCGGCGTCAGAAGAGGTGGCGGTCGGATCGGGCACTAAACGGGTCGCTGGGGGAATACAAGATGCTTAGTGTACCATGCCCGGCAGCGTCTGAAAAGACGACCCGGTCGTCGTGGCAGTTGCATTACGTCAAAGCGACGGGAGGAAGTTGCAAATCCTGCCCGCGTGGCGTACCTCATGCCGGTGGTCGGCATGCGGAACCGGTGCTCCCGCGCGTCGATTCACGCTGTTGGACAGTACTCCCAGAGACTACACGACATGGCACAACGACAAACACTTCCAGTTCTTCCGCTGCGGGGCACCGTGATCTTCCCCGGCCTTACCCAACCGATTGCGGCTGGGCGTCCGGGCACCTTGCGCGCCATCGAGGCCGCGCTCAAGGCGGACCGCCTCGTGTTCGCGGTAGCACAGCGCGACAACACCGATGAGCCGTCACCCGACATTCTCTATTCCATGGGAGTGATTGCGCGCATCGGACAAGTTCAGCGCGGACTGGGCGGCGTGCAGCTGCTGCTGCAAGGCGAGCAGCGCGCGACGTCTCTCCAATACACCACAACCGACAACTATCTCGCCGCGGTGGTCGTGCCGGTGGAGGAGATGAATCCGCTGGATGAGCACGACCCGGCGTTCGAGGCCCTGCACAAGGAAGCGCGTGAGCGGGCCGCCGAGCTCGGCGAGAAACGCGGGCTGCCCGAAGAGGTCGTGCACCAGGTGCTCGATTCGGTAACCGAGTCGGGCAAGTTCGCCGATCTGGTCGCGGGCTACATCGATCTGTCGGTCCCCGAAAAGCAGGGACTGCTCGAGACGTTGAGCGTCGAGGAGCGGCTGCGCCGCGTGTTGGTGCACGTGCAGCGGCAAATCGGGTTGCTCGAGGCGCAGGAAGAGATCAAGTCGCAGGTGCAGGAGGAGTTGGGCCAGCGCCAGCGCGAGATGTATCTGCGCGAGCAGATGAAGGCGATTCAGAAGGAGTTGGGCGACGACGACCAGAGCCGCGAGATGGAAGAACTTCGCGAGAAGTTGTCGAAGCTCGAACTGCCGAAGGCAGCGCGTCAGGAAGTCGAGCGCGAGTTGGGCCGGCTGGAGCGGTCGGGCCGCGAGTCGATGGAAGCGCAGGTGATCCGCACGTACCTCGAGTGGATCGCCGAGTTGCCGTGGAACACGCGGTCGGACGACAACCTCGACCTGAAGCACGCGGCCGAGGTGTTGGACGAGGATCACTACGGTCTGCCCGATGTGAAAGACCGCGTGCTGGAGTTCCTGGCGGTGCGCCAGCTGCGCGCGCAGGAATTGGCGGCCGAGGTCGAGAAGACGGGCGAGTTTCCGGCGGCGAAGATTCGTCCGCGGCGCGATGACGCGACGCCGTCGCTCAACGCGAAGGACGATGGCGATCGCCAGATCACCGACACGCGCGAGGCCAAGGCGCGCGCCATGGCGAAGGGGCCGATCCTGCTGTTCGTCGGACCGCCGGGCGTGGGCAAGACGAGCATCGCCAAGTCGATCGCCCGTGCGTTAGGCAGAGAGTACGTACGCGCCTCGTTGGGCGGCGCGCGCGACGAAGCGGACATCCGCGGGCATCGCCGCACGTACGTGGGCGCCATGCCGGGGCGCATCGTGCAGGGCATGAAGCAGGCGGGGACGAAGAATCCCGTCTTCCTGCTCGATGAGGTCGACAAGCTCGGCGTCTCGTTCCAGGGCGATCCGGCCAGCGCGCTGCTCGAGGTGCTGGATCCGGCGCAGAACGACACGTTCACCGATCACTACCTGAACGTGCCGTTCGACTTGAGCGAGGTGTTGTTCATCGCGACGGCCAACTTCATCCAGAACATTCCGGCGCCGCTGCTCGACCGCATGGAGGTGGTGGAATTCTCGGGCTACACCGAGCGCGAGAAGGCGGAGATCGCGAAGAAGTATCTGATTCCGCGCCAGCTCGAGGAGTCGGGGTTGTCGGACAAGGGTGTGGTGTTTGACGACGACGCCGTGATGAGCGTCGTGAGCAACTACACGCGCGAGAGCGGCGTGCGGCAGCTGGAGCGGCAGATCGGGGCGGTGGCGCGCAAGGTGGCGCGGCGCATCGCGTCGGGGGAGCCGGTGCCGCACGAGCTGACGCCGACGGACGTCCGCGAGCTGTTGGGCCGGCCGAAGGTGCACCCCGAGCACGCGGCCGAGGAGAACGAGGTGGGCGTGGCGACCGGCATGTACTACACGCCGGCCGGCGGCGACATCATGTTCGTCGAAGCCGCCGTGCGCCGGCTGTACGGTGCCGCCTCGCCGGGGAGCATCACCGAGACCGGTCCGTTAGGCACGGTGTCGCTCATTCTCACCGGTCAGTTGGGCGACGTGATGAAGGAGTCGGCGCGGGCGGCGCTCACGTACGCGGCCACGCACGCGCGGAGCCTCAAGATCGCCGAGGATGGGTTGGGCAGCATCGAGGCCCACATCCACGTGCCGGCGGGCGCGATTCCGAAGGATGGTCCGTCGGCCGGCGTGACGATGTCGACGGCGCTCGTGTCGGCGTTGTCCGGCGTGCCGGTGCGGCGCGACGTGGCGATGACGGGCGAGATCACGCTCCGCGGGCGCGTGCTGCCGATCGGCGGCCTCAAGGAAAAGGTGCTCGGCGCGCACCGCGCGGGCATCACGACCATCGTGCTGCCCAAAGACAACGAGGCCGATTTGGAGGACATTCCGGAGGAGGTGCGCAAGCTGCTCACCTTCCATCCGGTGACGACGCTGGATGAAGTGTTCGCGATCGCGCTGGCGCCTAACGGCGCCGGCGCGAGCGCGCATCCGGTCGAAGAGGAAGTGCCCGCGGGCGCGCGCTGATCGCGCGACCGACTCCCGCCTTACGGGATCAAGCGCTTGGGCTCGGCCGGCGCGGCGTCGGCCGCGTCGTCGTAGACGGGGGGCGTCGCCGGCGGCGGCGCCATGGCGGGCGGTTCGATTTCGTGGCCGCCCAGACTGCGCTTGAAGTCCCGAATGCCCTTGCCTAACGTCGCACCCAGCTCCGGCAGCCGGCGCGGCCCGAAGAACACGAGCACGATCGCCAGAATGAGGAGCAGCTTGTCGATACCGATTTCGCCGAACACGTGAACCTCCGGTTCACTGCATGCCGATCGGGCCCCACGACCACAACGCCCACGCCGCCGATGCCGGCGCGCCGGGCTGCGTCCCGTCCATGAAGTATTCAGTGTAGCGCTGATCGGCGGGAGTGCTGTCGGTTGCCGGCTCTCCGTCCAATCGGTCGAGCTCGGCGGTCGCGATGCCGGCCGGCACGTCGTTCCAGGTGCCCCCCGGCTGGTTCCCTTGATAGTAGTGCCCGATCATGTCGCCCCAGATCGGCGCGGCGAGCGTGCCGCCGGCCGCGCCCGACACGATCGGCTGCGGCGTATCGAAACCCAACCACACCCCGGCGACGATGTCGGGCGTCATGCCCACGAACCAGACGTCGGTGTTGTCGTTGGTCGTGCCGGTTTTTCCGGCGACCGGAATCGCGTCGGGCACCCATTTGCGCACGGAGGTCGCGGTGCCCCGCGCGACGACGTCGCGCATCATGTCGCGCACGATGAACGCGATGCGCGGATCGAGCGCGAAACGCGGCGCCTGGGCCGGCGGCGCCCACACCTGGTGGCCGGCGCGGTCGTCGATGCGCACCACGTATCGCGGATCGACTACCGAGCCCAGGTTGTCGAACACCGTGTATGCGGACACGAGGTCGATGGGGCGCACCGCGCTCGCGCCGATGGCGCTCGACGGATATGGCGCGATCGGCGTGTCGATGCCGAGCCGCTTGGCGAGGGCGATGACGCTGTCCATCCCGACGCGCATGCCTAACTGCACGGCCACCGGGTTGCGCGATCGAACCAGCGCCTCGCGCATCGTCAGCGGCCCCAGGAACAGGCCGTCGGCGTTGCCGGGCCGATAGACGCTTCCGTTAGGCATCGGGATCGCCAGCGCCGAGTCGGCGATCAGGGCGTTGGGCGGAATGCTGTCGCGGAGCGCGCTCGCGTAGACGATCGGCTTGAACGCCGACCCCGGCTGGCGCACGGCGTTGACCGCGCGGTTGAACGGCGACGCCGCGTAATCACGCCCGCCGACCATGGCGAGGACATCCCCGGTCTGCGGGTCGAGTGCCACGACCATGCCCTCCAGATAATCCGTGCTGCCCTTGGCGCGGTGCGTGTATGTCTGATGATGGTAGCCGGGGCGCAGCTCCACGCGCGTCAGACCGGAATCGAGCGCCAGCGTCGCGTCGCGCTCGAGCTCCGGATCGATGGTCGTGACGATGCGGTAGCCGCCGTTCATCACCGGGACGCCAGCCTGCTCCGCCTCCTGCCGGACGAGGTCGACGACGTACGGCGCCGACGCGGCCATCCCCGCGTCGGGCGCCGTGACCAACGGCTGCCGCTCGGCCTGCTCCGCTTCTTCGCGCGTGATGTAGCCCTGCTCCGCCATCAGCGACAGCACGAGGTTCCGGCGCTCTCGCGAGCGCTCAGGGTGCTTGATCGGATCGTAAATCGCCGGGCCTTTGGGGAGCGCGGCGAGCGTCGCCGCCTGCTCCAGCGTTAGGCGAGCCGCCTCCGTGCCGAAGTAGTGGCGCGCCGCCGCTTCGATGCCGTACCAGCCGTGGCCGAAATCGATGTCGTTGAGGTACGCTTCGAGGATCTGTTCCTTGGTATAATGGCGCTCCATCTCGCGCGCGGCCGCCTGCTCGCGCAGCTTGCGCGCGATGCTGCGATCGCTGCGGTCGATCAGATCCGGATGCATGTTGCCCACGAGCTGCTGCGTGATCGTGCTGGCCCCGCGCGCGTGTCCGCGCAACGCATCCTTGAGCGCCGCCGCCACGCCGACGACGTCGACGCCATCGTGCTGGTAGAAGCGCTGGTCCTCCACCGACACGAAGGCCTGCCCGACATACTTGGGCAGCGAGCGCAACGACACGCTCGTGCGCATCTCGCGTCCGATCTCGCCGATGAGAGAGGTGCCGTCTCGCGCGAAGACCAACGAGGATTGCGCGGGCTGCACGATCTGCCATGCTTCGCCCGTCGTCCCGCCGCTTTGAGCACTCGCAACCAGGGGCGGCGCGGCAAGCACGAACCAAGCTGCCGCGGCGACGACCCGCGCCCAATGCGGCGGGCGGCGCACGGCGACTCCAACGTTCATATCGTTCACCAAAGCTCCAGCTATCCCGGCGCACCGTGCGCCGGACATTCCCTGTGTGATACCCGAGACGACTCCGAATGACACACGATCAGCGGGCGGCAAGATAACCCGCCCGGCGCGGATTTCTGTGACATTGCTCCACTGGCCCCGTCGCGCCACCTTTTCGTCATGCCCTCCGTCATCGACGTCGCAACCGTTCAGTTCGCGCCCCGCAAAGGCGAGTACGAATCGAACCTCGCGCGCCTCGGCGAGTTATTCGCGCAGCTCGATGCGCTCACTCCCAGGCCGCAGGTGCTCCACCTCCCTGAAACCGCGCTCACCGGGTACTTCCTCGAGGGCGGCGTGCGCGAGTTCGCGCTCACGGCAGGCACA
>Ga0070735_10005005_pt1 | contig 11052 bp, 13 predicted proteins | sample Coa_R1_FD_66443 | JGI IMG/M metagenome (GOLD analysis project Ga0070735, IMG submission 66443) | Surface soil microbial communities from Centralia Pennsylvania, which are recovering from an underground coalmine fire - Coalmine... | ecosystem: Environmental > Terrestrial > Soil > Unclassified ... | reverse complement strand
GGCGGGGGCAAGGGACAGGCGGGACAGGGGGCAGGCGGAGCGGTGGGCGGGAGTGCGCGGAGGGGAACTGCTGGCGGTGAACCACGGACCGTTCGGGCAAAAATGACACACGAGCGGGACGGGCGGTGGTGCTACGGGCCGTCGCCGAAGACGCGGCTCACCGTGATGTCGGCGGGCTCGAGGCGGATGAGGTCGTCCCGGCCGACCGGGGCGCCGGTGGCGACCAGGCGGCTGGCCTGGCGCAGGCGCATCCGGTCGATGGCGTTGCGGACGCTGCGGGCGTTGGCGAAGCGGGGCTGGGCCATGCGCAGGGCCAGGTACTCGCGGAAGGCGCGGCGGGCGGCCGGGGAGAAGCGGTGGCTCTCCGCGGCGATCATGAGGTCGGCGATGGCGGCCAGCTCGTCGAGGGTGAAGTCGGGGAAGTCGATGTGGTGCGCGATGCGGGAGGCCATGCCGGGGTTGGAGGTGAAGAACTGGTCCATCCGGTCGCGGTAGCCGGCCAGGATGACGACCAGGTCGTCGCGCTGCGCCTCCATCACCTGGAGCAGGATCTCGATCGCCTCCTGGCCGTAATCGCGCTCGCTGTCGGCCCGGTACAGGTAGTAGGCCTCGTCGATGAGCAGCACGCCGCCCATGGCCCGCTGCAGCACCGCCTTGGTCTTGGGCGCGGTGTGCCCGACGTACTCCCCCACCAGGTCGTCGCGGGTGGCGCTGACCAGGTGGCCGCGGCGCAGGTAGCCCAGGCCCTTGAGGATCTCGGCCATCCGCAGCGCGACCGTGGTCTTGCCGGTGCCGGGGCTGCCGGTGAAGCACATGTGCAGCGTGGGACGGGTGCCCGGCAGGCCGAAACGCGCGCGGACCTGGTCGACGAGCAGCAGGGCGGCGATCTCGCGGACCCGGGCCTTGACCGGGCGGACGCCGATCAGGTCTTGGTCGAGGCGGTCGAGGACCTCGGTCAGGGCGAGCCGGTGCGGCCAGGCGGCCAGGTCGACCACGGCGTCGTCGGGGAGGGGCGCGGTTTCCTCCGGGTCGGCCCGGGCGGGGGCCGTCTGGGCGGGGGCCGTCTGGGCGGGGGCCGTCTGGGCGGGGGCCGGCATGGCGAAGGTCATGCGGGGGGTGCTCCGTAGCGCTCGCCATGCGGGTCGCGGGCGGCGTAGGGGGTCAGGGTGTAGCGGACGCGGCGGTCGCCGGCCTCCTGGCGGTCCAGGCGGAAGCCGGGCTCGTCCGGGGGACGGTGCACGATGAAGCTGAGCGCGGTGGTCTGCCGGCCGTAGCTGGCGTCGTAGGCCGAGACCCGGACGTAGCGGTGCGGGTAGGCGGCGCGGCAGGCGCGGATCTCGGCCAGGCCGGCCGCGGCGCCGGCGATGTCGAACATCGGCAGGCCCCACATCTCCCACAGGTTGTTCCGGGGGTGCGGGTCGTCGGTGAACTCGACCGCGACGGACCAGCCCTGGTCGATGGCGTACCGGAGCTGAGCGCTGATCTCTTCGCCGGTCAGGTCGGGCAGGTAGGAGAAGGTGCCCTGGGTGATGCGCACGGTTTGCTCCTAGCGGATGGGGGTCGGGACGGCGTCGGGGGTGTCGGTGGACTCGTAGTCGAAGCTGATGTCCCCCCAGGTGTCGAGAGCAGCCTGCAGCGGGGCGCAGTGCCGGGCGGCGGCGCTGAGAATGTCGTCGCCCTCGGCCAGGTAGTCCCGGCCCTCGTTGCGTGCCTTGATCATCGCCTCGACCGCGACCCGGTTCGCGGTGGCGCCGGCCGCGACGCCCATCGGGTGGCCGATCGTGCCCCCGCCGAACTGCAGGATCACGTCCTCGCCCAGGTAGTGCAGCAGCTGGTGCATCTGGCCGGCGTGGATGCCGCCCGAGGCCACCGGCATGACGCCCGGCATCGACCCCCAGTCCTGGTCGAAGTAGATTCCGCGGGCGGGGTCGGCGGGAACGGTGGCCAGGCGGCAGGTGTCGTAGTAGCCGCGGGTGGTGCTCGGGTCGCCCTCGAGCTTGCCGACCACGGTGCCGGCGTGGATGTGGTCCACGCCCAGCAACCGGCACCACTTGGCGATGACCCGGAAGCTGACGCCGTGGGTCTTCTGCCGGGTGTAGGTGGAGTGGCCGGCCCGGTGCAGGTGCAGGAGCACGCCGTTAGCGCGGGCCCAGTTCGACATGGAATGCAGCGCGGTATAGCCCACGGTGAGGTCGACCATGACGACGACGCTGCCGAGTTCTTTCGCGAATTCAGCGCGCTCGTACATCTGCTCCATGGTGGCCGCGGTGACGTTCAGGTAATGGCCCTTGATCTCGCCGGTCTGCTCGGCGGCGCGGTTCACCGCCTCCATGACGAACAGGTACCGGTCGCGCCAGCGCATGAACGGCTGGGAATTGATGTTCTCGTCGTCCTTGGTGAAATCGAGCCCGCCGCGCAGCGCCTCGTACACCACCCGGCCGTAGTTGCGGGCGGACAGGCCGAGCTTGGGCTTGGTCGTGGCGCCGAGCAGCGGGCGGCCGTACTTGTCCAGGTACTCGCGCTCGGTAACGATGCCGTGCGGGGGGCCCTGGAAGGTCTTGGTGTAGGCCAGCGGGATGCGCAGGTCCTCCAGACGGAGCGCCTTGAGGGCCTTGAAACCGAACACGTTGCCGATGATCGAGGAGGTCAGGTTGGGGATCGAGCCCTCTTCGAACAGGTCGATGTCGTAGGCGATGTACGCGATGTACTCGCCATCCCGGCCCGGCACCGGGAGGACCCGGTAGCACTTGGCCTGGTAGTGCTCGTAGGCGGTGAGCCGGTCGGTCCACACCACGGTCCAGGTCGCGGTGCTCGACTCCCCGGCGACGGCGGCGCCGGCTTCTTCCGGGGGGACGCCGGGCTGCGGCGTGACCCGGAAAGCGGCCAGGATATCGGTGGGCTTCGGCTGGTAATCGGGCTCGTAATAGCCCATCTCGGCGTAGGGGATGACCCCGGCGTTCCACCGGCTGGCCGCCATTCTTCCTCCAGGCTTTTGGTTGTCCTTTCACGATGGCCTGGTTTTGGCAATGCGTCTATTGACTATTCCGGGGGGATTCTTAAGCCGGGGGTTGATTATTGGCCGGAAAGCTGAGGCGGAGGAGGGTGCCCTGGGCGGGGTAGCTTTTCACCTCGAGCGTGCCGCCGAGGAGTTCGGCGCGTTCGCGCATGCCGGGCAGGCCGTAGCCGGTGCTGCCGGCGTTGCTTGCTCCGGGTGCGAAGCCCTGGCCGTCGTCCTCGATCTCCAGGGTGATCGTGTCGCCGTGGGTCAGCAGACGCAGCCGGGCCTTGGTGGCGCCGGCGTGTTTCACGACGTTCTGCAGGGCCTCCTGGGCGATGCGGTAGACGGACGTGGCCACGTGGGGAGGCAGCTCGCAGGGGCGGGCTTCGGTGTGCACCTCGAGCTGCGGGATGGACCGGGCCAGGCTCTCCAGGCTGGCGGCCAGGCCGAGGTCGTCGAGCACCGGCGGGTGCAGGCCGGCGATCGCGAGGCGCGTCTCGTCCAGGGCCGCCTCGGCCAGCGACTGGGCCTCGGCGATCTCGCGGGCGGCCACGTCCGGCTTCGTGGCCAGCGCGTCGGCGGCGGCAGACAGGTGGAAGGACAGGCTGACCACGCGCTGGCTGATGCCGTCGTGGATCTCCCCGGCCAGGCGGCGGCGTTCGGCCTCCTGGGCCACGACGATCCGCTCGGCGAACCGCTCCATGGCCTCCTCGCGCTGGGCCAGCATGCGGTGCAGCCGCGCGTTCTCGATGCCCCCGGCCATCAGGCCGGCCATCCAGCCGAGCAGTTGCACGTCCGCGTCGGTGAACTCGCGGCGCTGGCGGGTGTGCACGTTGAGCACGCCGACCAGGCGGTGCGGCTTGGCGTGGATCGGCACGCTCGCCAGGGACGTGAAATCCTCGCGGCCCAGCGCGGGCAGGTGCTTGTAGCGCTGGTCGGCGAACTTGTCCTCGGTGATGACGGCTGGCCGGCCGTGCGCGGCGACCCAGCCGGAGATGCCCTCGCCCAGCCTGAGCTCGACCTGCCCGGCCAGCTGGTGGAACGGCGGGGTGGCGCCGCGCAGCACCAGCCGCTCGCGGTTTTCGTCGAGCAGGTACACGAAGCAGACGTCGGTCTGGGTGGTCTCGGTGGTCAGGGCGGCGATCCCGGCCAGGATCTCCCCGAGGTCAAGCCCGGCCGTGATCGTCTCGACGATCCGGGCCAGCAGGCGAGCCTCCTGTACCGGGTCGGTCTGGCCGAGCGGGGTCACCGGTAGATGCCCTCACGCAGGGCCGTCGCCACGGCGGCGGCCCGGTCGGACACGTCGAGCTTGCGGTAGATCCCGCGGACGTGGGTCTTGATCGTCTCTTCGCTCAGCGTGAGCTGCCCGGCGATGGCCCGGTTCGACCGGCCGGAGACGATCAGGGCCAGCACCTCGCTCTCCCGCTGGGTCAGCCCGAGGTGCGCGCCCGGCCAGAACTCCCCGCTCTGCAGGCGGGCCGCGGACTGGGCCACCCGGGCGGCCAGGGCCGGGTCCACCAGCGTCTCGCCCTGGTGGATGCGGGTCAGGTACTCGACGAGCTCCATGCCCCGGACCCGCTTGAGCAGGAACCCCGACGCGCCGAGCCGCAGCGCCTGGTACAGGTACTGCTCGTCGTCGTACACGGTCAGGAAGACCACCTTGCACTCCGGCCGCCGCCGCAGGATCGCCGAGCACAGGTCCAGGCCGCTGCTGCCGTGCAGCCGGACGTCCAGCAGCACGAGGTCCGGTTCGACATCGGCGACCAGCGCGATCGCGGACTCCGGTTCGCAGGCCTCCCCCACGATCTGCACGCTGCCCTGGTAGGCGGACAGCATCGCGCGCAGCCCGTCGAGCACCATCTGGTGGTCATCGACGATCAGCAGCCGCGGCGGTGACCGGGTCATGCCGAAAGCGTACGTGAGCTGGGGCGATTTCGTTATCCCCCGTCCTTCTCCCCCGTCCGGGGGAGGCGGCCCCGTCTGCTCGTGCGTAGTTTCACAAACTATGGAGTCCTGGTGCCCGAGAAGATGATGCGGATGCACCGCGCCCGCGGGCCGCGGCCGACGATGCTGGCCATCGCCGGGGACAGCGCCGCGGGCAAGACCACGCTGGCCCGCGGGATCGTCGCGGCGCTCGGCGCCTCGCGGAGTACCTCGCTGTGCGTGGACGACTACCACCGGTACGACCGGGCCGAACGGGCTGGGCTGCCGTTCACCGCGCTGCATCCGGACTGCAACTACATGCAGATCATGGAGCAGCACCTGCAGCTGCTGGCCATGGGCGAGCCGGTGCTCAAGCCGGTCTACGACCACTCGACCGGGCTGCTGACCCGGCCGCGGCTGGTCGAGCCGCGCGAGGTGGTCATCGCCGAGGGGCTGCTGCCGCTGCACACCCGGCTGTCGCGGGCGTGTTTCGACGTCACCGTGTACGTGGATCCCGGCGAGGCGATCCGCCGGGAGTGGAAGGTGCGGCGCGACACCCGCGACCGGGGGTACACCGGTGATCAGGTGCTGGCCGAGCTGGCGCGGCGCGAGCCGGAGTCCGAGTCGTTCGTCCGGCGTCAGCGGCGGGAGGCCGACATCACGGTGAGCTTCGGCCCGATCGACGGGCGGGCGGACCCGCCAGGCACGCCGCTGTCGGTCACGCTGCTGCTGCGCCCGACCATCCGGCATCCGAACTTCGCCAAGCTGATCGCCGAGGTGCCGCCGTCGATGGCGCACCTCAAGCTGATGCGCGACGCGGACGGGAGCCCAGTAGACGCGCTGCACATCCACGGGTACGCACCGGAGGGCGAGGCCGAGGTGCTGGCCAAAGCCATCTGGTCCAGCCTCGGGGTGGACCAGGCGCTGCCGGCCTGCCTGGGCCTGGTCGCTGACGGGGTGCGCAGCGAGCCGCTGCGGCTGGCACAGCTGCTGCTGCTCTACCACATCGTGCGGGACATCGCCTGAGCATGGTCACTCTCACCCAGCTGCACACGTTCCTGGCGGTGGCCGAGACCGGGTCGGTGCGGGCCGCGGCGGAGCGGCTGGTGGTGACCGAGTCGGCGGTGTCGTCGTGCGTGGCGGCGCTTCAGAAGGACCTCGAGCTGGCCCTGGTGGCCAAGAACGGGCGGGGGCTGCGGCTGACCGACGCCGGTTCGGTCTACGCAGGGTACGTGCGGGGGGTGCTGGGGCTGCTGGAGGAGGGGCGTTCGGCGGCCGCGGGTGAGGCGGGCGGCGGGGTGCTCCGGGTGGCGGCGGTGACCACGGCCGGGGAGCAGCTGCTGCCAGGGTTGCTGGCCTCATTCAGGCTTGCTTACTCCCGGATCGGGATTCACCTGGAGGTGGGCAACCGGGAGCGGGCGCTGCGGCTGGCCGATGACCACCAGGTTGACCTGGTCCTCGGCGGCCGGCCGCCACGGGGGCCGGGGTGGCCGCGGATGGTGGCGCACGCGGTGCGGCCCAACGAGCTGGTGGTGGTGGGACCGGTGTCGTCTTCGGTTCTGGATCTCGCGGCACAGACATGGCTGCTGCGCGAGCCGGGATCGGGGACGCGGGCCACGACCGAGGCGTACCTGGAGGAGCTGCAGATTGCACCGGCCACGCTCACGGTCGGGTCCAACGTGGCCGTCTGCGAGTCGGTGGCCGCGGGGCTCGGGGTGACGCTGATCTCGCGCGACGCGGTGGCGCGGGACATCGGCCGGGGCGTGCTGGCCGAGCTGCCCGCACCGGGGACGCCGCTGCGGCGGGACTGGTGCCTGGTCTCCCGGGAGGGGCGGCTGCCTGCGCCGAGCCGGCTGTTCGTCCGGCACGTGCGGCGGGCGCCGGGGTGGTCCGCTGGCGTATGACGGGGTCCTCGGGTTCACCTGCTGGACCCTCTTGCGGGGGGAAGCTTCTTACGGCCGGGACGGCCAGGCTCGTGGTCACGCGCTCTTGGAAGGGGCACCTGACATGAACGGACCCAGCCTGACTCCCATCCTCGTCCCGGTCGCCGGGACGCTGCTGCTCATCGCGTGGCTGATCCTGGTCTTCGTGGCCGGCCGGCACGCCGAGCGGCCGGCCGCCGCGACCCGGCCGGCCGCCGCGATCCGGCCGACAGCCGCGATCCGGCCGGACACCGACGCCGGATGACAGCCACCGCGCTGGTCGCGGCCGACCTGGTGCTCGCGGGCAAGGGCATCCTGTGCCTGGACCAGAGCACGCCGGCCGTGGACGCCCGGCTGCGGGCGGCCGGCGTTGCGCCGGGTGCTTCGACCCGGCTGGCGTACCTCTCGATGCTGACCGGCACGCCGGGGCTGAGCCTGGGGATCAGCGGGGTCAGCGTGAACGAGGAGGCGCTCTTTGCGGATGGGGTCGCGGCGGCGCTGGCCGGGCGCGGGCTACTGGCCGGGATCAGGGCCGACACCGGGACCTGGCCGCTGGCCGGCGCGCCGGGCGAGACCGTCACCGAGGGACTGGACGGGCTCACTGCCCGGCTCGCCTCGTATGCCGCGCTGGGAGCGCGGTTCGCGACGTGGCGCGCCGTGCTGCGGGCTGGCCACGGGCGCCCGTCCTGGCGGGCGCTGCGCGCGAACGCGTCCGCCCTGGGCCGGTTCGCTTTGTCGTGCCAGGAGGCGGGCGTGGTGGCGGTGGCCGAGGTCGCGATCGAGGGGGCGGCCGGTCCGGAGGTGACCTCGGCCGCGCTCATGGTCACGGTCAGCGAGCTCACGGAGATGGGCGTGGCGCTGGACGGCGTGGTGCTCAAGACCGGCATGGTTCCTGCCGCGGCCGTTCCGCGGGTCGTGGCGGAGCAGACCCTGGCCGCACTGTGGTGCGTGGTGCCCGAGGAGATGGCCGGGGTGGCGTTCCTGGCCGGCGGGCGGAGCCCGGCCCGGGCCACCGCTGACCTGGCCGCGGTGCGGCGGCTCGGCGCGCCGTGGCCGGTGACGTTCGCGTTCGGCCGGGCCCTGACCGGCCCGGCGCTGGCCGCCTGGCACGGCGACCCGTCGTGTGTCGCGGCCGGGCAGCGGGCCCTGGCCAACCGGGTGGCCTGCACCATCGCGGCGCTGCAGGGCCGCTATACGCCGGTACTGGAGCCCGGCTATGTGCTGGCCCCGGTCTTGTCGTAATGCTCCGGTCTCGTCGTAACGCTCCCGGAACGCACTGGCCGGTTCAACCGGACCCGGTACGACGCCGAGGAGGTCGTGAACGCGTTCACCTCGCAGCTGCGGCAGACCGTGGATTTCGACGTCGTCCAGGTCGAGTTGCTGGATACCGTGCGCCGCGATTACCCGGGCCGCAGCGAAAGCTCGACTTCCGAATGACCAGGGACGTCAGCCGGGAAGTTTTACCTCGAACTCGATGCCGACCTCGTCTTTGAGCTTGAGCGCGCCGAAGAAGCCGACGTAGGGCTTGATCCCGAGCCCGGTCTGGACCACGGTGGCCGAGCCCCGGTACCGGCCGGGCTCCGGCTCGGACACCTGCAGCCGGACCGGCTCGCTCTGCCCGTTGAGGGTGAAGGTGCCCTCGACGGCGCCGCCGCTGGAGCCGACGCGGATGACCCGGGAGGAGGCAAAGCTGGCCGTGCCGGTGCCAAGGATCTTGGCCAGCTGCTTCTTGATCTCGCCGCGATCCCGGTCGCTGAGCGGCTTGGCGCCGCCGGTCCCCTCGCGGACCTCCAGCGAGCCGAGATCGATCTCGGCCTTCACCGTCGCGGACGTGATGTCGTCACCCGGCACGTCGACCTGCGCGGACCAGCGGGTGACCTCGATGGTCAGGTCGTGGCCGGCCATGGCGGCGAGGCCCTGACGGCCGGTCTTGAGCACGAGGCGCCCGTTGTCCGGGCCGAGCCGGTAGTTACCTGTCGTAGCAGCCACGGGCCTGACTGTACGGGTTCGGGCAGGTCGCGGTCTAGCTACGGCGCGTTAGGGGCGGTGCCCTTTTTTGGGCAGCGCCTTTTTAGAGCAGCGCTTTCTAGGGCAGGGGGAAGTCGCCGAACAGCTCGCGGATCCGGCGCAGGTCACGCAGCCGCGGCTCGGTGGTGCCGCCGACCCAGCGGCTGACCGTCTTGACCGAGACCCCGAGCTGGCGGGCGGCGACCTCCATGGTCATGCCCTCGCGGCGCAGCGCGGCCGCCATCCAGTCGGCGAACGCCGTCTCGTCGTCGTCCGGCGGGGGGGCGCCCAGCCCGTCGCGGCTGCCCGGGCCGCGGTCCTGGGACTTCAGCAACGAGGCCAGCGCGTCCAGGCCGGCGGGCGTGCCGATCTGGGCGCCGGAGCGGAGCACGTCGACCTCGACGTGGTCCGGGAAGATGCGGAAGGAGACGTTGATCGCGCCGGTCTCGCCGGCCGCCTCGAGCAGGGCCTGGGCGACGGTCTCGCCCACCTCGCGGTTGTCGTCCTCGGACAGGGGTGACTGCTGCAGGCAGCGGCGGACGAAGTCGCGGATGTCAGGGATAGACGACGGGCGCGCGGGGAATGTCTGCGACAGGACAACGACCGGTACGACCTCGACCTTGTCGCTGATCAAGTCGACTGGCTTATCCATCGCCGCCCCTCGGGTTGCCACAGACGGTGAATCGCCCCGCTGACCGCTGTCACCGGGGTATGACACTGAGGGTACGTGGAATACGTCCCCGGAGACGAGTCGTAACAGATAGACATATGTGTCCGGCGGAGCGGACTCTTCTGTCTCCCGGCGTCTTGAGATCTCAACCTGGCGGGAATAGGCTGGCGATACCGGTGATGGCGCCGTTGCCGTCCGCCGGCATCTTGTGAGCATGTGATGAGCGGTCAGCGTGCCGGCGCATCTCGTCGGCGAGCAACTGGGCCACGGCGAGATTGGGCTCGCGTGACTCAGCGATACCGCATGACCCGGAGTTCGCCGCGTCGTCGTGATGACGGGTCCGGGCCGCACCGTATACCAGCGCGATCCAGGCCGATGCAGGAGATCGGCCGTCCTGGCTCGCGCGCTCGCGCCGTAGCGCTCTGCTCGCGCGCGACCTTAACCGGGGTGCCCGCCGGCGCGGGCTTCCAACCGAAGGGGTGGCCGCAATGACCCAGGCCGCGGAAGAGCCGGTCCTGCATATTCTCTGGATGAACGGAGGCCTCGGTTGTGACGGGGACTCGGTGGCGCTGACCGCCGCGACCCAGCCGAGCATCGAGGAAATTGTGCTGGGGGCGCTGCCGGGACTGCCCAAGGTGGCGGTGCACTGGCCGCTGATCGACTTCGAGTGCGGGCCCGAGCAGGGCGCCGACAACTTCATCGAGTGGTGGCATAAGGCCGACCGGGGGGAACTTGACCCGTTCGTGCTGGTCGTCGAGGGCTCCATCCCGAACGAGGCGATCAAATCCGAGGGTTACTGGTGCGGCTTCGGCAACAACCCGGCCACCGGGCAGCCGATGACCACCAGCGAATGGCTCGACCGGCTCGCCCCCAAGGCCACCTGCATCCTGGCCGTGGGCACCTGCGCCACCTACGGCGGCATCCACGCCATGGCGGGCAACCCGACCGGCGCCATGGGCGTGCCCGACTACCTCGGCTGGAGCTGGAAGTCCAAGGCCGGCCTGCCGATCGTGTGCGTGCCGGGCTGCCCGATCCACCCGGACAACCTGTCCGAGACCATCCTGTACCTGCTCTACCAGGTGGCCGGGCAGGCGCCGATGATCCCGCTGGACGAGGCGCTGCGGCCCAAGTGGCTGTTCGACGCCACCGTGCACCAGGGCTGCGACCGGGCCGGGTACTACGAGGAAGGCGAGTTCGCCACCGAGTACGGCTCGCCCGCCTGCCTGGTCAAGCTGGGCTGCTGGGGCCCGGTGGTCAAGTGCAACGTGCCCAAGCGGGGCTGGATCAACGGCGTGGGCGGCTGCCCGAACGTGGGCGGCATCTGCATCGCCTGCACGATGCCGGGCTTCCCGGACAAGTTCATGCCGTTCATGGACAAGCCGCCGGGCGCGACCGTATCGACCACCGCCAGCGGCATGTACGGCACGGTGATCCGCAGCCTGCGGAGCTTCACCGCGAAGACGGCGGACAAGGAACCGAAGTGGCGCGTCAAGGGCTCTGAACTCCGCACCGGCTACCAGAAGACGTGGTGA
>Ga0070735_10005004_pt1 | contig 11053 bp, 9 predicted proteins | sample Coa_R1_FD_66443 | JGI IMG/M metagenome (GOLD analysis project Ga0070735, IMG submission 66443) | Surface soil microbial communities from Centralia Pennsylvania, which are recovering from an underground coalmine fire - Coalmine... | ecosystem: Environmental > Terrestrial > Soil > Unclassified ... | reverse complement strand
TATCCCGACATTTTTATTGCGTGCGGGACGTTCGCTCCGGAACTGGAGAAGATGTACGCAAAGTATCCAGCGAAGAATCCAAGAATGATCTGGCGGAATCAGGGAGACGGAACGTTTCTTGAACTGTCGCCGGAGGAAGCGGGCCCGGCGATTACGGCGAGGCATATATCGCGGGGATGCGCGTTTGGCGACTTCGATAATGACGGCGATATCGACATGCTGATCATGAATCGGAATGAAGCGCCGAGCCTGTTGCGCAACGATGCGCCAGCAGGGAATCACTGGCTGAAGGTGAGACTTGAAGGGACAAAGAGCAATCGGAGCGCGATCGGATCGCGGGTGCTACTGCACTACGGAGGAAAAGTTCAGGCGCAGTGCCTGACCAGCCAGTCGAGCTTTTTGTCGTCGTGCGATCCGCGGCTGCATTTCGGGTTGGGAGCGGCGACTACTGGGGATATTGAAATTCACTGGCCGACTGGGGCGAGCGAGACGTTCAAGGGCGTCGCAGCCGATCAACTGGTCACGATCAAGGAAGGTTCGGGGATCGTGAAGGGACGGCCGTTCCGGTAGATTTTATTGGGTGATTTCGAACTGTTCCGTTTGATCGATGCGGCGGCTCTCCGGGAATCGCTATTGGCCCCGTCAAACTGCCGAATCTCTGGGAACTACAAGCTACTGTGCCACGTATAAGCGAGACAGGGGTGCCCTATGCCCAACGATCGTGTGTTGTCTCTCGTGCTCGCCGTCGCGTTCTCATCGACAGTCCTTTGTGCACAAGACCAAACAGCTAGCTCTGGTGAAACGCATAAGATTGTGGTGGAAACCGACTCTGGCGGCTATGGGGTCGGTGCCGAAAAACTCGGCCCGAAGCGACTAGGAGTGGAGATCTACCCGGGAGCGACGGTTGATAAAAGCGAAAACGCTAGCAGCGATGCTAGCCTCTCGATCGAGTGGGGAAAGAAAGCACAACGTCTTTACCTGCAGGTCTACGTGACTTCCGACTCTGCTGACAAGGTTCTCGCTTTCTATCGCAAGCAACTCTCGAAATACGGGCCCGTAACGGAGTGCCGGGACGGGAAACCACTCGCCGGGGCGGTTCAATCGCAACTTAGATGCGACAGCGATGATAAGGATGACAAGAGTTCCGAGCTGAAGGCAGGTACCCGGAAGAAGGAGCACATGATTGGCGTTACTCCCACGGTTGGGGGCACACGATTCGAAGTCGTTTACCTCGACAGCACGCCAGAGAACAAACGATAGAGGTCCCCCTGATGCGTTTTACGCAGCTTTGCGCAGGCCCTTCCTGATTTCGGATTTCATGCGCGCGACTGGGGTACGTGATTTTCTCGCCAAAAGCAGCGTCGCCAATCCTGCGGTTGCGGCCGCTCCGATTCCAATCCAGATGCGATTCAGGTCGGCCCAGAGTTCGAAACTGTGCGGATGGGCGCGATCGTCGAAGGTTCCGTGGGCGCCGTGATCTCCGGCGACCGGCTGCCAAAGATTATTCGGGCGACTGGGATCTTCGGGTTCGTTCGTCTGTTGCGAGTCGTATCCGGTCTTGCCGAGGTAATGATCGAGAGCGGACGGAGCGACTTTGTTGCCGACGATGGCCTCGACGGTCGGTCCTCCGACATAGATTTCGCGACGGTCATGGTGCGCAGCCCAGTAGACGGCGCGCGCTCCGACTTCGGGTTGAAAAATTGGCGGGACGGGCTGGGCTTTGCGCTTGAGACGGCTCTTGACCCATCCAAACTGCGGCGTGTTGAGCGCGGGCATGTTCACCATGGTGACGCGCACGTGGCTGTCATCGTGGATCAGTTCGCAGCGCATAGAATCTGTAAATCCCGCGATGGCGTGCTTGGCGGCACAGTACGCGGATTGCAACGGAATGCTGCGGTAGGCCAGCGCCGATCCGACCTGCACGATCGTGCCGCGATCGCGAGGGAGCATGCGCTTGAGAGCGGCTAACGTTCCGTAGACTACGCCCAGATATGTGACCTCCGTGACCCGCTTGTATTCTTCCGGAAGCATTTCCTTGATCGGAGAGAAGACCGATGCCATCGCATTGTTGACCCAGATGTCGATAGGGCCGAGTTGATCTTCGACGGCTTCGGCTGCTTCCTCGACGGCTTTTGCGTCGGCAACGTCGGTGGGAAGAACGAGAGCGCGTCCGCCAGCGGCTTCGATCTCGCGTTTGGCAGCGTTGAGCCCATCAATGCCGCGAGCGAGAAGAGCGACCTGTGCGCCATGAGACCCGAATTCGCGCGCAATGGCGCGCCCTAGCCCGGCGGAGGCGCCGGTAACGACTACAGTTTCATTTCTGACCATAGATACCTGTCTGATTCCATTTCATTTTTAGATCTGTGTTTAGCTTCAAATATGGCAGGAGCACAATCAATCGGGTTTTCACTGCACGGGTTCGAGGAAACTAGCGGACAGACTTATCAATCGCGACCTTGGGGCTTATACTCCGTTCAGCAAAGCGGTGCCGGCACTCGAAGTTGAGAGTCCAAGCCGCGTTCGATCCGGGGGACAGCGTTCTCTTTAGCAGCCGTACTGAAACGAGCCGACACGTGGACAATCCATTCATGGCGCGAGCAATAGAACTGTCTCTCGATAATGTGTTGTCGGGAAAGGGCGGACCGTTCGGGGCGGTGATCGCCAAGGACGGCAAGATCATTGCGGAAGGAACAAACCGCGTGACGGCGACGAACGATCCGACGGCACACGCTGAAATGTGCGCGATTCGCGCAGCATGTGCTCGACTGGGAGCTTTCGAACTGATCGATTGCGAGATTTATACGTCGTGCGAACCGTGCCCCATGTGCCTGGGAGCGATTTATTGGGCGCGTCTGGCACGCGTCTACTTTGCCAACCTAGCGTCGGATGCATCGAAGATTGGATTCGACGATTCGTTTATCTACCGGGAAATCGGGCAGAACGTGCGGAAGCGTTCCATCCCGATGATCCCGATGATGCGCGAACGAGCACTGGCCGCGTTTCAGGCGTGGCACGAGAAGCCGAATAAAATCCAGTACTAATTCCGAGTTCGGTTAATCATTCACGACAAACTTCTTCCTGCTTTGCAGGACGTTGCCCGGGGTTGAGACATGGATCGGGCCGCTGGTTGCGCCTGCCGGAACCGTCGCCATCATGTGAGTGTCCGACAGAACTTTGAAGTTCGCGGGGCGGCCATTGAAGGTGACCTGAGTCGTTCCTTTCAGGTGCGTGCCGAGAATCAATACTGAGTTCCCCACCTTCCCACTGAACAGCGGCATGTTCACAAAAGCCGGCAAGCCCATGTTCAGGCTGTAAACAGTGCCGTCGTTCGAGGTGCCTCCGAATTCAGTAACGCCGTAGAGCAAACCGTTGGTGTCCTGCACGGGCGGCGCGAGCGGAGACATCTGCGTGAGGTTCGTGGTGTTGTTGAAGCTGTACAGATCGGTGTAGGTTCCGCCGGTGGTCGTGTTAAACAGCGTGCCATCGCCGTAGGTGCCGCCATCGGAAGTCGATCCGTAGTAGTTGCCGTCTGTGGCGAGAAGCAGTCCAGCGCCGGGGAAGGTGCCGTCTCCAAAGGTGGTGCCGAAGCTGTGCAGCACGGTTACGTTAAGTCCTGTCGTAACCTGGTAGATGGTTCCTTCGCCGTTGGTGCCGCCATCCTGCGTCGTGCTGTAGAAATCTCCGTTCGAAGCTTGAACCAGCGGGCCAATGGGGAACGAGCCTCCTGCGCCGCACGGGAAGTTGTAGGTATTGTTGATTACGCCGGCGGTGGTCATTTGCACGATCGTTCCGCAGAAGTCTGTTCCGCCCTGGGAGACGGGGATATAGAGATATCCATCGGTGCCTTGTGTTGGAGGAGCGATCGGGGCGAATCCGTGATTGATGTCGAATTTATAGACGATGGTGAATGTACCGGAGCTGGTGATCTTGTAAACGATGCCGCTACCCTTGCTTCCTCCGCCGCTGGTGGTTCCGTAGAAATTGCCGTCCGAGGCGAGGATCGGTGGTCCCCAGGGGAAAGCGCCGTCGACCGCGGAGTTGAAATTGTGCAGGATCGTGATGACGCCCGCAATCGTCATCTTGAAGACGATGCCCTGAGTGCCGGTGCCGCCCTGCTGCGTGGTTCCGTAGAAATTGCCGTCGCTACCCAGAGTCAGGCCGCCAGTAGGATTGGCACCGTCTTTTGTGCCGCCCTTAAAACTGTAGAGCAGGGTCTCGGTTCCCGATGTCGTGACCGAAAAGACTGTGCCGAGGCCCGAGGCGCCGCCGTTATAGGTGGTTCCGTAGAGGCTACCGTTGGTTCCCTGAACCAGAGTGACGTACCACGGAGTCTGCCCGCTCGTCTTCGTGCCTGCGAAGTTGTAGATGGTGGTCACCGTCTGAGCCGCGCAGAAAGTCGCCGCGCATAGCAACAGGGCCGCGATGCGAAGAGCGCCGTAAAAACATGATTTCTGAACCGGCTTGATCAGGCCAGAGAACTCCCAAGATTGAGCGGACGCCATAACAAAACCCCCAGGTGGAGACCAGAATCGCAGGGCGCGCGAGAAGTGGCTGGGCACGCCGCCTTGGAACGCTACCCCACTTCCGGAGGGGCTCGCAAGATGAATAAAATTGCATAGATACATGCGATTGTTGGCGTTCAAAAGGCGCTCCGGACTGGGGTTTTGAAGGATTGCAATTGGTTTTACGGCCGCCTCACTTTGCAGCGCGGGCCTCGGCTTCGGCGAGCCAGCCGCGGCGAAGTTCTTCGACGGGGATGCTCGAGAGGTAAGGCTTGATGTCGAGAATTGGCGTGCCATCAAGCATATCGACGCCACGAACGTGGAGGGATCTGCCCTCGCGCCGCAGGAGTTCGACGACGGTAAAGGCGATGGGATTCGGGCGCCGCGGTGAGCGAGTCGCGAAGACGCCGTGCGGACGATTATCGGAAGGCGGAGTGCCCAGCAATTCGAATCCTTGGGAACGATCGAAGACCCAGAGCACGATGAGATGGGAAAAACCTTCGATGTCGGTAAGCCCCGGTTCAAATTGCGGAAGGATCTCGAGAATGCCTTCGGCGCTGTGTTTCGCGCCCAAGCCTTTGGGGATTTCTTGCGTCGTTTTGTAGGAACTGCGAACGTATCCGATGGGCTGTGGAGAGAACATAGATTGTGCCAGCGGGACGACGATCAGTTTGGCACAGACGGGATGTGAGTGGAAGGGGATCGCCGGAGCTGCATTTCATAACGTTGAGACTTGTGGGGGTTGCAAGATCTTTAGTCTTCCTTTACAAAAGTCGAGGCCTGCGTGCAACGCCCCTTCTCGACACGGGCATCACAGCACCTTACAATCATTTCTTCCTTCGGGCTGAAGCACGGCTGCGTGTGACGAGGCGCATGTGTCTCTTAATCGGGGGAGCTAGGAATTTTGTGCGGACGGCTTCGATTGCGCCGCAAGAAGTTGTGCAGTGCAAGCAGCAACCTACAAGGAGCGTTGGACGATGCGAAGATCGAGCATTTTGGCCGCAACAGTTCTTGCTTTTTCTCTGGGCGCATGGGCGCAAGGGAGTCAGCCAACACAAGCAAGGCGGCCGCCGGTTCAGGAACCTGAGTCGGAAATCAGTGTGCAAGGGGCCGGATTTTTCACAAAGAACGTGAACGGGACCGGAACTACGTACAGCGCAACACAGGCAGTCGCCGCTCTGGGGACGTACCGGCGTCATCTGAAGCCTCAACTGTCGGTGGAGGTCGCCTACGGGTACGCTCGCAACACACAGAAATATCAGGTTGCTTCGCAGGGTTTTCGGATTCAGACGAACATCAACCAGGTGACGGCTGCCTTCGTGGCGCATATGACCCCCAGAATTCACGAAAAACTGAAACCGTACCTGTTGTTGGGCGGCGGCGGCCTGATCTTTGCGCCAAGCGGCAGCCAGGCCAATTACATCTCGGGTGCGGCACATCAGACGAAGGGAGTTTTCGTGTACGGAGGCGGAGTGGACTACGCGATCAGCAAAAAGTTTGATTTCCGACTCGAGTACCGGGGATTGATCTACGGCACCCCTGCTTTCGGATTTGGATCTTTGATCACGAATGCCGTCACCCACACCGCGGTTCCATCAATCGGAATTGGATATAAGTTTTAGCTGACGTCGATTGAAGCAATGCGCTGATGTGAAGCGGCCCGACTTGCGTCGGGCCGTTTGTGTTTCTGAGGACCTTTTCTGTTCAGTCTGCTTTCTTCTCAGACTCGCGCGGCAACGGTTTTTCAATGGGCTTGCGCGGGAGCATTTGATCGCGCATCGCCGCGTCGTAGACAAAGCTGGCCACGATCACTGAAATCTGCTTGAGATCCTCAGGTTGGAGACGGTCGTAGACATCCATGTTGGAGTGGTGGGTGCGCGTCTCGTATTCCAGCGGATCCTGAATGAACTGGAATCCGGGAATGCCAACGGCGTCGAACGAAAGATGATCGGTGCCGCCCGTGTTGCGCATGGTGAGCGTGGTCATGCCCAGATCCTTGAACGGTTTCATCCAGGCCGCAAAGATAGGAGCGACCGCTTCGTTTTCCTGCAAGTAGACGCCGCGAATTTTGCCGGAGCCGTTGTCGACGTTGAAGTAGGCAGAGACTTTCGCCTGTTCTGGTTTGACCGTGATGGGTCCGGCGTTGCGGCGCAGGAGCGTGGGCATCCCCTTCATGTTCGGGTCGTCGCTCGGAGGACGAGAGCCGAAGTGGGCCTCGACGTATCCCTGCGATCCGAGCAGTCCTTCTTCCTCTCCGCTCCACAGGCCGATGCGAATCGTGCGCCGCGGCTTGATGTCGAGCGCCTTGAGGATTCGAACGGCTTCCATCATCACAATCGTGCCTGCGCCATTGTCGGTCGCGCCGGTTCCTGCGTGCCACGAGTCGAGATGCGCGCCAAGCATGACGATTTCATCTTTCTTGTCGGTGCCGGGAATCTCGGCGATCGTGTCGTACTGGTTCAGGTCATCGTCGTAGAACGTATTCTGAACGTTTAGTTCGAGCGTGACGTCTTTCTTTTCGTTGAGAAGACGCGCGATGCGGCTCCAGTGCTCGGATGCCATCGTGAGTTGTGGAACCGTCGTTGTTTCCCCTGGTTTGTATGAGCCTCCGGATTGCACGAAGACCGTGCCGCCCCCGGCAGTGCCGCGGCTGTGATCAATGACCGCGAGAACCTTCTCGTCTGCGAAAAACTGGTTCATATCTTTCATGAATTGGCGGCGCCGAGCGAACTCGGCCATGCGGAACGGGGGACGTTCGCTGGGAATTTCGTAGTCCCCAATCTTGGCGAGATCGTCGTCCGAGAGACGCTTGAAAGGCGCCTCGGTGATGGGCTTGATGTCGGTATCCGGGCCCAGAATGACGATCATGCCGGCAAGCCTGCCGCGGTATTTCTCAAAGTCTTCTTTCTTTTCGACGTTGACGCGGACGCACTTGCCGGTGACGACGCCGTTCGTGCCGGGCGTCCAGGCTTTGGCGTAGACGATCAGCGGAGTGATGTCGGGAGAAGTCATGCGAGCGTTGACATACTGATTGGCCCATCCGCGGCCGAATGGTCCCCAGGATTCGAGATGCGCGTTGCTGAGTCCCATGGCGGTGAGTTGGTCGCGAGTCCACTGATTGGCGCGCTTCATATTGGGAGAGCCGGTAAGACGCTCGCCGATGGAATCCATCAATCCGGAAGCGAGTTCCATGACTTTCGAGTCGTGGAAGCCTTCGTAGCGAATGCGGGAAATAGTTTCGAGGTCGACCTTCTCGGGCCTGTCCTGAGACCAGACGGCGGGAATGAGAAACAGAACGACGACAATTGAGCAGACGAGTCGCGCAGACCGCTTCATGATGAGCTCCTGGGTGGAAATCAATCGGGGATTATAAGCGCGAATTCGCGGGGGATTGCGGGCGAAATTGTAAAGTTATTTCAAGCATTGAAGATCGAATCGTGCGGCATCTCTCGACGAATGGGGCCAAACAAAAAGGCCCCACCCGAGTGGGGCCTCATCAACACTTACAAGATGAGTGTCAGTTTTTCTTGAGTTCGAACAGAGTTCCAGCTTCGGCGCCGCCGTTGAGGGCAGTGCCGTATAGATTTCCGGCAGTATCCATGGTTACGCCGTTTGCGTCATTTCCTGTGTTGAAGTTGTTATTGAAGTTGAAGATCACCGAATAGGAGCCGCCGGTCGTGAGTTTGAACGCAACTCCGTCATTATAGTCTTTGCCGCCGGAGGATGTTGTGCCATACAAGATGGATCCAGAGAGCAGGCTGATGTTGGGCGTTTCGCCGTCGTGGCAGCCGGTGCTCGTGCCTCCCGGACAGAAATTGTGCAGAATCGTCTCGACTCCGGCGGAGGTAATCTTGAATGCGACTCCGCGCAGACTTGTTCCTCCTCCGGGCGTAGCGCCATAGAAGACGCCAGCCGACGTCCGAATGATATTGCGCGGGCCCGCGCCATCGGTGCATCCGGAAGCAGAGCAGAACGGATAAATTACCGAAAGCTTGTTCTTCGGGGTCAGCTTGAAGAGCACGCCTTGCCCGTTCTTTCCGCCTGCACTCGCGGTTCCGTAAAGATTGCCGCTGCCATCGCGAACGAGATTGGAAAAGGGTTCCCAACCATCCAGTTGCCCAGTGAATCGATAGAGGATTGTTTCCACGCCTGCTGAAGTCAGCTTGTAAACGGTGCCGCATCCGAAGACACCGTTGATTGCGCACGTGCCGCCACCAACAGAGGTCGTACCATAAAAATTTCCCGCCGAATCGATCGTCAGTCTCCCGAACGGACTGGCTCCGTCGGAACTGGCGGTTCCGAACTTGTAGAGGACCGAATACGTTCCGGATGTCGTGATCTTGAACACGACTCCCATGCCTTGCGGAAAGGCCGTGGAGGTGAGACCTCCGGCGGTGGTGGTGCCATAGAGATTGCCGCCGGTATCCATGGTGAGAGATCCGATAGGCGTGGCGCCATCGGTGTTATTGAATGAATGAAGAAGACTTTCATTTCCACTGGAATCGAACTTGAACACGGTGCCATACCCGTACTCGCCGCCGTGCTCGGTTACGCTGTAAAGGTTGCCTTGCGCATCTCGGACAGGAATGCCATTCGGATATGAGCCGTCGCCCGCGGTTACTCCAAAGTTGTAGAGCGTAGTTTCTGTGTAAGTTCCTGCCTGCGACGCGATGGCGAGAGACATGACGATCTCCAGCACAAGCAAGGTACGGCCAAACATGAATTCCTCCTGGAAAATAGATTTGGTTGCAGCGGAGAACGGGCTCGATACGGGGGGAGTGGCAGAAGAGCCTAATTTACTTCCTTTGATCGAGGTGGTCAAGGGACGTTCGGCATTTGCGTGAACGAAGGCTAACGGGGAACCCAAGATTGACACCGAAAAATTCTCCTTGGGAATCACTTAGTTGCAGTTTCGGAGGATTGGGCAGCTTCTTCGTTTTTGGCGGGTTTCTGCTCGCCTGATTTGGAAGCCTCGTCATCGTTGTTCTTCAAAATGTATTGAACGATGACGGAAATGCGACGGTTCGCCGGATCGAGAGGGTCTGCGGGGTTTCGAAGCCGCTGGTCGGCGAAACCGCGCACCTGGCTGACCTGGTCAGGCCGGATGCCGTTGGCTTGCATGACGCGGCGGGCGGCGTTAGCGCGATCGGCGGAGAGTTCCCAATTTCCGTAAGCGGCAGACGGGGCGTACGGCTGAGAGTCGGTGTGTCCTTCGATCGAGAGCTTGTTGGGGAGCTTGCCAAGTTCCTGCGCGAGGGTAACGAGCAGCGTGGCTCCGTCGTCGTTGAGCTTCGCGCTGCCGCTGTCGAAGAAAGTTCCGCTGGCAGATTCGGAAAGCTCGATGCGAAGTCCCTCAGTCGTGACTGTCATTTCGATGTGATTTTTCAATTTTTCGAAATCTGTCATCTGCTGCATGGCTTTCTGCAACTGTTCTTTCAACCGGGGCATGTTGTCGCGGGTGAGGATGAAATTCTCCCCGGCACCCAACATGTTGGAGCCGACTTTTTTCGAGGTTCCAGTAGGATCTTTGAAATAACCGCCAACGGCTTCCTGGACTTGCTTGCTGCTGTTCAGCAGCCAGAGCACGATGAAGAGCGCCATCATGGCGGTAACGAAGTCGGCGTAAGCGACTTTCCATGCTCCGCCGTGGTGTCCGCCGTGACCGTTTTTCTGCTTGACGATGATGATGGGGCGCGTTTTGTCCATGCGAGTTGCCAGCTTTTATTTCGCGGCTGCTGCGGCCGCCGCTGCCGGCGCACCGCCCTTGCGGCACGCCTGCTCCAGTTCCTTGAAAGACGGCCGGACGTGGCCGGGAACTGCGCGGCGCGCCACTTCGACCGCCATGATCGGAGCTGTGCCTTTCAGGAATGAAATCATCAGAACTCGCATGACGTAGAGAAAGGCGTGCTCTTCTTCGGCGGCTTTTGTCATGTTAGAAGCGATCGGGCCAACGAGTCCGTAGCAGAGCAAAATTCCGAGAAACGTGCCCACCAGGGCGGCCGCGACTTTGTGCCCGATTTCTTCGGGCGGACCACCGAGCGCGCCCATCGTGATGACGACGCCGAGAACCGCGGCGACAATGCCGAGTCCGGGAAGGGAATCGGCCATCGTGCTGAGCGCGGTCGTGGGCTGCGTCGCATCGTGATGATGAACTTCAAGATCGAGATCGAGCATCTGGTCGAGGTCGAAGGCGTCGACCCCGGTGATTGCCATCCGCAGCGAATCACAGACGAAATCGCGAACATGGTGATTCTTGAGGAAAGCAGGATTCTTGGTGAAAACCGGACTCTTTTGCGGCTCTTCGACATCGGCCTCGAGGGCCATTAGTCCCTCTTTGCGGGCTTTATTCAGCAGGTCGTACATCATTTTCAAAGTGTCGATGTAGGTTTGCTTGCCGAACTTCGATCCTCCGAACACTCCGCCGATGCCGCCGAGAATTTTCTTGATGATGTGGAGCGGGTTCGCAACGAGGACGGTTCCGAGGGCCGCGCCGCCAATGATGATCAGTTCGGCCGGCTGGATGAGCACACGGATATTGCCATGCTCCATCA
>Ga0070735_10005003_pt1 | contig 11059 bp, 8 predicted proteins | sample Coa_R1_FD_66443 | JGI IMG/M metagenome (GOLD analysis project Ga0070735, IMG submission 66443) | Surface soil microbial communities from Centralia Pennsylvania, which are recovering from an underground coalmine fire - Coalmine... | ecosystem: Environmental > Terrestrial > Soil > Unclassified ... | reverse complement strand
GCCGATGGTCAGCGGGACCAGGTAGATGCCCGCCCACAGCGGGGTCTGGCTGAAGCTGTACCCGTGCAGCGGCAGCCAGATGCCCTGCAGCCAGATGATCAGCATGAACTGCATGCCGCCCCGGCCCAGCGCCAGCATCAGGTTCGCGATGTTGCCCGCGGTGAAGGCCCTGATCTTGAACAGCGACAGCCGGAACAGCGGCTCGGCGACCCTCGTCTCCACGACGCCGAACACCACCAGCGTCGCGATCCCGCCGAAGATCGCGGTCAGCACCCACGGGTTGGTCCAGCCCATCGGGTGCCCGCCGTAGGGCAGCAGGCCGTAGGTGATGCCGACCAGGATCGCGATCAGCCCGGCGGCGAACAAGATGTTCCCCCACCAGTCCATCCGGGCGTGCTTGCGGACCCCGATGTCCTTCAGCATGAAGTACGCCCAGACGGTGCCGAACAGCCCGATCGGCGCCGAGACCAGGAACACCAGATGCCAGTTGACCGGGCCGAGCAGGCCGCCGAGCAGCAGCCCGAGGAACGAGCCGGCAATGGCCGCGATCGAGTTGATGCCCAGCGCCGTGCCGCGCTGGTTGGCTGGGAACGCGTCGGTCAAGATCGCGGTGGAGTTGGCGAACAGGAACGCGCCGCCGATGCCCTGCACCACCCGCCAGATGATCAGCCACAGCGCCCCGGCGCTGCCGTGCAGCCAGGTGACGGTGAGCAGGAGCGATCCGAAGGTGAAGATCGCGAAGCCCATGTTGTACATCCGGACCCGGCCGAACATGTCGCCCAGCCGCCCGAACGACACCACGAGCACGGCCGACACGACCAGGAAGCCCATGAACATCCACAGCAGGTAGCTGGTGTTGTCCGGGCTCAGCGGATTGAGCCCGATGCCGCGGAAGATATCCGGCAGCGCGATCAGCACGATGGACTGATTGATGGTGGCCATCAGCACGCCCAGCGTGGTGTTCGACAGCGCGATCCACTTGTAGTGCGGCCCGATCGCCGGGTTGCCGCCCTCGCCCGCGGACACGCCCGTCACCCTGAAATTGGCCGTCATTGCCGGTAAGCCCCCAAGAGCTGGTTCAGGACCCGGATCACTTGCTTCGCATTAACCAATTAAATTATAGACCGCATTCCCCGCCCCGCCCGGGCCGGTCCCGCGCCGTGAGTCCCGCCCCAGCCTGGCCGGTCCCGCGCCCTGTGCCCCGCTCTGGCCGGGCCGGTCCCGCGCCTTAGGTTCCTCCCTGGCCTGGCCGGTGCCGGGTCTCGTACCTCGCCCAGCTGCCCGGCGCCGACGCGGCGGACCGGGACGGCGCCCGCCTCGCCGACTCCAACCCGGCGCGATGCCCGTCCCTGGACGGTACGGTTCGTTCGAGGTGAGATTCGGGCCCTCGCCGGGCATTCCCGCCCCGGCCTGCATCCCTGTCACCACCTGACCCAGCCTCCGGCAAGCCGTCAACTACGTCGTTGCCACAACGACGCACACCCAACGACGTCGTTGCCACAACGACGTAGTTACCCGCGGCCCGCCTGTCCACGGCGCCGACCCACCGGTATCACGAGCCTCACAGGAATGTTCCTCAGGTTGACTCGCGGGTCGGCCGGGCCGCGAACCGGGCCGACCGGGGACGCGATGGCATCGGAGGAGTCCTCCGATACCGGCACGGGAGCCCGCCCGGTATCGTGGAAGTGCGCTCGAAGCGGTGTTCCATAACGCACCGCGGCGACCATCCGGCGTAGCGTAATTGGCAGCGCACCAGCCTTTGGAGCTGGGTTAGTCCTGGTTCGAGTCCAGGCGCCGGAACTTTGCTCGACGTACCGCACCTGCCAAGCCGTCTAGCAGCTGGTGCGGATCCGCGGACCCCGCTTCGCGCTGACGCCACGGTCCGGTCCCGTCTCTTCCTGCCGGCCGCCTTGGGCGGTTCCGCATGGGCGTCATGGCTGAGGGTAGGGGCGCGTCTGGCTGGCTAGTCATGATCATCGGCGGACGGTAACGGAAGCGATACACACGGCTTACCTGTCTCGGATGCTGAGACGGCGATCTGGGTGCACAGCTGGAATTCATAGGCCCAAATGCAGAAATTCACCCGTGAAGTGTTGCCTAACCTACGGTTTGGTAGGCTACGGTTACGTAAGCGTATAAGCGCTCCGGACGTTCTGCCTGTAGCTAGAGGAGCACGATGACCACTTCCCCCGACACCGTCCGCGTGACCGGCGCCGCCCCGGCGGCACGGCCCGCCGCTCTCACGGACCGGGCGCCCGCGCCCGGCGCGACGCTCGGGGAAGCGACCAGAACCCGGCCCCGCACGCCCCGGCCGGACCTCGAGGACGAGCCGAACTCGACGTTCCAGCGGTTCCTGGTCGGACTGTTCGTGGCCGTCCCGCTGGTGGCCCTGGTGGCCGCGATCCCGCTGCTGTGGGGCTGGGGCCTGGGCTGGCACGACGTCGTCATCGCGCTGGTCTTCTACTGGGTGTCCGGGCTCGGCATTACGGTCGGCTACCACCGGTACTTCACCCACGGCTCGTTCAAGGCCAAGACCGGGCTGCGGGTCGCGCTGGCCATCGCGGGCAGCCTGGCCATCGAGGGGCCGGTCATCACCTGGGTCTCCGACCACCGCCGGCACCATAAGTACAGCGACAAGGAGGGCGACCCGCACTCGCCGTGGCGCTACGGCGACGACTGGAAGGCGCTGACCAAGGGCCTGGTCTACGCGCACGTCGGCTGGCTGTTCGACCCCAACAAGACCTCGCAGGAGAAGTTCTCGCCCGACCTGCTCGCGGACCGGCGGATCAAGGCGGTGGACAAGCGGTTCCCCGCGCTGGTGGTGATCTCGCTGCTGCTGCCCGCGCTGATCGGCGGGCTGTGGGGGATGTCCTGGCACGGCGCGCTGACCGCGTTCTTCTGGGCCAGCCTGGTCCGGATCGCGCTGCTGCACCACGTCACCTGGTCGATCAACTCCATCTGCCACACCTTCGGCAGCGAGGACTTCGAGGTGCGGGACAAGTCGCGCAACGTGGCGTGGCTGGCCATCGCCTCGTTCGGGGAGTCCTGGCACAACCTGCACCACGCCGACCCCACCTGCGCCCGGCACGGCGCGCTGCGCGGCCAGCTGGACTCCAGCGCGCGGGTCATCCGCTGGTTCGAGCAGCTGGGCTGGGCCTATGACGTCCGGTGGCCGGACGAGGAACGGCTGTCGGCCAAGCGTCCCGCCGCCGCCACGCGGAAACTCGGCTCGATGACGCGGCGCGCCACCCGGGTTGGTGGCGCGGCGTCCGCGGAGCCGCAATGATGACTCAGTGAACGCTCAGCCCCCAAGATCTGGCCGTAAGCGGATGACCGGGAAGGAGCGGCGGGAGCAACTGCTCGGCATCGGGCGGCGGCTGTTCGCCGAGCGCGGATTCGAGGGCACCTCGATCGAGGAGATCGCCGCCCAGGCGGGCGTGTCCAAGCCGGTGGTGTACGAGCACTTCGGCGGCAAGGAGGGGCTGTACGCGGTGGTGGTCGACCGCGAGGTCGAGCGGTTGCTGGCCATGGCCACCTCGCTGCTCGACGGCGACCACCACCGGGACAAGTTCGAGGCCGCGGCGGTGGGCCTGCTCCGGTACATCGAGGACAACGCCGACGGGTTCCGGATCCTGGTCCGGGACTCCAGCCCCGGCCCGGGATCCGGAACCTACGGCACGCTGCTGAGCGACATCGCCGGCCAGGTGGAGTACATCCTGGCCGACTTCCTGGTCTCCCGCGGCCACGACTCCAAGCTGGCGCCGATGTACGCGCAGATGCTGGTCGGCATGGTGGCGTTCACCGGGCAGTGGTGGCTCGACGCCCGCAAGCCCAAGCTGGAAGAGGTCGCGGCCAACCTCATCGACCTGGCCTGGAACGGCCTGTCCCACCTGGACGCGAACGGCGGCCGGTAACACCACCGCGGCGGCGCCGGGCGCGAGCGTGGCAGCACCCGCGCCGGCCGGCGCGGTCGGCAGGCCCGCGGCCGACCAGGCGCGGAACCCGCCGATCAGGTCGGTCGCTCGGTGCAGGCCCAGGTCGTGCAGGGCCACCGCGGCCAGGCTGGAGGTGTAGCCGTCCACGCAGAACACGATGACCCGGTGGTCGTAGCCGGTGACCCAGGGCAGCCTGGCGTCACACTCCGGATCCAGGCGCCATTCCAGGTGGTTGCGCTCCACGATGACCGAGCCCGGGATCTCCCCGGCGACCGCGCGTTGGGCGGCGGGCCGGATGTCGACCAGCACCGCGCCCCCGGCCTGTTCCCGGAACGCCTCACGGGGCGTCACCCGGCGCAGCCGCCCGCGGGCGTCCGCGAGGATCTCGTCGATGCCGCGGGCGCCCGCCGGGCGGGTCGTCACCATGCCGCGGGGCCTTCGGTGGCCAGCTTGACCAGCCTGCCCGCGGTGAGCTCGTAACGCGTCATCTGCGGGATGGGCGGGGAATACGCGTGCACGCTGACCGCGACCGCGCCCGTGGCCGCGTTGCGCACGTCGTGGATGTAGCGGGGGCCGAACGTCCGCGCCCCGCCCGCCCCGACCGGCTTGGCCAGGACCTGGCCGGCCGTCTCGCCGCCGACCACCCGGCGCTCCATCAGGGTGCCCCACACCACCGTGAACGCGCCGGCCGACCCGCCGTGATCGTGGAAGCCGGTGGCCTGGCCCGGCAACCAGCTGATGACCCAGACCTCGTGGCTGTCGTCGAGATGGATCTGCTCGTACCAGCGGCCGGCCGCATTCAGGCGGACCCGGGTGAGCCATTCCGCGGGGCTCGCCGCGACGCGCCGGACCACGTCGCCTAGTTGGCGGGCGCCGAGTAGCCGGCCGGGGGCGATGGCTGGGGAAGTTGGCCGGATCATCGTGCTCATGTCGCTTCTCTCCTCACGTCTTCAGAAACTGGCTGCGGGAAGGCCAGTGAGAGCTGGTGAACCAAGGGCCGGGCCGGTGTCCCGGGGACGCCTGGATGACCGGGCGGGCCGGACAGCGCGGGCCGGCAGGCGGAACGAACCTGGCCGGTCAGTGCGAGCCGGCCGGACACCACTGGACGTGAAGCACCGGCGGACAGACGCCGGCGGGAACGCGGTGACGGCAGGGCCCAGACTGGACCGACACAGATCGGACCGGTACTGATCGGAGAGGCAGGTCACGGCGCATGCCGAGATCCTGCCAGAGTTTCCCTATTAAATCAATAGGAAAAGCCAGGTTACTTCGCTCGGTGGGCGACGGCGAACACCCGGCGGAACGGGAAGACGGTACCGAACGACCTCGGCGGATACGCCGCACGGACCCGCTCGCCGTAGTCGGCCAGGAAGCCCGCGGCCTGGTCGGCGTCGAGCACGGCCAGGACGGGACGCAATCCGGTGCCCTTGTACCACTCGAGCACCGGGTCTTCGCCCTCCAGGATGTGCACGTACGTCGTCTCCCAGGCGTCGACCTGGCAGCCGGCCGTGGCGAGCAGCTCCGCGTAGCCGGCCGGGTCGGCCGACTGCCGGTTCAGCTCCACGTCCCGCAGCAGCGGGCGCCACCGGGCCGAGTCCGCCAGCTCACGCAGGATCGCGTGGGACGGCTGATCGAAGTTGCCCGGGACCTGGAACGCCAGCCAGCCGTCGTCGGCCAGCCAGTCCGCCCAGCGGACCAGCAGCTCACGATGGCCGGGCACCCACTGCAGCACCGCGTTGGAGATGATCACGTCGGGCAGGCTCTGCGGCTCCCAGTGCCGCACGTCATCGAGCTGGAAGGACAGCCCGGGTGCGTGACTGGCCAGGCCGGACTCGGTGGACAGCAGCGCGTCGGCTGAGATCAGCTTCCGCGCCGCCTCGATCATCTGCGGCGAGCTGTCCACGCCGCACACGGCGGCGGACGGCCAGCGTTCCGCGAGCAGGACCGTCAGGTTCCCCGGGCCACAGCCCATGTCGACCACGTGCTCGGGCAGCTCAGCTCCGACCCTGGCGAGCAGGTCGATGAACGGCCTGGTGCGCTCGCCCCCAAACCGCAGATACTGGGTCGCGTCCCACATAGTGGCCCTAATCCTTCTCCAATGCTGAGAGACGATTGCCCGTCAATCCCTTGTACCGCTCCGGCATTCTTGACGTCAAGAGATACCCTCTAGTAATGGCCCCCCGCGCGGCTCCCGGTACCGACGAAGAGTCCGAGATCCTTCAGGTGCCCGGGTTGCGGGACGAGGTCGATGAGCTGGTCGCCGCGTGGCGGGGCCAGCGGCCCGACCTGGACGTGGAGCCGATGCAGGTGCTCAGCCGGATCTCCCGGCTGGCCCGGCACCTGGACATCGCGCGGCGCGGCGCGTTCGCCGACCACGGCCTGGAGACGTGGGAGTTCGACGTGCTCTCCGCGCTGCGCCGGCAGGGGCCGCCGTTCCAGCTGACGCCGGGCGCGCTGCTCCGCGCCACCCTGGTCACGTCGGGGACCATGACCAACCGGATCGACCGGCTGACCACGGCGGGCCTGGTCCGCCGGGAGCCCGACCCGCGGGACAAGCGGGGCGTCCTGGTCACGCTCACCGCGCAGGGCGTGGCGCGGGCCGACGCGGCCCTGGCCGACCTGCTCGGCCGCGAGCGGGCGCTGCTGGCGGGCCTGGACCGGGGCGAACGCCAGCACCTGGCCGACCTGATGCGCATCCTGCTGGCGCCCTTCGACGCCGAGTTATCTCCCTATTCGAGGTTGGCCGCGACGGCCAGCCAGCGGTCCTCCAGGCCGGACTTCTCGGCCTGGACGGCGCGCAGTTCGGCGCCGAGGGAGGTGAGCTTCTCGTAGTCGGTGGCGTTGGCGGCCAGCAGGGCGGTCAGTTCGGCCTCGCGGACGGTGAGCCGGTCGAGCTGGCGCTCCAGCCGCTGGAGTTCCTTGCGCGCGGTCCGCTCCTCGGCCGCCGACGACCGGGGCGGGCCGGCTGCCACCGGGGCGGGCCGCGGTCCGCCGGTGGACCCGGCGCGCGCGGTCCGGATCCGGTCCAGGTACTCGTCGATGCCGCCGCCCAGGAACGACAGCCGCCCGTCGCCGAGCAGCGCGACGACGTGCTCGGTGACCCGCTCCAGGAAGTAGCGGTCGTGGCTGACCACCGCCAGGGTGCCCGGCCAGTCGTCGAGCAGGTCCTCGAACTCGGTCAGCGTCTCGATGTCCAGGTCGTTGGTCGGCTCGTCGAGCAGCAGGACGTTCGGTTCGGCCATGAGCAGCCGGAGCATCTGCACCCGGCGCCGCTCACCGCCGGACAGGTCGCCGATCCGGGTCCACTGCCGTTCCGCGCTGAAGCCGAGCCGCTCGAGCAGCAGCCCGGCGGACAGCTCGCGGTCACCCACCTGGATCCGCAGCCGGATCTCCTCTACCGCCTCGCGGACCCGCTGGTCGGGATCGAGCTCGGCGAGCTCCTGGGACAGGTGCGCGAGCCGCACGGTCTTGCCCCGCACGACGCTCCCGCCCGCCTGCAGCCCGGGACCGGTCGTCCCGGCCAGCAGGTGGAGCAGGGACGTCTTGCCGCTGCCGTTGACCCCGGCGACCCCCACCCGGTCGCCCGGGCCGAGCTGCCAGGTCACGTGCTCCAGGAGCGGGCGCGGACCGTCGTCCGCGCGGACGCGGACCGAGACGTCCTCGAGGTCGATGACGGTCTTGCCCAGCCGGGCGGTGGCCAGCCGGGTCAGCTCCACGGCGTCCCGGGCGGGCGGCTCGGCCGCGATGAGCGCGTTGGCCGCCTCGACCCGGAACTTCGCCTTGGTCGTCCGGGCCCGGGCGCCGCGCTGCAGCCAGGCCAGTTCCTTGCGGGCCAGGTTGCGGCGGCGGCGTTCGGCGGCTTCCTCGCTGCGTTCCCGTTCGGCCTGAGCGAGCACGTAGGCGGAGTAGCCGCCCTCGGCGGAGTGCACCTGGCCGCGGTCCACCTCCCAGGTGCGCTCGCAGACGGTGTCCAGCAGCCACCGGTCGTGGCTGACCACGATTACCGCGCTGCTGCTGTCACGCAGGTGGCGGCCGAGCCAGTCGATGGCCTCGATGTCCAGGTGGTTGGTCGGCTCGTCGAGCAGCAGCACGTCGCGCTCGGTGACCAGCAGCGCGGCCAGCGCCACCCGGCGCCGCTCACCGCCGGACAGCGGCGCGGCCGGGGCGTCCAGGCCGATCCCGGGGAGCAGCTCGGCCACGATGGCGCGGGCCCGCGGGTCGGCCTCCCACGGTGCTGACCAAGGGGCTGACGACGGGGCCGACCCGGCGGAGCGCCACCCGGCGCCGAACACGATCTGGCCCACGGTTCCGGTCAGCTGATCGGCCTGCGGCAGGTAGCCGAGCCGCAGGCCCGCCATCCGGGCCACCCGGCCCTCGTCCGGCTCGGCCGTCCCGGCCAGCAGCGCGAGCAGGGTGGACTTGCCCGCGCCGTTGCGGCCGACCACGCCGATCCGGTCGCCGGCCGAGACGCCGAGCGAGACGCCGTCGAGCAGCCGCCGGTGCGCGTAGGTCTTGGCCGCCTTCTCCAGGCTGATCAGGTTCATCTAACCCGCGGCGACCACGGCGGCGCCCGGCGCCGGCCCGCTGACCCGGGCCACGGACCGGCACACGCCGGCTCCGGACAGGGACACGGCCAGCTCCAGGGCCCGCTCCGGGTTCGCCGCGAGGAATACGCAGGTCGGGCCCGAGCCGGCGACCAGCGCGCCGAGCGCGCCCAGCTCCAGGCCCGCGGTCAGGGTCTTGCGCAGCGCCGGGAATAGCGACACCGCGGCGGGCTGCAGGTCATTGGTCAGCCGCTGGCCCACCCGGGCCGCGTTGCCGGTGCGCAGCGCCGACATCAGCGCGGTGTCCAGCTCGGGCTGCGCTATCTCCCCGGCGCCGTCCCCGCGTTCGCCCCGGAGCCGGTCCAGGGCGGCGTACACGGCGGGCGTGGACAGCTGGCCGTCGGCGAAGGCCAGCACCCAGTGGTACTGCGTGGCCGGGGCGAGCGCGGAGGTCAGCTGGTCCCCGCGACCGCGGCCGACCGCGGTCCCGCCCAGCAGCGCGAAGGCCACGTCGCTGCCCACCGTGGCGGCGATCGTGGCGAGCTGCTGGTGGCTCAGGCCGCCCTCCCACAGCTCGTTGCAGGCGACCAGGGCGGCCGCCGCGTCGGCGCTGCCGCCGGCCAGCCCGGCCGCGACCGGGATCTTCTTGGCGATGGTGACGTGCACGGCGCCGCGGTCGCGGACCGTCGCGCGGAGCGCGGCCACCGCGCGCAGCGCCAGGTTGTCGTGCTCGGCCGGCATCCGGTCCGCGCCCTCGCCGGTCACCGTCACCCCGTCGCGCCCGGCGGGCTCGACCATGACCTGGTCGAACAGCGAGACGGCGTGGAACACGGTCACCAGGTCGTGGTAGCCGTCGGCGCGCGGCGGGCCGACCGCGAGCTGGAGGTTGAGTTTGGCGGGTACCCGCACCGTTACACCGGTCACGATGATGTGATCGTACGCGCCGCCGCCAGGCGCGCGAACTCCGCCACGCTCAGCGCCTCCCCGCGCACGCCGGGATCGATCCCGGCCGCGCGGAGCAGCCCTTCCGCGGCCGGCGCGGACCCGGCCCAGCCGGCCAGCGCGGCGCGCAGCGTCTTGCGCCGCTGCGCGAACGCGGCGTCGACCAGGGCGAACACCTGCTCGCGGGACGCGGCCGTGGCGGGCGGGTCGTGCCTGGTGAACGCGACCAGCCGGGAGTCCACGTTGGGCACCGGCCAGAACACGCTGCGCGGCACCGTCCCGGCCGGCCGGGCCGTGGCGTACCAGGCCAGCTTGACCGACGGCGCGCCGTACACCCGGGACCCGGGCGGTGCGCACATCCGGTCCGCGACCTCGGCCTGGACCATGACCAGCCCGCGGTCCAGCGACGGCAGAACGGCCAGCAGGTGCAGCACGACCGGCACGGCCACGTTGTAGGGCAGGTTCGCGACCAGCATCGACGGCGCCGCGGGCAGGTCCCCGGGACCGGTGCGCAGCGCGTCGGCGTGGAGCACGGTGACCCGGCCGGCCAGCGCCGGGGCCCGCTCGGCCAGCGTGCCCGGCAGCTCGCCGGCCAGCACCGGGTCGATCTCGACGGCCACGATCGCGGCCGGACCGGCCTCGAGCAGGGCCAGGGTGAGCGAGCCGAGCCCCGGACCCACCTCGAGCACCACGTCGCCCGGGCCGGGTGCGGCCAGCGCGGCGATCCGCCGCACCGTGCCCTGCTCGATCACGAAGTTCTGCCCCAGCCGCTTGGACGGCCGCACCCCCAGCCGCGCGGCAATCTCCCTGACGTCCCCGGGAGTAAGCAGACGCACCACCGTCACCACCGGCAGCGGGTACCGGTCCGGCCTGCGCGGCACCAATGGGCCATCGGTGTCGTCATAGCAGCACCGACGGGCCATCGGTGTCGTTGCGCGGGCATGGTTACCAGGGGCCGAAGGTGCGGTCCGCGGTGGCGGTGACCGTGTCGCAGAACGCGGCCAGGTCCAGGCCCTGCAGGCCGGCCAGGCAGCGCAGCGTGTACGCGGTCTGGGCGGGTTCGTTGGGCCGGCCGCGGTTCGGCACCGGGGTCAGGAACGGGGCGTCGGTCTCGGCCAGCAGCAGGCCGGGCGGCGCGGCCGCGGCGGCGTCGCGCAACGGCTGGGCGTTCGGGAACGTCACGTTGCCCGCGAATGACATGACGTAGCCGGCCTCTGCGCACTGCTTGACCATGGCCACGTCGCCGGAAAAGCAGTGGAACACGACCCGCGGCGGCGGGCCCTCCTCGTCCAGGATGCGCAGCACGTCGGCGTGCGCCTCCCGGTCGTGGATCATCAGCGCCTTGCCGGTCCGTTTGGCGATCTTGATGTGCTCGCGGAACCACCAGCGCTGCACGCCGGGGGCGGCGTGGTCGCGATAGTAGTCCAGGCCGGTCTCGCCGACCGCGACCACCCGGGGCAGCCGGGCCAGCGCCTCGATCCCGGCCAGCACCTCGTCGGGAGTGGGGGCCGGGGTTCGTGAGGTCGGTGTGGCTGCTGTGGCGGGTGGGGTTGTGGTGGGGGTGGGGGTTGTGGTGGGGGTGGGGGGTGCGGGGGGGGGTGTGGGGGGGGGGGGGGTGGCGGCGTGGGGCGCGCGGGG
>Ga0070735_10005002_pt1 | contig 11061 bp, 9 predicted proteins | sample Coa_R1_FD_66443 | JGI IMG/M metagenome (GOLD analysis project Ga0070735, IMG submission 66443) | Surface soil microbial communities from Centralia Pennsylvania, which are recovering from an underground coalmine fire - Coalmine... | ecosystem: Environmental > Terrestrial > Soil > Unclassified ... | reverse complement strand
GGAAGACACCCGCCGATCACGCGCCGCTTTGCGAAGAGTCCGCGAATCCCAGCCAAGGTCTCATTCGCCGGTGATTTCGACGCTGCTTAGGTATTCGGCCAGAACGGCAACATGTTCCCGAAGCGCGCGGCTGTTCCGATTCGCGGCAGCCTGTTCGATCAGGGCACCGATTTCGGTCAGCCTCACAAAGCCGTAAGGCGCCCCGGTCCCCTTCATGCGATGACCCAGAACGCGAGCATCGTCATACTGGTTCTGGCAGATGGCGGCCTCGAGGAGCGGAAAGCCGCTGCGACACCGCTCCAGATATTTCGCAACCAGTTCCCGAGGAACCCCCTCTGGAGCGACTATCAAAATCGTGGTTGATTTCGTTTCCAATGGAACACTCTTCTGTATGATCGGAAGTTCTCGCCGGGGAATTAGGCCGGTGTTCGCTACGTGGGCGACCAGACGGCCACCGGACCATTCGCGGGTGCGGCCAGCTTTTCCGCCAGGGCGGCGAAGCTGCCTGCGATCAGGCTCTCCGGGTCAAAAGTAACCAGCGGAAGATGTGCATTTTGAGCGGCACGGCAGAGATCCGCGGCCGGTGGAATCACTCCCAAGATGGGGATTCGCAATTGCGATTCAAGTTCGCCGATTGAGACCGACGAGCTCAACGGTGCGCGGCTCACAATGATTGCTCCGATTTGCGGCGCGTCTTTCCATAACTCAATCACTCGCAGGATCATACTGGCCGCCTGCACGCAGATGGGATCGTTTTCGATCACTAGCGCCAGCACGTCTGACGCCTCGATCACAGCGCGATTGGCCTTTGATAATGCGGCCGGCAGGTCTAGAACGATGAAGTCAGCCAGACCGCTTAACATGGCAACAATGGCCTTCGCCTTAGACTCTGTGAGCTCCTGGCATGGCTCCATGGTTTCGGGGCCGAATAACAGGCTCAGTCCCGGTACAGTCTTGTAGGGCCACAGGCAGGAGTCCGCCTGGAGCTCCGCAATCGCCTCTGTATCCATATTCAGCAAACCGGTTATATTTCGCGTCCGCATCTGCGGCCAAATGAACTGCGACAGAGTTCCGAACGTAGATCGAAGTTCGGCCACAATGGCTTTGTTGCCGTGTGCCAGAACCGAGGCTACATTCAGCGCTACGGTCGTCGTGCCAACCCCGCCTTTCGCTCCTAACAGAGTGATCAGCTTCCCGGCCTTTGGCGTGACCGATGGTTTCGGATGCGTCGCGCCGAGCTGCCGGCGGTCCCTCTCCACCACGGAGTGCATCACACGTTCCAGGTCGGCGACGCAGCGGTCTTTGATTATGTAATCGGCGGCACCGGCGCGCACGGCGCTCAATGCCAGGTTTTCCTGCTCGGCGCCGCATATAACGACAATCGGCACCCCGGGCGCGTCGTCATGTAACTGGTGAAAATTCTTGAGTCCCTCGCTGCCGATGTCCGGCGGCTTTGACAGATCCATCAGCACCACGCTCACATCGCCGCCAGCAACGCGGGCCATGCCCGTCGACACGCTGCCCACAGATTGCAATCTGCACCAACCCTCCCGATGAGCGAGGGCTTCCCGAATCGTCTCAATTGCCGCCGGGTCGTCTTCGATCAGCAGCACCAATACATTCGCGTTCACAGTCTGAGGCACCATGGTTTCACTCGACCGGCTGGTTTTCAACGGCATTGCTTTTCCGAAATTTTTCGGAAAAGGCCGACAAAAAGGGTTGGAGCGCCCCTTTGGCCTTCTTCTCCGGAAGTCCGGCAATGTTTCGCGCCAGCGCCGCAATTTGCTGTCGAATCTCGCTGCCCTCGCGTGGCAGTTTGCGCAGAATACAAGCCTTGTGCAACTCTTCCTTGTCGATGGGCAGCCTGGCGTACACTTGAGTGCCGAATATCTGGTTCAGCTGCTTTCCGGATAACCAATGCGTTTCTTCGATTTTATTGACGATGAGGCGTAGCCGATCGCCGTCCACTCCCGTTCTCACTAATGCGTCGATCAGGCGCTTGGCTTCGTAGAGGGAGGGAATACCGATGGTGGTGACCACAAACAACTGGTTCACGATGTCCAGGATATGGTTCGAAAAGGCGTTCAGGCGTCCCAGATCGAGCACGATCCAGTCGTACATGGGGCGAACCAGAGCCAGCACCTGGCGTATTTGGGCCGACTGCAAATCACGGCCGCCCATCAGGCTGGGTGACGACAGCACGTGCAGGTGGTCAGCGGCGATTGTCACCACCTGTTCCCAGGACGAATGGTCTAAATTATGAAGGACGCTGATGGCATCCAGGATGGAATATTTGGGATCGGCGCCCATCAGAAATGACACCGAACCCGCATGCACATCCAGATCCACCAGCAGAACCTTCTTGCCGGTCTGATAACGCAGCTCCGCAGCGAGGTTGCAAGCCACTGTGGTGCCGCCGACTCCGCCTTTCGCTCCTAGCACCCCAATGATCCTGGTTTGATCCAGTGATCCTTCCGTGTGGCTTCTACCGGGGTGCCCATGCCTGACTAGGGCGTACCGGACCGCCCGTACGAGCAGTTCGCGGTTGCATGTGTTTTTAACGAGATAATCCTCCGCGCCTTCTTGTATCGTCTGCAACGCGAGCGATTCGCTGTCCCCAGCGCTCAGAACAATCAACGGCACATCGGGGGCATGAGCCCGGGTCCTGGTGAATGTTTCCAATCCGTTGCTATCGGGAAGGCTGAGGTCCAGAAGAATGACATCCACACCACCCTGCTTCAGGCGTTTCAGCCCGGCGGCCAGCGAGTCCGTCCAGTTCAATGCGAACGCGATTTCCCCGCTGAGAGACAACCACGTCTGCACCAGTTCGGCGTATTCAGCGCTGTCTTCAATCAGCAAAACTTTTATGGTCTTTCTTTGCATTTGACGGTCTCGGCTCATTTCCGAACAGCTCTTGAATTCGTCACTAGTCCGCGAAATCGCGCAAACTCTAAATAACTATTCGGCTTGAACCTGCAGAAGCATTAGCTTTCCGGCGCCTTTCGAGAGCGCCGGCCAATCCCGGCCGCCGCGGCAGATCTGGACGGATCTCGCCGATGGCTGGGTCCCGCGCCCTAGCGATTTTCGAATGCTTCGGGCGGCGGCGATTGATTCACCAGCAGCCAAAAAATCCCGATTTCCTTGACGGTTTTCCTGAACTCATCGAAATCCACGGGCTTCTGAATGTATGCGCTGGCTCCCAGGTGATAGCCTTCCACCAGGTCCCGCTGTTCTTTCGACGAGGTCAGGATCACCACGGGGATGGCTTTCGTCCGCTCATCGCTCCGGATCGCTTTGAGAACTTCCAGGCCATCCAGTTTCGGAAGCTTCAGATCCAGTAGAATCACTTTCGGCCGGTGGATCATCTCGCGGTCCGCATATTGATCGCGGCAAAAGATAAAATCCAGCGCTTCCTTGCCGTCTTGCGCCACATGAATGGAATTGGCCAGATTGTTCTTGCGCAAGGTGTGAACCGTCAGCTCGATATCCGATACGCTGTCATCCACCAGCAGAATCTCGATATCGTGGCATTGCGTCATGATTTCCCTCGTTTGGTTCCGGAATTCCCGTTTTCCAGTGGTATGGGTCCGGAACCGTTTGGAATAGTAAAAAAAAAGGTCGCGCCTTTTTGTACTTGCGCTTCGGCCCAGATTCGGCCGCCGTGCTTCTGTACGATCCGCTGGGCAATGGCCAGTCCCACCCCCGTTCCTTCAAATTCCTGAGCTTTGTGAAGACGCTGGAAAACGCCGAACAGTTTGTCGGCATATCGCATATCGAACCCGGCGCCGTTGTCGCGGACATAAATAACCTGTTCGTGATCGAGTGCCGTCTGTCCCACTTGAATGACGGCCGAGACGCGGCCGCCAGTGTACTTGACCGCATTATCCAGAAGATTGATAAAGACCTGGCGCAGTAGGCCCGGATCGCATTCGACGCTCCACAGGCTGTCGATCTGCCATTCGATTTCACGGCCAGCACATGCCGGCTTCAGGACTTCCCGGGCCTGGTCGATTAACGCTCCTAGCGAGGTCAGCCGGCGCGCGAGAGGTTGCCGCCCGATCTTCGCCAGATTGAGCAAATCGTCGATCATACGGCCCATTTGCTGCGCTCCCTCGTGCACTCTTGCCAGGTATCGGAGCGAATCCGCGCTCAGCTCCGGCCCGCACTCTTCGCTCAGAATCTTGGAAAACCCCGCGATTTGGCGAAGGGGCGCGCGCAGATCGTGCGACACCGAATAGGAAAATGCCTCCATCTCGGAAATCGCGATGCCCAGCTCCGACGTGCGTTCGGCCACCCGCCGCTCGAGATCCTGATTGAGGCTCTTGATTTCCTCATCGGTCCGCTTGCGCTCCGAAATGTCCATGATGGCGCTGAGCACCCAGGTCCCCTGGGCGGTATGGATGGGGGTCAGACCGATCTCGGCGGGAAACATCGTGCCGTCTTTTCGCAGCCCGTGAAGCTCCCGACCCTCCATGGGACGAGCCTTGGGCTCATGCATGAACGCCGACCGATGCCGATGGTACCGTTCCCTATCTTTCGCTGGCACCAGGATTTCCACATCGCGGCCCATGAGCTCTTCACGGCGGTACCCGAACATGGCCTCGGCTTGCGCATTTGCCAGGACGATGATGCCTTGCCCGTCCATCATCACCATGGCGCTTGGCGCTGCGTCAACAACCAAGCGAAACATCTGTTCGGCGCGCTTGCGGTCGGTGATGTCGTGGGAAATCTTGGAAACTCCTTCGATCTTGCCCGCCAGGTTCCGGATCGGAGAGAATGTCAGAGCTACCTGGATGCGCTCCCCGCTCTTGCGAACGCGCGTGGTCTCCAAGGTTTCGACGCGCTCCCCGCGGTACAGCCTGCGGATCATCTCATCCGTCTCATCCGACAGATTCCCCGGCGCAAGCACGGCGATGGGCCGCCCCAGTACCTCTGCGAACCGGTAGCCATATAACCGCTCCGCCGCCGGGTTCCAGCTGCGGATACATCCCTGCCGGTCCAGGCTCATGATGGCGTCGTTGGAATCCTCCACCAGCGCCGCCATCCCTACCAGTTGCCGATTGGCTTCTCCCAGCTCGGCCGTGCGGGAAGCTACGCGTTGCTCCAAATGTACGTTGAGCCGTCCGATTTCGTCTTCGACCTTCTGACGCTCGCCGATCTCGCGCCGCAACGCCGCGATAGCCGATTCACAATCCGCCTTGTGCCGATCCGCTTCGCCGGCCTGACGAATTAGCGCCAAAATGGCGGGCACCTTCGGCGGCAGCAGCAAAGCGGCGATCACCGACATCCCGGCGGTGACCACTTTGACCCCGCCGGATAGCCAATAAACCGGTGTCCACAGCGTCCAGACCTCCATAAAGTGGGTCGCGCCGCAGGCCACGATGAATGTTCCAAAGCACACGAAAAGCCAGGAGAAAGGAATATCGACTTTGCCGCAGTGCATCAGGTAGATCAGCGTGAGCCAGATAGCCACATAGGCGATCCCTATGGCCAGATCGGAAATGAAATGCAGCCTGACTAGGGTTACGTCCCAGAGATAGCAGCTCCCGTGTGGCATGAAGCCTCCGGTATCGAACAGGCGCTTCAGGAATTCAGGCATGGTCGTCAGTAAGGCGGTGCTTCGGCCTGAGAATAATCTCGGCCGAATTGCAAAATTGCCTTTAAATATTCGGGGCAAAGCGGGGCTTAGCGCTCACCGGGCCGGATCGGGAAGCGTCAACACTAATTCCCGGATGGACGCCAATGTCATTCCGAGCTGAAGACGAACTTTTGGGGAGCGCCGCGAGGAGGGCTACTGCCAACGGGTAATGAGGCGCCGGTTGCCAATCGCCGGCGCCTCTACAGCAAAGCCGTCAGAACACAAACTTAGCGCCGAGTTGGATCAGTCGCGGTGGAAGCCGGTCGCCGCCGATGGCGCCGAAACCTGCATTACCCAGGGTGGTATTCGGGTTACTGAAATGCGCCATATTGAAAAGGTTGAAGAAATCCGCCTCTAGCCGCAGCCGCCGGCTTTCTGAACCCAGTGCCGTGTCCTTAGCCAGCGAGAAATCCCAGTTATCTATCCCGGGGCCGCGGATGTGGCCTACACCCGAATTACCGAACGTGTAAGGCGGGGGAGCGGCGAAGCAGCCCGTATTGAACCACTCAAATACTTTTTTCGGCATTGAAACACTCCGGCAGGTGATATCAGCCGGATTACTATAACCGTTGTTATTCAGTAAATTGTTAGCGACAGTAACTTCGAGAGGCTGACCGGACTGAAAGGTGGTGATACCGTTAATCGACCAGCCGCTAACCAGAAGATTGGCCGCTCCTGAAAAGCCATTTACCAACTTTTTTCCCCTGCCGAATGGTAACTCGTAGCTGTAACTAAAAACGAAGTTCTGGGGAATGTCCACTAACTTGAAGCCGTTGCTCAGCGCATAGTTGAGCTTGTCGTTATAGGGATACACGAGGGTTGTCGTATTATCCATCGTCTTCGACCAAGTGTACGCTGCTAGGAAAGACAATCCGGAACTGAAACGCTTTTCGAATTTCGCCTGGAGCGCGTTGTAGTGCGATGTTCCGTCGCCGTTCCGCTGATCGACTGTGGGAATGTTTGGCGCCACGGAGAAAAACGGCAGACGAGGTTCGACAGGCCCCGGTCCCGGCAACGTCTGGTTCAGTTGCAGATCCCGGTATAAGTGGACTCCGTGCGTTCCAACGTAGGCGACGGCGAACATCATGTTGCCCGGAAGCTGGCGCTCGACGCTGAAATTCCAAACCTGCGCTTCATCTTGCTTGAAGTTTTTCGCGACGAAGAACACGCCAAAACCGGGGGGAGGAGTGAGCGTACCTCCCGGCGTGAATGGCACGGTGATCGGAGCAATTAAGCCGTTACCGCTCAAAGTCCAGAACGGGGTGAATGGCGTGGGCGTGTTGAGCTGGGAGATAGTGAAGAATGGATAGTTTCGCTCCAGCGTTCCTCCAGTCGCCCCAAAGTTATCGGGAAAATAGCTCATCCCGTAGGCAGCTCGAATGGCTGTTTTACCGTTGTCGGGAGAATACGCCAAACCGATTCTTGGTCCCCAGTTGGCGTAGTTGTTGTTTACATTCGGGCCGCGATTGTGCGAGGAGGCAACAACAATCAGTCCGGTGGCGGGGTCAAAGTTCGACTGCCGATTGTACTTTTCGACCGGTCTCGTAAAAAGGTCCCATCGCAGCCCCACGTTAATCGTTAACGACCGCGTCACGCGGAAATCATCCTGGACGAAAAAGCCGGCAAAGGTCATGCGCACCCCTGGCACGGTGTTGACGAAATCGCGCGCCACGTAGTTTGGATCGCCCAGCAAAAAGCTGGCGAACGGGTTGCCCGTACCGGGCGCGCCTTGATTGCTGGTGTAGTTTCCGTTGAAATTGAAGATGCCGCGCGGATCATCCTGTGAATTGGTCAGCGTGGACTGTACGCGCTGGATGTCGCCCCCGAATTTCAGCGTGTGTTTACCCTTGACCCACGTCAGATTGTCCGTGTAATCGAAAATATTGGCTATACGCTTGGCATCGGTCCAACCGGGGTCGCCCGTAGATGAAAATCCCGATACGTTGAACTGGGCGATACCGGACGTATACGCCAGCCCGGGAATATTGCCATTGGGGATGCCCAAAATATTGTTCTCATTTATTCCGAAAGAGTTAGCCGTATCGACTACGTTGAATCGGTTGAACCCCACTCGCAGCTCATTAATGACAGCGGGTGAAAAACTCCGATCCCATCCGATCACCGCATTCTGGTTGAATGCCACTGAGTTTGGGCCACCCATCATGAATACATTTCCAGGCGACGGATTCGTGAAATCCTTGTGGAATGCGGATTCGCGTCCGAAAACATGATCGTGTTCAGTAATCTGGTAATCGATCTTGATGTCACCCTGGGGAGCGTTTTCCTTATTCACCGTATTGTCGACGAAGTTATTGGCAAGTCCTGGCAAATTCGGCTGAGGAAACAGATTGGCCACCTTTTGGGCGACCGGGTCCATGCGGTTCGCCGGGATCGTGTTGTTTGGAAACGGCTGTCCCGTGAGCGGGTCGTAGATGGCCGGCTGCCCGCCTTCGGTCAGGATTCCTTGCCGCTGTAATGCTGTAGGCACCGTAAGAATGTTCGTTTGCCCCTGGTGGGCGATTAGCTGCTGGTACGAGACAAAGAAGAACAGCTTGTTCTTGATAATCGGACCTCCGAAAGTGCCGCCGAATTGATTAGCTTTGTAGGGCGACCTGGTTTGCGCAAAGAAGTCGCGCGCATTGAGATCGTCATTCCGGAAAAAGTCGAAAGCTTCTCCGTGGTATTCATTTGTGCCCGACTTGGTGGTCAGGTTGATGATGGCGCCGCCGAAGGATCCGTATTGAGCGTTTGGGTTGCTCGTTTCAACTTTGAACTCATTAATCGAATCGAGTGGGGGCGTAATACTGATAAATGCGTTTAGCGGTTCCGTGTTGTGAACGCCATCTATCATGTAATAGTTTCCGGACCACGGCAAGCCATTCACCACTGCCTGGGTCGGGGTTACGGCGCCCGCTGCGGAAGGATTCTCGGCGAAGTCGCCCCACCCGGCCTGCACCGCGCCCGGGACGATTGTTACCAATTGCTCAAACAGGCGTCCGTTGAGGGGCAACGCTTGTATCTGCCTCGAGTCCACCACCTCGCCCAGGTCCGACGTTGTACTCTCGACCAGCGGAGCCTCTGCTGTGACATTGATTTGCTGAGTTGTTTCACCGGGCGACAGAGTGAAATCGACGCGCGTCGTTTGTTCCACCCGGACAGGAGTGCTCGGCGCGACTGCGGTCGTAAATCCCTTGTTTTGAGCTAAGACCTTATAAGTTCCGGGCGCGAGACTCGGTATGGTGTAGTCTCCATCCCCGCCCGTGGTAGTGGATTGTGAAATACCTGTTTCGTTATTGGTAGCGATAATCGTGACATTGGCGACCACGGCTCCCGAAGAATCCGTTACCGTGCCCACAAGCGTGCCTGAAATCGCCTGCGCAAATACACTTCCGGAACAACAGAAAAACGGCAAAAGACTCGCCAGGCACCCAACACGCGTACGTTTGTACTGGGTAATCATAGACAACTCCCTTCATCGCCGCACCACAAAACGGCGCGATACTGCGACAGTAGTTAGGACCGTTTGTATGCGGGAAGCGTAAATGTGTGATTGCGATGTAATGGCCACACTGGCCTTGCACCGCATAGCACACCTTCACTCACCGCCGCATGACGCGATCCTCAAAGATACTAACCGCTCGAACTATGCCTGAAGCACAGGTTTTATTTTCGATTGTGAGACGACGTGAGTAACGATTGGGTTGCGGACAATATTCCCAAACGGAACATCAAGCGTACTATCGGTGACCGAGTAAGTAGTGTATAACTGTATTATTAGGCGGTGGGGTAACATCAGCTGTATACCGTACAACTGTCTACAGGTAGACAGCCAGTTCAACTGCTCGATGATTAACCAGGTCTCCCATGCGACACGTCCCTTGTAAGTATTGGGGAAGGCGTCTCCACGTCAAAGCGATACATGGCACTGGAACTGCACGAGGTTGTAGGCAATCTCCATCGTGTTTATGGCTGAGAAAGGAGCAAGTGGTGCTATGCGATGCGCATGTATATGGTGGCCAGTTTTACTGTCACTCGCCATCGTAGACTTGGCAATGGTTCCGGCGGCGCAACCGGTACGCCTTGCTCCGTCTCAGTTGGACCAGTTGGTTGCGCGGATCGCGCTGTACCCCGATCCTCTGCTGGCGCAGATTTTGACCGGCTCGACGTATTGGGAAGAGATTCCGGAAGCTCCGGCGTAGGCCGATCAGCACAGGTATCTGACCGGCGATACACTGGCACGAGCCATTCAGGAAGACAATTTGCGGTGGTACCCCAGCGTAACTGGCAAATCCGGCTGTCATTTACATACTCCCGGCCGGCGCCGGGCTTTGCGATCAGGGGAGCGATTCGGTTTGGTCCCGGCATCGCGATCGGAGCTACATTCGCGCCCTGGGGATGGGCCGATGTCGGGTTCGACCGCCACCCTTGGGAGCACCGGTGGGAGAACGCGCGGCGCGATCAACTTTTGGCGGTAAATCGCAGTTCCAGAATCTGGCCTGTGGTGGCGGTGAAAGTAATTTTCACGCTCTGGCCGATTTCCAGATCGTCAGTGGAAAGATGCTTTTTCCCGCCGTATTCCGTGCTTCGATCGGCTTTGAATCGTGTCTTGCTGTTGATCTTGAGAACTCCACGCCGGCCCTTAGTGTCCTCGAAGAGCACAAACGTTCCGTGCGCGGCTTTTAGGAAGTCGGCGATTTTCCCTTTTGCGATTCTCGTGATGATAAAAGGTGAGGACTCGTCCTTTGGAATATCGTCAGGTACGTAGATTGAGCCGCTGCCCTGTGCTCGTACGGTTACCGCCATTAGCATCGCTAGAGGCAGAATCGACCAGGACCGGCTCATTTACGTGCCACCCGATTCATGTAACCCTCCCAGCAGATGGCGGCCCCCAGAGCCCCATATTCCAACGCCAACGCCCACGGCCATTCTACTCCCCGGACCATCACAAGGAAAGCCATGCAGACGGCGAGCGAGTAGAAAATCGTGGCGCGATTCCATGCAATAATGCCGGCCGGCAACAACCAGGTGACATACCAGGGCATTACGGCCGGACTAAGGACTAAGAGGATGCCGAGCGTAACAACTGTAAATTGAGCGAAAGAGGCCGGATCCTTATCGTCGCGCCGGTAAAGCACCAGCAGAGTAAGTACGATGGCTAGGCCAAAGACGATCCGGGCGATGACCTGAGGCTGACTCGAAAACATACTTACTACCCATGTGACCAGCCGGTAAACGCCTCCATTAAACTGCCACCCTTCCAAAAATGCCGCCAAGCTGTCGAAAAGATGACTCCCGGCGCCAAGATACGGGAGCCAGCAGACCAGCGCGACGGCACAACCCACCAGGGTGCGCCATACTCCGGCGCGGCGGGCGAGAAACGGTAGCAGGATGACTGGAACAACCTTGGCGGCTATCGCCAGGCC
>Ga0070735_10005001_pt1 | contig 11062 bp, 6 predicted proteins | sample Coa_R1_FD_66443 | JGI IMG/M metagenome (GOLD analysis project Ga0070735, IMG submission 66443) | Surface soil microbial communities from Centralia Pennsylvania, which are recovering from an underground coalmine fire - Coalmine... | ecosystem: Environmental > Terrestrial > Soil > Unclassified ... | reverse complement strand
CAAGCCGATGTGCTGCGCGAGCGGGGACGCGCCAAAAGACCCTCCGCTATTTACGGTGCGAAAGATGGTGCGCGCTCTTTGATCGTTATTTTCAACCGTCAGCTTGATCTGTGCGCCTATGGCGCCACGATTGCTTTTTACTCCAATCAGCTTGATATCGATCCAGTCATTGCCGTTTCCGGGATTTGCGAAGAGCCGAAACGCGTGTGCATCCCCGGGGGTGGCTCCTCCCATGGACGCCAATATGTCTTCGTGTCCAGCATTGCGCAGATCGGCGAACGCGGTGCCATGCCCCTTGTGCAGATCCCCGATCCCGGCGGACGAACTGATGTCCACAAAAGACTCGCCTTGTTGGTTTCGAAGCAGCACTTTGGGGAGCAAAAAGCCGTACTCCGGCCCTCCGGTTCCGAGATAGATGTCGAGGAAGCCATCGTCGTCCACGTCACCGAAATTGGCCCCCATGGGCGCGTACACCTTGTCCAGATGCACTTCTGCCGTCACGTCTTTAAACGTTCCGTCTTTCATGTTCTTGAATAACTTCAGTGTCTTGGCGCTGTACGGAAGTCCGAGATAGCTTCGCAGCGATTCATCGGGAGAGAAAAAGAAGCTATTGACCAGCAGGTCCGGCCAGCCATCATTGTCGTAATCGAAGAACCAGCTGGCGAAGCTCTGGGAGTCGGCTAACTGGACGCCCGCTTTCCGCGCCACCTCGGTAAATGTCCGGTCATGATTGTTGTGATACAGAAAGTTTGCGCCGTAAAGGTTGGAAACGTAGAAGTCAACGTAGCCATCGTTATCATAATCCGCCGCGACGACCCCTTTGCTGAAGGCAATCTTGTCCACGCCTGAGGAGTGGGAGATGTCTTCGAAGGTGCCATCGCCGCGATTGCGGAAAAGCTGTGCCGGCCCATTCTCATTACCTACGAAAAGATCGACGAACCCGTCATTGTCAATATCTGCCCATACTGCCGCTTGGGTTCGAGTCGCCTGTGCTAAGCCGGCTGCCGCAGTGACGTCGGTGAACGTTCCGTCGCAATTGTTCCGTAGCAGCGACTTGCGAACCGGAAACTCCCATGCGCCGCGCAGCACCAGGAAATCCATGCAGCCGTCATTGTTGTAATCGGCCTGAATCATGTTAAGACCGCCGAGTTGATCCGAGAGCCCCGCCTGAGCGGCGCGGTCGGTGAATGTGCCGTCCCCGTTGTTGTGGAAGTAGTGTAGCGGTTCGCAGACGTTGTAGCTCGAGATGATCACATCCAGTAGGCCATCATTATCAAAATCATCAACGATGACCCCATTGGCCATCGAGACAACATCAATTCCGGCGCTGCTGGCCACATCGGTAAACATTCCGGCGTTTTCCTTTGACGCGAACGCACTCGCTGGAATGAGGTATTTCTCGGGAACACCTGCCGGATATTTCCCCATCGTCATATATGCGAGGTTCAGCAGCCATTTCGTCTGGACATCGTCAGGCTTCTGGGAAAGATAGTTCAGGAAATGTTCCACGGCTTTCCCGGAGTCCGCGACATTGTCGTACTTCATTCCGGGACGAGGAGGGAAGAGGCATTTGTCGGCGGGGTGGCGGTAAACGTCATTGTCCATCTCAGATTTGTGCAGATATGCGACGCCGAGCACCGCGTCCAACTGAGCGACTCCTGCGGGCACCGAGGCCGCAGCGATTTTGTACGCCGCCTCCCATTCCGACGCCGCTTCGTCCATTTTGCCCTGGTACGCTTCGACTTGGGCCAATGCATAGCGCGCCTGGATCAGATCGACAGGATTGTTTGCGGTCGAGCCGGCCGGCTCTGGAGAATGTACCCTGGTCTTGATGCGATCTTCCAGAAGAGACAGCGATTTTTGGCGAATCTCGCAGATCGCCTTGAAGTTCTGTTCCCATCCCACCGGCTTCGGATACTTTTGAAAGGCCAAGTCTGCAATGACCTGTCCGGCAACATCGACTGGATACTTGATGCTGCTTTTTCCGGAAAGTGGGAGATCCCGGTTAGCGCCCATGCCTTGGCCTACCGTGCCCTCGCTCGCAGCAAGGACTTTGAGAATGGCGTATCCACCCGGGACCTTGACAATGTTCGTGATTTGGTCAGGCCCAACCCCGTGGAGAGCCTCACGCAGTTCAGGGCGCAAGGTGGCCAGATCCACTTTTCCCAGATAGCCGAAATCCTCGGCGCTTGGATCAATGGATTTGTTCTTGGCAATGGTTCCAAATTCTTTGCCGCTCTTCAGCTCTTCCAGGATTTGTTTTGCCTCATTCTCGGTGTTAACCACGATGACGCGAAGCAAAACTTCGTCTCGCCCGCTTGATTGCACGCTCGCGATCGTGGACGAATTGAACGATAGGAACAGAATTGGCACGATGGCGAGCGTTAGCCACCGCCGGTGAGAATCCGAGATAGTATTTTGGGCTGCCGGGCTCTCCATGGCAGAATCCGATGCTTGGAATTGTAACCAAATGAAGCTCGCCGACCCATGTTTCCATGTTCGTCGGTTAGCTCAGGCTGCGCCATTATCCGCCAAATATCAGGCTTCAGGAAGCGGAGGGCAGCCGCGGAATGCTGGGATTCGTCGGGTTTCGATCAGACAACTCGCAGGATATCTTCGATGTTTCTCAGAGCACAGAGAGGATGTTGCGACTGCGAAATCCTGTGCAACGTGCCGTTGAGTCGCGATTACACAATCGGCGGATTATCGTCCAAGGGCCAGCGATCAGGATCAACTGATCGACTGACGGCCGATCAGTCGTTCTCCAGTTAAGTTCCGGTTTGCCCGTCACTTGCCCTGCGGCGAGCTAACGTACACGTTTCTCCCCTTGACACTCTAGGAGAGAAGGTGAAAATATATCTCTCCTAGGTGGTCTAGGAGGGCCCTGCCCGTGGGCGACCAGCTCGACCTTCTGCAAGGCACCCTGGACATGCTCATCCTAAAAGCCGTCTCCCTCGGACCATTGCACGGCTACGGTATCCTGCTGCGCATTCAGCAAATCTCAAAAGACCGACTGGAGATTCCGCAAGGCTCTCTCTACCCGGCGCTGTACCGACTGGAACATCAAGGATGGATCATCAGCCAGTGGGGTGAATCAGAAAACAAGCGCAAGGCCAAGTATTACCGCCTCACCGCAACAGGCAAGAGAAGATTCCAAAGCGAGACGGAAAAGTGGAATGAAATGGCAGGTGTGATCGCCGGAATCTTAGCAGCAAGGCCGGAGGAAGTATGACGATTTGGAACCGAGGTCGGCACTGGCTGCGCAATATCTTCCGTCTCAGCCGACTGGAAGAGGAGATGGACGTAGAACTCCGGTCTCACATCGAAGCCTACACGGAGGATTTGATTCGCAGCGGGATGGTGCCTGAAGAAGCAGGGCGGCGGGCGCGCATTGAGTTTGGCAGCATCGAACAAACAAAAGAGGAATGCCGCCATGCACGCGGCATCAACGTGATCGAAGCTGTGTCTCATGACCTGCGGTACGCGCTGCGAATTCAGCGCAGGAGTTGGACCTTTGCCGCTGTTGCCGTTCCAACATTGGGGTTGGGCATTGGCACTGCTGCAGCAATCTTCAGTGTAGTCAAAGCCGTGATCTTCAATCCTTTGCCTTTTCGTGAACCGGCAAGGCTTGTTCATGTCTGGGAGGGACACCAGCACTATTACCGAGGTGATCAGGCTTTTTTCAGCTCAGCACGTCCGGGTACTTTGTACGACTGGCTCACGCAGAGCCAGAGTTTTGAACGCATCACCGCGTATCGATGGAAATCGATGCTCCTGACTGATGGGAAGCAAGGCGAACTGCTGGAGGGTCATGAGGTCTATCCACAATTCTTTGAAACCCTGGGAACAGCGGCGTATCGGGGGCGTGCTCTCCAAACCAGCGACTATCAGGCGAATTCACCGCACGTAGTGGTCATCAGCCACGCAATGTGGACCAAGCGTCTGGGTGCTGATGCGGGAGTAATAGGTCGCCGAATTTCTCTGGACCGCGAATCCTATGAGATTGTCGGTGTGATGCCGCCTGGGTTTTATCCCGCCTATGCCGGCCCATATCCAGAACTGTGGACGCCGCACTGGGCCAGTGAAGGTGAAAAGGAGGATCGCACCACCTGGGGCTTGTTCCCGCTGGCGAGACTCAAGGCTGGAGTCACGTGGCAGCAGGCACAGACGGAACTCGACGTCATTTCTGAGCGAATGTTCCACGATAATCCGAATCTCGATCAAGGCGGGGGCGTAGTCGTGCCGATGGATGCTCAGCTGATCGGGAGCAGCTGGAAGCTGCTTTTGTTGCTTGCCGTCGCTGTCGGCTTGCTGCTCCTGGTGGCGTGCGTAAATGTGGCCAATCTGTTGTTAGCCAGGGCCGTTGACCGAGAAAGGGAGTTCGCCATCCGATCCGCCCTTGGAGCAAGACGCACGCGACTCATATTGCAACTCTTCACCGAGAGTCTGGTATTCGCAATGGCTGCCAGCATACTCGGAGTAGCAGTAGCCGCTGCCGGAACCCGAGGTCTGTTGACCATGCTGACGCGCGTGGCGATCCTGCCGCGCCTCGAGTCCGTAAGGATCGACTTCGGCGTGCTGGTGTTTGCAGGTTGCCTGACATTGCTGCTGAGCCTTATTTTCAGTTTTGTTCCGTTACTGCGAGCCTCGCGGAAACACGAATACGACGCGCTCAAGAGCGAAGGCCGCGTCCTTTCCGCTACGAAGTCCAAGCGCCTCCTGGGACAGCTGTTTGTAGTCAGCGAGTTTGTTTTCTCGCTGGTCCTGCTGATTCTCGGAGTCCTCTTGACGAAGAGCTTCGTCAAGTTGCAGCGTGTGAACCCCGGCTTTGACGCAACCAATCTGTTGACATTCCGTCTGGCTGTTCCAGAAGTCAATTACGGGAAATTCAGCTGGGGCGCGAAGGATGCGAAGCGACAGACGCTGTACGAGCAGGTGGAACGAGTTTTAGCGGAGGTGCCCGGTATAGATTCAGTTGCACTGGCGGCGCGTCTCCCACTCGAACAAAAGTTCAATCCGTCGCCTGTGACCGTTACTGGGCGTGCCCCCAAGCCCAAATCGCTCCAAACAATGGACAGTTATGAGGACAGCACGGGCACACAGATGGTTAGCCCACAGTATTTCCATGCGCTCGGAGTCAGTCCGTTGAAAGGGCGTTTTTTTGAGGAGCGGGACTGCGAGGGTGCTATCAAGGTGGCGATTGTGAACGATGCCTTCGCGCGCAAGTACTTCCCTGACGAAGATCCGATCGGCAGAGAGGTCACGGTCTGGTTTGCCAAGACGATGATCATAGGAGTGGTAGCGGATTTCAAGTTGCTATCGCTGGACCGGACAACTTTACCCGAGATTTTCTGGTGCCTGCGACAGGAATTACCACCGAATGTATGGATCTTGGCGCGAGGAAAGTCGAATGCCGCATCGCTGGGAGGAACCTTGCGACAGAAGATTCAAGAACTCGACCCTGATTTGCCGGTGCAGGAAATGCAGCCCATGAAGGAGGTTATTAGCGACTCGTTGTCACTCAAGCGTGTTACGGCAACTCTGATCGGCCTGGTGGCAATGTTATCGGTCCTCTTGGCCGGTTCCGGTATCTACAGCGTGATGTCATACTCCGTCCGCCAACGGCGAAAGGAGATGGGAATCCGAGTAGCATTTGGAGCGAATCGCCGCGACGTTGTGAACCTGCTTGTTGGTGAAGCCTGCCGTTTGGGGGCCGTTGGCTCAGCTCTAGGATCCGCTGTCGCTGCAGCCTTCGGGCAATTGGTCACACATACGGTTTACATCTCCCCGGAGCAAGCATCAAGTCTCACACCAGAGAGTTTGAGTCCTGCGGCGTTCATACTGTGCTCCATGTTCCTTCTTGTACTTGCGATCGTTGCCAGCTACGCGCCGGCGAGGCGTGCGGTAAAGGCGGATCCTTTGATTGCTCTGCGCGATGAATAGTCTGGGAAATAGACACCACTTTGGAGGGCTTCGCGAGTCGCCCGGAAGAACTCGAATCGATGATTCAGAATCAGGTTGATTCCTCACAGAGTCGCGATTCGCATTCAACACATCGAGCTGCCTTACAAACCTTTCCAAACCTACCGGGTGACAATCCTGAACTTCAAATGATTCAAACGATGCCCTCGAGAACACGAAACGAAGACGCGGCCACCGACGCGACAAGGCAGAGGCCCAACTTTCATACTGGTCGCCTCGAATAAAACTGCGGCACCATTCCGGAGCGACGAGAGGGAAACACTCCAGCGGCTGTGCCGTTGGTGTGCCACAAGTCTCGTTCAGATCAGCTAAAACTCGCAAGTTTTCTACGTACAGTCGGAGTAACTTCCGTGCGGGCCGGTTGTCGGCAAGTCATTGAGGCGTATGGCGATTATAGTCGAGAACTTCTTTAGGCCGTATAACGGCCGATCAGCCGTCGGCTCCGTTTCGATATGAGGGCAAAGTTCCCGCGATGGCAGGCTGCGAGAACTGCAAACCAAGTTCGTTACTCCGACCACTTATTCTCATGATGCCGTTGGCGCACAGGAATACCTGTTTAGCAAGTTTTATCACCACAATTGTGATGATCACCCTTTAAGCCCCGCCCTGCGTGGTGATTCAAAGTATGGGCATGATAATCACCATTACATTCAGGGCGTCAATTCCACCCGAATAGGTGGTCCCGTAGATCGAACCGTTTGCACCTATAACCACAGCGTTGGGATATTGTCCATCTGGCGACCCGGTGAATTCGTGCAGAGTGGTCTCTATACCGGTCGGACTTATTTTGTAGATGGCCCCGCACGCGCCGCCTGAACACATTCGCGGGCTGTTATTTGAAGCGCCATAGAAGTTTCCGAGGGTGTCTCGTGCAATCGCCGATCCTGCACTCAACTTGTTTTGGCCAGTAAATGCATAAATGATTTTGTAGGTCTGAGCCCATGCAGGAAGGGCTAATAGAACAATGCAGAGAGATAGCGTCGAGCGAACAAGCAGGCGGCGGGCGGGCAACCGTCTTTCTGGGGCCATTAAGAGCTCACAGTGCTTTCGAGGCGAGATCCGACATGAACCTTGAAGCGGCGTTTTGGATGTATCGTTTGAGTCTTAAGGTTGGAGAGAATTTTGATTTGGGACGGGACTGTTTGTCGCCTGATCGTTGGCGAAAACTCCCGAAATTACTCATTAACCGGGGAGTCAAAACCGTCTTCTCTGATCAGAAACCCGCACGTGCGAAGTGCCGTAATCCGGACATATCCCTCTGTTAGCGCCGAAGGGTCAGCGAGGCCGTTCAGGCAGGCCCAGATCACGATTGAACTGTCGAATCGCCGCGTAGCATTCACACACCAAATTCTCAAGCTTCTTCCTATCCAGAATCCGCAGGGTGCCACGCTTGTACTGAATAATTCCTTGTCGCTGCAAATTTCGAGCTGCCGCGGTCACCGAGGGCCTGTCGGTACCAAGCATCATGGACAGGAAATCGTGCGTCACCTTCAGGCAATCCGCAGCCACGCGATCATCGGTCATGAGAAGCCAGCGCGCCATTCGAGCGCCGACCTCGTGAAGGCGATTGCAAGCTGCGGTTTGGGCAATTTGCATAGCTTGTACGGCAGCAAATCGGTTGGCCGACATCTTCAGGGTGGGAGCGGAGGTTAGAACGCGGCGAAAGACGTCGGCTTTGATTCTAAACCCATCGCCGGCCACCTCCATGACGGCTAAATGTGTCGTGCGTTTCAGCCCGGCGGCAAGTGCCACCCCGGTCATGCCCTCATAACCGGCGACGCCCACCTCGACACTCTTTCCTTCCGCCATTTCCACCAGAAGCGAAACCAATCCGCTATTCAGGAAATATGAGAACTCAATACCCTCGCGAGGTTCGTGCAACTTGCGCCCGACTTCCAGTACAACATGCTCGAGGTGCGGCTTCAGTTTTGAAAACTCCTCGTCGGGAATCGAGGCGAGGATGATGTTCTTGATGAAGTTGCCTTTTGGGTCCGTTCGGGGCTTGTTGTTATCCATGACTATGGGCGAGACCTTCAATACTTGGTAAAGCCGGAGTTGCGGCAGAATTTAGCGGTAAACAGTTCGGTAAGGCCTGCTAGCCATCGGGCAATCGGCCTCAAGCCGGTGTGCCCTTGATTTGGACCTGTATGAACCTCCGACACTCAGAAACGGAGGCATTAAGCGACTACTCTGCTTTCGCGACCCGAAGCAGAGATCTGAGGCGAGGGTGAAGCCGTCCGATGCAATTTATCGAGTCGTTCCTGCACTCGGCTGCCGGCTTCAGCTAGCTGGGCAGGCGTCATGGCTTTCTTTATGTTGTTCTTCGTTTGGTTGATCTGGTCAAACGCAAGACAGTACCACATGTAGGATCGGACCATGTCCATATCATTGGTCCGTTCAGTCCAAGCAAGTTGTGCCAGCAACAACTGCGCGGCAAGAACCCCATGTTCTGCTGCCTTTTCATATAACTCCATGGTTGCTTCGTCGTAATCGCCTGCCGGATCCTCTAATAGAGCATCGAAGACAGTGGGTGGGGCTGCGGAGGTAACTTGGCTGAGCGTCAAAAACAGCAGTTCAATTCGGTTGGAAACACCCAGCTTGTCGAAAATACGAAACATGTGGTTCTTAATGGTGTGTTGGCTCAGCCCCAGGCGTTCGCCAATCTCGCGATTAGTGAGGCCCTCGGCCAGGCAGTTCACGACTTCAGCTTCGCGCTTGGAAAGCAGATTCATCTGATTTCGATCAACCGCCCGAACCTTGGTAGACGAAGATAGGGCGTCCAGTACCATGGCTGTTTGCTCATTACTTATCCAGATGTGTCCCTCGTGGACCCTGCGAATGCATTGGCACAGTATCTCTGACGACCCCTGATTATCGAAAACTCCTTTCGCCCCAGCACGAAAAGCCTCAATGACGGCTTCCGGCTTTGATGAATCCAGAAGCATGACTGCGCGGGTTTCAGGGTTTGCTTCCCGGAGTTCGCGTAAGATTTCGAATCCGCGTTGGGCACTATCGTCAACGAAGGCGCTGAGGACAAATACGTCGATTTTATTGGTGCGGGAAGCGGCTAATAGACTGGCCGCGTTCAGCTCGGAACTGACTACCTGCAAGTCGGGATTGCGACTGAGAACCCCAAACAGCAACTGTGTATGAAACCTTGAGTTATCAGCAATCAGTACTCGGATCGAGCTACTTTGGCTCGTACGGTCGTGCTCCACTGTGCGCCTCCACTCATGAGCTTGGAACCCCTGGATTGGGCTACCTGGGCTGAAATCCTAAATGCCTGGGTCTTTAGCCGATAAAACCTGCTCAGTGACGATTGATGCCGGAAGTATATCGGGCTGAAATCATGCGCGTAAATGGCTCGGCAGTGTGACTCGACGGCTCTTCGGTGCCACTAGAGCCAGGATTATTCCTCGTCCTGCCATGTGTAATGTCAAACACAATTACCGAATGTCGGGGCACATTGCAGGGCATTGCATTAGGCGCAAGGTATTGCACAAGTTTGGGCGCAGGCAGTAATAATCCGCTACTTCGGCCCTGGATTGTCAGAGGTCAAGGTCACGGCACAACCTTAACCAAGTTATGTCCAGCAACAAGCCCAAAACCCGCCTCCTTTCTTTGAGATGGGAGTTTTGACCTGTGAGAGGCGAGTCGTAACGTTGAGAACAGTGGCCCAAAGACTATTAGCCCAACACCAGGGAACACGGGCCCAGCGCGGGCGAGAATCGATTCTCTAAGTCTGTATACCTCTTGCAATGAACTGCATCTGTGCATAGATTTGGACCACGTCATTCAAGTTCGTCAACGATTTATTGAGTGATTGAGTTCGATCCCAGGAAAAACGAAGCAAACAATTAACTTGAACTGAGCGATTGACATTAGACGAACTGCCGTCGCAGCGGTTTCCCCCAACCGCATAGTCAGCGTTCCAACCACACCTTTGGAGATTGTTCGGGGCACCCGATATGGGGCTCAGAGGGCGAAGCTATGGCCACCGCCAGTCACACATGGACGTATTCGAATGTCGCTCCCGCTATTGCCGGCTTGGAAGAAAACTGGTATGCGGTGCAAACTCGTGCCCGACACGAGAAAGTTGTGCAGCAACGTTTTCAAGAGAAGGGGTTCGCTACATTTTTACCCCTGATGACCGAAGTGCGGCGCTGGAGCGATCGCCAGAAGGTTCTTGAAGTGCCTTTATTCAGCTGTTACGTCTTTGTCAAGATTGCGAATACTAACGAAGACCGCCAGCGGGTGCTATTCACCGAAAGCGTTTTCGATCTTGTTGGAGTATCTCGATACGGCACTCCGATTCCCGATGAACAGATTGAAGCGGTTCGAACCGTTGTGGAAGAGCGGGTGGCCTGGCAGTCCCATCCCTTTCTGAAAATAGGCCAGCGTGTCCGCGTCCGAACTGGTGCATTGGCCGGAGTTGAGGGAATTCTCGTGGACCGCAATAAACGAGACACTCTCGTGATTTCGGTGGATCTAATCCAGCGCTCGATGGCAATCCGAATCGACGGTTATAGTGTCGAACCTGTGTAGTCTCCCATTGCTTACCCAGTTTCGAAACCTCGTCTAGACAGAACTAAACCTAAGCTAGCCCTGAAGGTCAGCTAATATGGCTACTCCGAACATACTCGTTGTAGGCAACGAGCCCGCCACTGTGCATTCGGTGAACTCTGTTCTAACCGGGAGCCTCTATCACACGGAAGCGGTTGCTTTCGGTGCGCCGGCCGTGGCCAGAATCCACCGCAATCCCCCGCCGGATGTCGTGCTGATGGAATTGGACAAGGGGCATAACGAGTGTCTCCAGACCTTGCAGCGGTTCCTGCAACTGCGGCCTGATCTGAAGGTGATTGTGTTGTCCAAGGCTAACGATAGCCGCCAAGTGGTGGAAGCAATTCGCATTGGAGCCCACGACTATCTCAATGTCCCGTTTCTCGATATCGAGTTGCTCCAGTTGCTGAAGCGGCATGTCGGCGTCGAATGGGACGTAGACAAACGCACTAAGGAATGCGTGGAGGACGTGGGGGGCGGCCACTTTTTCATTTCCGCCAGCCCGCTCATGCAAAAAGTC
>Ga0070735_10005000_pt1 | contig 11062 bp, 7 predicted proteins | sample Coa_R1_FD_66443 | JGI IMG/M metagenome (GOLD analysis project Ga0070735, IMG submission 66443) | Surface soil microbial communities from Centralia Pennsylvania, which are recovering from an underground coalmine fire - Coalmine... | ecosystem: Environmental > Terrestrial > Soil > Unclassified ... | reverse complement strand
ACCCATTCGCCGTTGATGAACATCTGGTAGGTCTTGACTTCGGTTTGAACTCCGCTAGGCATCGTGGCCTCCTGCGGGGGCTAAAGCCCCGAATCTTTTATCCTGTAACGCGGCCCTAAAGGGCCGCTCTTCCACGGATCTCCCCACATAATTCAGCGGCGCAGTTCGCCCGCCGATACTGGTGACGCGATTGCTGCCACGTGAATCTGTTGTAATGCCTTTCGGCGGCCGTAGACAAAAAAGAAAAACGCGGCCAGGCCGATAAAGAATAGCGTGCCGCCGACCATCCATACTTCGTACAACAACAACGACGTGATTTGCTGGGCCGGAAAAAATACCAGAGCTATGCCGAGTATTGTTGTCAGCAGGCCGCTGAGGCCGGCCAGAAACATTGTCCCTCTGCCGTACTGGCCTTTGGGAGTCGTTTCGGTCACGGCAAATTTGACTAGGGCTCCGAAGGCGTAAACAAACGGCACTAACTGCAGAACCACCGCGAGCGAGAGAAGCTTCTGAAATGTTTCCTGCACTCCGGCACCGGCGAAGTTCAAGATCACCAGAACAGCCGACACGATTCCCTGCACAATCAGCGCCGCGTAAGGCGTGGCATAGCGGGGGTGAATGTTACCGAGCCAGGATGGCATATAGGAATCGAGTCCGGCGACGAACGGGATGCGCGAGCAGCCGCCGATCCAGGCCGAGCCGATGCCGGCGATTGAAAGGCTGAGCATGATCGCGAAGGGCACGGTGATCCAGCCCGCGCTGACGCGGCCGGCCATGTGGCTGACGGCCTGGACGATTCCCTGCAGGACGTTCACGTCTTTGCCAACAGCTATGAGAAGCGTAAGCGTCGCACCGAGGTAGAGAGCGCCGGAAAGAACACCGCCCCAGGCGACTGCGCCAGGCAGAGTGCGGCGTGGATCGCGGATCTCGTCTCCCATGACTGACGCGAGTTCGAGTCCGACCAGGCCGAAACAAATCACACCAAACGAATTCAGAACAAATTTCGGATTGGCCGGCACCCGGAAATCAGCACCCGTGAGAGTGGTTCCGAAGCGCGACCAGATAACCGCGCCGAGACCGATGAGCACAGCCGCGGCAATGAAAGTTCCTATTGCGCCGAGGTTATTAATCCACTTGCCCACACCGAGGCCGAGGATATTGAAGAACGTCAGCAGGGCAAGCAGTGCCAGCGAGGTGATTGCGGCGAACAGCTTGTTATCCGCGAGGCCGTGATGTGCTGGGCCAAGTACGTAAACTGAGACGCCGACGAAATAGAGCATGACCGTCGGCACGTAGAGCATGTTGTTGGTCCAGTAGCACCAGCCGGAGAGGAATCCGTGGAAGTCGCCGAAGACTTCTTTGGCCCAGAGATAGACGCCGCCTTCGCCGGGATAGCGATGCGCGAGTTCGATGACCGCGATGCCTTGCGGCCAGAAAAACAGAAGCAGAGAGACAATCCAGAGCCAGACGGTGACGCCGCCGTTGGCGGCGATCGAGGGGACAACGTTGAGGTTGAAGACCGCGACCACGAATAGCAGCACGAGATCGCGGCGCCCGAGTGCGCGGATGAGATGGGGCGGAGCGGGTTGTGCCGTGGTGGACAAGTTTCAGTGATCAGTGATCAGTGGTCAGTTATCAGTTGCAGCATGGCCCCTACCAGCTTAGGTACTGACCACTGACAACTGACCACTGGTTTCTAATGCGCGACTCCGGCCGGGACGCGCTCGCTGCGCTCCTGCTGGGCCTTGGCGAGCGAGGCGGCGATGTCGTTGAACGCCGCCAGGTGCTTGTCGATGTCAGCCTCGGTGTGTTGAACAGAGATGGTCCACTGCTCATCCCACCAGTAAGGCTGCGCCATGACGCCGCGGTTGACCATGCCGAACCAGTAGTGACGCCACAGGTCGATGTCGATGGCCTCCCAGTCACGGTAGTTGCGAATCTCTTTCGGGTACAGCATCAGAGCGCCGTTCGCTCCGGCCTGTGCGATGTAGGCTTGCAGGCCGACTTTCGCGATGGTGGCGCGATAGCCGTCGGTCAGCTTCTTGCTGAGATTGTCGACTTTCGCGTAGTTCTCGCGCGTGAGAACTTCGCGGAAGGTCGCGAGGCCCGCGGCCATCGAAACCGGGTTGGTGTTGTAGGTGCCGCCGTGGAAGACCTTGTGCTGTGAGATCAGGTCCATCACCGACCTGCTGGTGCCGAAGGCCGCGAGGGGCAAGCCGCCGCCGATCGACTTGGCTAGGCAGATCATGTCGGGCGTGACGCCAAAGTATTCGCTGGCGCCGCCCCATCCGAGTTTGCAGCCAGTTTTGACTTCGTCGAAGATCAGCAGCGCGCCGTTTTTCGTGGCGATTTCGCGCAGGCCCTTGAGGAAGCCGGGTTGCGGCATGCAGAGGCCCACGTTCATCAGGATGGGTTCGAGAATGATCGCCGCGATTTCTCCGGGATTCTCCTTGAAGCGACGCTCAACGGTGGCGAGATCGTTGAAGGTTGCAATCTTCACGTTCTCCATCGCGGCTTTCGGAACCCCCAGGCCTCCGGGAACGGAGGTTGGCGCATTGATGTCGCCATAGTCCGGCGCGTGCGGCTTCACGCTGACCAACGCGCTATCGTGCAAGCCGTGATAAGCGCCTTCGAACTTCACGATCTTGTCGCGTCCGGTGGCGGCACGCGCCAAGCGGATTGCATGCATGGTGACTTCGGTGCCGCTGTTGCCAAAGCGGCACATTTCCACGGGGAAGCGGGTGCAGATTTCTTCGGCGAGTTCCCATTCCATGTCGTGAGGCATGCCGAACATGGTGCCGGTGGAAAGGCGCTTTTCGACGGCCTTCATCACGGCGGGATGGCAGTGTCCGGCCATCAGGGCGCCGAAGGTCAGGTTGTGGTCAATGTATTCGTTGCCATCGAGGTCGCGGAACTTGCTGCCGCTGGCTTCTTTGACGAAGATCGGCCACGGGTCATAGGCGCGATAGTTGCTGGCGACGCCGAGAGGAATGCGCTTGAGATTCTTCTTGTGAGCTTCGGCGGACTTGGGCGTTCGCCGCTCGAAAGTGGCGAGTTCTTTCTGTAGATCGGGGTACATCGAGGTCTCCGAGAAAACTCAGGCGGGCTGATTTCTTTCAGCGGGCCATTAGATTGCCCGGGCGGGGGAACCGCCCGGGGGATAGAACTCAGAAGAAATACTTTAACGCGAACTGCATCAGACGCGGATCGCGTGCCTGTGTGACCTGGCCAAATTGTGCACCGTCCGAGAAGTTGCCGTCCGGGTTGAAAAATTGGGTATGGTTAAAGATATTGAAGAACTCTGCACGGAAGTCGACGCGCTGGGCTTCGGTTATCTTAAATGTCTTCAAGATCGCGAAATCGGTATTGCTGATGTGCGGTCCGCAACAAATGGTGCGAGGCGAGCTTCCGATGCGGCCAAAAGTATTCGCTTCGCTGAACGAGTTCGGATCGAAGAAGTAGTTACCATTCTTTTGCGGGCTCATGGTGTGGAACGGGGCCACCAGATCCGGCTCGCCAGGCAATTCGAAATCAAAGCTGTACATCAACTCCTGGTCGTCCTGGGTTGTGATTCGAATCGGGAAGCCGGTCTGGAAAGTGGTGATTCCAGAGAGCGCCCAGCCGTTCAGAATCTGGCCTTTCGCCCCACTGTATTTGTGAATGACGGGTTCCCAATAGTAGCTCAACACGATGCGATGCCGGGCGTCAAACGACGACAAAGACCGACTGCGATGGATATCGATGGGGTTGACGATGCCTTCAAAGCTGGAAGCTTCATCGAAGGATTTGCTGTAGGTGTATGCGGCGGTGAACTGCAATCCGTGGGCAAAACGCTTGTCCAACGATGCCTGCAAGGAGTTGTAGGCTGAAGTGGCAATCGTGTCTTGCGCGAAGACGCTGCTGAAGACGGGGATGCCATCCTGTGGGCAGCCAATGGCGGTCACAGGATCACAGTTCGGGGAGGAATACTTCCGGAGGCCGACTAGAGTGATCGGGGTTGGATTAGGACCGGCGATCGTGGCTTGAGAGCCATAGGGCATGGTAAGAGACATGCCTGCGGGGATATCTCCAGGGTTGAGGTAGAAAGCGCTATCGGCATAGTAGGGACCGCAGTCGATATTCGAGTTGCCGGTGGCGGTCGCGATGTTGTGCAGGTCGATACAGGTTTGAGGATTGCCGTAGTTCAGATCGTGTGTCGCGAGAAGGCGGTGGCCCTGGGAACCAACGTAGCCAATCTGCAAGGTCATATCATTCGCGAGCTGATGCTGAATCGAGAGGTTGTACTGTTCCGAGTACTGCGAGCGCATGTTGGGCTGGAATTGACCGAACAACAGAATCGGCCGGAAAGTTGACCAATCGACGGGCTGACCGCGCGGAGGATTCAAAATGCCGTTGAACGGGTTTGGATAAGAGAACGTTCCACTCTGATCAAGGAACGGTTGGTTAAACATAGTATCCACAGGAAAAGTGCTACCACCAAACGGAGGCTCAGCGCTGAACTGCTCGAGTACAAGCTGTTCGATGGGGTTGTAGAACATTCCCCAACCGGCGCGGACACTGGTCTTCCCAGAGCTTCCAGGGCTCCACGCGATGCCGATACGCGGAGCGAACGCCTTATAGTAAGTCTGGGTCAAGCCGGGCGGCACGCCGGGATCTCCAGGCACTACCAACCCCGTGGGAACGGTCCCCGTATTGTTGCAATCAGGATTGGCGACACCCAACGACTGGAAACTGGCGATGCTGGCTGCGTTTAGCTGGCAGGGATAGACGGTCGATGCTTCACCCGGGCGGAAGGTTTGAACGTGCTTACTGATGTCGGTAATGGGCGTCGTGAACTCCCAGCGAAGGCCGTAATTCAAGGTCAGATTCGGTTTAATCTTCCAGCTGTCTTGCGCAAAAAGATACAAGGCGGTGCTGCGCACATTCTCGACTTGTGCGGAGCCTTGTCCATAAGAGCCGGGGAATCCGAGCAGGTAATCCGAAAAAACAGTGTCGCCCAAAGTGCTGTTGCTTGAACTGCCATCGAAGAAATACTCACCGTTCACGTCGAAATACAAGGTCTGGTCAAAGCGTTGACGGCGAACATCGCCACCGAACTTCATGGAGTGGCTGCCAATGACTTTGGTGATGCTGTCGGACCATTGGAACGAGTTGCCGACTTGTGGCAGTTCGCCTTCCCCATTGTTGCCAATGGTGAATCCACCGCTCAATTGAATAAATGGCAGGCCTTCGTGGTTTGGACCGAGTCCAGGGTGGATACCGGTCGGATTGCCGGGCTGTCCGTCACTGAAACAAGGGACCGAACCGAGTGCAGCTGTCAGCCAGGAAGGCGCGGCTGGACAGGAATTCTGGACGAGCGACGTACGCTGCGGGTGCTGAAAGGTCCGCTGCGCTTCGCGGTTGTAGTTGAAACGGAATTCGTTGACCGTGCTGTTATTGATGGTCCAGGTGTGACTGATGTTCCACTGCTGAAAGCGCTCACTCGTAATGGATGCGAATCCAGGAACATTTGCACCGGCAGCCTGGAACTGGGCAAATGGAGAAACTAAATGATGATCGTCGAAGTAATAGTAAATGCTGAGGTTTTGCGCGTTGTTGATACGATGGTCAACCTTTACGGTGAACTGGTCACCGCGCTCCGGTTGAACCGGAACCGTGACCAGGGTGTTGCCGTTCGTCGGCGTAGGAACGAATTGCAGCAGATCGACAGCAGTGGCGTCCATGCACCCCAGAGGAATGATATTGCCGGGGAACAGATCGGAGTAGTTCGCGCCGTCCGGGATATTAGGCGCATTGCCGAGCGCAGTAGTGCAGTTGGGGCGCTGATTGAGAGCATAGGCGCTGCTTAAGGTTCCAGGAAAGATCGTTTCAGAAGAGAAATCAGCAAAAGACTGAGTGGCGCTGGGGCGCTCCGCGGCTGTGGGCACAATCACGGCCGGCGACTGGATTCCCTGGCGAATGCGGCGACCTTCATACGAGGCAAAAAAGAAGGTGCGATCTTTCTTGAGGGGGCCACCGAAGGTGCCGCCGAACTGGTTTTGATTGAATTGTGGCTTGGGGCACCCATCTGCTGAGAAACAGTAAGCGTTGGCATTCAGGACTTTATTTCGAAAGAACTCGTATAGGTTGCCATGGAACTGGTTGGTGCCGGACTTGGTCACGACATTCACAACCGAGCCGGAGTTGCGGCCGTATTCAGCGTCGAAGGTATTGGTGAGAACGCGAAATTCCTGGATGCTGTCCGGAGACGGTTGGACGGTGGGAAGGTTGACAAATTGATCGTTGGCATCTCCGCCATTGACGCTGAAATTGTTGGAGCGTCCGCGGCCACCGTTGACCGACACTGATCCTGACCTGTCGCTGCCGTAGACAATGGAATTACTGGAACCGACGGTGGACATTACGCCAGGTTGCAGTTGTAAAAACTGGTAAGTATCACGCGCATTGAGCGGAAGTTCGCTGATAGCGCGGTCGCCCACGACCGCTCCCAATTGCGTGCTGGTGGTCTCGACCAGCGGCGCTTCCGACGTAACGTCCACAATTTCCTGGGCCGCGCCGACCTGCATGGTCATATTGAGCGTGATGACCTGGTTGATGTCGAGGGACACACCGCGCCGAACATTCTTCTTGAACCCGGTCAGATCAAACTCCAGGCGGTAGGTGCCGACCGGGACTTCGACGAAATCGTAGTCGCCGCTCTCGTTTGTTTTGGTGTCACGGCTGACGCTGGTTCCCTCGTTGACCAGGGTCACTTTCACATTCGCCAGCACGGCGCCCCCGGGATCGGAGACACGACCAACGACTCGCCCGCTTGTACCCTGGGCTGACAGCATGGAGGGGATCGACACAGCAATAGCAACGACAAGACAAACTGCGAACCAGCAGGCTCGACGTGACGGCATGGTGCCTCCGCAATATCCGGGTGTGGGTTTGGGATTCTTGTTGAAAAGCTACTGCTTGCTTCCGGGTACAACCTTGCTATAATCCCGCAAGGTTAGAGAACAAGCATAGGAACTGTCAAGGAGAAAAAAGTCGTCCGACGGATAGAAATTTCTCATTAGAAGTGTGATTTCGAGAAGTGTGACCTCGCGCACCGAGACATAGACATATAGGACCAAGATGGTTGAACCCTACTTGAAAATTGGAGATGTTGCGCGCAAGGTGGGGGTCTCGCCTTCGGTGATCCGCTCCTGGGAGAGTCTCGGACTCGCGCGTCCACGGCGCACCGAAAGCAAGTATCGTCTTTATACCGCGGAAGACGTCAAATTGCTGAAGCGGGCGCGATTTCTGCGCAAGGTGCGTGGATTGAATGCGGCCGCCATCGTGCAATTGTTGAAGCGGGAAGGCAAAGTGCATGCCCCGGGAGACGGAAACGCCGGAGCCATTGGCGCACATTTGCGCCAGTTGCGGGCGCGACGGAGGCTTTCGCTGGCGCAGGTGGCCGAGGCCGTCGGCATCTCTGTGGGGTTCCTGAGCGCGCTGGAACGTTCGCAGATGAGCGGTTCAGTGGGAACGCTACGCAAGCTGGCGCGGTTCTATAAGACGAACATTCTGGATTTCTTTGAGGCAAGCGGCGCCAGCAGCCGGCAAGTGCGCCCGGCAGACCGGAAAGTGCTGGAAGCTGGCACAGGTGTGCGCATGGAACTGCTAGCGTGGGGCAATACGGTCATGGAGCCGCACCTGTTTCGCATCGCGCCGGAAGCCGGCAGCGGCGATCCTTATACGCACGAAGGAGAAGAGTTTATCTACGTGCTGCGCGGCGACCTGGAGATTATGGTCGACGGCGAGGAATACCGGCTCAAGCCCGGCGACAGTTTTTATTTCGAAAGCGCGACACCGCATCGCTGGAGGAATCCGGGCCGCAAGGAAACCTGGTTGTTGTGGGTGAATACGCCGCCGACGTTCTAGATTGATTGCGTCGAAAACTTGCATTCTGACGCAAAGAGCATGCCAGAATGGGCATCTGTCTTCGGAGGAAGCATGAATCGGCAACGAGCAGGGCCATTATTGCCACTGCTGGTGACAGTTTTATTCGTAGGATCGTGCTCCAGAAAAACTCCGGCCTTGAACCTCCTGGTGTGGGAGGGCTATGCCGATCCCTCGTTTATCACAGCGTTCGAAAATGAAAATCACTGCAAGATCTCTGCGTCATACATGGGATCGAGCGATGAGCTGATGGCAAAGCTGCGCGGCGGAAGCGCGGGAAATTACGACGTCATTTCTCCCTCGAGCGACGTGGCGACCTCGATTGCCACGTCTGGCTTGGCCGCCCCGCTCGATCTGACCAAGATTCCCAGCTACAACCAGCTCTCGCCACAACTCGTTTCTCTGCCGCTGGTGCACGCCAATAATCAGGTTTACGGCGTGCCGTTTATGTGGGGGCCGGATCCCATCATTTACGACACCACCGCATTTGCTCAACCACCCGATTCGTGGAACTTGTTTTGGGATCCGAAGTACAAGGGGAAGGTTTCGGTGTGGGACGATCTGTCCACGGTGTACATGGCGGCTCAGGTGCTTGGCTACGACAAGCCGGATCCTTCGCACCTTTACAACCTGAGCGATCAGGAATTGGATGCGGTGAAAAAGAAACTGCTGGAGTTGAAGCCGAATATCCGCAAGATGTGGGCCACAGGCGGCGAGTTGACTAATCTGTTTGAAAGCCACGAGGTCGTGATCGCCATGGGCTGGCCGCTCAATACTGCGGATCTCAAGAAGGCCGGATTCCCTGCCGGAGAGACGATTCCGAAAGAGAATACGACGGGGTGGATTGATCATCTGATGATCACCGCGGGAAGCGAGAACAAGGAACTGGCTCACAAGTTTTTGGAATACATGATTGAGGCTAAAACGCAAAAGCTGGTCACCGACAAGACGCACTACGTGCCGGCGAATCCGCAAGCTGGAAAACTTATGACGCCGGACGAGGTCAAGACGCTGCATCTGGACGACGTGGACAACTATCAGAAGCGCATTTATTTCTGGCAGAATGTGCCGCGGCGCGCGAAGTACACAGAGATATGGAACGATGTGAAGGCGGCGCAGTAGACGGCTCGGCACCGCTGTTTACGAGCTTACGTTGCCTCAAAACACTTCATGGCCTCCTGGATCACTCCTGCCGCAACTGCGACTGTGAACAGCCAATCTGGTTCAAAACCGACGTTGCTCAGCATCCGAAATGTGGCCAAGAACTTCGGCCGCAACATTGTCCTGCGCAATGTTTCCCTGGAGATCGCCGAGGGAGAATTTCTCACGATCCTGGGAGAGAGCGGATCGGGTAAGACTACTCTGTTGCGGATCATTGCGGGATTCGAAACCGCAACTTTCGGCGAACTGTGGATGGGCGCCGAGAGACTGGATCACCAGCCTCCTTACCGGCGGCGCGTGAATACGGTGTTTCAGAGCTACGCCCTGTTTCCTCACCTGACCGTCGAACAAAACGTGGGATACGGGCTGCGAGTAGCGAAGCGGCCGGAGGCGGAGATCGCACAGCGAGTGGCGGAAGCGCTGGAAAAGGTGAAGATGACCGCGCACGCCAAGGCCAAGCCATCGAAGATCAGCGGCGGCCAGCAACAGCGGGTGGCGCTAGCGCGGGCGCTGGTGAATCGCCCGCGACTGCTGCTGCTCGATGAGCCGCTGTCGGCTCTGGACGCGAATCTGCGGCGGCAAATGCAATTGGAGTTGAAATCGCTGCAGCGCGAAGTCGGGATTGCGTTCGTTTTCGTGACGCACGATCAGGAAGAGGCCATGGTGATGTCGGACCGGATCGCGCTGCTGCGATCAGGAGAACTGGAACAGGTGGCAACTCCGCGCGACATTTACAGCCGTCCGGCCACCGCTTATGTCGCGCAGTTTATCGGGCACACGAACTTACTCAAGGGCGAAGTGCGGGGCGGAATTGTGCGATCCGGACAGCTTTCGTGGGCGACTACCCTTCCCGACGGGCTGGCACTGTTTTCACTGCGGCCCGAACATATTCGCCTAGCTGGCGCGGCAGCGGCGCCCGGAGCGGTGCGGGTGCGAGCCCAAGTAGTCCATCAGGCATTTCACGGTGCAACTGAATTAATTCGTGCGCAATGCCCCGACGGGCAAGTATTGGTAGTGCGCATAACCAGCCGCGTAGGGCTGCAAGACCAGGTGGAACTGGAGTTTGTTGGCTCTGACGCGATTCCGCTGCGCGAATCGCTGGAGAGGAGCTGATGTTCTCGCGCACTTACAAATCCGTTGTGACCGCGCCGCCTTTGCTGTGGATCACGGTCTTTCTCCTCGTCCCGTATGCAATCATGTTCTGCTACAGCTTCTGGTCGGTCACGCCCGGGCAGGCCATTGTTAATGCGTGGAATTTCGACAACTACAAAGAACTCCTGCAGAAGTCCGTCTACTGGGAAACCTTGCTGCGCTCGATGTGGATTGCGGCTCGCGTGATGCTGTTCTCGCTGGCACTGGGATATCCGCTCGCGTACTTTCTATCGTTCTATGCAGGTAAGCGGAAGGATCTGCTTTATCAGATGGTGATCATTCCGCTGTGGGTCAGCTACCTGGTGCGCGCATACGCGTGGAAGACGATTCTAGGGTCTGACGGCGTGCTCAACACATTGCTGCAATATGTGCACCTGACCAAGCATCCGCTGGAGTTTTTACTCTACAGCCCGTTTGCGGTTGTGCTGACACTTACGCACATCTACACGCCGTTCACGATTTTGCCAATCTATGCGGCGCTTGAACACATTCCGCGCAATCTGGTTGAGGCCTCGCAGGATCTAGGGGCGACGCCGGCGCAAACATTCTGGCGAGTGATCTTTCCGTTATCGATTCCTGGCGTTGTGGGGGCGGCAACGTTTGCGTTCGTGCTGAGCCTGGGCGATTTTATTGCGCCACTGCTGCTCGGCGGGCCCAGCGGGATCATGATTTCGAACATCGTGGTCAGCTTGTTTGGCGCCGCTTACAACTGGCCGTTGGGCGCGGCGATTTCCCTCAGCATGCTGCTGCTTGTAGTGAGCCTGCTGTTTGTATCGGACCGGGTGGAAAAGAAATGGAGCTATTCGTGAGCAGGACGTCCGAA
>Ga0070735_10004999_pt1 | contig 11062 bp, 5 predicted proteins | sample Coa_R1_FD_66443 | JGI IMG/M metagenome (GOLD analysis project Ga0070735, IMG submission 66443) | Surface soil microbial communities from Centralia Pennsylvania, which are recovering from an underground coalmine fire - Coalmine... | ecosystem: Environmental > Terrestrial > Soil > Unclassified ... | reverse complement strand
AGCGGCCATCCCAATCCCGAACTGGGCATTCCGCGCACATTGAACACGAATGGCCTGCTGGATCGCATCAACTACCAGATGGACGGCATGATTGATACGGAAACCGATCGCTACGGCCTGCGCCTGTTCCCCATTTCCGACATCTACGTCCGCGAAGTGCAGACCGTCTCGAACAGTTTCGCTCCCGAGTTCGGCCAGACTGCGGGGAATATTTTTAACGTCATCACCAACTCGGGAACCAACCAGTTCAACGGCGAATTCTCCTTCATCGGACGCCCGCCCGACGGCAGCGCGCGAACCATCCTGCTGGCTTCGAACAAGCCTAGCGCGTCCATCGATCTGCATGACTGGGCGTTCAACGCCGGCGGCCCTATCAAGAAGGACAAGGTTTTCATCTTCGGCGGATACGAGCATCTTTTGCGCGGCACGCCGACCCCCGTCACAGTGGATCCGACCGCGGCGCAACAGATCGGGATTTCGCCGGATCAGCTCGCCACCGCGCCCAGTCTGGAGCACGTGCAGTTCCTGAACTTGCGCGCGGACTGGATCGTCAACGCGAAGAACCAGGTTTTCTTCCGCTATAACTATTTCCGGAACGAGTTTCCGTTCAACACCCAGGTGGGCGGCCTGAATACGCTGGCGGCGGCTGTGGATTTCCACGATCGCGCGCACATCGGCGGATTCCAGTTGCTGACCACGTTCTCGCCCACGGCGCTCAACGAACTGCGCGCCTCCGAGCCGTATCGCAATGAAGCGCACGCCGCGGGTCCACTGACTGGGCCGGGACCGGAGATTATCCTTACTGGCATCGCAACTTTCAACGGAACCCAATCGGCCGGCGACCGGTTCGCCGAAAAGATTCCAAGCTTCAGCGACAACTTCACCAAAATTCGCGGCGCCCACACCTACAAGATGGGATTCGGATGGCAGGAAAACAACGACAACCAGGTCACCGACACTTACAGCGCCTACACTTTCCCCAGCATCGCGTCTTACCTGGCCGCCAAGAACGGAACCAACCTGCAATCGTATTCGCAGTTCCAGACCGTTCTGGGCTCTCCGGGCGTGCCCTACAAGTCTTATTTCTACGATTTCTACGTGCAGGACAGCTGGCAGGTCCGGCCGAACCTGCTGGTGATTTACGGCGTCCGCTGGGATCGCTTCCAGGCACCTACGGCCGAGCCCAACGCTCCGTTCATCTACACGCAGAGCTTCAATACGCCGAATCGCGACTGGGCGCCGCGACTGGGCATCGCCTGGCAGGTGAACAACAAGACCGTGGTTCGCGCCAACTGGGGCATGTTCTACGAAGCTCCGGCGACCAATCTGTGGTTCAACGCGCTCTACAACGACGGATCGAACCGTACCTTCGTGGCAACGTTCGCGCCGGGACAGACGGGCGCGCCGAACTTCCCGAACGTGTTCAATTTCCTGCCGGGAGCGACCGCTCCTCCGGGCCAGAGCATTACCGCAGTGGCGCCGAACTTCAAGAACGCCTACACGCTCAATACCAGCATCCAAGTGGAGCGGCAGCTGTGGTCGGCCAACGATTCGCTGAAGGTCGGCTACGTCAACACCGGCGCGCGCGATCTCACTTATCTCCGCGACATGAACCTGATTAATCCGATCGGCACGCTCGCCGACGGCCGGCCGATTTTCGACAAGAACGTCAACGCCAACACCCGCCTGTTTCCGCAGTTCAACGGCATCACTTTACAGGACAGCGGCGCGAACATGAACTACCACGCGCTGGTAGCCACCTACACGCATCGCTTCTCGCAGGGCTACCTGATCGGCGCCAACTACACCTGGTCGCATTCGATCAGCGACGCGCCGGATGCCAACAGCTTCGAGCAGAATGTGCCGATCGAGAATCCCTACAGCCGGGCCTACGATCGCGGCAACAGCATCGTGAACCGGCCCCAGGCGTTCAATATGAGCGCTGTGATCAACCCCACGTGGCATATGTCCAACGTATGGGCGAACCGGCTGGCGAACGGGAACCAGTTGACGATTCTCGCCAACCTGTCTTCCGGCGATCAGCAGAACGAGGTCGGGAACCTCAACCTGAATAACGATCCCATCCCCGGTGCGGCGGCTGCCCAGCGTCCTGCGTTTGTCGGCCGGGACACTCTCCGCACGCCTAACGTCTACCAGGTGGATGCCCGCTACACGCGCGTCCTGTTTTCCCACGAGCGCTTCCGCACGCGGTTCCTGGCGGAATTCAACAACCTGTTCAACAATCGCAACGTGACCACTATCAACACCAAGGCCACCGTGGCTGCAACCGGTCTGATCACAGCGCAGCCGACGCTGGTTCCGATTTCGAGTGTGCTGGAAGGCCGTCTGCTCCAACTCGGCATCCGCGCCGACTGGTAAGGGATCCTGACCGACTCGCTATTCTGGAGTCGTGCGATTTGTTCTGATAGCGGCGCTATTGCTGGGAGGCTGTGCGGCTCCCCCCTCGCCGCGCGACGAAACCAGGCAATCCTGGTATAGCCAAAGTACTCAGGAACTGGCCACGCTGACCCGTCAGGCGGACGACGCATTCCGAGCCGGCCGGGGCGACGACGCTGCCGCGCTGATCCAGAAAGGCGAGCCCATCATGAAGCGGCTGCTCGCCGTCCCGCATCCGACGCTGGAGGCTGCCGAAGCCGCCTCCGATCTCGACGATCTGTACGGCCGCATGCTGCTTTCCAATCATCACTACGGCTGGGCGCAGATGATGTTTCAAAAGAACCTGTCGCGCTGGAAGCACTGGGACCCGCAAACCGAAGAAACCACGCGACGCATGAAGCAGGCTGAATCCGAAATCGCCGAATGCACCCGCAAGATCGACCAGTGACGATTAACCAACCGATCCCACAGCACGCAAGCCAGCCGCGCACGCCGTAAGCGGTTATTTATCCGCTAACTTCCGGCCCGCGTTCAAATTGTCGAAATTCAGAATCGCGTTGAACACCAGGAAGTAGCTCCCCTTGGTCTCCGCCCTCCAGAACGGATTATTGGAGAACATCACCACGTGCCCGTCGCCGAGCGGAGAATCGATCACGGCCGCGTGCTGCGCCAGCTCGGCTCCCTGGTCGAGCAAGCCCGACACCAGCAGCTCGTTCGCATTGGCATAGCGCAGGATCACGCGAGGCCGCTGCGCCGGAGGAATCACATTGATCGGATTGCGATACTGCTCGCTGGTCAAAGGCGTCGCTTCCCAAGCTTCCGCGTGCGGCTCTTCGGGGATCTCCGCCGGAGCGCGACCCTGCGGGATGTCGACATCGTCCGCAGTTCCCCGACCCGTGGGACGCTCGCGAGTATCCGCTCCGCCGCGGCCTCCCCGCCCTCCGCCTCCGGCCGTGTTCGAAAGCGTGAAAATCGGGGGATTCGACGCGAAGATCGCCAGATTATCGTTATATCCGTACGCGATCGGGCTGGCCGCGTCGATCATCTTCGACCGCAGCGCCGAGCCGGTCACTTTCAATCTCTGCGGATTCTGGATGGCGACCCCCGGCGTGAATCCGAACGCGACCGCGAAATTGGACGTGTCGTTGGCCGTGATCAGCAGCCCGCCCTTGTTGACGAAGTCTTGCAAGTGCTGCAAGCCACTCCACCCGAGCCCCGGACGCATGTCGTCGGTTTCGTCTGTGTTGCCCAGGTTGGGCGTGAGCTGCGTCTTCTTCCACGGCAGCGGATTCCCGTACTCCGGCATCCCGCTGACTACCGATTGAGGATTGCCGCCGCGCACCGGCGCGAACACCACCACGTCGTATTTCGCCCGAAGGTTGTCCGCCTTCGACACGGTCTGCGTGTTGATGTAGTCGTAGGGGATCTTCAGCCGGTCGAACTCCATCCGCCACCAGCCTTCGGCCTGGGTATTTTGCCAGGTGTGCATCAGCGCGATCCGAGCCGCGCGCAGCGGGTGCGTCTTGACGCTCGGCGCCGCGTCGACCGCGTATGCCTGCACTCCGACCTCAGCAGCGGCTTTGCCCAGATCGCCCGAGGAGACGTTCTTCACCACGAACGATCCGCGATTGAACTTGTGCCCCGCTGCCTCGAACGGCTCTTCCGCGGCTTCGAACGACGCCCGCGGGAAGCGGTACCGCAGCGTGATCAGCCCGCTATCGGCATTGTGATTGATCAGAAAAACGTCGCCCGAGCCCTGCACGCCGCCGGGCGCCAGCACCATCCCCGGAACGCGATCCATCGACGCGGTCAGCACTTTCTGATCGGTAACGCGGGCCACCTGGACGTTGCCCAGCTCGCCGAAGGTCCAGCCGGTGTCATCGTAGATATTTTTCTGCGGATCGTTCGCCGCCCAGTACTGATAGTCGAGCAGCGTGTCGGCGATGCGGCTGTAAGGCTGATCCATGCGCAACACATAGCTACCCACCGGGAACGTGCGCGGCTCGGGCTTGGGTTTCTCTTCCGGTTTGGTAGCCGCCGCTTCCGCCTCCGGTGCAGCGCCTCCACGACCGCCGCGACCGTTGCGAGCCGGAGCTTTCTTGGCCGGCATCATCACCGTGAACGGAGCCGTGGCTTTGGAAATCTCGCAGCCCTGATCCTGTAGCATCCTGAGGAGATCCGCCTGCGCGCCGGGACGCGGATCGTCGGCGGGAAACACGTACGCGGCCGGACCCTCGGTCGCAGGTTTCTCGATCGACCGCTTCGACTTCAGATAAAAATTGCGGAGGAACAGCTTGTTGTTCGAGGAAAAATACGCGAGCGCGGTCAGCAATCCGGTCTGCTCGTAATTGTTGTTATTCCTCTGCGACCACTTCGCGCGCGGCAGCGGAGGATTCTGCTTGAACCAGGTCCGCGCGTATTCGTTAGGACGCAACTCGCGCACTTCCGTATCCGCACCGCCGTTTCCGAAGGTCTCGTACAGCCGGCTGATGCCGTTGTGCATGGTGGCCATGAACATCAGGTAGCTGGGCGACCACGTGTCGAAGGTCCCATGCGTGAACACGCCCGGCATCCCGAACTTGGTCATCTCGGAGACATTGTTCCAGCCCATCATCTGCCACTCATCCGCGACGATCGGATCGATCCACGCGTTATACGGCCCGTCGCCCACGGTGTTGTCGTACAGATACGGAACCGATTCGTGCAGATCGTGCAGCACCTGCGCCTTCTGGCTGATGAAAGTGTTCAGGACGTTGCGCGTGAGCTGAAGCGTCAGGCCCATGCCGTCGCGATTGTTGTCGTGAGCGACGTAGTGGCCCCAGTACACCAGTGGAGGCCACTGCTTGCCGGGATTCTCCAGATGCCAGCGGTAGATGTCCACCATGCGGTCACGCCCGTCCACTTCGACGATGGGCGTGATCAGCGTGATGAGGTTCTCGCGGATGTTCCGGATGTAGGCGCTTTCATCTACAGCCAGCCGGTAGGCCAGCTCCATCAGCGCGGTGGGAGCTCCGGTTTCGGGCGAATGGATGGTTCCGGTGACGTAGTAGATCGGTGTTGAAGCCGCGACCAGTTTTTCGGCTTCGCTGTCGTCCAGCTTGATGCTCCGCGGATCGGCCAGTTTGGCCAGCCTCGCACGATTCTCATCCAGGCCTGCAATCAGTTTCTCCGACGCCACAGCCACTGCGATCATCTCGCGGCCCTCTTCGGTCTTGCCGATGGAGAACACTTTCACGCGCGGCGACGCCTTTTCGAGCATCCGCATGTACCGGTAAACTTCGCCGGAGTACGGAAGAATTTTCGGAGCGCCGGCGATGTCGCCGAGTACTACTTTGGGCGTTGGTACTGTCTTCGATGCGGGCAGATAATCGGTCAGCGGCGAATTAAAAAATGTTTCGGTGGTGTACTCGCGGATCTTCTTGGTGTACTCCTCGTCGATCGCTTGCCCCGGATCGCGAATCGGCTTGAGCGCGATATTGGCGCTGGGCTGGCTGAACAGCGGGGAAATGAGCAGGCAAGCGAGAGGGAGCCGGAGGGTCTTCATGGGAAGAATATACCTTAGCATGAAGGCCGCGCGCGCATGGTAAAAGCGCGTATGGTGGTCTAGCCCATTCGGATCTGCGCTGAGGCGAGTGCCTGTCCCGATGCCCACAATCGCGGGGATGAACACAGGCTTCCGTCTAATCTGGAGTCATGGAAAACCTCACAGGCAAAATCGCTCTCGTCACCGGCGCGACTCGAGGAATCGGACGCGCTATCGCCGCCATGTTGTTAAAGGAAGGATGCTCGGTGGTCATATGCGGCCGCCGCCAGGATGCCGTCGACGCCGCTGTAGGTGAGCTCGCCGCCGAAACAGGCGGTAAAGTCAGGGGCAAAGCCGCCGATGTTAGGAACATCGACGATGTCGCGGAACTGTTCCGCTTCGTAGATCGCGAGTTTGGTGGATTGGATGTGCTGGTGAACAACGCAGGTGTGGGAGTCTTTCGTTCGATTTCCGAGCTGACCATACAGGACTGGCTGTATGTCGTCGAAACAAATCTCCACGGAGTGTTCTATTGCACGCGTGAAGCTTTGTTGAGATTCGGAACCCGCGCGGGTGGGTTCATCGTCAATATAAGTAGCTTGGCGGGAAAGAACCCGTTCGCAGGGGGGGCAGCTTACAACGCTTCCAAATTCGCACTGACGGGCTTCAGCGAGGCCGTGATGCTCGACAAGAGAAACGAGAACGTGAGGGTGAGCTACATCATGCCCGGTAGCGTGGACACGGAATTCAGCAGCGGCGGAGGCCGGGATTGGAAAATCTGGCCTGAGGATATCGCCGAAACCGTCCGCGTGGTGCTTCGGATGCCAGAAAGAACGTTAATAAGTCGTCTAGAAATTCGCCCCTCCCGTCCGAAGAGGTAGGTGGGGCTTGAGAATCCGGAAGCCTTGAGGAGCATCTAAGAATTGGCAATTGGGTTGCCTGAGAGTTTGTGGAAGGGGCCGAAAAGGCAGTTCGGCCCCCGGGTAGTGAGAAAGGCGGTAGGTAAAATGGTACGGCTAAACATTCCGTTGGACCCCGGCAAGACCGGGCGCGAGGCAGCTTCCCTTGAAACTAACCTCCGGCGGATGATCATCGGCCAGGATGAGGCAATTGAACAGATTGTAAATATCTATCAAATGCATCTGACTGGAATGAGCGCCCCGGGCCGGCCTATCGGAAATTTCCTATTTTTGGGTCCTACCGGTTCCGGCAAGACCCGCATTGTGGAAGCTACCGCTGAGGCGCTTCTGAAGAATCCGCGCTCTGTAATCAAGATCGATTGCGCGGAGTTCCAGCACAGCCACGAGATCGCGAAGCTGATCGGCTCGCCTCCGGGATACCTGGGGCATCGCGAAACGCATCCGCTGCTTTCTCAAGAAGTGCTCAACCAATACCACACCGAAACCATGAAGCTCAGCTTCGTGCTGTTCGACGAGATCGAAAAAGCGTCGGACGCGTTGTGGAATCTTCTGCTCGGCATTCTGGACAAAGCGACGCTGACGCTGGGCGACAATCGCAAGGTAGATTTTTCGCGCGCCATGATCTTTATGACGTCCAATCTGGGCGCGACTGAGATGAGCAACATCATGTCGCCCAAGCTCGGATTTAACGTCCAGGAAGCGCGCGATAAGAACGCCAACGGCGTCGTCGACGAAAAAACCAACGGCAAGCTTTCCCGCAGCGGAGTCGAAGCCGCGCGCAAGAAGTTCACGCCGGAGTTCATGAACCGGCTCGATAAGATCGTCACTTTCCATCCGCTCGGCACCGAGCAGCTGAAGAAGATTCTCGACATCGAGCTGAACCTGGTGCAGCAGCGCATTTTCAACACCACCATGGATCGCGCCTTCGTGTTCACGCTGAGTGATTCCGGCAAGCATTTTCTGCTGGAAGAAGGCACCGATCTGAAGTACGGCGCCCGTCACCTGAAGCGCGCGATCGAGCGGTTGCTGGTACAGCCGATGTCGAACCTGATCGCCACCGACCAGGTCCGCGGCGGCGACTGGATCCGCATCGATTTTGACGACTCGGTCAAATCGCTGAAATTCGCCAAGGAAGCCGAAGGCCTGCCGATTCAGGATATGGCTCGCCTGGTGGATACCTCGGTGACGATCCCGGCCATGGCCGTCGCCAGTGGCGCGTCCGCAGAGCCGGTCCGAACCGTGTCCGCCAGAAGCTCCAAGAGAAGCTAAGAAAGCAGGAGTCAGAATGGCCCGCCTTGGGGGCGTTCTGGCTCCTTTTTCTTTGCGGCGCTACCGAAAGACCGGAAGTCGGTCAACCCGTGAACGCGCGGATTCTGATTCCTGACTCCTGTTTTTGCTACGCCGCGCACTCGCCGCGGCCCAGTTCGAGCGAGTATTCCACTTCGTCGCCCCAGTCGCGATACATCTCAGGAGCCAGTTCGGCGGGCTTCACCAGATCGGCCGTGAGCTTCTTGAAAGTCTCCACTTTGTGACGCATCACATATTGGCGGAAGGTCTCGCCGTCCACCCGTTGCGCTTTGAAATGCGTCAGCACCCGCTCCACAGCCACAGGCACCAGTCGGGCCGGCAAACTCTGTACGGCGAGCCCGAACTCGTGCTGCGTTCCGCCGAGCAGCATCAGGTAATACGGGACCTCTTTGCCGTCGATCTTGCGGGCGTTGCCGTAAAATCCGATGTCGCCGATCCAGTGCTGGCCGCACGAATTGGGGCAACCGCTCGAATTGATCCTCAGCCGCCGCACCACCGGATCCGTTTCTTTCGCAAGAATTGGCGCGAGCGCGGCGCCCAATCCCATGGTTTTGGTCAGCGCCAGGTTGCAGCTATACGCACCCGGGCACGTGATCACGTCGCTGATCTCATCCGCCCCGGATTCGGCCAGTCCCAAGTCTTTCAGCGCCCCGTACACCCGATTCAGCGCGCCCACCGGCACGTATGCGAGCACCATATTCTGATTCATGGTGAACCGCACCGAGCCGTCGCCGGCCTGATCCGCCAGATCCGCCACTCCGCGCATCTGGTCGCCAGTCAGATTTCCCTGAGGCACCTTCACGGTGACAATCGCGTAGCCGGGCTGCTTCTGCTTTTGCGTATTAGTTTCGCGCCAGTCCTGATAACCGGCCGATTCGACGAACATCGGCAGCAGCTCGCCTGTTCCGCGCGGTGGTGGTTGCGGCTGAAAACCACCGAATCCTTCGGGGACTTCGACCGGCATGGGAATCCCGCCGTTGTCCAGAATGTCCTGATATTCTTCGGCGATCACGTCGCGCAGCCATTCGAAGCCGCGCTCGCGCAGCACAAATTTCAGACGAGCTTTGTTCTTGTTGCCCCGATTCCCGTGCCGGTTGAACACGCGGATCACAGCCTCGACATGGCGGACGACGTCTTCAGCCGGAATGAATTCGTGGAGCAACCGCGCTTCCGTCGGCAGCGGTCCCAGCCCTCCAGCCACCGTCATGCGGAATCCGCGAACGCCGTCGCGAATCACGGCCCGCAGCCCGACGTCGTTGATCGCCGTCGCCATGCAGTCATCCGGACATCCGGAAAACGCCACTTTGAACTTCCGCGGCAAGCTGTCGGTCAGTTCCTCATGGAGGAACGCGAATGCCAACCGCCGAGCGTACGGCTGCACATCGAACGGCTCTTCCGGATGCAGGCCCGCCAGCGGGCAAGCGGTCACATTGCGAACCGTGTTGTAGCACGCCTCGCGCGTTGTAAGGCGAACGTCCGCAAGGGCATGCAGCAGATCCGGCACCTGCTGGAGCGGCACGAAATGAAACTGCATGTTCTGCCGGGTTGTGATGTGTCCTTTGGCGCTGCCAAACTGGTCTGCAATCTGCGCTAAATGACGCAACTGCGTTGTCGTCAGCAGCCCACCGGGTACTTTCGTCCGGATCATCTGCACTCCAGCCTGCCGCTGCGAATAAATCCCGCGCCTCAACCGATGCGGACGGAACTGATCGTCGGTAAGCTGGCCGGCCACAAACAAGTTGGCATGCGTCCGGAAATCCTCGATATCCTGACGAACAACCTTATCGTACTCTTCTGCAATCACTTGCAGGTCGTTCAAGGTTTCGGCGGCTGCCATAGTCTATTTGTCTATAGAGATTATCATAAATACCAGAAGGATTCAACGGACCTATAATCGCAATGGATGCAATTCCTTCTCGCGATTCTGCTGGCTGAAACCGCCATGGCTCAAACCACTCGCTGGTCTGAAGAGGCCGCGAACGGATGGTATGCAAAACAGCCCTGGCTGGTGGGCGCCAACTACATACCCGCGACGGCGGCGAACCAGCTTGAAATGTGGCAGGCCGATTCCTTCGATCCGCGCCGCATCGATTTAGAGTTGGGGTGGGCCGAAAACCTGGGAATGAACTCCATGCGAGTCTTCCTGCACGACCTGCCGTGGCAGCAGGATTCCGCGGGATTCACCCAACGCATCGACGAGTTTCTCAATATCGCGGCCCGGCACCACATCCGTCCCATTCTGGTGCTATTCGATTCCGTTTGGGACCCGAATCCGCATTTGGGCAAGCAGCTCGATCCGCGGCCGGGAATCCACAATTCGCGCTGGGTGCAGAGTCCGGGTGCGGCGGCTCTGCGCGAACCCCAACAATATCCGCGGCTGGAAGCGTACGTCAAAGGAATCGTGGGAGCCTTCGCCAACGATGCCCGGATCCTGGCGTGGGACATCTGGAATGAGCCGTACAACGTCCACACGCGGTACGAATACGCGAAATCCGAGCCGGCCAAGAAACGCGACCTGGTTCGCGCACTGCTCCCCAAAGCATTCGAGTGGGCTCGAGCGGCACATCCGACGCAGCCGCTGACCTCGGGATTAGTCAGCGCGGTCGGCTCGCTCGGCGCCGATGAAAAATTGCAACTGAATCTCTCCGACGTAGTCTCATTCCACGCATACACTGACGCCGCAAAATTCCGGAAAGCCGCGGTCGCGCTAGCGGCGTATCATCGTCCGATCCTTTGCACCGAATACATGGCGCGTTCGGCCCACAGCACTTTCGAAGGCACCATGCCGGTCGCCGAGGAACTGCACATCGCGGTGTACAACTGGGGACTGGTCAACGGAAAAACCCAGACAAACCTGCCATGGGACTCCTGGAAGACGGCCTACATCAATGGCCGCGAGCCGTCCATATGGTTC
>Ga0070735_10004998_pt1 | contig 11063 bp, 7 predicted proteins | sample Coa_R1_FD_66443 | JGI IMG/M metagenome (GOLD analysis project Ga0070735, IMG submission 66443) | Surface soil microbial communities from Centralia Pennsylvania, which are recovering from an underground coalmine fire - Coalmine... | ecosystem: Environmental > Terrestrial > Soil > Unclassified ... | reverse complement strand
TTGCCGTTGCTCTCCATCTGCAATTGCTGGAGATAGGCCGGAAAGCGCGACAGCCGTTGATCGTAAGGGATCACCGCCTGACTGGCGTGGCCAAGGATGTTGCGATTCCAGACGCTGATCAGGCCCATCAGCATCGGAATGTTTTGCGCCATCGGCGCTGAACGGAAATGTTTGTCGATATCCTCGCCGCCGGCGAGGAATTCTTCGAATTGCTCCGGTCCGATCGCAATCACAAGGGGCAGGCCGATGCTCGACCAGACGGAATAACGTCCGCCGACCCAATCCCAGAAGCCGAAAACGCGCGTCGCCTCGATGCCGAATTTCGAGACCTTGTCGAGTTGGGTCGAAACCGCGGCGAAGTGGTCGGCGACCGCGGCTTCGCCAAGCGCGCCGGCGATCCAGGCGCGGGCGCTCCCCGCATTGGTCATCGTCTCCTGCGTCGTGAACGTCTTCGACGAGACGATGAAGAGCGTGCGCGACGGATCGAGGCCGCGCAAAGTATCAGCCATGTCGGCGCCGTCGACATTGGAGACGAAATGGCTTCTGAGTTGCGGCGAGGCGTAGGGCGATAAGGCTTTGGTCGCCATAGCTGGACCGAGGTCCGAGCCGCCGATGCCGATATTGACGACGTCGGTCATCGGCTGGCCGAGCGCGCCGCGCAGACGGCCCTCACGGACGTCATTGGCGAAAGCGGCGACCTTGGCGCGTTCGGCGAGAACGTCCGGCATCACGTCGCGTCCTTCGACAAGGATGGGATTGCCGGAAAGATTGCGCAACGCGGTATGCAGGACGGCGCGATGCTCGGTCGTGTTGATGATGTCGCCGCGGAACATCGCGTCGCGTCTGCCTTCAACGTCGCAGGTTTTGGCGAGGGCCATGAGCTCGGCGAGCGCCGCCTGGGTCAGACGCTGTTTGGAATAGTCGAAGAGCAAATCGTCGAGCAGCACATGCATCGCGGCGAAGCGTCGCGGATCGGCGGCGAATTCATCGGCGACGCTTTTTTCTAAGATTTTGCGGCTGATCTCTTGCAGAGCGGTCTTATGCGCCGGATCGATCATGCTTGGCTCCCTGATGCGGTTGTCCCATACACGGGGACGTCGAAACTATATTCACGGCGTTGCGGCGCCGGTGTGAAAATTTAGACGTTCAATGCCGCAGCTTATCCCTACATCAAAGCTCATATGCAAGGGAGCGCCTGGCGAAGCGGGCGACGGGCGGGAAATCCGCTTCCCCTTAAGAGCGAGCCGCTCTAAGGGTGCGCTCATGCCGCCTCTGCTGCAACTACGAGACATCCGCCTGAGCTTCGGGGTTGCGCCTCTGCTGCAGGGCGCGGAACTCAGTGTCGCGCCGGGCGAACGGATCGCTCTGGTCGGGCGCAACGGTTCGGGCAAATCGACGCTGCTGAAAATTGCGGCTGGCGAGATCGAGGCCGACGGCGGCGAACGCTTCGCGCAGCCGAATGCGCGCCTGCGTTATCTGCCTCAGGAGCCCGATCTCAAGGGCTTCGCCACGGCGCTGGACTATGTTCTCTCCGGCCTCGGCGAAAGCGACCATTCGAGCCGCGCCCGCGCCTTGCTCGGCGCGCTCGACGTCGAGGTGGACACGGATCCCAAAACCATGTCCGGCGGCCAGGCGCGCCGGACGGCCTTGGCCAAGACGCTCGCCTCGTCCCCTGACATTCTTCTGCTCGACGAGCCGACCAATCATCTCGACATCGAGGCGATCGAGTGGCTCGAAGCCGAACTCGCGCAATCGAACGCCGCGCTGGTGGTGATCAGCCACGACAAGAGGCTTTTGGCCAATCTGACCCGGGCCACGGTCTGGCTCGATCGCGGCGTGACGCGCCGGCTGGACCGTGGCTTTTCCGCTTTTGAGGCTTGGCGCGACACGGTGCTGGATGAAGAGGAGGCCGAGCGCCATAAGCTCGATCGCCGCATCGTCGCGGAAGAGCATTGGATGCGCTACGGCGTCACCGCGCGCCGCAAACGCAATATGCGCCGCGTCAATGAATTACGGGCATTGAGGACGGAGCGACGAGAAGCCCGGCGCGCCGTCGGCGAGGTCAAAATGGCGGCCTCGGACGCGCCGCTTTCGGGCAAGCTGGCGATCGAAGCCGAGCGCGTCGGCAAGGCCTATGACGAGAAGACTATCGTCAGCGATTTTTCCATCCGCGTGCTGCGCGGCGATCGCCTTGGGGTTGTCGGACCGAACGGCGTCGGCAAGACGACTCTGGTCAATCTGCTGACGGGCGCGCTCGCTCCGGATTCCGGCGTCATTCGGCTGGGCGCTAATCTCGCCATGGCGAGCCTCGATCAAAGCCGCGCCAGTCTCGATCCGACGACGACCCTGGCCGACGCCTTGACCGGCGGCGGCAGCGACTATGTCTCCGTCAATGGCGAGCGCAAACATGTCGTCGGTTACATGAAGGACTTCCTCTTCTCCGCCGAGCAGGCGCGCACGCCGATCGGACGCCTGTCGGGCGGCGAGCGCGGGCGCCTGATGCTGGCGCGGGCTTTGGCGCAGCCCTCCAATCTTCTCGCCTTGGACGAACCGACCAATGATCTCGATGTCGAGACGCTCGATCTTTTGCAGGAGATGCTCAACGACTATGCCGGGACGCTCCTTCTGGTGAGTCATGATCGCGATTTTCTCGATCGTGTTGCGACCTCGGTCGTCGTCAACGAAGGCGACGGCCGCTGGGTCGAATATGCCGGCGGCTATTCCGACATGGTCGCCCAGCGCGGCGCTGCGCCAGCGTCGACGTCGCAAAAATCAATGCCCGCCAGGGCGCCGAAGGCCGGGCCGCAAAGCGCAAAGCCGAGCGCCAAGCGACGCCTCTCCTTCAAGGAGAAGCACGCTTTGGAGGCGCTGCCGGCGCGAATCGATGCGCTGCGCGACGAACTCATAAAGCTTGACGCGAAACTCGCCGATCCTGATTTTCATGCGCGCGACGCCGCCGGCTTTGCGCGAATTTCATCGCGCTACTCGGACGTCAGCGCGGAATTGGCGCAAGCCGAGGACGAGTGGTTGAGCCTCGAGATTCTGCGCGAGGAGATTGAAGGGTAATCTCTGTCATTCCCGCGTAAGCGGGAATCCAGAGAACCTCAGAGCTTGAGTTTTCATGACGACAGGATAGGGGAAGGAAATGCGACAAGCTTGGCGTTGGTACGGACCGCATGATTATGTCTCGCTCGACGATGTCCGCCAGGCCGGCGCGACGGAGATCGTCACCGCGCTTCATGCGATTCCGCCGGGCGGCGAATGGACAAAGGCCGCCGTCGCTGAACGCAAGAAGATCATCGAGGAAGGCCCTATGGGCCGCAGTTCTTTGCGCTGGACCGTGGTCGAAAGCATTCCCGTGCCCGACGACGTCAAGAGATTCGGCAAGACCGCCAACGCGGCAATCGATGTCTGGATCGCCAGCATGGAGGCCGTGGCGGCCAATGGGATCAAGACGATTTGCTACAATTTCATGCCGGTTCTCGATTGGACGCGTACCGATCTCGAATGGGAGCTGCCGAACGGCGCCAAGGCCTTGCGTTTCGACGAGGCGCGGCTCGCGGCCTATGACATCCATATTTTGAAGCGCCCAGGCGCAGCGAACAATTACGCGCCCGAGATCCGTACCCGCGCGGCCAAAATCTTCGAAAGCCTCTCGCCGGAGGAGGCGAGCCAATTGAGCGCCAATATCGGCGCCGGTCTACCAGGTACGACCAGCGAGCCGGTCGACGCCGCGGGAATGCGCGAAAAGCTTGCTCAATACGCAAAGATTACCGCCGACGACTTGCGCCGCCATCTCATCGAATTTCTCGAACGCGTCGCTCCCGCCGCGGAGGCGCTCGGCGTTCGCTTGACTTTGCATCCTGACGATCCGCCGCGGCCCCTGCTCGGACTCCCGCGCGTCGCCTCAAAGGCGGAGGATTATCAGGCCCTGTTCGACGCCGTTCCGACGCCGGCCAACGGCATGTGCTATTGCACAGGCTCGCTCGGCGCCTCGCCGACGAACGATCTTCCCGCTCTTGCGCGCCAGTTCGCGTCGCGCATCTATTTCGCGCATTTGCGCGCGGTAAAGCGCGAGGCCGATGGATCTTTCTACGAGGCCGATCACCTCGACGGCGATTGTGACATGGTCGCGGTGCTCAGCGCTTTGCTGGGGGAAGACCGGAAACGCGACGGCGAATGGAAAATTCCCTTCCGTCCCGATCACGGCCATTTGATGCTCGACGACCTGAAGAAGAAAACCAATCCAGGCTATTCCGCGATTGGCCGGCTTAAGGGTTTGGCCGAGCTGCGCGGGGTGATCAGGGCGTTGGAGAGTACGGCGGGCCGCTGACTTACCCGGCCGCCTTCAACGCCGTCAGCCGTTGCAACTGTTCGAGGAAAACGCGCTGAGCGCGCTCATCGCCGATCTTGGCGGCGGCGCGCGCCTCATGACCAACGCGTATTTCATGGAGCGCAGCGAGTTCGCTCTCGCCGGTCTTGGTGAGAAACAGCGCATTGGCGCGTCGATCGCCGGACACTTGCTTCCGAATGACAAGTTTGCGCTGTTCGAGTTCGTCGATCAGCTTGACGAAATTCGAACGCTTGATGCCGAGCGACAACGCGATAGCGGCCTGCGACGAGCCGGGATTGCAATCGATGGCGGTAAGGACGCCATATTGGCCGGGCCGGATATCATGAGCGGCGAAGGCCCGGATGAAATCGTCGAAGACTGCAATCTGCGCGCGGCGTAGCTGGTAGCCGATCAATCGCGTGAGTTGCGAGAGATCGACCTCCTGGCCCCCGGCCAATGGCTCATTGTCAACGTTTTCATCCAAAATCGCTTGGTCTTTCAAAATGAGCTCTCCAACCCTTGCGCAATTTCAACCGCAATCGATATGGTTATAGTCTATCGCAATGCGGTTGCGGCGCAATGCCCGCAGCGGCTGAAGAGACGCCTGCGGCGTCTTATTTCGGTTCGGTTTCAACGTCATATTCGGCCCATTATGTCGCGCGGAGCCTGTTTTGAGTTCGCCTGAATCGCCGTCCGCCAACCCCGCTGCGCCCCGGCGGCGCGCCTTTATTTTCGTGATCTGCGGCGCTTTGGTCTTCGCGGCGACGATCGGCTATGTGCTGACCGTCGTACGCGGCGGCGCGCCCTCGGCGTCGCTGATAGGCGGTCCATTCAAATTGACGGCCGGCGACGGGCGCGTCGTGACCGATGCGGATATGAAAGGCGAGCCCTTCCTCGTCTTCTTCGGCTATACGCATTGTCCCGATGTTTGTCCGGCGACGCTTGCTGAAATTTCGGACGTTCTCGCCAAAATGCCCGGCAAGCCGGTTAAGGCGCTCTTCATCACTGTCGATCCGGAGCGCGACACGGCGGCGGCCATGAAGGATTACGCCTCGAATTTCGATTCAAGGATTATCGGCCTGACCGGCGATCGCGCGGCGATCGATCAGGTCGAGCGCGCCTATCGCGTCTACGCCAAAAAAGCGCCGCAGCCGAACGGCGATTACACCATGGATCACAGCGCCATCGTCTATCTGATGGACGCCAAGGGACGTTTCGTCGAAGCGTTCAATCTCGAGCGCAAGCCGGAGGAATCGGCGAAGGAGCTCGAGACGTATCTTTGAGATTGGGCCTTGCGCTGGGCCTATCTTCGCCCAAACAATCGCTCGATATCGGCGAGCTTCAGCTCGACATAAGTCGGCCGCCCGTGATTGCATTGACCGGCGCCAGGCGTGCGCTCCATTTCGCGCAAGAGCGCGTTCATCTCTTCAGGCTTCAGACGGCGGCCGGCGCGCACTGAATGATGGCAGGCGATGGTCGCCAGGCGATGGTCCAAGCGCCGCTCCAGCGATGACGCGCCGTCCTCGGCCGCCAGATCATCCGCAAGATCGTTGATCAGGCCCTTGAGGTCCGCGCTGTCGATCAGCGCCGGCGCTTCGCGCACGAGGATCGCGCCGGGGCCGAAACCTTCAATGACGAGGCCAAGTTCGGCAAGAGATTCCGCGCATTCGACGAGCAGCGCGGCGGCGTCGGGCTCCAGATCAACCACGAGCGGGCTTAGCAAGATTTGTCGCGCAATGCCGCTTTCCGAGCGTTGTCGTTTCAAACGTTCATAGACGATCCGCTCATGCGCCGCATGCTGGTCGACGATGACGATCCCGTCTGATGTTTGAGCGATGACATAGGAATCGTGCACTTGCGTTCGCGCTGCGCCGAGTGGCGCGGCAAGGTCATCCGCCGCCGCGGGAGGCTGGGCCCGCAAATCGGCGGCCGGCGCGAAATCCGCGAAACCTTGCTGCGTCGGTTCGGCGAAACTTGGCGGCGCGCTTGGCGAAGCGCGCCAGTCCCAGTTCGCGGCGGAAGGGCGCGGCGGGAATGCCGCGAAGCCGTTCGGCGTGCGCAAAGCATCGATCGTCGCTGCGCCGCCTGTCGTCGCGGCGCGATGCAAGGCGCCCTCGAGGGCATTTTTCAGCGCGCTGATAATCAGGCCGCGGACGAGGCCGCCGTCACGAAAACGCACTTCCGCCTTGGCGGGATGAACGTTGACGTCGACCTCGCGCGGATCGCATTCGATAAAGAGCGCGACGACGGGATGTCGTTCCCGCGGCAGATAGTCGGCGTACGCGGCCCGCAGGGCGCCGGCCAGCAGCTTGTCGCGCACCGCGCGGCCGTTGACGAAGAAATATTGCGCCATCGCATTGGCGCGATGGTACGTCGGCAGGCCGGCGAACCCGGAAAGCCGAATCGTTTCCCGCTCGGTCCGAACGCTGAGACAATTGTCGGCGAATTCCGCGCCCAGCGCCTGGCGCGTCCGTGCGGCGCGTCCTTCCTCGCCCTCGCCGGCGGCGCGCCAATCGTAGCTCGCGCTGATCTCGCTAGCGAAAGAAAACCGAACGTTCGGATTGGCGAGCGCGAGGCGGCGGACGACGTCGCCGACGGCCTGCGATTCGGCGCGATCCGTCTTTAGGAATTTAAGCCGCGCCGGCGTCGCGGCGAAAAGATCGCGCGCTTCGATGCGGGTTCCTTCCGGTTGCGCGCAAGGCTGCGGCTCTTGTTTAACGCCGTCTTCGACGCGCAGGAGAAATGCTTCGTCGGCGCCTCTGGCGCGGCTGCGAATTTCGAGACGCGAAACCGAGGCGATCGACGGTAAAGCCTCGCCGCGAAAGCCGAGCGTCGCGATGGCGGTGAGATCGCCATCGGGGATTTTCGAGGTGGCGTGGCGCTCAATGGAGAGCTTGATATCCGCCGCGCTCATGCCGCAGCCGTCGTCGATGACGCGGATCAGCGCCCTGCCGCCTGCTTCAATGGCGACGTCGATGCGGCTCGCGCCGGCGTCCAGAGCGTTCTCAACCAATTCCTTGACGGCGGCCGCCGGCCGCTCGATCACCTCTCCGGCCGCGATGCGGTCGATCAGAAGAGGATCGAGACGACGGATAGGCACTGGCGGGCTCCCGCCTCTGAGGCGAATCGGTTCGGCCTACAGATAGTCTCGACAGGCGCCGGACGCTAATGGAAACCCGGTCCGGCGTTGACCCGCCTCCCAATCATCCATAGCCTTTTTGTGGAGGCTGTCTTGGGGCTGTCGGCCGAGCAAGCCTTGGCGCTGGATGGGGAGAAGAAATCGTGAGGCACATCGTCATCGCGCTCCTGACCTTCTTCGCGATCTCATCGGCAAGCGCCGCCGGCGTTGAAGTCAGCGGCGTTCAAGTTTCGGGCGTGAACGCCGCCTTGTTGAAACCGGCCCGGCCGCATGGCGCAATCATTTTGATGGCGGGCGGCGATGGATGGATCGGCGTTGGCGCGGATGGCTCGATCCAACACGAGGGAAATCAACTGGTGCGAACGCGTGAAGCCTATGCTCAGCGCGGTTTCGCGGTTCTGGTTCCCGAGGGAAATGTCGATGTCGCTGCCGCCGTGCAGATGATGACGCAATACGGCAAGGTGACATTGGTCGGGACGAGCCGCGGAACGCTCCGCGCCGCGAGTGGCATCGCCGCTGGCGCGCGGCCGAGCCGTCTCGTCCTGACCTCGGGTCTTCTCACTGACGAATCCGGCAGCAGCGAGAATGTCGCTCGCATTCTTGGTTCGCCGTCCGCTCTGCCGCCGACTTTGGTCGTTCATCACCGTCACGACGAATGCAACAAGACATCGCCTTCAGGGGTGGCGCCGTTTCTCGCCTGGGCCGGCGGCAAGGCGCGCGTAACCTGGCTCGACGGCGGCGTGAGCGAGGGAAACCCTTGCGAAGCCCGGGCGCATCACGGCTTTAACGGAATAGACGGCAGCGTTGTCGCCGCGGTGTCGGGCTTCGCAGCGCGCTAGTTAGATCAGTCTTTCGACTTATCGTTACAATCCGATCGGCCTTCCGACCGCGACGACGCTCAACGCGCCATCGCCAAACAGACGCGTGGCGACCCGTTTGGCGTCGGCCAGGGTCACCGCTTCGATCTGACGGTTACGTTCGACGAGCCATTCAGGTCCGTAGCCGTCCATCTGAATATGGACGAGCTGGCCGGCGATCTTCGCCGATGTATCGAAACGCAAGGCATAGGAGCCGATGAGGTATTTCTTGCCCTTCTCGAGCTCATCCTCGTTCGGCCCATTTTCGGCGAGATCGAGAATCTCATGTTTGATGACGTCGAGCGATTCTTTCGCTCTTTCGTTCTTGGTCGAGGTGCCGCCATGCAGGAAGGCGGCGTGATCGAGTGCGGCCAGCGAGGCGTCGACCGAATAAGCGAGGCCGCGCTTCTCGCGCACCTCTCGGAAGAGCCGTGAGGAAAGGCCGGTGCCGCCGCCAAGGATATGAGTGAGAACAATGGCGGTCATGCGATCGGGATCGTGACGCTTGATGCCGAGGCGGCCGTAGCGGATCGTCGATTGCGCCACGTCGAGATCGATGATTTCAATGCCGCCGACGCCGGCCGGCTCGACATCGGGGACGGGTACGAATTCGCTTTGCGGCGCGAGATCGGCGAAGACCTGATCGAGGAGTTGGTTGGCGCGCCTCGCGTCGATCGCGCCGACAATGGCGATATGCAACTCGCCGCGTGTGATCAGACGCTTGGCGAGCGCGGTCAGATCGGCTCGCTCGATCAAGGCCAGACTCTCCACCGTGCCCCGCGCGGGCGTACCATAGGGATGGTTCGGAAACGTGCGCGAACGCCAATGCCGCCAAGCGAGCGAGGACGGATCGTTAGCCTCCCGGCGCAAGCTGGCGTTGATATGTTCGCGCACGCGCTGAATCGGCTCTTCGTCGAAACGCGGCTCGTTGACGGCCAGGCGCAATAGTTCGGCGGCCCGATCGAGATTGCGAACCAAGGTACGAAAACGTCCGCTGATATGGTCGCGGTCGCAACTGAACGAGATTTCGACCGCTTTTTCATCCAAGGCGCGATGGAAAGCTTGCGAATCGAGCGGTCCAGCGCCCTCGTCGAGGAGGCCCGATAGCAATGTCGCCGCCCCGGCCTTGCCGGAAGGGTCTTGAGCCGCCCCGCCCTTGAGCGCGAATTCAAGTGAAACGAGCGGCACGGCGTAATCTTCGACCAGCCATGCTTTGACGCCGCGCGGACTGACGATCTGCTGCACCGGGACGGCGCGCGAAACGGTTTGTTGATCAACAAGTGCGGTCATTGAAATGACTTTCCAAGGGCTGGAGCCCGCCGCGTTCAGCGGCTCGAGGCTCGTTCCTCTCCCGATTTCGCGCCAACTCGCCTGGGCGCGGTCCTTAAGTTCACGCGGCGGCCTGTTCTTCCGGCAGGAGAAGGCCGGTAACGGCCTTTCGGCGATCGAGATGCTTTTTTGCGGCGGCCACCACCGCCGCCGCGTCAACCGCTTCGATGCGCGCCGGCCATTGCTGAACGTCCTCGATGCGCATACCCGTCGAGAGCGAGGCGCCGTACCATCGCGCCAGCATCGCTTGACTGTCTTGCGCATAAACAGCGTCGGCCACGAGCCGCGTCTTGGCGCGCTCCAATGTGGCTTCGTCGACGCCTTCGACGAGGAACTGCGCGAGCACGCGATCGATCGCCGTTTCCAGCGCTTCGAGCGTCACGCCCGGCGCGGGAAGCGCGTATAGGAAGAACCGCGTGTCGTCCAAAGCGGAGCCCATATATTGCGCGCCGATCGCAGCGGCAATTCTTTCTTCAATTGTCAGGACGCGATAGAGCAGACTGGTCTGCCCGCCGCCGAGAATGTGGGCGAGAACTTCGATCGCTTCCGCCTCGCCGGGCGCCGCGGTCCGATAGGACGGCGTCAAGTAGCAACGCTGCCAGATCGATTGTTCGACCTTCTCGTCATTTACCGTCACGGTGCGCCGGGAGAGCGGCGGCGGCTCCTTGGGACGAAGCCGCTGCGGCGTTTCGCCCGCGGTCTTGATCTTGCCGTATGTCTCCACCGCTAGCGCGCGCACTTCTTCGGCGTCGACGTCGCCGGCGACGATCAGCGTGGCGTTCTGCGGCGTGTAGAAGCGCTGATAGTAGGCAAGAGCGTCGGCGCGGTTCAGGCCTTCGATCTCATGCGCCCAGCCGATGATCGGCACGCCATAAGGATGATGCGTGAACAAAGCGGCCTGCATCGCCTCGCCGAGTTGCGCGCCGGGATCGGCGTCGCAATGCATGCGGCGCTCTTCGAGCACGACGTCGCGCTCGGGCGCGACAATTTCGTCGCTTAAGGTCAGGCCGGTCATGCGATCGGCCTCGAACTCCATCATCACCCGAAGGTGTTGTTTGGCGACGCGCTGGAAGTAAGCGGTGTAATCGTTGCCGGTGAAGGCGTTTTCCTGTCCGCCGAGCTCGGCGACCATTTTCGAGAACTCGCCCTGCGGATGTTTTTCAGTACCTTTGAACATCAAATGTTCGAGGAAATGAGCGATGCCGGACTTACCCGGGGGATCGTCCGCCGATCCGTTGCGATACCAAACCATATGGGTGACGACCGGCGCGCGCCGATCGGGGATGACAACGACGTCAAGACCATTGTCGAGACGGAAATTGGCGATCTCGGGGCCGTTGGCCTGCCCATTAAGGGGAGGACGGGAAGCGTCTTTGGTCTCGGTAAGATGAAAATCCATGCGCGC
>Ga0070735_10004997_pt1 | contig 11064 bp, 8 predicted proteins | sample Coa_R1_FD_66443 | JGI IMG/M metagenome (GOLD analysis project Ga0070735, IMG submission 66443) | Surface soil microbial communities from Centralia Pennsylvania, which are recovering from an underground coalmine fire - Coalmine... | ecosystem: Environmental > Terrestrial > Soil > Unclassified ... | reverse complement strand
CGCATGTGGGAGTCCTTGTTCGGGCACACGTTGCCATTCACGTTCAGCGGATTGCTGGTCGCTTCGGTGCTGTACAGCCTGCCTTTTGCGGTGCAGCCGATCACCGCGGGATTCGAGGGAGTGGATCGCCGGCTGATCGAAGCGTCCTGGACTCTGGGAGCTTCGCGCCTGTCCACATTTTTTCGCGTGATTCTGCCGCTGTCTGCCGCCGGAGCAATTACGGGAATCGTTTTGAGCTTCGCGCACACGATTGGCGAGTTCGGCGTGGTGCTGATGGTCGGCGGAAATATTCCCGGCGTGACGCGCACGATTTCCATCGACATTTATGACCAGGTTCAAGCCGCCAACTATGACGTGGCCAACCGGACCGCGCTCATCCTGCTGCTGTTTTCCCTGGCGGTTCTCAGCTTGATTTACGGCACCAATCGGCGCGCGCTGAGCCTCTGGCGAAAGTCTTAGCGGCATAGTTTCTCCCGGCGGTGCGATTTTCTGGTCTTATCACGTCTTCCGATTGCGAATGTTGGGAAAACCGCAAAGCCAGGAGTGGCTGCGCTACTAAAAACGAATGTCCCTCGAAGTCGCGATCGAAAAAAACGTGCCGGGATTCCGCCTGGCGGTCGAATTTACGGCGGAAGGAGCGCCGCTGGGCTTGCTCGGCCCATCCGGCTCCGGCAAGACCATGGTGTTGCGCGCCATCGCCGGACTTGAAAAGCCGGATCGCGGCCGCATCGCGCTCGAAGGCCGCGTGCTGTTCGACTCCGAGCGAGGGATCGATGTGCCGGCACGGGAGCGGCGCGTCGGATTGCTGTTTCAGAACTACGCTCTGTTTCCGCATTTGAGCGTCGCGCAAAATATCGCGTTCGGTTTGCGGCCTCTTTCGCCAGATGAACGTGACCGGCGCGTCGCGGCGCAGCTCGTCGCCGCGCATCTTGAAGGGCTGGCGCAACGTTTCCCAACGACTCTTTCCGGCGGCGAACAGCAGCGCGTGGCGCTGGCGCGCGCGCTGGCCATCGAGCCCGCCGCGCTGCTGCTCGATGAGCCGTTCTCGGCACTGGACACGCACCTGCGCGGAGCCCTCGAGCGGCAACTGCGCGAAAATCTCGCGAATTACAGAGGCTCGACCGTGTTCGTAAGCCACAATCTGGAAGAAGCGTATCGCGTTTGCGAAAAACTGGTGGTGCTGTCCGGCGGCGCAGTAGCCGCGCAAGGGCCCAAGGAAGAAATTTTCCGCCATCCGCCCACGCTGGAGGTCGCGCGGGTGACCGGCTGCAAGAATTTTTCGCGCGCGCGCCGCAGGCCCGACGGCCTGGTGGAAGCCGTCGATTGGGGCTGCACGCTTCGCGTCGCGCAGGTATTTGCCGCGCCGCCCGCGCACGTGGCGATTCGCGCGCATCACATTCGCATACATCCCCCGGGAGATTTGCCGGTTGCAAATTCCTCGAATCGATTCCCTTGCTGGCTGGCGGCCATGACCGAGACGCCATTCCGAGTCACACTGGACTTGCGCATCGGCGCCGCTTCGGACGGCCTCCCGGATTTTCACGTGCAGGCGGAAATTTTCAAGGCGGAGTGGGAATCGTTTCGTGATTTTTCGCAGCCGTGGGTGATCGAGCTTGCGCCGGAACGGTTGTTTCTTCTGCCGGACTGAGCCTTACAATTCCTGAATCGCACGATTTTAGGTAGCGGCGCCGCCGTCTTTATCTGGGATGACTCATGCGTCCCGGGCGGGAAAACCCAAGGCTGAAACCTGTGCCACCACGCTTTTTGTTCCACTATGAAACTGTTGCGGGTCGGGACCCCTGGTGATACTCTGGGCTTAACTTCCCTCTAGGAGGACCGGGCTATGGGCGTGTGGGTGAACTGGGGCCTCGTGGTAGCTGCAATTGCCTTCATTTTTGGTGATCTGGTCCTCGAAGTTTACGAAAGCGTGAATCTTGCTGTTCTGGGTATGTGCCTGCTTGGGGGCGGAACTCTCGGCCTGGCGATCGATTCGGCCGCCGTTGGCTTGGGATCCGCGATCTTGCTGGCGATTCTGTACCTTGTGGTTCATCGACGCCCGGGACACATGCTGCCGAAACACGTTTCCGGCCACTAGAAGTCGCAGCGTTAACCTTCTGCCTGTGCGCTCGAACCGACCATATCCTGATATCCAGTAGGACAGGCTTCAGCCTGTCTGGTTTAGATTTACGCATGACGTTAGTCAAAACCAGACAGGCTGAAGCCTGTCCTACTTCCTTTCATTTCAATTGAAGGTCTTTCTGCAGTCTGCGGAATCGCGCCACGGCTGTGCTAAAATATTTCGGGGAGATTCCACGCGATGAAATTTGGAGTGGTCGTGTTTCCGGGCTCGAATTGCGATCACGATGCCTGGTACGCGCTTGGGGAAGTTCTCCGCCAGCCGGTTGAATTCCTGTGGCACCAATCCGAAGATGTGAAGGGCTTGGACGCGATCCTGCTTCCCGGCGGATTTTCCTACGGAGATTATCTGCGCACTGGAGCCATCGCGCGATTTTCTCCAGTGATGCGCGCGGTGGAAAAATTCGCGCGCGGCGGCGGATTGGTCCTGGGCATCTGCAACGGATTCCAGATTCTTTGCGAAGCGGGTTTGCTTCCCGGCGTGCTGCAGCGCAATGCCGGAATGAAATTTGTGTGCAAGCAAGTTCACATTCGGGTGGAGCAAACGGATACGCCCTTTACGGCAACGGCCCGGCCGGGCCAGGTGCTGGAAATTCCCATCGCGCACGGTGACGGAAACTATTTCTGCGATGAAGCGACGCTCAGCGAATTGGAACGCAACCGGCAAGTCATCTTTCGCTACACGACGCCCGAGGGCCGCGAAGACGCCGCGGCCAATCCGAACGGCTCGCTCGCCAATATCGCCGGCATCTGCAACCGCGAGCGCAATGTTCTGGGCCTGATGCCGCATCCCGAGCGCGCGGTGGAAAAGCCGCTTGGCTCGAACGACGGCCTGGTGATTTTTCAATCGCTGATCGAGTCGCTGACGCGGCGCGCCGTGGTTTCGGCTTAAAGTATTAAGGAAAAATGTCTCATTTTGTCATTCTGAGCGAAGCGAAGAATCTCTCTTCGATTCAAGTGTGAGCAAAGAACCCAGGAGAGGTTCTTCGCTTCGCTCAGAATGACACCGTTTTTAGTCTTTCGCAGCCTGTGCAGTCTGTGCTACTGGAGTCCCCATCAACTTGTCTTCTCCGAAATCGATGTTGGGAACAGAAATCAAGGTCACACCGGAACTGGCGGCCGAGCACGGCCTCACCGCCGAAGAATACGCGCGCATCCAGAAAATCCTCCAGCGCGAACCCAATTTCACCGAACTGGGAATCTTCAGCGTGATGTGGAGCGAGCACTGCTCCTACAAATCGAGCAAGGTGCATTTGCGCCGCCTGCCCACACGCGGGAAACAAGTGCTGCAAGGTCCGGGCGAAAACGCGGGCGTCGTGGACATCGGCGACGGCCTGGCCGCCGCGTTCAAAATGGAATCGCACAATCATCCGAGTTACGTCGAGCCGTTTCAGGGCGCGGCAACGGGCGTCGGCGGAATTCTGCGCGACATCTTTACGATGGGCGCGCGGCCGATTGCAGTGCTCGATTCCCTGCGCTTCGGGCCAATTACTTCAGGGGCTAAAGCCCTCGGACGCGCAGAGCAAGTGGCCGGGCTGAAGCCCGGCCCTCCGAAGCCCGTGGCGGCCTCAGCGGGTTTTGGAGGGACGGGCTTCAGCCCGTCCGAAAGTGATGCCAGTAAAGGGGCTTTAGCCCCTGAAGGACTCGACCTCGAAACGATTGCGCGCAACCGTCGCATCCTCGACGGAGTGGTGCGCGGCATCGCGCACTACGGAAATTGTTTTGGCGTTCCGACCGTGGGCGGCGAAGTGCAATTCGAGCCGGGCTATTCCGCCAATCCGCTGGTAAACGTTCTCGCGCTGGGCATCGCAAAAAAAGAAGATTTGTTTTTCGCCAAAGCCCGCGGCGTGGGCAACCCTGTCATCTACGTTGGCGCGAAAACCGGGCGCGACGGAATTCATGGCGCGTCGCTGCTGGCCTCCGCGGAGTTCACCGAAGAGTCGCAGCAAAAGCGGCCCAACGTGCAAGTGGGCGATCCGTTCATGGAGAAGCTGCTGCTGGAGGCCTGCCTCGAAGCGATGCAGACCGGAGCGGTCGTGGCGATCCAGGATATGGGCGCAGCGGGACTCACCAGCACTTCGTGCGAAATGGCTTCGCGCGGAGGCCTGGGCATCGAGATCGAACTCGCACGCGTGCCGCAGCGCGAGCCGGGGATGACGCCCTATGAAATGATGCTCAGCGAATCGCAGGAGCGCATGCTGCTCGTTGCCGAGCGCGGCCGCGAGCAGGAAGTCCTGAAAGTATTCGCGAAGTGGGGGCTCGACGCCGTCGAAATTGGGCGCGTCACCCAGGACGGTTTGGTGCGCGTCCTGCATTACGCAAAAGTGGTTGCCGAAATTCCCGCTCATGCACTGGCTGAAGAAGGTCCGGTCTACCAGCGCCCGATTGCGCAGCCGCCCGCGGCCGCCGCGAGCGAACGCTTGATCGAATTCGCGGCGCTGGGCACGAACCTCACGGAAAATTTTCGCGCGCTACTCGCGTCGCCGGCGATCGCTTCCAAGCGGTGGATCTGGGAACAGTACGATTACATGGTGCGCACCAACACGCTGGAAGCGCCGGGAGCGGGAGACGCAGCCGTCGTGCGCATCAAGGGAACGAAGCGGGCACTCGCGCTTTCCTCCGACGGCAACGGCCGCTGGTGCCGCCTCGATCCATTTGTCGGCGCGCAACTGGCCGTCGCGGAAGCCGCACGCAACGTGGCCTGCTCCGGCGCAAGGCCGATGGCCGCCACCAATTGCCTGAATTTCGGCAGCCCGGAAAAACCGGAAGTGATGTGGCAGTTCAGCCGCGCCATCGACGGAATCAGCGAGGCCTGCACCGCGCTCGAAATCCCCATCACCGGCGGCAACGTTAGTTTTTATAACGAGACGCTCGGCCGCTCCATCGATCCGACGCCGGTCCTCGGCGTTCTCGGAATGATCGACGATGCTTCGCGCGCGCTGGGAATGGCGTTCCGCGCCGAAGGCGATGTGATTCTGCTGCTGGATGGCGACACGGACTATTTCATTCTCACGATTGGAAGTGCCGGAGCACGCCGAACCGATTGGCCGAAAGATCGGTCCTCTGATTCAGTCAGAACAGCTCGCGAATTTTCCTCCTCCGAATATTCCCGAACAATTCGAGGCATTGAAGCCGGCGCGCCTCCGGCGGTGAATCTAGCAGCGGAAAAAAAGCTGACTACCACGCTCGTCGCGCTGGCCGGTGAAGGCAAGCTGCAATCCGCGCACGACGTAAGCGACGGCGGCGTGGCCACAACGCTGGCCGAGTCCTGTTTCACAAGCGAAGGCCTTTCCGCGAAAGTATCCCTAGAGGGCAAACAGCCCGCCGAAGCCGCGCTCTTCGGCGAAGGCGGGGCGCGTGCCGTCGTATCCGTCACCCCCGAAAATGTTGCCGCTGTGCGCCGGATTGCGGCACAATATGAAGTGGCAGTCGTGGAACTGGGCCGAGTCACCCGCGGCGAATTCCGCATCGAACTGAATGGACAGGCAGTCGTCAGCGCCGACCTCCCCACCCTCGCCGACGCCTGGAGCGGAGCCCTCGAACGGCTCCTTGGCGCAAGCGATCTCCGAAAGGCCGAATGAATCGCCTGATCGAAATTGAGAACGACCGGTTTCACGACCACTGCGGCGTGTGCGGTGTCTTCGGCCACCCAGAGGCCGCGAAGATGGCCTACCTCGGCCTCTACGCGCTGCAGCATCGCGGGCAGGAATCGGCAGGCATCGTTTCGAGCGACGGCCGCGATCTGCATCTCGAAAAAAGCATGGGCCTGGTGGCCGATATTTTTCAGCCGGAGGTTTTGGCGCGGCTTCCCGGCGACGCAGCTCTCGGCCACACGCGCTACTCCACCGCCGGCGACACTTCCCTGATGAACGCGCAGCCGATTGTCATCGACTGTAACAAAGGCAAGCTGGCTCTCGGCCACAACGGCAACCTGCCGAGCGCCGCGAAGTGGCGCCGCACGCTCGAACATCGCGGCTCAATTTTCCAGACCACCAGCGACACCGAAGTGATCGTCCACCTCATCGCCCGTAGCCAGGCCCGCAACATTTCCGGTGCGCTGGCTGACGCGCTGAACCAGGTGGAAGGCGCGTACTCCCTGCTGGTGCTGACCCGCGACGAAATGTACGCGTTGCGCGATCCGCGCGGATTCCGCCCGCTGGCACTCGGCCAGCTGGACGGCGCATGGGTGGTGGCGTCCGAAACGTGCGCATTCGATTTGATCGGCGCGACCTACGTGCGCGACATCGAGCCCGGGGAAATGCTGCGCATCTCCCGCGCGGGAATCGAGTCCCTGCACTTCGCCGCGGAAAAGCCGCTGCAGCAGTGTATTTTCGAGCATGTCTATTTCGCGCGGCCGGACAGCCTGGTCTTCGGCCGCGTGGTCGAAGAGAGCCGCGAAATGCTCGGCCGATTGCTGGCGCGCGAACATCCGGTGCCGGCGGACATCGTTGTTCCAGTTCCCGACTCCGGCGTGCCGGCGGCGGTCGGATATTCCCAGGAATCCGGCGTGCCGTTCCGCATGGGCTTGATCCGCAACCACTACGTGGGGCGCACGTTCATCGAGCCGCAGCAATCGATCCGCGATTTTGGCGTGAAGTTGAAACTCAATCCGGTGCCGGAAGTTCTGCGCGGCAAGCGCGTGGTGCTGGTCGATGATTCCATCGTGCGCGGCACCACCAGCCGCAAAATTGTACGCATGGTGCGCGAGGCCGGAGCAGCCGAAGTGCACATGCGCATCAGCTGCCCGCCGACGATCTCGCCGTGCTACTACGGCGTGGACACGCCGACGCGCGAGGAGTTGATCGCGTCCGACGAATCACGGGTACGCCCGCGGCTGACGACGGAGGAACTGGAAGCATTCGAGTTGCAAAAATCCGGTTCCACGCGGGCGCAACGCTCCGTCGAGGAGATTCGCCAGTATCTGGGCGCGGACACGCTCGGCTACGTGTCGCTGGAAAATTTGCGGCGCGCCGTGGGCGACACGCGCGGACTCTACTGCACGTCCTGCTACACGGGCATATACCCCGTGGACGGCGCGCAGCGCGAACTCGAATCGCGCGCGGCGGATTCCGAGGAAGCTCCGGTGATAGAAATTCAGGTGATGCCAAATGAACGCTGAAGATGCACTGCCGGTAGCGGCCAAAGCCAAACCGGACATCAATAAAGTCATTCTGCGCGAGGCCCTGTCGTGGCTGTGGGTGATCCTCGCGTTTCTTTTTATTACCGGAACGATTGTGCAGGCGCGCGTCATTCCGTCGGGCTCGATGGAGCGGACGCTGCTGGTGGGCGATCACCTGCTGATGAGCCGCTTCGGCTACGAAGCCGAATTGCCCATGACGCCGCTGCACGTGCGGCTCTGGCGCAACCCGCACCGCCAGCAGATTATCGTGTTCCGCGCGCCGCTGCCCGGAACGCCGGACTACATCAAGCGCCTGATCGGAATGCCCGGCGATGAACTGGAAATTCGCCAGGGCGTGGTGTCCGTCAACGGAAAGGCGCTGGATGAGCCGTATCGCGCCGATCCTCCCAATCCCACCGACAACTACGGCCCGGTCACGGTTCCGGCCAACGAGTATTTTATGATGGGTGACAACCGCGATGATTCTTACGACAGCCGCTACTGGGGTTTCGTGCCCCGCAATAATATAATCGGGACGCCGGTGATGGTGTACATGTCAATTGACGCGCCCGAGGATACCTGGAATCCGGGACACATCCGCGACCGTATGTTGACGTACGCAAGCATCTTCATTCATCCGGGCATTGTTCGCTGGCGCCGTATCTTCAAAATGTTTTAGTTTATTTCGTGCGTCGCCTTTTTGGGATCGAACGGGACCTTGCCGCCCGGCTCCTCTCGCCCACGGCAGAAAGTGTGGATAGCGTTTAACGATTCATGGACTACGCCGGAGCAGGTGTGGACATTTCGCTTGCGGATCAGGCCAAGCAGCGCATTCGCCGCCTGGCTTCGCGCACCTTCACGCGCGGAGTGATCGGCGGGATCGGATCTTTCGGCGGATTATTCGCCCTGGATCGCAAGTGGAAAGAGCCCGTGCTGGTTTCCAGCGCCGATGGCGTGGGCACGAAATTGAAAATCGCCATGGCCATGAACATCCATTCCACGGTGGGCGCGGACCTGGTGAATCACTGCGTGAACGACATTCTCACGCTGGGCGCCGAGCCGCTTTTTTTCCTCGACTACCTGGCGATGTCCAAGATGGATCCCAACGTGGTGGAGCAACTGGTCGAGGGCATGTCGCGCGCGTGCCATTCGGCGGGATGCGCGCTGATCGGCGGCGAAACGGCGGAGATGCCCGGGTTCTACGCTCCGGGAGAATATGACCTCGCCGGATTCATCGTGGGCGTGCTGGAGCGCGCCAGCCTGAAAAAATCCAATGCAGTGAAGCCCGGCGATCTGCTGTTCGCGCTGCCGTCCACCGGGCTGCACACCAACGGCTATTCCTTGGCGCGCAAGCTGGTGTTCGATCACGCCGGGCTGCATCCCGAAACCTATGTGGCCGAGGTCAGCAACAAAATCGGCGCGGAACTGCTGCGCCCCCACCGCTGCTACTGGCCGATGCTGAAGACTACCGTCGCGCGCGGCTGGCTCTCGGCGATGGCGCACATCACCGGCGGAGGCATTCCCGAAAATTTGCCGCGCGTGCTTCCGCGCGGCGTGCAGGCCGAGATCGAACTGGGCTCCTGGCCGGTGCCGCCGATTTTTTCGTATCTCGCGGGGCTTGGTAAATTGGAGCGCGATGAATTGATGCGCGTTTTCAATATGGGCGTCGGCATGATTTTGGTCGTGCCGCTGGAAAATCATCGCGCCCTCGAAGCCGAGCTGAAGCGCCGCCGCGAAAAGTACTACCGCATCGGCCAGATCCGCCGCTGTGACCCGCGCAAGCCGCAAGTCGTATTCACCGGAACGCTCCCGCTTTAATCCGCGGTCGACGTACTTACAGTTTTTCGGTTTGGGAGAATGAACCGCCGGCCGAGGTGTGGGATTTTAGATTTTAGATTTTAGATTTTAGATTTTAGATTGCAAATTTCAGATTTGAAATTTGAGATTCGAGACGAGGCCGAAGAAAAACTCAGCACTGTCATCCCGAAGGACGGGGGTTGCCCGAGGGATCTGCTTTTTGCCTCACTTTTGCGGAAAAGTAGTTCCCGCGCGTTGCACGGTTCACCGAGAACGCTCGCCGTCAACCGGAAGACAATAAGAGGAGTTTTTCCGCACCCTGTTCAGCCTGTCTGGTTCAGTCCAGTGTCACGCGCAAATCTAAACCAGACAGGCTGAAGCCTGTCCCACTCTAGAAACTACCTCCCAAGCGCCGCGCGAATTTTCGCCAGGTGATGCCAGCTGTGTCGCAGCGCGTGATCCTCGATCACGAACTGCGCGGTCACCGGCGCGCCAAAACTCAGCGAGAAGGGCGCGGCCCCGTCCAGCTGCTCATCGGTGAATCCGCGAACCGCGGAGGCGGCCTCACGGCTGTTGCGGCGAAGTAACTCGATCGTTTCCGCCTTCGGCACTGCCGCGACCTTTTGCGCGTGCTTGGCGTTTAGCTGGGCGACGGCCTCCCACGTGACTTCGGTAACGGCCTTGCCGCTGCCGATGGTCCGCGCCAGATCCACTTCGATCGGATACACGCTGGCCACGTGATGCACGACGACTCCTACGGTTCGCCCGTCCTTGCCGCCTTCCTTGACCGGCGCGCGCCACTCCGCCTCCGACAATCCTTCGGCGAAGGAAGCCAGCTTGGCCGCGCCTTCTTCGATTCGATCCGCCAACACTTCCGCACGTCGACTCACGGAGCCTCCAGTTTTACGTGCAGCGCCGGCCCGCGGCAATTCCACGAACTCTCCGCTGCGCGTTGCAATCACTTCCAGATATTCGGCGTCCACGCTGGTGGCGTTGCCGGTAGCGTGATTGTTCGCCGACCACAGGGCAACCAGCTCCGACCGCAATTTTTCCTGGTCGCTCGGAGCCAGCGAATCGAATGCCCGGGACATCGGACCGTAGTTGACCCGAAAGAATTCGACCACCGCCTCCGGGGAAAACGGATAGTCGAAATCATACACGCGGCGGGTTAATTTCAAATCTGAAATTCCGTCGCGCAGGCGCTCGCGGACCGTCGCCTCATCTCCCCATAAAACCGGCGAAGGCATCCCGGACGGGGCGATGTGCCGGGCAATGGTCTTGAACATTTGCCCGACGAATCCTTGCGGAGTCCAGTTCACCATCGCAATCATTCCGCCCGGACGGCACACGCGGATCAGTTCGGCCGCCACCACTTCGGGACGCGGCGCAAACATCGCTCCGACCACGCTGACCACGGCGTCAAACTCCGCGTCCCGGTACGGCAAATCCTCGGCGTCGCCGACCTCAAACGAAGCATTTAGCCCTTCCGCCGACCCGCGGGCCCGGGCTCTCTCGATCCAGTTCGCGGCAATGTCGCAGCCGTGAACGATTGCGCCCGCCCGCGCCGCCATCAGGGCGAGCTGTCCCGATCCGCAAGCCACGTCGAGCAGGCGCGTACCGGGAGTGATGCCGAGGCGTTGAAAAAATTCCTCTGCGCCCTTCTCCAGATAACGGGAGAAGACATCGTAGTCCCCGGTGGACCACGTCGCTCTCAGGCGCGCTTTCAGTTGCTCAAAATCCTGGGTCACGAGTGTCTCTTTCGCGGTGGCATTCATTCTGGTAGTCTCCATTCATCTGTAGATGCAAGAATCGTTCGTCGGAGCTGACTTTTTATCAGCCCCAGGGAAAGCCGTCCATGCTCGCGCGAGCATAGGATTTGCTCCGGCGTCCAGCAGGCGCAGAACGCTTTGCCGGGCGTCCGGCGGAATTTGCAGAGAGTCCAGGCCACCCCATGGATGCGTTCTCAGAGATTCTCGCGACAGTGAAACTGAAGGGCGCGATGTTTTTTCACG
>Ga0070735_10004996_pt1 | contig 11067 bp, 7 predicted proteins | sample Coa_R1_FD_66443 | JGI IMG/M metagenome (GOLD analysis project Ga0070735, IMG submission 66443) | Surface soil microbial communities from Centralia Pennsylvania, which are recovering from an underground coalmine fire - Coalmine... | ecosystem: Environmental > Terrestrial > Soil > Unclassified ... | reverse complement strand
GCAGCGGGCCGCGAGCGATTTCTTCCACCGGCGAGCGCGCCCGGCGCTGTGCGCTCCTAGGTTAGGTCTTTCCGGATAGCATCTGCAATGCGGTTGGCGTGGTGTTCGACGCTGGCATCGTCTGGACCCTCCACCATCACGCGAGCCAGCGGCTCGGTCCCCGAAAAGCGCACCAGGACACGCCCTGCGGTTCCGAAATCGGCCTCTGCGACACGAATCGCCGCGTTCATGTGCGCGAGATCGGCGAGAGGCCGTTTTTCCTTCACTCGAACATTCACAAGACGCTGCGGGTAAATCTTCAACTCTTCGGATAACGCATCGAGATCACGACCAGAATTTCGTATCACTTCGAGCACACGCAGGGCGGTGAGAAGACCGTCGCCGGTGGTCGCCCAGTCGCGGAAGATGATGTGGCCCGATTGCTCTCCTCCCAATTTTGCGCCACGCCGCACCATCTCCTCCAGAACGTACTTGTCTCCGACCGGAGTGCGGACCAAAGTTATACCATGAGCGGCAAGGGCACGTTCCAGCCCCAGGTTCGACATGACGGTGGCGACCACGACCGGCTCGCCATCGGCTTCCCCCAGACGGCCCTGCTCCTTGAGAGCCAGACTGGTAAGCAACATGACGGCGTCGCCATCGACGACCCTGCCAGAGTGAGAAACGAATAAAGCCCGGTCGGCATCGCCGTCGAACGCAATACCTATTTGAGCGCCCCGGGCCAGCACCTCTTTGCGCAGATACTCGAGATGCAAGGAGCCGCAGTTCAGGTTGATATTGCGGCCGTCTGGTGAACAGGCTGTCGCGTAGACACGCGCACCGAGGCGCTGGAACAATTCGGGGGCGAGGAGCGAGGCCGCACCGTTGGCGCAATCGAGCACTAGATCGACGTTCGCCAGAGAGCCGGGGAACGTGGAGGCGAGGTAATCGATGTAGTCCTTGGCCAGATCGTCCTCAACTTTCAATTCGAGCGCTGAAGCCGGGATATTCTGCCGCAACAGGGCGAAAATCTCGCCCTCGAGCGTATGTTCCTGCTCATCGGGCAGTTTGAAGCCGGAATGGTCGATGACCTTGATGCCGTTATCCGAATACGGGTTGTGCGAGGCCGAGATCATTACGCCGGCGGCGAAATGGTCCGAGCGCGCGAGGTATGCGACACCCGGTGTCGTGATAACGCCCGCGAAACGGGCCTTTACGCCACTACGGGCGAGGCCGGCTGCGACGGAAGATGCAATGGACTTGCCGGACTCCCGGGTGTCAATGCCAATGACAACCTCGGGATTGAGGTGATGGCTCGAAATCCAGTGGCCCAGCGCTGCGCCAACGGCGCATGTAGTGCTCGGGTCGAGAGGGAACTCGCCGGCTACACCGCGAATTCCGTCCGTACCAAATAGCTGTCTTGCCATTCAAGTGTGCCTATCTTTGAGAGTTTCTCCGGCAATATGCGATGGATCTTTATTTGTGAGGATTCTGTGGAATCTTCTCCATCCAGATTTTGACGGTCACCATGGGCGACGATTCGAACCGGACCTGTGGATCGACGACGTACGTGTTTACACGAAATTGCGCCTCACCGAAAACGTTGCCGATATCGACGGGGTCCGTCTGAGCAAACTCAATCTGGCTAACGCGATCCTCCGGTCCACCGATCTGGAGCGTCTCCGGCTGCACTTCTTTCCGGGCGACACGGTACCCAAGTGGCGGAGGTCCGGCGAAGCGAACGTCAACCGGAATCGCCCGGGAGGCATACCGCTCAAAGCGGAGGCGCAGTTGAGACGGCATGGCACGAAGAAATGTCACGCCATCTGGAAGATCGATGTTGCTGGTATTGATCGTAAACGTTTGCACGCCCGGATGCTGGATACGGGACAGATCGATGCGAACCGAGGTCTCAGCCAGACTTTCGGATGTGAGCTTGCGCGCCGGCCCGCTAACTTCCAGATGCACCCGGTCGGGAACCTCAGAGCCGATCTCCAGATTTTTTGGCAGATGAGTATAGAAAATCGGCACCGGTTGGGAGGTGAGCAGCACCGGTTCGTCCACAATGGCGAGCCATAGCGCCGTAGCGATCCCCAGCGATAGTAATTTCCAGCCGAAGTGAGCAAATATGAAGCTTTTCATCTACGCTTTGCCTGCTTCCATTTTGGTTCGGGCGAATCATCGACCCGAGCCTCGTGAGCCACTGTTCCGGATGTTGTTGTCCCGGCAGCCGCGAGTTGCGGCTTAGGTTTCGCATCTTTGTGTTGGGCAAGCCGTTCCTCAACGCGGCGGACGCTGACATCGACTTCGATTTCGCCGAAGGCAGCGATGGAAATGCGCCCGGTCTCTTCAGACACGACCAAGGAGATGCAATCGGCCTCCTCTGTAATACCAATCGCCGCGCGGTGCCGGGTTCCCAGGCCGCCTAGCCGGACAGGATTCATGGCGAGCGGCAGGAAGCAGGCAGCCGCAGCGATGCGATCGCCTTGAATAATCACCGCGCCATCGTGTAACGCTCCGCCAGGCTCGAAAATGGAGCAAAGCAGATCGCGGGATACGAAGGCATCGATTTGAACGCCGCTTTCGATGAACGTGCGTAGACCCATGTTGCGTTCAATGACAATCAGCGCGCCGACGCGGCGCTGCGACATCTGGCCGAGAGCTAGCAAAATCTCGTCGATAACTTCCCGGCGCTCCAGGCGGCTGCCGAGGCCCAAAAACTGGCTACGTCCCAGACGCGCGAGCAACCGCCGGAGCTCGGATTGGAACATCACGATCAAGCCGAACGCGGTGTACGGCGCCAGAGCCGCCAAGATGGAGCGCAGCAACTCCAGGCGGGCCCACACCGCGACCAGGTAAACCATCACCAGTATCCAGATCCCGGTCAGGATATGCGCGGCCCGGCGGCCGCGAATAATCATAATAAATTGATAAATGAGGAAAGCAACGGCGAGAATATCAATGATGGCGGTGGGAGTGAGCTTAGGGATGCTGGAGATGAGCGGCGACGAGAGGAAGAGCATAGCCCACCGGGTGACATTGCAAGTTCAGTTCCATCTTAACAGGCTGTAACTCACAGTTGGAGCAAAAGATATGGCGAATTACGCGCTGAATGGGAAAACCACGTCTTTGATTGCGGCGCCCCGTACGTCAATGCGCTTCAGATCTGTCGTCCCAAGCCCCAGCGCTTCGGCAAGCTTTAGGGTACTGTCGCAGGTCTGAAATGGAGCCGTGCCCCGGTCCGCTTGCGGATTGTAACCCATGACAGCAGTAGCAACCGCGTCGGTATTGACGGGGTTCGTTCCCAGAATCAGCACGCCTGGGCGCACCCACTTCAGGGGCCGGCTGCGAATCCAGGGGCCCTCGCCACCACTCATTGTCTCGATGCCATCAATAAACGCGATATCGATCGGACGGGCGGAGGCGATGTCGGCCACGATGCGGGGCATGCGGTGCCCGGAGTCGCGGCTCGAGGATGGATCGTGCTCAGGAGGAGCGATTTTCGCTGGTTGCCGTTTTCCGAAATGGCAGACGCTGCCGCGTCCCTTGGTGGGATTTTCGTTAGGCTCATCGATGCCGGCATCGTCGCCATAGATCGAAGCTGGTGTGATACCGAAACAGTTCTTCATCGAGAGCGTGACACCGCATGTTTCGTGATTCTTCAGCTTGGCCATCGACATGAAAACGTCAGTGTCACGATAGGCGCTGTTCAAAACATACGCCGGGTACATATAGCCGCCATTCACGGGCTTCAGGTCGACGTAGCGTTTGCCGGTACCGAGTGCATTCGTGTTTTCGAACTCCAACTTCGAACTCACGCCTTTCAGCGCGCGCACATTCCAGCCCGAGTCCAGCATGTATTCTTCCAGCGGCCCGGAGGTGGCCCAGGCACTCTCCACCAGCCGGATGCGTGTAGCGCCCGCGCGATCGAGCAGATGCACCATGGCCATGATCGTCTTGGGATTTGAGTAGTGAGTCGAGCCAAGGGGCTTGCCTTGAAAGCGCAGGGCCGGGCTGCCGGTAAGATTCAGCTTCACCGTTATGGTTTTATTGCGGACGATACGTTCCAGGCCGCCAAGCTGGTCAAACATCTTCCCGATTACGGCCGTCAGATCCTCATCGTAGGACGGGCAACGCGCGATGGACACCGGCGCGGCCGGAGCTGTATCGGCGCGGAGGGCAACGGCCGAAGCGGCCAAAGCAAGCAACTCACGACGGGTCATTCGAAGTGCCTCCCTAAAAGTTAACGAACTACCCAATAGTTTAGCGGACTATTCAAGCACCAGGGTAGCCAGAGCGCTCATATTGTCAACATCGACACCGGTACCATCTTCCACCTCGTATGGTGAAAGGTCCTTGGGCGCAGCTTCCGGCCGGTACAGCCGGGCGTGTTGAAATTTCCCGAGCAAGTGGACCGTAATGTTCTCGACGGGATAATCGGAGTAGTTCACAAGCTGGAGAATCACTTGTTTGCCATCGGGAGATTCCAGCAGGTTCGAGAGCATTGTCGAAACGTTAAACAGACGCGCTCCCAGGTTCTTGCGGCCGGTCATCGAATTTAGCTCTTTCCAGATTTCGTCGAGCTTATCGAGATCCGCCTTCTCCAGCGTGATCTGCCCAGGCTTGGCTTCGGGGAACTTCCATCCGGGAGGTCCCGTCAGCAGCGTCCCACCGGCCCGCGTGAAGGCTTTCAGGATCTCTTTCTGGTGGTCGTTTAGCGAGCCCGGATCCACATTTACAGCCATCTTGGCGTCTCGCATGGAATCGCTGTGGAGCTTCGGAACGGGCACCGGAAGAACAGGCGTATGCTTCACTGCAATCATGTCCAGGATGCCGCCTGATAGCAGCGCGCCGCTGGAGGCATCCTCGACCAATGCAAGTTGGCTGTGCGGACGAGCCGCCCGCCAGTCCTTGTGCTCTTCGTAGAAGCGGAGATTCTGGCCGATGCGGAGCCAGTCCTTTAGCGCTGCCGGATCGCCGGCCAGGAGGCGCTGGTTAAAATCGGGATCGAGCGCAACTACCCAGTGCGCACCGGTCATGGCCGCATCGCCGATCGCCTGTAGATAACGCGTAACGTTGAGATTCGCTTTGGGAGGAGGTTGATTTGCGATCCAAATGGGCTTGTTCGTCGAGGCATGCGCGTACCGGAGGAAGCCTGTGTTCGTGTCGATCCACGGAGCGCCGCTTGGCGCCGATTTCGCGTCCGCCGCGTTTTCATCCTCTACCCCGGGCCACAGGCCTTGGTAGGTTCCGATTACGGGCGCGTCGCCGTCGAAGCGGATGCGGTCGCGCGACGTCAGTTCAACCATCGTTATGCGCGAGTCCGCCAGGACCTTGCGGACGCGGTCCCTGCTGGTGCTGTCGAAATCGCCTTCCAGCACCACGCCCGATAGCTTCTGCGAGACAGCTTTGCGCGCAGCTTCCAGCGGATCGCCGCCGGGATGAATTACACCAAGCGTCGCAATGCCCCGCTTCGCCGCCTGCTGCGCGAAGACCTCGGACCAGGAAGTTTTCTCCAGCAGTACGCAATTGATCGGAGTCTGAGTAATAAGGTCTAGAGTTTTTGGGTCGCCTGACATCCAGCGCGCAGGGACCCAGTCGGGAATAGCCGCGATCAGCAGAAATGCGACGAGCATACTACTTTATGGTGGCATAAATGACTGGCCTCCGCGCTCCTCGGGCTACCTCAGTTATGTCCGCCTGAACGCACGTCTGCCTTCGCCGGAGCCGTCTTCAGAGCCCGCGCCCGGTCTGCCCGTGTAGTATTATTTTTACGGTCTCATAATCTGTAACACACAGTGTAAAAGGAAGCGGAAGTATGACCTCACACGATCTACGCCAGGTGGGATGTATTTTGTTTTGCATGACTGTGTTTACGTACTCGGCATTCGCGCAGGCAGTAGCCGTGGCTGAAATCGACGGACACGTCGTCGATCCGGGCGGCGCGGCTATTGCGAACGCAGAAGTAAAGGTCACCGAAACCGATAAACAGCAGGTCCGCGTAACGACTACGGACAATCAGGGCAGCTATTCCTTTCCAAATCTACCAGTGGGTTCCTACCAGCTCGAAACGAAGGCCGACGGTTTCAAAAGCTATGTTCAGTCCGGCATTGTTCTCCAGGTGGCCCAAACCGTTCAAATTAACGTGAGTCTTCAGCTCGGGTCCATCTCCGAAAGCGTGGAGGTATCGGCCAACGTCAACATGGTCGAAACCAAGGACAGCTCCATCTCTGCGGTAATCGATGAGAAGCGCATGACCGAGCTCCCATTGAACGGCAGAAATCCAACCCAGCTCATCCTTTTGACGGGAGCTGCGACAACAGCGCCGGCAGGCGATATGACCGGCAGCAAGAACATGCAGGGGTCCAACGGCTCGGGAACATTCTCGGTTGCGGGTAGTCAAGCCAACGGATTGATTTACCTGTTGGATGGCGGCGATAACAACGACTCCATGACCAACGTCAACCTTCCGTTTCCGTTCCCCGACGCAATCGAGGAATTCAGTGTGCAGACCAACGCGTTGCCGGCGCAGTATGGGTTGCATCCTGGCGGTGTCGTCAACATCGTCACAAAATCCGGGTCCAATGAATTTCATGGCGATCTTTTCGATTTCCTGCGCAATGGCGATCTGAACGCGCGACAAGACGGGACACCTACGCGCGACACATTGAAGCGAAACCAATTCGGTGGCGTCGTGGGCGGCAGGATTATTCGGGACAAGCTGTTTTTCTTCGCAGGATTTCAGGGCACTCAGCAGCGGAGCAACCCACCCAGTACGATCAGCTATGTGCCGAACACGGCGGCACTCAATGGAGATTTCAGCACCCTCGAAGCTCCTCAGTCCGCCGGCGGTTGTTTGTCTGGAACCAAGGGGCGCCTGTTGACGGACCCAACGACAGGGGCGCCGTATCCAAATAACCAGATTCCCGTATCGGAGTTCAACCAGACGGCTCTCAATCTAGCCACGAAGTACCTTCCCAATACCAGTGATCCTTGCGGCAAAGTACAGTATGGAATTCCCGCCAACAATCCCGATAACCAGTGGATCGGGCGTGTCGATTACGTCCGCAGCGAGAAGCACAGCATGTATGGCCGATATTACATCTATGATTACACCGGTGAAACGACTTTCAACGGCTCGAACATCCTTACGACAACCGCCTATGGGAATCGCGATCGCTCCCAGACGGCGACGTATGGCGACACATACACCTTCAGTCCTACTTTTCTAAATTCGTTTCACGCTACCTTCGACCGCCGGCGGGACGACCGCGGAGCAGCCTCGAACGATATCAACCCCGCCACCTTGGGAATGAATATCAACGCGCCAGTGCCGAATTTTTTCTACATCAACGTCAGCAATTATTTCAGCGCCGGCTGTGGCACCTGCTCACCCGCATTTTACAACGCGAACACATATCAGCTTTCCGATGACGTCAACCTCATTCGCGGCAGACATCAGATCGCGTTCGGCGTCGACGCGCGCCGTTTGCAAGACAACAATCTAACCAATACTTACACGAACGGCTATTCTGTCTTCAATGGAAGCATCACTGGGGATGCGTTAGCCGATTTTCTGATCGGCAAACCTTTCTCGTTCGAGCAGGGCAACCCGAATCCGAACACGCTCCGGGAAACAGTGCTCGCTTTGTACGTGCAGGATACTTTTCATCTGACATCGCATTTCACACTGAACTTTGGCGTTCGTTGGGAACCTTGGCTATTTCCATACGACCTCCACAGCGTTGGAGATCAGTTCTCGCTTGCGGCATTCGAGGCAGGACAACACAGCACCGTGTATCCGACCGCGCCCGCAGGGCTGGTCTTCAACGGAGATAGTGGCGATCCATATGGAAAAAGTTTCAGCAAGCCACATTGGTTGACCACATCACCTCGGTTCGGTTTAGTCTGGGACCCGCGTGGACACGGTAAGGAGACGATCCGCATCTCGGCCGCCCTGATGCACGATACGAGCGAGATCTTTTACGTGACTCGATGGGGAACCAATCCTCCGTTTGGTTCGGCAGTCACGTTGCAGCCGCCGCCTGGGAACTTCACGAATCCCTGGGCCGGTTATCCAGGTGGAAATCCATTCCCGGCCGCTGTGTTCTTCCCGATTGGAGGCACCTATATCAGTGTGCCTCAAAACATGCGGCCTCCTTACATGTCGCAGTGGAACATCAGTTACCAGCGGCAGCTCGGCCGGGACTGGTTATTCGAGACCAATTACCTGGGGAATAAGACGAGTCATATCTGGGGTGCACAGGATATCAACCCATCCATTTACATACCAGGCAGCTCCGCCAGCGCAAATCAACGGCGCGTGCTTTATCTGCAGAATCCTGCGCAGGGCCAATACTATGGTGCGATCGTGCAGGCCGACGACGGCGGAAACTCGCATTTTAATGCTTTGCTGGTTTCGGTTCAGCATCGGTTTGCCAATCACTTCACCTTACTGACTAACTACACGTGGTCTCATTGCACCAGCGATGTGGATTTCACCGGCGATCTGGCTGGCCCGCTTTATGAGAATCCCAATGACCGCGCGATGGAAAGAGGAAGCTGTACGTTCGACCATCGGCACAATTTCAATACCTCTCTCGTGGCTATGAGCCCAGCGATCGGCAACGCCTTTACGCAGCGGCTCACCAGAGACTGGCAGCTCGCACCGATCGTTAGCTTGATGAGCGGCGCTCCCTTGAACATCAGCGATGGAGGGGTGGACCAGTCGAAGACTGCCCAGGGTCAGGACCGGCCCAACCAGGTTCTCCTCAATCCCTATCCGGCGCAGCAGACCGTTTCTGAATGGTTCAATCCCGCGGCCTTCGCGCTGCAACCGGTTGGAACGTTCGGCAACCTTGGACGGGATGCCCTTACCGGGCCCGGCACTATCCAGTTCGATCTTGCATTGAGCCGGACATTCCACATCCGGGAGAGACTGGGGCTGGATGTTCGCGCCGAAGCCTTTAACATCCTGAACCATGGGAATTGGAATCCACCAGCGGTCGCCAACAACAGCGGGCAATTTGGACAGATCACGACGTTTGGGAGCCCCAGGATCATACAAATGGCGATGAAATTGATCTTCTAACGTTTGGCCAAAGGCCGGCGAAGGTCAGTCAAGACCGAGATGAGTCTTGGTCTTTAGCTTGTAAATTTCGATGGCATTATCGCGAAATATCTTCACTGCGACGTCTCGAGCCAATTCTTCAGTCATCAAACCTTTATCCACGCGCTCCGCCAGAACTTGCGCCACAACCGACCTTCCGAGCTCTAGCGAACCGGCAGCGGAGTCGATGTTTTTCTCATCGCCGCCCCAGGTGATTTTGTTGTACGGTACGGAATCAAGCCACTCCTGGAGCGCTTCTACAGCCGCGTGCCGGGAAAGCTGGGGAAGCCAGACAAGGTCGACATAAACATTCGGAAAAGATTTGGCCAGCGCCCCGAGCTCATGGTACCAGGGGTAGGCGCCGTGTAGCAGACAGAACTTTTCGTTTGGGTACTTCATTAGGACATTCAGCAACTTGAGTGGTTGTCCGTTATCAAGCCGGGCCCGGTTTCCGGCCGTGTAGCCGGTGTGGATCTGCAAAGGCAGATCGTACTTCGCGAGCTTCTGCACGGACCAATGGAACATAAAGTCCTCGAGGTTTTTCTTCTCCGCAGGCGTAAGAGAGCTGGAAGGTTTAGCGAACAGGTTCCGGGCGCGATCCAAAGGGAAGTCTTCAAAATCCAGAGACCGGATGTAAGCCATTCTGCACTTTGCACCGGCTGCTTTCTTAGAAAAAATTTGAAACCAGCGGTCGGCGAATGCAAGGTAGTCATCGAGAGTCCGGATTTCGAATCCCTCCTTCTTGGCCTGCAGGAACGGGTTGTTTCGGGGATTGGCCCCGGGTTTCTCATATTCTTCCCGGTTGCCAATGGCCATCAGATACTGGTCGATTCTCATGAGCGGAACAAACCTGGGAAAATCCGTACCGGTTTTGAATTGATCCCAGGATTGGTCCACTAGCATGACATCGAAACCAGCCTTCTCAAATGCCTTCGCGACCCATCGATTTTTGTCTTCATAATTCCTGGCAATCATTTTGGAAAGTTGCGCAATGTTGTTTTCGGTGAAATATGGCTCCCGAAAATCGTAGAGAATTTTGAAACTATCGATGAGCTGGCTGTAGTAGCTTGTGTTGCGCGTTAGGTCCAGGTATTTTCCATGTCTTTGCCAAAGACGTTGGAGCTCGCTGTTGAGGACCCAGTCAAGCGGAATGGGTGGCGATCCCGCCGAGATGAGATCAGCCGGCAGATAGTCACTCGAGAGAATACTATAGAAGTTCACATCGCTGGTAGAGAACATCCGCCCGATGTTTTCGTACCGGGAGCCCATCAGTGACGATGTATTGAGACCTATATGCTCATGAATGTCGACGACTTTGATTTGATCGACAAACTCCTTCAGGCGTTTCAACGTGGTTGAATCGGTGGATTGACCCGAAAGCCCCAAAGTCCCGGCGAGTACGACTAGCAAGAGCTTAATCAAAGCGGGAGGAGCAGTTCCTTTCACAGAGTGGCTCTCGATGCAGATTTTTCGCGGGTGAACATGGGACATTATATCCGATGGTGGCTGTTGCTCTTGCGGGAAAGAGGAGCCCAGTGGCCGCTACTGTGGTGGCCGCTGTACCGTTACCACAACCGGGGCGCTATCCTGCGCCATGGCCAATGACCGGACCTGAACCACATTGATACCCGGACGAATGGTAACGGGAACTTGCGCCGAGATCTGATTCGGCGAAGTCTGGAGCAGCGGCGCTGCAACGTTATCGAACACGACACAACTTCCGCCGAGAACCGTTGGAGCTGTCAATTGGCTCGCGGTAGCGGATGCAGCGAGATTAGAACCGTTGATGGTGATGAAGGAGCCGGGCGTAAAATTCGTGGTGCCATCGGTGGCATTGACGATGCTGCTCGCTGCGATCTGTGGCTGGGCGGACGAGGTGGCGGGCGTTGTGGGAATTATGCTGAGACCGGAGAGCGTGATGGCATAGACGGTCCCTTGCGAATCCACCGCCATCTGACGCGGCGGCATATTCTGCCGTG